>Ga0183095_10808_pt1 | contig 55634 bp, 58 predicted proteins | sample BioMet4_FD_130346 | JGI IMG/M metagenome (GOLD analysis project Ga0183095, IMG submission 130346) | Microbial communities from bioreactor (seeded with sewage sludge) at LBNL, California, USA - Biofuel metagenome 4 (v2) (version 3) | ecosystem: Engineered > Bioreactor > Anaerobic > Unclassified ...
TTAGTTAGGAGAGTGTATGAAAGAAGATAAAGTTTTAGACGAAGAAAAGTACAAAAAAACAGCAAAAGCATTAAAGATTGCTGCCATAGTTGTCATTGTTATCGGTCTATGTTTAATTGGCTTCGGAGTATTTAATATTGTCAGGGCTAATAATATGTCAATACCAAAGATGGATGAGGAAGGTTGGTTTGATGCCAAATCTAGTCAATCAAGTACTCAATTTGCTGGCGAAGCATTATGTATGTTTGGTGTATTTATAACAATTGGTGTCGGCGGTATGTTATTATCTATTGCTTATAGAAGAAATATATTAGCATTTCAAACTCAACAAATGATGCCTGTGGCTAAAGAGGGCATGGAAGATATCGCACCTACTGCTGGTCATGTCGGAAGTAAAATTCTAAAATCAATGGCACCTGCTTATGGTGATGTTGCCAAAGAAGTAGCAAGTGGCATTAAAGAAGGATTAAAAGAAGATACTAAGGTATGCAAAAAGTGTGGTACAGAAAATGCTAGTGATGCTGAATTCTGCAAGAAATGTGGGAAAAAATTATAAAAGAAAAATAACTCATTTGAGTTATTTTTTTGGTGTAATTTTTTCTAAACCACCCATATATGGTTGTAATACTTTAGGTACATTAATTGAACCATCTTCATTATAATTATTTTCTACTAAAGCAATTAAACCACGTGGTGAAGCAAGTACTGTATTATTAAGAGTATGAAGATAATAATTACCTTTATCACTCTTAACTCTAATACCTAATCTTCTTGCTTGAGCATCACCCAAGTTAGAACAAGATCCAACTTCAAAGTACTTCTTTTGTCTTGGAGACCAAGCTTCAATATCACAAGATTTAACTTTTAAATCAGCTAAATCACCAGAACAGCATTCTAATTGTCTAACTGGTATATCCATATTTCTAAATACTTCAACAGTATATTTCCACATTTTGTTATACCAAGTCATAGAATCTTCTGGCTCACATAATACTATCATCTCTTGTTTTTCAAATTGGTGAACACGATAAACTCCTCTTTCTTCAAGACCATGCGATCCACCTTCCTTACGGAAACATGGTGAATAAGATGTCATAGTAATAGGAAGTTCATCTTTCTTAATCATCTGACCTTTAAATCTACCAATCATAGAATGTTCAGATGTACCAATAAGATACAAGTCCTCACCTTCTATTTTATACATCATAGCTTCCATTTCAGGAAACGACATAACACCTGTAACAACATCACTATGAATCATAAATGGTGGTATAGCATAAGTAAATCCTTGTTTAATCATATAATCACGAGCATACGCTATCATAGCTTCATGAAGTCTTGCAACATCACCTAAAAGATAATAGAATCCTTCACCACTAGTACGTCCAGCAGCTTCTTTATCAAGACCACCAACACGTTCTAAAATATCAGCATGATATGGTATTTCATATTTTGGTACGACAGGTTCACCAAATTTTTCAACTTCAACATTAAATGTATCATCTTTACCAATAGGTACAGAGTCATCAATGATGTTTGGTATTACCATCATATCTTTTTTTATCTTTTCTTCTAATACTGGAGATTCTTCTTCAATAACGGCAATACGTTCATTAGATTTAACTACTTCTGCCTTTATTTTATCAGCTTCATCTTTATTACCTTCACGCATAAGTTTTCCGATAAGCGCACTATTCTCATTCTTCTTAGCACGTAGTGCATCTCCTTCAGCCTTAAGTTCACGAAGTTCTTTATCTAATTGTTCTACTTCATCAACAAGTGGTAACTTTTGATCTTGAAACTTCTTTTTAATATTTTCCTTTACTAACTCCTTGTTAGTTCTGATTAAATTAATGTCTATCATAATATCACCCTTTCAAACAAAAAAAGAATAGTACACAGGAGTCATTTCGACGGTACCATCCTTTATTTAACTTATTACTTTAACGCGGTTAGCGGAAATGATTAATTTCACTCAGGAGTAGATTTCATAAATTATCTTATCTGTTTTCATCAACCACAGACTTTCTACAAAGTTCATTTATTACTTAATTCCCTCAACGATTTATGTACTGATTATACTTTATTTTATCTTAATAATCAAGGTTATTTAGCTTGATACCAATCATCACCATATTCAACGTCTACTTTTAATGGTACGGATAATTTAACCGTGTTATCCATAACATCATCAATTATCTTACTTAGTTTATCTAATTCATCTTTCGGGCAATCAAAGACTAGTTCATCGTGTACTTGTAAAATCATTTTAGTCTTCATCTTTTCTTTGATTAACCTATCATGCATTTCAACCATAGCTTTTTTAATAATATCAGCTGCTGTTCCTTGAATTGGTGTATTAAGCGCCATACGTTCACCTTGCTTACGAATTAAACTATTTTTATTGGATAATTCTTCGATATTGCGAATTCTTCCAAATAAGGTACGAACATATTTAGTTTCTTCGGCTTCTTTAATTACTTTATTCATATAATCTTTAACACCAGGATAAGTCTTAAAATAGTTATCAATAAACTCAGATGCTTCTTTAGGTGTTAATCCAGTATTTTCGGATAATCCAAATGGACTAATACCATAGATAATACCAAAGTTAACGGCCTTAGCGATTCTTCTTTGTTTAGATGTAACAGTATCTACCTTATACAAATCCATCGCTGTCTTAGTATGAATATCCATATCTTCTTTAAATGCTTGAATCAAGGCAGGTACGTTAGACATATGAGCTAAAATACGTAGTTCAATTTGTGAATAATCACCTGAAACGATAACATTGCCAGTACTTGGTAAGAAGGCTTTACGAACCATTTTACCTTCATCATTACGGGCTGGTATATTTTGTAAATTAGGTTCAATACTAGATAATCTTCCTGTACGTGTAAGTGTATTTGTATAAATAGTATGAATCTTATTATCCGGCATAATATAAGTCTTTAATCCTTCAACATATGTAGAATATAACTTAGTATATGTTCTATATTGCATTATCTGATCAATAATAGGATGTACACCCTGTAACTTCTTTAGAACATCAATATTAGTAGAATAACCACTCTTTGTCTTCTTATTAGTATATAATCCTAATTCATCGAATAGTACTACTCCTAATTGTTTTGGTGAAGATATATTAAACTTATGACCAGCATTGTTATAAATATTTTGCTCTATAAGTTCAATTTTAATCTTTAGTTCTTCACCCATTTCATCAAGAACTTTTTTATTGACATTAACACCGTCATATTCCATATCACCTAAAGTGATAGCAAGTGGCATTTCAATATCATTAAATAGCTTAGTTAATCCTTTATCTTCCATATCTTTGATTAACTTTTCTCTTGTCTCATAAACAAATTGGGCTTTTAAGACAGATATTTTAGCTAAATCTTTAATATCAGGTACAACACCTTTTTTATAGACATTCTCATTAAATGGAACATCATAATTATAAGTATTAGCCAGATATGCAATATCATCTTTTAAATTACAATCTAATAAATAAGCTGATATTTCAGTATCAAAATTAACTTTGTCTAATTTAACACCCATCCACTTAAAAGCAACATAAGTTTTCTTCAAATCATAGGTATACTTTTCAATACTTGTTAAGAAAATGGGATTCTCTTTTAAGACATTAGGCATTATAAAATAAGATTCTTTAGGATTATATAATGACATACCTACTACTTCACTCTTGTGGTAGTTAGTACCATTCACTTCTAAGTATATGGCAGATGGTTCAGTTACTACTAAATCTTTAATATCTGTAATAATCTTAACATCTTCCTTAATTGCTTTAGGTTTAACTTGCTCTTTTCTGATAAAAGAATAGAACTCTAAATCTTCATATATCTTATTTAATTCTTCATTTTTAGGACCATTATATTTAATATCTTTAATGGTAATATCCATTGGTACATCTTTAACGATAGTAACAAGATCAAGTGAGGCATACGCATCATCTTTACCATTAACTAACTTGTCATGCAAACTACCTTTAATATCATCGATGTGATTATATAAATTATCTATTGTTTTATACTCTGATATAAGCTTTAAGGCCGTCTTTTCACCTACACCCTTAACTCCTTTAATGTTATCACTAGAATCGCCCATTAAAGCCTTTAAATCAGTCATATGAATAGGTTCAAAACCATAAGCATCTTCAAAAGTCTTAGCATTATAACGAATATAATCTTTTTGCTTCAATAACTTAATATCAACATCATGACTTAACAATTGTAATAAATCTTTATCGCTAGAAACAATCGTGCCAATAAAATCTGGCTCTAAATCACAATACTTTGCGAAAGTACCAATGATATCATCAGCTTCATAATTATCTATTTCAAAGTATTTGATACCCATTGCTGTAAGCATTTCTTTAGCAACGGGAAATTGTTTCTTTAATTCATCAGGAGTAGATTCTCTACCACCCTTATAATCAGGATACTTATCATGTCTAAAAGTTTTACCTTTATCAAAAGCCACAATGATATATTGTGGATTCTCTTCATTAATTATTTTATGCATCATATTAGTAAAGCCAAATAAAGCATTAGTTGGAAATCCTTTACTATTATTCATAAAATTACCATTGTATGCCGTAGCATAGTAACTTCTAAATAATAAATTGTTACCATCTACTAATATTATTTTGTTCATATTATCACCAATTTAATTATAACACAGATAGCCATTTAATTTGGCTTTTACCTTGTTTTGTGGTAATATTATGGTGTTAAGGAGATAGTTATGGAAAAAAATGATAAAAATGCTACTATACAAAGTTTTCCAGTTCAAAATGGAGAAGTTATTGCTAGAAATCTTGGAGATCAAGAAAATCCAAACTGGATTGATTTAATAACTAATATTAAGTGTCCATATGGTGATAAAGAAATTAATGTTTCAGTAGCTAATCAATATGATGAAAAATATAATTTAAAAGGTAGAAGCATTGATACTAAACTTGGAGATTATGATTATTCTGAAAGAATAACATATGATAAAAATGGTGAAGAAACAGAAAGTTCTATTTTCATTTCAAAAGATGGTATTAATGTAGGTGCATACAGAAAAAATCCATCTACAGAAAATATATTTGTACATTATGAAAAAGGCACACCATATAATGGCTTACTTTCTAGCAAAGATCATGTTTATACAGAATATCTAAAAGCTAAAACTACAGCATTAGAAAAAGCAAATGGTATTGAAGATACTAAAGATTTAACTAAAGTTGTTGAAGAAGCTAAAAAAAGTTTATAAAATAAAAAGGAGATAATTATTTATCTTCTTTTTTAGTACTCTTTTTTGTATCTGCTTTTTTAGATTCTTCAAGTTTCTTTAAAGTTTCTTTTGTTACTTTAATAGCTTCATCTTTAAGTTCTTCAGCAGCTTTTTCAAGTACTGGAGTTCCTTTTTCTTTAGCATAAGCAACTAACTTTTCAGCATTTTCTTCTAATTCAGTTCCTTTTTCTTTAGCATATTCTTTTACTTTATCTTCATCCAAGTTTTCAAATTTTTCTTTTAATTCGTCATAATCAATTGCTTCTACTTCTTCTTTAATTTTATTAACTTGTTCAGTAAAGTATGTCTTTACTTCTTCAGGATCTGTTTCTTTTAATGAATCTAATGTTTCATTTACTTTAGCCATTAATTCTTTACGAGTAGTTTCACCTTTCTTGGGTGCAAATAATACTCCAAGAAATCCGCCTATTGCAGCGCCAGCAAGTAATTTACCAAAACCATTTTTACTCATCTTTATCTTCTCCTTTCTTATCTTCTTCTTTTTTAGTTTTCTTTTCTTTTAAATCATCAGTAATATTGTTAATTATTTTACCACTGAAGACTGTTCCTAGTGTATCAGCAATACCATTGATAGCACTTGATGACTTTTCTACTAAGTCAAATGTACCATCTAATTTAGCTGATTTATTGCTTAAATCTTTAACTAGTGTATCAATATGTTTTAAAGTTCCTACTAAATTGATAAAAACTACTGTAAGGGCTAATAGTGCTAAACAACCGCACATATACAACATAAGTGGAAATACTTCATTTGCACATTCCATTATTCATCATCTCCTTTATCATCTTTATCATCATACATTGAATCAATTAAATCAAATAACTCATTGCCTTCTAATTTTTTGCTATCTTTTTCTTTTTTCTTAGCTAATTCATCTAATTCTTCCAATGTCATATCAGGATCTAGCTTATCTTCCTCTGTTTTTGCATGTTTAGTAGTTTTAACTTCTGTATAGAAATTATCTTTCTCTTCATCAAAAATAGTTGGACCATTCTTAGTTAGAGTATCTTCTAGTTCATCTTCTAATGTACCAAAAGCTCTATTTCTTACTTCATCTAGTGTTGGAGTTTTACTCTTTGCTACATAAGTGCTCTTTGGTTTAACCTTAATTTGTGGTTGATCAGTATGATTAATATCATCTGTATCATAGTTTTCACCTAGGACACCATATACTGGTGAAATAATCTTAGAAGGTTTAAACTTATGTTCTTCTTCTCTTAATACACCATATAATCCTGGTTTATCAACTTTTTTAGGTTCAACGGGAGCAACAACTTTAACTTCCTCTTTTTTAGGTTCTAATTCTTTAAAGTCATCATCATCGAAAAATACTGGTGCTTTTTCTTTAACCACTGGCTTTGGTTCAACCATTGGAACTGGCTTTGTATCTTCTTTTTCTTCTTCCTCTTCATCTTGATCAAAAGCATCTACTTTTGGTGCTGGAGCTGGAATTTCAACTTTAGTCATTTCTTTTTTGACAGGTTTAGCGACTGGTTCTTCGTCTACTTCTTCAGTAAACATATCTTTTATTTTATTAAATAAATCCACTCTATTCACTTCCTTCACTAGATGTACTATCAACACTATCTTCCGACTTTAGTTGATAATCGTCTGTTTCTTTCTTAATTGTGAAAATATCATATTTTTCTTCAGCTGATTTATAGTAGTTTTCATCAATAGCTAGTTTAATAACTTCATTGTTAAATTTAACTGTTGATAAAATGTATGATGCATTCATAACTGTATTATTGATATCATACTTTGATACTATTGCTTCTATTTTAGCATAATTATACATAAATTCGATATAGTATTTGTCAATTTTTTGATTATAATTGATTTCTAAGTATCCAGTTTTATCTCCATTTTCAATCTTTTTAGAATAAAAAGCATTCTCATCAGGAGTAAAATCTTGTTTAATTCCATAATAATAACTAACAGCATCTACATATAAGTAATAATAGTTACCATCACAATATAATTTATCATTTAAATCACTAGTATCAATATAAGTAACACCACGTGGGACATAATATGTATATCCTTTACCAACTCTATTATATAAATTATTTTCTTTAGATAACAGAATATTAGTAATATTATCAATTGAACTAGTATTTATTCTTACCGCTGTACAACCACTAACTAAAATAGTAGCTATTATAAGAGGTATTATTAACTTTTTCATATGTCACCACTATTCATAAATATTATAGCAAAAAATGGGATTAGATTAAAGTACTTTACTTTTCGGTTTTAACATAATAAATGGACAATCCATCGTTATGGAACTTTGTTTCATACTCGGTTGGTATATTACCAACTATGTATTTGCTATTATATAAGTCTTCTGAGGTCTCTTTAATTTTATAACCATAATCCTTAAAAGATTGAAGAGAATATTTATATAAATCAGTATTATCTGTCTTTTGAATAATAATATTCTTGCTTTTAAAGATAGAATCATACTTTTCTAAAAAGATTCTACTTGTTAATCGACGATCATGATGTCTTAATTTAGGCCATGGATCAGAAAAGTTTAAATATAAAACGGATATTTCATGATCAAAGACATTATCAATATTAAGAGCATCTTCTCTTATAAATCTAAGATTGGGTATATCAATGTCCACTTTCTTTAAGGCACGAGCTATAACACTATCATACTTTTCTAAACCAATATAATTAATGTTGGGATTAGTTAAGGCTTTATTAATAATAAAGTCTCCTTTTCCACAACCAATCTCTAATTCAATCGGATTAGTATTATTAAATAATGATTGATACTTTCCCTTATAATCACTGGGATTATAAATTAAATATGGATTATTAGTCATTATTTCATCTTTATGTTTCAAATTCTTCAATCTCATAATTCACCTCTAACATTATAGCAAAAAAATAGTCATAAGACTATTTTCTAAAGTATATATAGGTTGCAGTTAATAAACTTATAAATAAAACACCTAGTCCAATATAGAACTTATCATTAGATGCAAAGGAACTTGCTTTAACACTAACTGATTCAGTACTATTAGTTAAATTAGATATTACGTTGCTTTTACTTTCTAATTTATTTTCATAGTTATGACTAATATCAGCTTTCTCTTGCTCTTTTAAATCAATAGTTGTATTTAAATATTTATTGGCTTCCTCTAAAGCCTCTACTTCACTATTAAGATTATTAATTGTTTCCGTATTAGCATTGATTTGTTTATCTTTAGTACTATCTATATCAACTTTGACATCAAATTCATAAGACAAATAGTCGTTATACGCCTTTACTTTATATGTACCATTTGTCTTAAAATCAATGTTGCTCGCCATCTTATACGGTAAGTCAGATTGAATATGTTGCTCAAGGTTATTATCTTTTAAAATAATATTATCTTGTACATTAAGATAGTGTCTTGGTGCATAGCGATAATATGTTTTATAATCATCACTCTTTAATATATAGATATTATCCGAATTATCTTGATATTCACTATAAACAGGGATATTTTTATAGCGAAGATATGCGATTGAACGATAACGATAAGCCTTTATTTTATCAACACGAGTAAAATCATTAGGTACTATTTCTTCCAATGATATTTGATCTGAACCAAATTCGATGTTATTGCCATCAATAGCAAAGATATCTATTGGTAGTTCAGTAAGTGGTGTATCGCTAAGATTGGAATTGGTATATTCACCAAAATAGTTATAATGAGCATATGGCTTATTAACATCTAAATCATGAATATAGTAAATATTAAATGTCTTAGGTTCAATACCTCGGTCATATATCCACATCTTTAATTTAATAGTACTTGGATCATAATAATCTTCTAAATCTAGGATGATATTCCCACCATTGCTTATTGAAGACATATTCTGATTTAAAACACCATTAAAAATGTAGGGATAAAAAGTGTCATTGCATCCAACACAACTATTAATCTTAGGGTATACTGTCTTACCATCTATATCAAAGTTTAATTCATTGATACGAAGTGCACCATTAGAACCATGAACATCAGTTATATAGACATACCTTACTCCTTTAGATTTAGTATATAGATAAGCATCTTTAGATTCGACTTCTTTGTACATAGTGCTTACTACCGACTCTTCTTGCCATGGACTCCATTCGTCATACTTTTTGTTTTCCAGTGATAACATATCAAAATCCTTGTAATCGTCATTCTCACCAAAATATCCACCATCAACGCTTTTTAAATAGTAATACTTATACATTTTCTTACTTTCAACTTTAAGAGTATCTGTCTCTTTAACTTCTTGTTCTTGCCATGAACTAAAATCTTTTGGCTCACTATAAATGGTTTTAGCTTGAACTGGTATTACAAATAATAGTAAACCTATAAATAATAATAATTTTTTCATTCTTTCCTTTCATATTACTTTCTTCCTACTATTAACATACAAAACATTTTAACTTTTTCCTTTAAAAATGATTTATAATTAATAAAAGGATGGAAAAATGAAAAAATTAATTAATACTTCTTTTGTCTATGCGATACTTGCTATATGTGGCGGTGTCTTTTATCGCGAATATACTAAATATATGCATTTTGATGGTAAAACGATGCTTGCTTTTGTTCATACTCACCTATTTGTGCTTGGTATGATTATGTTCTTAATTCTAGCTTTATTTGCTATAAATACTAACTTAGAAAAAAATAAAAACTTTAATAAATTTCTTATTACTTACAATGTTGGTATAATTGGTACTGTTATTATGATGATTATAAGAGGAATATTACAAGTTAATGGTACTATCTTAAGTAGTGGTATATCTAGTATGATATCTGGTATTGCTGGATTATTTCATATTGTGCTTACCATTGGATTAGTAATGCTATTTATGATGCTAAAAAATTGCCTTCCAAAAAAAGAATAGAGATTAACAAAAGTTAATCTCTTTTTTTCTTGGTATCGACCAAGGGACTCGAACCCTTATGATAAAATCAATAGAACCTGAATCTATCGCGTCTACCAATTCCGCCAGGTCGACATAAAATGATTATATATCATTAAAATGTTATTTTCAATTTATTGATTTAGTGATAAAATATGTAACCTGAAGGAGATAATGTTATAATGTTATCGAGGTAAATATGAATAAGATAGATGAACATAAAATTATTTTTGATAACAAGTTAAGCAAAGAAGATATTACCTCTAATAAACAACTGATTAGATTAATATATAATACGACATTAACTTTCTTTTTTGGAAATAACGAATCAGATAAAAAAGATTTTACTAAAATATTTAATAAAAATTTAAATAATATAAATATTCAAAGTACATCTATGATTACTTGTAAAGATGATCAAAGTAAAGTTTATGGATACTTTGATTTTGCTGAAAATGGAAAAGCCAATATATATTTTGGTGGTATTAATAGTAATAATAATACTTCTGTTAAAAAGATTTGTGGTAATGCTACTCATGAAATAATGCATTGCTTTATAAATAATCATATTCATTATTTAAATAATGAAAATAATGAATATCGTAATGGACGTGCCAAATATTACTTAGACGAATTTGGTACTATTCATTGTGAAACAGGAAGCAAAATGTTCCCTGCAGATGCTCTTTATGAAGCAACTAATGAATTTTTATCTTGTCTTGTTACAGATAAAATTATGACTTATAAAAAAAATACTTTTAATCAAGAAGTAACATCTAATTTAACTAGTAAAGATTTAAAAAATTCAGGATATATGGAATTAATACCAATGATTAGATTGCTAGCTGCGGCTTTTAATAATGACTATGAATCAGAATGCCATTCTATAACTGGACATAATTCTCTATTAACAAGATTTATTGTTGCAAAAGATGGAAATATTATTCCATCTAATAGTTTTATTTATAATATGGTATCTAATCCAGTAGAATTACCAAAAGAATATGATTATTATATGGGAGATGGAGCCTTTAGTAAATTAGCGATAAATATAAATCAATTTCTTAATTATGATGTTAATAAATCGGATAGTGATATTTATAATCTTGATAACAAAATTAAGAATATGATGTTTCAAATAGCTGTTCTTAATAGAAAAAGAAATGCTTATATGCTATCTAAAGGTAAAATTGATGAAGATCAATTAGTTAGTTTAGAAAGTACCTTTAATGATACTTTTATGAAAACAAAAAATAATTATGATATTGAATTAAATACCAACAATGTTAAAGAATTTGATAAAGTATGTGATTCAATAACTGATAATGATAGTAATATTAAAAAACTGAGAAAAGTAAAAATAAAAGAAATGAGAAAATAACTCATTTCTTTTTAATTCTATCACTATAGAATATTGATTTTTTCTTTAATTCTTTATTAGTATAATTAAAATTATACTTTTCTAATATTGTCTTTTCATCTGAGAATAAATTAGTACCAATACCTAACCTATTTGTATTCATTTTAACGCCTAATGAGGCTAGTATTGTTGGAAACATATCAATAGTAGCAAAGAGACGATTTTTCTCTTTAATAGGCTTTATTTCACTATTTATAATGGTATTATAAACACTTCTCTTAGTCTTAAATCCTCTAAATAATCCTAACTGCATAGTTAGATGATCACCACTAATAATGATAGTAGTATTATCATAGAAATCTTGCTTCTTAATCCATTCGATAAACTCATATACTTGCTTATCACTATTGTAGATAGCATTCTTATATTGATATTTAAATGGTCTTAAACTACCATTTTCAACAAAACCATCTAAAAAGTGAGTATTAGTAGTAAGCAATGAAAAATTAAATGGCTTATCTTCTTTAGCTAATTTAGTTATATCTTCTTTAGCAAAAGAGAATAACTTAGAATCTTCATATCCCCACCATACTTTATAATCTTTAGGTAATCGATTAGATTCAATCATTGTATAATAATCAGTTATTTGATAATGATGGCTTTTCAAAAATTTCTTACGAGCACCAAATTCACTATCTGAGCCAAACATAAATTCTTGATTATAACCATGATCATATAGAATATCAGATAAAGTAGTGAAATTCTTAAGAGTATAGTCATTCTTACTCATAGCATTTATTTTAAATGGTAAACCAGTAGTACTTGCAATAATACCTGCTGAAGTCCAGCCAACACTATCAATTTGAGTAGCACCACCTAATTTATCAGTACCAGAAAAGTTAATATTGTTATTAGCTAACTTAGTTAAATTAGGTATTAGGTTGTCCCCTTTTATATTGCTATATGTAGATTCCATTGATTCAAGATAAATATATATTAAATTACGTTTCTTTTTAGGAAAAGTATATTTAACTTTTTTAGGATCAACATAGTTTTCTTGAATAAATTTTGAATAATGATTGTAATTATAAAGATAAGAATTAAATCCTAATGCAAAAGCAGCATACACAATTGAAATTACAAAAACAATAAAACTATATAGCAAATAATCAATAACAAAGACATTGCTCATATGAACTAGTAAGATGTACAAAATAATAGATCCTGGTACAACTAATACTGCTGCCTTCTTAACCACATCCATATTGGCACTCTTTAACTTTGTTGTTAAATTAAATATAATTTCTTGAAATGTTAGATCATAAAAAGTAGTTATAGTATAAGTAACACTTCCAAATATTAAAACTGCTATAATCATTAATAATGTTGCTAAAATATTACACATAAATCCCCACAAACACGACAATTATAGCACAAAAAAAGTCAATTGTTAAATTGACTCTTTTTATCATTTTGTAATCTAAGTGACTTAACTTTTATTGAATAATTAATCTTACTACTATAATCGTTTTTAATATTAGGATATTTATCATTTTCAAAAGTTTTAGATTCATATGTATTTTTAAGCATAAAAGCATCTGCCATATTAATACTTTCCAAATATTCTTGTGCGTAATTATTCTTTACTGAATCCTCAAAAGCATCCATTATATTTTGATTTAATGTATAATTGATACTATCTATAGTATCGGAAAGTTTCTTGTCATATTCGGCGTCACAAACCATCTTCAACCCAGCACGACTACAACTATCAATTGGCTTGATGATATTATATATCTCTTGTTCATTTAATTTTAATTCATGAAAATGCCTAACAAGTCTTTCTAACTTATCAGTGTATTCTTTACCATATATGCTTATAATATCTTTTTTATCCATAACTATCACTATTTATTAGAATAACACAAGAATAAAAGTAATACAATTGACAAAAATAGCTTATTTATATATAATCAGTTCATAAATGTTTGGAAAGAATAGTAGTATTTTCTTGTTATTTAGTGAGATTATGGTTGGTGAAAATAATCTAATAAGACTTATGAACGCCCTTTCTATAGACAATCGTTTGCCGCGTTAAGGAATAAGTGATAGTATTTAACTATAAGTAAGGTGGTACCGCGATGATTCGCCCTTACATAAGTTAAGTACTTTTCTTTTTAGGAGGAATTATGTATATTGAAGAATTAAATCAAATATTAGAAAGTGTTTTAAAGGAACTAGGATATGATGTTAAACCAAATCTAACTGTATCAAATAGACCTGACCTTTGCGATTATCAATCTAACGACATCTTCAAGATTGCTAAGGAGTATCATAGTAATCCAATGGAGATTGGTGATAAAGTTTGTAATGCATTAAAAGAAAAGACTGATTATTTTAGTGATGTTCAGTTTGTTAAACCTGGTTTTATTAATATTAAACTTAGTGATTCTTTTATCAATAAATATGTTGATATTACTAATGATGATATTAAGAAAACTTTAATATTGCCTAAGAAAGAAACATATATGGTGGATTATGGTGGCCCTAATGTAGCAAAGCCATTACATGTTGGTCATATGAGAACGGCTATCATTGGTGAATCTATTAAAAGAATAATTAAATTCTTTGGTAATGAAGCTATTGGGGATATCCATCTTGGTGATTATGGATTACAAATTGGTGAAGTAATATATGCTATTAAAAGAGATAATCTTGATTTAGATAAAGTTGATATTAATTATTTATCTAATGCATATCCTGAAATGAGTAAGATATGTGATAATGATGAAGATATTAGGAATCAATGTGCTAAAATAGTTAAAAATTTACAAGATGGTAATCCAGAATATCAAAAAATGTGGAAAAAGATATTACAAGTATCCACTGATGATATGAAGAGAATATATAATTATTTAGATGTCCATTTTGAATTATGGAAAGGCGAATCTGATGCTTATCCATATCTTCCTAAAGCAGAAGAAATATTAAAGCCATATTTAAGACTTAGTGAAGGAGCTTTAGTTGTCGATATTAAAAGAGATACGGATACTAAAGAAATACCTCCTCTACTATATAAGAAGTCTAATGGAGCATATCTTTATGCTTCTACCGATATTGGTACTATAGTTGAAAGAATGGAAGATTATAATCCTGATCATATTATCTATGTTACTGATGCAAGACAAGCTTTATACTTTGAACAAGTATTTAGAACAGTCGATAAGATTGGATTATGCCCTGAATCAAGATTAGAGCATATTGGATATGGAACTGTTAATGGTAAAGATGGAAAACCTTATAAAACAAGAAATGGTGATGCAGCATCACTAGAATATTTAATTAATCAAACTAAGGAATTATTTATAAGTAAGAAAGATACTAATAAAGATATGAGTGATAATGATATTAATATCATTACTAATGCTATCTTAAAGTTTGCTGACTTACAAAACAATTATGAAAATGACTATATCTTCGATTTAGATAAATTCTCTGAAGTACAAGGTAAAACTGGTCCTTATCTACTTTATACATATTTAAGGTTAAATAAGATATTAAAAGATAATGAAATTACTAGTAAATTATCAAATAATATTTATGATGAATATGATCGTAACTTAAGATTAAAATTATTAGAAATGCCTAATGCTTTAGAAAAAGCATTTAAAGAAAGACATCCTAATTATATAGCTGATTATGTTTATGACCTTGCTGTATGTGCTAATGCTTTCTATCAACATAATCATATAAGTTCGTTAGATGATGAAATAAAAAAGAACGATTGGTTAATATTAATTCAAGTAACTAATAAAGTAATTAAAACATTATTAAATCTACTTGCTATTGATATACCAAGTATAATGTAAAATAAAAGACTCATAAGAGTCTTTTATTTTATATTTAATTCTAATGATTCTAAATATTTAACATATGATGCTAAACCTCTATTAATGACAAAGCAAAAATTGTCAGGTATTACTTCTCTAATGTGTTCATTTCTTTGAACCATCTTTAATGAGAATTGGTCATTAAATCCATTGCCAAGCCAAATTCCATTATTGCCATTAATATATTCCTTATACCAATCATCTAATTCTAATTTTCTTATATTGTCAGAACTATCAGCAATTATAAATGTGATCTTATTAGAAATTTTTCCTTTTTTAAACAATTCGCTTATTTTTGCCTTATTAGTTTCACTTAAATGTGATCTAAAATCAACAAATCCAAGTATTATACACATTTCTCTTTTAGAACTTAGATTATCATTAGAAGAATCAAGATATTTTAATAAATTTTCAAAACATATATCAAAATTACCTTGATTATAATCATATAACTTTTGATATTTTTCATTGATATCTATGTTGCTACCATTAATAACCATTAATTTATATCTATTGCATGCGATAATTTGATTAATAAATGGATTAATAAATTTTGATATCTGAGCTATATCAACAGCTGAAATAATACTGGAATAATTTTTATCAAAATCATACTTAGTTATGCTTAAATCATCTTTGTTGATACCAATTATCAACTTATTATCTTTATTTAATTCATTCTTAATATCAATGTATGAAACTGTTTCTGGTAATGTAGGAATCTTTTGGGCATGAATATTATATTTGCTTAAATATTCAGTACATAAGTTTTTAATATATGAAGGTATTTTATCTTTTTCAGTGACTAATGCTGTTTGAAATTCATATATATCATCATCTTTTATTAATCCCCTACCAAAAATTTTAGTTGGATAAGTTTTGTGAACATTTCCTAAAACATTTGAGTAATCATCCTCATTATTTTGCTGTAATACATAAAATAATGAGAAGTTTTGTTTTAGTTTAAATCTTATGCCATTTGTTGTATTTGCTGCTAAAACAAAATATATACCAAACTTACTTCCCTCTCTTGTAAGCGTATTCAATATGTCTTCAAATCCTGGATAGGTCTCTTGATATGCTTCAAAATTATTTATTATAACAACAATTGAAGGAACAGACTTACCACTATTTTTACAATATGAATAATAGTCACCATTATAATCAGAAAACAACTTCTTGCGTTCTTCAATTAAGGTATTAAGCATTTTATATAAATTAGTTATTTTTTCTTTATCATCGACACCAACAATATCGCCTACTAATGGTGAAGATTTAAACATTTTTAATGCTTCTGAGCCAAAATCAATTATATAATAATTTAACTCACTTGGAGAATAATATAGCATTGATGAATATATCATAGTTGTAATGAAATTTTCTTTGCCACTACCCGCTACACCATAAACAATTGCATTCCCTTTTTTTGATAATGGAATTGTTAATAATTTTTGTTCTTGATTATTTGGTATATCATATTCGCCAACAATAGTATTAACTATATAATCTTGCTTTTGATAATTATACTTTTTGGATAATTCATCTACTTTAATAAATCCAGGTATCTTATTTAACCACAAAGACTTACAATGAATATTTTCTTGATTTGCTAAAGAACTTAAATATGTAACAATATTAATCAATTCTTCACCTGAAGATTTAACCTCTTGCACTTTAGGCTTAGTATCAATGTTTTTATATGGATAACCAACATTATCAATAAAGTCTATTGATGTGTCCATCGTCTTCTTCACTTTTTCAGAAGGATAATACTTTCCACCTGCCCATGCAGCTTGTCCAAGAGTAAATATTTCATTATAACCAACTTGAAAGTAAAAACGTCCTGTTTGTTTTAAAAATGCTGCATCTGGACATTTAATTACTTCATTAGAATCTGATTTTTCTTGAACTCTCATACAAATTCTAAATCTAGTATTACTCCAAATTTGTGGATCTACGACACCACTTGGTTTTTGAGTAGCTAATATTAAATGTACACCAAGTGAACGACCAATACGAGCAGTACTTATTAATTGTTCCATAAATTCTGGTTGTTGATTTTTCAATTCGGCAAATTCATCACTTATTATAAACAAATGCGATACAGGTTCACTTACAATACCATTTCTATACATCTTTTGATATTTATAAATGTCTACTGTACTTTCACCAGATATTTCTCTAGCCTTATTAAATAGTGCTTGTCTTCTCTTAAGTTCTGATTCGATTGATGCTAAACTTCTCTTAATTTCATTACTATCCAAATTAGTTATTGTTCCAACAAGATGTGGTAATTTTAGACCTGTTGCCTTGTTTTCAAAGGCACCTGCTAATCCACCACCCTTATAATCTATTAAAATAAATTGAACTTCATATGGACTATAATTAACTGCCATTGATAATATATATGTTATCAGTAATTCAGATTTCCCACTACCTGTCATACCTGCTACCAATCCATGTGGTCCATGGTATTTCTCGTGCAAATCTAAATTGATTTTTTCACCATTTTTACCAATTCCAATTGGTGCTTGTAAATTTAAAACAGGATTGCTTTTTTTCCAACGAACTAGTGAATTTAACTGCTCAACTTTACCAACATCATACATTTCAAGAAATCCAATTTTTTCAGGGATTTGACCTTCATTTTCATTTGCAATATCAATTGGTATATTAGCAAGTGATTTTATGCAAGCATCATAATCTATTGGAGTAATTAAATCAATTGAAAATTTTACATTATTATTAAAGTTATTACTATCATTTAATTCTCCATGACCATCTGTGATTTGAATAAACTTTTCACATTGTTCTGGTAAATTAGACATTTTTTTATCAGAAATAATTGTACAAAATCCAATACTTTCTTTTGATTCAATTATTTTTTTTATGGCATCAAAATCTCTAATTTTTCTAAAACTATCTGTAATTATTAAGTAAGTTTCTTTTATTTCTGGTTTTGAAAGACTACTTTCTTTAGAAATTCTTGAAGAAACTACTCTATCGAGATAATAGCAAATTTCTTTATACTCATCGCTATTAGATGCAAAGAAACGAATAGATTTATCATTAGAAAACAAGTGAGGGCAATCTTTTAAAAACTCCCATTGATATTCATTATCCTCATCAGTTAAAACTACAATTTTTAAATTATCATAACTATGTGAAGCTAATATTTGTATTAATAATCTGCGAATATATTCACTAGTTAAAATACTATCTCCAATAACTCCTAATAGATAATCTTTAACTAAAGATAAGGTTATTGGAACTTCTGTTAATAGTTTTGACTCTTTTCCAAGTTTAGACATTTCATCTTTTAAATTGTCTTTTTCTAAAGAAAAATGCTCCTCAGGATAATTAATGTTAATTTGCATTGGACAATTTCCAACACCTAAACTAACTTCAAGGTAATCACTATCTTCTTTCCTTTTTAACCACAAACTACTATATTTATGAATAATTGCATCGGCACATTGTTCTGTTGTCGGAAAATTATTTTTTAATATTTCACTTTGTTCGATAATAGCATTCTCAATTTCTTTTCTTTTTGAATCAATATATTCACTATATTTTTCTTGCCTAATTTTTTCTTCTTTCTTGATTGACCTGTTTTGATATTTTCTTGTTAATAAAGGCCAAACAATTGCACTTCCAAGCATAGCAAAACATATTACTAATGATGGAGTTGCATTACTCCATGTGCTTGTTCCTGCCATAACACCTTGAATAGATACATAACCAGTTATCAATGATGCCATAGACATAGTGAGCATAGGTCCTACAGTTAATATAGCAGGAGTTTTGTTTTCTTCTTTTTTAGTAGGAGGTGCATCTACAACTAACACTAATGGCTTTATTTCACTAACAAACCTAGGCATCTTGTGAAAGTATTCACTTTCACTATAAAGTGGAAATTCAATTTCTTCATTAGACTCTACAAAATTATCACTATCTGGTGATACAATGCTACCCTGTGGTAAGTTATTTACACTAACACCATTTAACTTATTAACACACAAATATATATGTTTAGAATTATCAAAAGATATTTTTGATATAAAAATGAGTTTTAATCCGCAAATAAAAATTACATCGCCAATTTTTATCTCTTTTTTACCAATAACTCTAGAATTATTTACATATATTCCATATTTTGATCCATTATCATATATATATAATTTATCTCTTTCTACTCTTACAAATGCCTCTTTGACTCCAAGCACATTATATATAACTGTTGTTCCTTGATTGCCAATTGATATCTCACTAGAAATAATTGCTGAAATATCATAATAATCGTATTTAGTTTCTACTGGAGAGCAATAAATTAATAAATTAGAATTATTCAATCTATTATGCAATGAATAAAAATGATAATCTTCAATAATAAAACTATCCATTTTTTGGCCATTTTGAACACAAAAAACATCACTATTACTAACAATTTTCCATTGATTATTATAAGCTTCAATAGAAATAAGGTTCTGATTCATATCATTTGAATCATTATCTGTAACCCAAAAACTTCCCTCAATTTTATTGGGAAGAATTATATTTTGTATTTTATTAGGTTTTATTAGAGATACCCTCATTTTACTCTCCATATTTTATAAAATAATTATAACATAAAAAATTACATAAAAAAACTAGATAAATCTAGTTTATTACTATATTATATTGAAAAAGATTTGCCATCAGTGTTTTCTTCTATTCCATTAACATATTTTTTTTCTTGTTCATCAATATAACCTATATGGTATATTTTTTCGATATCTTCCTTGTTAAAATATTGTTGAGTATGATTTGAATCAATACCATATGGATAGTTGCATGCAAAATAATCAAAAATTATAGATTCTTTTTGTAATTTATATCCTATAACCATAAGCTTATCATCCTTATTTTTCAAAGACAGAACCGTTCCTATTGGGACATAATTATTTAATGCATCATTAACATCTTTACTTGCACGATTTTCTAATATGCTATTTAAATCATTAAAATTTGCATTATTATCATTAATCTTATAACTATAATCTGAAGTATTGCCAATAAATCTATCTGATTCTTGACCATCGTTAAAATTATTACTCATAAAACACCTCTAAACTATTATATATCATTTTGCTAATACCTCAACTACATTTTTATATACTCCATTGATCATTGTCACATAAGGTTTGGATAAAACAACCATATTTGCATTTCTTTTTGTTAATACTTCCATTTGAATATAATTTTTACATCCACTCTGACTTTCAATAAAAGCGGAAGTTCCAGATTTTTGTGGTGTAATAATTTTTAAAAGAGTATCATACTCATTTGAATGAGTTACTGCATATGAATTTTCAAGAAGTATTGATGAACTTTGATATGATTTAGTAGTAAAACTATCACCTGGTTCTAACAGACTAATATCTAGTTTCTTTGACTTATCATATAACCCTTTTACTCCTCTCCAAGATACTATTGAGTTATCATAAGAAGATTTTGCTATAACAGAATCAAGTTCATCTACTATTTTACCTTCACTACTATTAAATACAACATTTTTTCTGTTTTTACCATTAACAAAGCCAGATATTGCATTTTGTAAATCATCTAGGTTTGAATATGAACTACGCAAAGATTTTGTCGAATTTCCAACAGTAGTGTCATTTAACCATGAATTAATTTCATGGCCTCCACAATTAGTATAATTAAATAGAGCTTTTAATTGTGTATTGGTATACTGACCACTTTGAGCAGTTAAACTTTTTACTTCTTCAATTTCGTTACCTGTTAAAAAAGGAACAACATCATTATATAAATTATTTAATGAAATATTTCCAACTTGTGTATCACCATATTTTTGCTTTAATTTTGATAATAATATTTGTTCATCATCAGTTAATGTTGATAAATTATTTTCTGCATTAAATAGTTTATCAAACAAATATAATTTTGCATCGCTAAAATATTTTGCCACATCATTTTTTGTATCGAATGATTTTAAATTAAACCCTTTATTAGACATAAAATTTTCAAATGAAATACCATCTGCTTGATAATCCTTAATGTTATCAATATAATCATTACAAAATAATTTATATTTATCTACAATTTTATCTGATAATTTACTAAATAACGAAACTTTCATTTTTGATACTTTTGACGTTAATACACCAGAAAATTGGGTTAAAGTGCTCATAAATGCACCAGTAACTGTTTGAGTAAGAAGTTCTTTCCAACCACCATTTAAATCAAATAATGCATTATACTTTTCTGAGAAGCTTAATTGATCATATGTTTTGTTTTCTCCATTTGCATTAACTATTGCTAATACCTTTTCTTTTGTTTCATCAGAAGGATTAATAAATGTCGATATCCCTGGGGTAGCTACTCCTCTAATCCATCCCGTAACAGCATCAGCGGCTACTTGAAATCCAGAATTAACTGCAAACTTTGTTATAGCACTTTTTCCTAAATTAAAACTAACACCATTTACTATATTCCCGACTGTAAGCTCTGCTCCTGATAATGCTCCATTTAAAAATCCATATGCTAAAGAATCGGATATTGATGAACCACTTGCATAAGCCTCTCCAGACTTATTTCCCATCGTTGAAGCACCATACATTGCTCCCGAAACAACTGCACTTCCAGAAACTTTTGCTCCTGCAATTGTAAACAGTGTTCCACTTGAAGCAATACCAGAAATACCACATGTAAATACAGCAGTTACTACTGCTCCAGTTATTTCTCCAACGCCATTACCAATACTTCTTATTGTATCAAAATCATAGCCACTCTTTAGATAACTACCAAAACTTGTATTATCATATATGTTGTCAAAAAATCCTTTTACATATTTTTTTGACATAAAGTCCATCGTAGAAGACCATAATTTATCAGTTTCTGATATGTATCCATCTACTTTGTCTGCTCCGGTTGCATAATTAAACAAATCTTTTACTAAAGCAATTGGTGTTTGCTCTGCTGTACTTATTACTGCTCCTGTTTTTACCATGCCTTCAAAAAAGTTACCAATTCCTTCTATGGATGTAACACCTAATGCAGCAGTTGAAGCTGTAAGTTTTTCTATAACTTCACCTGTTTGAGAAATAAAATTAGTAGAAGCATCAGTGCTGTTTGAATCATTTTCTTCGTTTATGGTACTTATTGATGTAGTTTCAACACTTACATTTGTGCTAGTAGAACTAAAGTTAATATTACCAATTTTTGTTTCTTTATACTCATTTAATACTGGAAGTGAATTTATTGCTGAAATAATAGTAATCTCAGTAATATGATTACTACTTGATTGCTCTGATAATTTATCGATTATTCCTTTAACATTATGCAAATATTCATTTAACCAATTATCAATATTATTATAGCTTGTTTGCATATTTGTATACATATCATACAAATTGCGATACATTTGCCTTGTTTCTTCACTACTTTCAAAGCCAACATGGCTTAATTTTAATTCGGAAAAAGATGAGTTAGTAAAATTTTCTAATTCAACTTTAAAACTAGATTTATACGAATCTAGTTTATATACATTTATTCTATCTACATCACCCATCATAAACACTTCCCCGTTGTATATTAACTATTGATTGTTCCACTAGAAATATTCATCTTATTTACTTCTTCTTTTAGTTTTGCTTTGAATGCTTTTTCTTCATCGTCTATAAAACCGACAAAATATATTTTTGCTATTTGATTATGATTAAAAAGTAATGTCTGATTGGATGATAAAAAACCTTCTGGATAAAGACATCCTACGTAATCATACATTTTATTTTTATCCTCTGCTCCAACTCCACAAAAGCCAGTTATTACAAGTCTCTTGCTTCCATTTTGTAACATTACTACAGTCCCTACTGGTAAGTATTTTTCATTATTCATAAATTCTCCTTTTAAATAGAACTTCTTATATTTTCATAAATTGTATCTTCATCTATATTATTTTGATTTATTTGACTATTTGCAACATAAATTTTATGAGACCATTCTTCAGGCGAAATAGTTGGATTGTCGCTTTCTTTCGCAACTTGCAAATTGTTATTATATGTTTCTATTTGTTTGCTTAATTTTTCATTTTGTATTTCTAAATTTTGATATTGCTCTATTTGATCAGCAATTTGTAGATATGCATCAATCTTTTGTTCCAAATCTTTGTATCTAGTATTGTGCAAAGTATCCAGTGCTTCAGTAAATCTTTTTTTTGCTTGAGCTTGCCATATTTCATCACTAGATAGTTCTGACAAAATTTCTTTAGATATTTCATAATTAAGGGCAGACTTACATGAATTTAATGCATCTCTAAGAACAATAACATCGACATTATAAAATTTTGACATAAAACACCTATTTAAATAATTTGGATGTAGATAAATTAGGAGTATTTATACCTAAGTTATTACAAATTTCATTAATAACTGTATTATCTATTGCTTTATAACCATCAGAGCAATTAGCCATATACAAAACAGCATTTTCTATTTCATTATATGATTCATCAAAATTACTTACTAGTTTTTTTAATTTTACACTATAGCAATATGCACCCTCATCATCCCATTGGCTTCCATTTTGTATGGTATTAGCACAATCAGTAACACTGTTTAATGTGTCTTGCATTTTTTTAGCTAATGAATGGAGTTCATTACAACATTGTTCAACATCTTCATACTTTAAATTAGTTCGACCATCATTTGAACTATTAACTGTTTTCATAATTCACCTATACGCTAATATTCTTTGAAGAGTATGCTTCATCAAGAGATGAATAAACATTTGGTATTTTGCTTAAATACATTCCATAAGTTTGAATTAAATCACTAAGTTCATTTAATTGAACTTCATATTTTTCTCTCAACAAATTAACATATTTTAATTCATCTGCTCCAGACCAAGCATCATCAATTGAAGTTATAATATTATCAAATTCTTTTATTTCGTCAGAGAAATCAGATGCATAACCAATTATGCTATCACCGGTTTTTTTTACTTCATTTTCATCGATATATATATTCATATAGTATTCCTCTCACAAAAAAGTAATAAAATTATTACTTTTTTGTCAAAGGGCTATAAAAGCCTATTGTTGTCCTGCAATTTTGTTTTCAGTTTCAGTATAATTACTGACTACTTTATCTAAATAATTAGCAGCATCCATTACTGAATCATAAAATCCTGCAAATTTATCTGTTATTTGTTTAAATGTGTCTTGCATTGCACTTGCAGATGTTCCACTCCAAGTGTCACTATTACCAATATTATTCATTAATTGTTGAGTTTCAGTAAGTATTTGTTGCATATCATTTGAAACTGTTTTTAATTCGTTTGCATATGATGAAATACTAGCATAGTCTACTTTTGAATTATCATTATTCATATATTATCCTCCTAATTTAAATTAATACCATCAATGTTTGATTGACGAGCAGATTGAACTAAAGAAATATCATTCTTTAAAGTGGTAGAGCTTTCTTCTAATGTGTCTGCCAATTTTTTTAATTCAGTGGCTTGTTCAGCAATTGCATCAGTATACTTTTTTGCATCAGCTCCAGCCCAAGATTGATTAACATTTTGTGATATTGCCTCAATTTTTTTTATTTTTTCTTCGAATTCTGTTGTTTTTCTTTCTATGCCATCAGCTACATTCTTTACTGCATCATCTGAGAAATTAAATGCGTCCATTTTTTCACCTCCTATAAAATTTTCACATTACTATAATTTTCGACCCGTTTTTTATTCCTGAATCTTTGACATATACATCGTTAGCATAAACTTTTCCAGTATCACGATCAATAAATGTTGGATATCGGTTTGAAAAATTTTCGCTTGATAATTCTTTTATACTATTTATTAAATTATTCTTTATTGTTCCCATTTTCTTGTTGTTTGGAACGTAAACATTAAACTCTGTTTCAATTGTAGGGATTATTATTGTTATCAAGTACTTATTCTTCATACTGCCTCCTATCATATATATCATAGTTTAATTATCGCACAATTATAAAAATATATCAATAAATTGATAACAAAATAAAGAGTCTCATTTGAGACTCTTTATTTTAGCAGTTCTTTCTATATCATAATCATCGATATTATTGTTTCTATATACTTGAAGTTGGTTATCTATTGAATATTTATCAAATATAACTAATGGAATATTTAATCCCGCCTCTTTTAATGACGATTTTATTAATTGAATGTCTCTTTTTCCAGACGTTGAATCAATATTATAGTTTGAAATATACATAACATATGATGGCTTTGAAGATGCATCATAGGTATTTCTAAATAATACTATTTCATTATTATCATCTTTTTTTCGGTTAATCATTTCTTTATATGATGCAGAAAAATCTTTAAATTCATTACGACTTTCAATATAATTTATATTTTTGTTAGAATGAATATTATGATCTGCTGTTACGGCAATTAATTCTGGCTTTAATGTTTTTTTAGAAAAGCCTAATGCAAATCTACTACGACAATTATTACCAATGTAAAGACTATTTCCAGTTTCTAACATTACGCATAGTTGTTCACATGTATTAGTATAATATTTGCTATCATAAGAATTAATCTGACCAATAGCACTCATATTTAAAGATTTATCTGTAATAAAATGATTACTTTTAATATTAAAAGTATCAATTATACTAGCTAATTCGTCATTAGTAAACGGTATATCTATACCTAGTTCTTCACTTCTTTTTTGATGTAATAAACTAATATATCGATCAATATTAAAAATATAATCATTGGGATCAAAATAGTGTATCATTAATGATTTAGGTAATTTAGAAAAATCATCAATGATAATAGTCTCTGTACCACTAGGATCATATAAATTATCAATAATATTTTCTCTATTTTTAACTTCATAATCCATATACATATCATTCATATCATCGATGTTTATTTGATTAATAGGAGTATCAATTATTTTATCAATTGTTGACTTAATATAATAACTTTCTTTATCACTGCATATATCATCAATTCTACTTCTTAATAATTTAAGATTCTTATAATTTTCAAAATCAGTCTTAGTCCATTTATCCGCTACAGAAATAAATTTATCTCTGTCTTCTTGACTATATTTTTTTCCATTAACAACCATATCGTTAAAGACACCAATATGTATTTCTTTTTTTATATTATCAATATTATTTTTTAAATTATCAATACCATAAAATGCTATTAAATCAGTTGTTTTAAGTAAAACGCCCATAATAATTGATGTCTCTTTATCATTAAGTTCTTCTTTATTTAAGTACCTTTCAAATAGTTGTTTTAAATCATCATCTGAATAAAAAGTAATATGATCTTCAATCTTTCTAACTCCAATTTCATCTAATGTAGCTATAGTTTTATTTCTTAAAAATAAATCATTGTTATATTCATTAATTATCTCATTCCCATAAGTATTATAAAGCATATTTATATCTTTATATGAAATATCATTTTGAGCAAATATTTCAACCATAGAACTGCTATTAAATATTCTTCTCCTAAAGTAAGCTGGATCAATAATATTTCTTATTCTTCGATAATCTAATTCAGTAGCATGTGTAAAAATATACATTTTTCTAATATCTTTTAGTAGATAATTGTCATCTTCAACTTTAGTACCTTTTAATAACATAGCCGCTACTTCTTGCGTAGAAAATAATTTATGATCTAATACACTACTTAACTTTTCTATACCAAAGGCATCTATTAAATATTGATAGTCATACAAATCATTGGTTATACCAAATCTTCTTTTTAATTCAGCACCATATTTATCAGCGAAAGAAGACAATCTTAAAAACTGTGCAAAAGAAATATTACTTTTGCAATCTTGTTTAAACTGATTGTACTTTTTATACGAATTAAATATAGACATACATCCTTCTCGCAAACATTGATATTATAGCATAGAAAAACTCGAATGAACAATTCGAGTTATTTTTTAAAATGGTGCTGGCCAAGGGACTTGAACCCATATGATATTGCTATCAATGGATTTTGAATCCATCGCGTCTACCATTCCGCCAGGCCAGCATGTGATAATTATATCACAGATTAATTATTTGTACTATCCTCTTTATATTTAGATTCGAATAAATCTGCTTCATCGGTATTTTCTTCAGCATCAGATAATTTTGGTAAATCGGCTAATGAAGATAATCCAAAGTAATCTAAAAAGTTATTGGTAACAGCATATTGCATAGGATGACCAGGTGCATCTGATCTACCAGTTGATTCAATTAAACCACGAAGTTCTAATTTACGAACAACATATGTGGAATCAACACCACGTATTTCACTTATCTCTCCTCTTGTTACAGGAGAATTATACGCAATAATAGCTAGTGTTTCTAATGCTGAATCTGACAAAGTATTCTCTTCATTATCCGTAATTAATTTTTTATTGTAATCATTATAAATAGGCTTAGTTATAAACTTATAGTTATTACCCAAAACACTAATTTGGATACCATGATTGTCTTGATTATATTCTTCTTGTAATTCTTTTAGTATATTAAGTGCTTCAGCCTTATCTGTTTCTAGAACAGAAGCGATAGTATCAATATTTAGGCCATCTGAACCCGATATAAATAGTATGCCTTCTAAGATAGCTTTTTTATTCATAAATTACTCCTCTTCTAGATATATTTTATCAAAATTATTTTCTTGCTTGATAACTAAATTTTGCTTAGATGCTAAATCTAAAATAGCAAGAAAGGTAACAATAACATAATCTTTTTTGAATGAAACAAATAGTTCTTCGAATGAAACCTTCTTTTTCTTTTTAAGAATGTCTTTAATTTCCCTACTACGTTCAGCGATGGAATACTCCTTGGTTGTAATCTTAGTATTAAGTGGCTTTTCATCAACTTTCTTTTGCATAAATTTAGCGAATGCTTCTGCTAAATCGTTGATATCAATACCACCTAAATCTAAATCATGATCATCATAAGCACTTAGATCTTCTGGTAACTTTGTATAATACTCTTTACGTGTTTCTTCTAATTCTTTAAATTCGTCTTTAACTTCTTTGTAACGTTTATATTCTAATAATCGATTGATAAGTTCTTCACGTGGATCTTCTTCATAAGTATCATCTTCGGTAACTGGATCTGGTAACAATATTCTTGATTTCATTTCAATTAATTCGGCAGCCATTACAAGATATTCACTTGCAATATCAAGATTAATATCTTGCATCGCTTTTATGTAATCTAAATATTCTTTAGTGATATCTTCTATCTTAATATCTTCAATATTTAGATTATCTTCTTTAATTAAATGTAAAAGAAGATCTAAAGGTCCTTCAAAATTATCAATTGTTACTTTATATTCCATAGTTACACCTAACTAATTATAGCAAAAAAAACAAGATAGTTAAACTATCTTGTTGCTAAATACTTAGCGGTTCTAACCATTTGAGTACTATAACCCATTTCGTTATCATACCAAGCCATTACTTTAACAATTTGTTTGCCATCTTCTGTGGTAATAACATTAGTAAGTAAACTATCTACCATAGCACCTACTGATGTACCAATAATATCTGATGATACAATCGGATCTTCAGTATATTCTATCGTTTCATTTTGATTAGCTTTAAACATTTCATTAATTTCTTCTTTAGTAACATTTTTATTTAGTACTAATGATAAATCAATTAATGAACCAGTTGTAGTAGGAACACGAAGAGCAACACCATCTAACTTACCTTTTAATTCTGGTATTACTAATCCAATAGCACTAGCAGCACCTGTTGATGTTGGAACAATGTTAGCGGCAGCAGCACGTCCACGACGAGCCATAATACCTTTCTTATGTGCAATATCAAGTGTAGCTTGATCGTTAGTATAAGCATGTACTGTGCTCATGAATCCTTCTTGAACACCATAATTATCATTTAATAATTTAAGTACTGGAGCTAAGCAGTTAGTTGTGCAACTAGCAGCACTAATAACTTGTTCAGTACCATCTAATGTTTCATGGTTAACATTATAAACAATCGTCTTTAAATCACCTTTAGCTGGTGCACTAATAACGACGTGTTTAGCGCCGGCAGTAATATGTGCCATTGCTTTATCTTTGTCAGCAAAATGACCAGTACATTCAAATACAACATCAACACCCAAATCTCCCCAAGGTAATTTAGTTGGATCTGTTTCAGCATATACTGGAATCTTTTCTCCTTTAAAAATTAAATTCTTGTCGTCATGTGATATTTCATCTGTCTCATATCTTCTATGTGAAGTATCATATTTTAATAAGTATGCTAATTGTTCTGCATCAGTTAAATCATTGATAGCAACAACTTGCATATCTGGATCTTCAGCCATAATTCTGAAGACCAATCTCCCTATTCTACCAAAACCATTTATCGCTACTTTTATCATTTCTCTTTCCCCCTTTTAATCATGGAAACAACTTCCACCGATAAATTCTCTTAAAATTGACTCTTTAGGTACATCATCAGATGGTATAGGCAAGAAGTTACGTAAGAAGTTAATCAAACGTATTGCTTCTGTATACTGTGGATCATCTTCTGGTACCGAATATAATAATGGTTCAACATATGTCTTTAATATCCCTAACTCATATACAAGTGCTGTATTAATTATGAAATCAGCTTGATCTTGATATGGGAATATCCATTTTTCTTCGCCTTCTCTAACTTTCTTCCAGCTATTTAAGGTTTGCGCTGCACTATAACCACGATATTTATTATCACGTATTATTCTTCTTAACTTTCTAGTATCAGAAGTATGAATACGATTGTGGTTATCAATATTTAATTGTGTTAATGGTGAAACATATATTTTATATTTATTTTTGCGATCAATTGCTGCTGTTAAATCTTCATTTAAACCATGTAATCCTTCGATAATAATGATATCGTCTTGTTTTAATTGAATCTTCTTATTACCAAATTCTCTTTCACCAGTTTTAAAATTATATACTGGTAAGGATACTTCTTTACCATCTATTAAATTTAATAATTGTTTATTTAATAATTCTAAATCTAAAGCTCGTATTGATTCAAAATCATAATCACCATTAATGTCTTTAGGTGTATATTTTCTATTAACGAAATAATCATCTAACGAAATGTGATAAGCATTTAAACCACGACATTTTAGATATGTAGCTAAACGATAACTTGTTGTTGTCTTACCACTTGATGAAGGTCCTGCAATTAAGACTAACTTTACATTTTTACGATTTTCACTAATTTGTTCGGCAACATCTGAAAGTTGAGAATTGTATGCAGCTTCAGCTGCTCTTATTAATTCATTGTAATTACCAAGGGAAACTTGTTCATTAAGATCAGCAGCATTATTAATTCCTATTGATCTCCCCCACTTAGTATATTCAGCATATTTATCATACATCATTGGATGTTGTACATATTCAACAGCATCATCTGGATTATAGACATCTGGATAACTTACAACGAAGCCATTATTTTTAATATATGTTAATTTAAACTTATCTATTTGTCCTGTAGAATATGCTAATCTTGAATAATAATAATCATATTCATCATCTAATCTGTATAAATTAATATAAGTATTAGAAATATATTTTAAAGCTTTAACTTTATCTTCACGATGACTTTGTTTAAAGAACTCTATTGCATCTACTCTTGATACTGACAATTTAGTAAATGTTAAATCTTCTTTAACAATATTTTTCATTTCACTTGCAATATCAGCGATAGTAGATTTATCAATATGTTCTTTAGCTCCATATAACTCACAATAGAAACCTTTATCAACTGAGTTTTCTACTATTACTTCTGATTCTTTGCCAAGTACTCTTCTTACGGCCAAAAATAATATAAATTGTAAACTACGACCATAAATTGAATTACCTTGACTACTACTGCGGTCAAAGAATTCAACATTACATTTATGTGTTAATGTATCTGATAACTCAACAACATTATTATTAGCATTCGCAATTAAGATTGGATAATTGAAATAATGAGCAAAAGATTTACTTATCTCATTAAAACTTGTTCCAACGACAAATTCTTTTGTTTCAAGATTACGAAAGTTAACTTTTACCATCTTTTCCATTTGTGTTCCCTCTTATTCTACATTCATATACATTGTATCAAAAAATAGACTATTTGTACATAAATAAAAATAGTTGCTATTGGCAACTATTCTTCACTTTTTTTATGAAATTTGAATAAATGAAATGGCTTGTTTTCTTTAATATAATGACTAACAATCATAGCATAGACACCAATAATTATATAGACAATTGGTACTACTACTAAGACACCACTATAATTGAAGATATAAGTTAGATTATAGTTATTTAGAATTACACAAGCACCATAGTAATATAATGCTCCTAGAATAGCAACTGTAAATCCTTTTAATCTAGCATGTTTATCATACATTTGTGAATCAGTATCTAATAGATAAATAGCCAGTGGTAATGTTAGCATCATAGCTCCGATTACAACTAGTAATTGGTTAGCATCAAAGTATTCAGGTACTCCATATGCTACTTTATCTTGTAGATAATAAATAGTATGTTCTGTTCCAATGGCAGGCATTGCAACAAATGAATAATCAGATTGAACAGTATAATCTGTACCATCAACTTGATAAATATACGTTGGAATAAATCTGCCTTCTGAATCAGTCATATTAGAAGTAACTGTCCCAACGACACTCTTATATTTAGTTCTATAAACATATTGTTGATACATTGATAATGCACCAATAATAATGAATATAACTCCAAATACTGCGATTAGACCTAAAACAACTCTTGAAAGTAACTTACGTGAATCTTCTTTGTTAATATCAAATTTTTCTTTAACTTTCATAAGTACACCTCTTATTCTTTATAATCATTATATAAGATTTTTTATAAAAATACAACTATAACAAATTAGAATTCTTATTATTAAAATCTTTAGTCATAATAGTATTCTTTACACACTCAGATATCATTGACTCATAGTCAAATTTAGCTTCTTGTTCTTCAACATATTTTAAATTAGGATTAATAATAGGATGTTCTGGAACAAAGATAGTACAACAATCTTCATATGGTAAAATACTTGTCTTATAAGTATCAATATTTTCAGCAATATGAATAATTTCTAGTTTATCAAGGCATGCTACGGGGCGTATTATTGGCATACTAGTTACATTGTTAATAACTTCCATACTAGTTAATGTTTGAGAAGCAACTTGTCCTACTGACTCACCATTGATAATGGCATGACATTTATTTCTTTTAGCTAATCTAGTGGCAATACGATACATCATACGACGCATTATGGTAATGTTATATGCTTGATCACAATTTTTATATATTGCTTCTTGTAATTCAGTAAATGGTACTATTAACAACTTCATATGACCAGAATAAGCATTTAACTTAGATGATAATGTTAATACTTTGTCTCTTGCTTCTAATGAAGTATGTGGACGTGACTCAAAGTATAGTCCGATAACGTCTATACCACGTTTTAAAGCAAGATATCCTGCAACAGGAGAATCTATACCTCCGCTTAACATTAGCATTCCTTTGCCTTGTATTCCAACAGGATAGCCACCTATACCACTGATGTTTTTGAAATATAGATAAGTATTATCTTTGTGTATCTCAACATGAAGAATTAACTCTGGATTATGAATATCTACTTTAGTTTTAAAATTATCTAGAATTTGACCACCAAGATAAGCACTAAATTCCATACTAGTCATTGGAAATTCTTTATAGCTTCTCTTTGTATCTACTTTAAAGGTATTAAATGTCTCATCTTTTAACATAGCAATACTTTCTTTAACAATGGAATCTTTATCTGTTGATACTACTTCGGCAATAGTAAAAGCATATATACCAAATATCTTTTTTAATGATTCAGATACTTCATCTATATGAGTAGTTTCAATATACATACGATCAAATTTAGCTGATATTTTAATATCATATGGTACTAATAATTTAATATTTTCTTTTAAAGCATGAATAAAAGTATTACGATTACCTTTCTTAGTTGTAAGTTCTCCATATTTAATTAATATTACTTTCATAAAATCACCAAAAGTATCATCGCACAAATAAGTATTTAAATCAACAAAAAAGTGGTATTATCTACCACTATATAATTTATCTAATTTATTATAGATACCTGGCTCTAATCTATTTAAAGCATTGATAGTAACTTCTAATGACTTAGTATAATCACCATCAAAGAATAATATTTCAGATGCTTTTAAATATTTGTCTACTTCTTCATATGCTGAACGATATCTATTACCATAGACGATACCCATTTCGGCTAACATGGCGTGTTTTAGCATATCCTTAGAATAACTTAATAATTTAAGTGCTAAATCACGAGCTGTATCGACTCTAGTATTTAATAATGAAATAGTTATTGGCTTCTTATTTAGTTCTGTCACAATATCAGCGATAGCATTCTCAGCTTCATTAAGCTGAATATAATATGTTTGAGGTACAACTGGTAGATTAGCTCCACCAACTCTTTTCTTAGTTTCTTTAACGATATTTCTAATCTCTTCTAATTGCTGACGAGCTCTTAACTCATCTTCCTTCATTGATCCTAAAGCATCAAGTGAAGTATTAAGATGATCTTCAATATCAACCAATCTCTTACCAAGACCTTCTATTTCCTTAACTAATGCTGAATAAGCAAAAGTTTTATTACCAGTATGATCTATTAATGACTTATAATCATCATTTAAAACTTTAACATCATTATTAACACTGTTTAATAAATCTAAATCATCTTGAGACATATTATAAACACTTTTAATATCTTCTAATTGACTAAAGATATTAGAAAGTAAATCGTTCATTTGATTTAATCTCTTTGAGAAAGCATCTTTAGTATCTTCATAACTCATTCTAGCAGCTTTTTCTTTTTCAAAGTCATTAAATAAGCCATCAAAATATTCATGTAATATTTTTAGTTCAAATAAACTATCTTCTAAGTTAAGTACTTTAGCACGAGTAATAATATCATTAATCTTTTTATTAGCTTCTTTAATATTATCTTCAACATTTAGATAGTCTAATGGATAACCATTATTAACCATATATTCATATGTTGACTTAGCTTCTTTTATTTGATTAGGAAGTACTGTTTTAGCCATTAAGATAATTGCTGGTACTTCGTCAATAACAACACTCATATGTTCAAGCATTTCATCAATAGCACGAATAATTTGTGTTACTTCGGTATATTCATTATGTTCCATAACGCTTTCGAAATCTTCGAAACGTTTAGAAATATTTTCAAATTGCAAAGCGATTGGTTTAGCGATGACACCATATTCACCTTTAGTATCATTAAACTTATCGTTAAGACCACGATATTTCGCTTTTAATTGAGTAACAATAGCACGATTTCTTTCTTCACTTGTTGTTATTTGCTTGATTTCATCAAGAAGCATAGTGCTATTTTCTCTAACTTTATATATTTCCATTTCAAGATCAGCTATTTTATATAAAGTAGCTTTGTAATCTTGTTTATTTAAAGCATAATCAGCATCGATAATCATATCATTAACACGGGATATTTGATTATCTTTAATATCATCTAATCTAGATTTCCAGTCATCATAAAGGACTTCTAATTTTTCATTATTAAGATATGACTCCATCTTAGCCAATTCTGGCATAATAGGTGCTGAATCAATTTTATTCTTTTCTATTTCTAATGCATCAATTTTTTTCTTTAACTTCTTGCTTCTATTCTTTTGCATAAGAGACAAAGTAAGGGTTATGGCAATAATTGCAATGATGCAGGCTAATATCATTATTAATACAATGTTATCCATAAATCACCTATCCTTACTTTAATAATAATAGCATACCACGGTTTTTTTATCAATTATATTTGACTTATAAGGTAAATAAATATATAATCATAAGTGCGAAATGCATCAAGCAGCGTTGTTTGAAGTAGTTAATGCGTTTGTTACCTATATGGTCTATTAGTAACTTTAGCTGCAAAGCGAAGATATTGAACAAACACCCTAAAGACTGACAAACAACCATCGATGTACTAGTAAATATATCGAAGGAGGAAAAATTATGGCAAGATACACAGGACCCACTTATCGTAAATCTAGAAGATTAAACTTCTCTATTAGCGAAAATGGTAAAGATTTAGCTCGTAAACCTTATGCACCTGGACAACATGGTAAAGATAGAGCCAAGAAACTATCTAACTATGGTGTACAAATGCAAGAAAAGCAAAAAGTTAGATTTATGTATGGCTTAAATGAAAAGCAATTTAAGAAAGTATTTGAAGCCGCTGGTAAGCTTAAAGGCGTACGTGGTGAAAACTTCTTAAAGTTACTTGAAAGTCGTCTTGATAACTTAGTTTATCGTAGTGGATTTGCAACAACTCGTAATGGTGCTAGACAACTTGTTAACCATGGACATATTACTGTAAATGGTGTTAAAGTTGATATCCCATCTTACACTTGCAAACCAGGTGATGTTATCGCTATTAAGAAAGAATCAATCGCTCACCCAGCTGTTAAAGCTGCTCTAGAATCTAAACCAGTAAGATTAGCATTCATCGCATTTGATGAACCTAAACTTTCTGCTACTTATGTTAGATATCCAGAACGTAGCGAATTAAATCAAGATATTAACGAAGCATTAATCGTTGAATTCTACAATAAATAGAATTAAAAAAGATTTAAGTAATTAAATCTTTTTTTGTGTATAATCTTTAAGTTTTAAACTTTTTGGTCTATCTTTTGGCTTAATATAATAATTACAAGCTGCCACTAATAATTGATCTGATAATCCATCAGAATCACTAGTTTGAATACCATCAGTTATTTCATCATAAACAGCAATATTTTCTTTATATTCAGGATGAATCTTATTACATCTTTGAGGTAAATCACATACAGCACATAAATGTGAAGTAGTAGCATTAGGATTAGTATAATAAATATTATTAGCATTATAAAATTCATCAAAATGATGCATATTAATTCTATCTTTTAATGCCTTAGCCTCCAAATCGCTAATGCCATTTTCTGATTTAGACATATATCTACTATTTATTAATGTATTAATATGATTGATAAGTGTTTTTAAGCCAATATCATTAACAATAAGCATTAAATTATGTTTATCTTCTTCTTTAAGACAATCAAAGATATCATTAGCATTTTCTATTACGGCTGTTTTAACGATAATTGAAGTAAATAATCCATAATTTTGTTCCAATCCAGCTTTAAATCCATAATATGTTGATAGTGTACATCTCTTATCTTTAGAATATGCATTACCAACTTTATCAATTAATTGTTTAAATTCTTCATCAAAGTTTGGATTATTCTTATTAGAAAGTTTTTTTAAATCATCAACAAACATTGTTGTTGAATAAACTTTGCTATCTTTTAAAACATAAAATATTCCACTAATACTAGATTTTAATCTTATATCAGAAGTAATTTCTTCATCTTTAGGCTCATAATGTTTTGGAAAGAAAGAATCTTCATTGCGGGTTAAGTGAAAATTATTACTTAATTCTAGTGGTATTTCTTTGGTTATACCATTTTCTTTAACAAATAAAGTGTTTGGTTTCATATAATGTTTTTCAGACATATATTCTATTACTTTTTGTTCATTTTTGTCATCAATCATAAAGCTTACCTCGAATAGACCTATACTAACATTGGAGGCATATTTTGTCAATAAAAAAGGTCTATTTATATAGACCTATATAGTATGTTTTTTTACCTTTACGAATAAGAAGAACTTTTGAATCAATAGCCATATCTTTTTTAACAATAGTATCTAAATCAGATACTTTTTTATTATTGATAGATATTGCATTGCCACTAATCATTTCTCTTGCTTCTCTCTTACTAGAACAAATAGCATTGTTAACTAAGAAATCGACGATATTTAAATCTTCTTTAACATCAAAAGTAGTAACACCACTAAAACTCTTAATGACATCATCACTTGATAATTCATTTATCTTATCAGTAAATAAACATTCACTAATATGTTTAGCTTTTTCATACTCTTTTTCACCATGTAAATCAGTGATAACTTCACGAGCTAAAGCTTTATGAGCTTCTCTTAATTCTGGATGTTCTTTATTAGACTTTTCTAATTTTTCAATATCTTCACGTGATAAGAATGTATATATCTTTAAATAGTCAATTACTAGTGAATCATCACTATTAATTAAGTATTGATATATTTCATATGAAGATGTTTTATTTAAATCTAACCATAAAGCATTACCAGCAGACTTACCAAACTTATTGCCATATTTATCAAGTACTAATGGCATAGTAAAGGCATAGGCATCTTTACCAGTAATCTTTTTAATTAAATCAATACCGGTAGTAATATTACCCCATTGATCAGAGCCCTCTACTTGCATAATACAATTTTTTTCTTGGAATAAATGAACGAAGTCATATCCTTGCATTAATGTATATGTAAATTCGGCAAATGTAATACCTGTTTCTAATCTTCTATGAATAATATCTTTATCTAACATATAGTTAATATTTATATATTTACCATAATCTCTTAAGAAATCAATAAGAGTCATATCTTTAGTCCAATCATAGTTATTAACTATTTCAGCTTGACCATTAAATATTTCATCTACTTGTTTCTTAATACCAGCAATATTCTTTTGAACTGTCTCTTTTGAGATAATTTCTCTTTCGGCTGTCGGACGTGGATCACCAATTAAACCAGTGGCACCACCAACTAATAATATTGGATGATTACCAGCCTTGGCTAAACGTTTAGCAGTTAATAATGAAGAATAGTGTCCAATATGTAGAGAATCAGCTGTTGGATCAGTTCCCCAATAAAAAGTAAATCCACCTTTATCAATTATTTCTTTTAAATTTTCACCGGCAGTATCTTTAATAAGACCACGCCAAACTAAATCATCATATAAACTGTACTTTTCCATAAGTCCTCCTAGATCCAAACACCAAAGGCGATAGCAGCCATACCAAAAATCAATCCAAAGAAATAGAATAATTTAACGATATCTTGTTCTTGCCAACCAAGTTTTTCAAAATGGTGATGTAATGGTGCCATTAAGAATACTTTTTTATGTCTAATTTTAATTGAGAATACTTGAATAATTGAAGATAATGCTTCGATAACAAATACTCCTGCAACAATAATTAATGTTACTTCATGGTTAGTTAAGATTGCTACTGTAGCAAGAGCAGCTCCTAATGATAAAGAACCACAATCACCCATAAATACTTTAGCAGGATATGTATTATAGAATAAGAATCCTAATAATGAACCTACTAAGACAAAACAAAATATAGCTAAAGCTTCACTACCTACTACCCAAGTAGAACCCCATGAAATGATACCAAAGGCCGTAAAGGCTATTAAACTAAGTCCTCCAGCTAAACCATCTAATCCATCTGTTAAGTTAACAGCATTGCTACTACCAACTAAAACAAATAGTAAGAAGGCACCATAGAACCATCCCATATCTAATTTAATACCTAATGTATAGATATTTAAAACTGGGCTTCCACCATTTTTTAAAAAGATGTAGAAGAAAACTAATGAGATAATTAATTGACCAGCTAATTTTTGTATTTCAGTCAATCCTTCATTATCATGTTTAACTAATTCTTTGTAATCATCTAAGAATCCTAATAATGCATGTGCTAAAAAGACAAACATTACAATTAACAAGTTAGAAGAATATTCAATCTTACCCATCCAAAGTAATACTAAGATAGTAAATACTGTTGGAATAATAAAGATTAGTCCGCCCATTGTAGGTGTACCATTTTTACTACTATGTTCTTTTAAATAGACACTTATCTTTTGTGTCATTTTTTTTCTTTTTAATATAGGTATTAATACTAGTCCAGTTACAATGGCACCAAGGAATCCAAGCATTGCGGCTAATACTGCTTTAGTTAAAATTAACATCTAATCAACTCCTAAATATCTATTTAAGTATAACATATTTCACATATATTTGGGTAGTTTTTGATAAGAAAAGACAAGTTTTACTTGTCTAATCTTGCTAATACTTTTTCTTTACCAAATAGATGTAAAATATTTTGTAATTCAGGTCCATGTTCAACACCAGTTATCTTAATACGTAAAGGCATGTATAAAAGCTTACCTTTTACATTAGCTTTATTCTTAGTATTATCAATAGCAAGTGCAATATTATCAACCGTCCAATCAGTAATAGATTCTATTTCATCTCTAAATACTTTTAGAGTATTAGGAATACTAGGATCTTTCATAAATTCGGTATTCTCAGCACTTATCTCTGGTTCTTCTTCAAAGAACATTGATGTTAATTCAACAATTTCTGCTCCATAACGTAAATGTTCTTGATATAAAGTAATTAATTCTTTAACCCATTCTTCACTATATTTACCCATATCATAAGTTTTTTCTAAGAATGGTTTGCACAATTTAACTAGTGAATCAATATCCATCTTTTTGATATAATGTGCGTTAACCCAACCTAGTTTCTTAACATCATATGATGATGGTGATTTACTAATATGTTTAGGATCAAATTCTTTAACTAATTCATCTAGTGTAAATATTTCATTATTATCTTTAGGACTCCAACCAAGAAGTGCTAAATAGTTTACTATTGCTTCTGGTAAATATCCTTCATTATATAAATCCATAAATGATGCATCACCATTACGTTTAGATAATTTTTGTCCATCTTCTCCTAATACCATTGGTAAATGAATATAAAGCGGATGTTCCCAACCAAAGGCATCATAAAGCAAATTATACTTTGGTGTTGACATAACATATTCATTACCACGTGCAACAACATTAATATGCATTAAATGATCATCAACTACATTGGCAAAATTATATGTTGGATAACCATCAGATTTTAAAAGTATTTGATCTTCTAATATCTTGTTTTCAACAACAATATGTCCATATACCATATCATCATAAGTACTAACACCTACTTTAGGCATCTTTTGACGGATAACATATGGTACACCATTCTTTAAATTTTCTTCTATTTCTTCTTTAGTAAGATGTTTACAATGACCATCATACATGAAAGCCATGCCATTATCTTCAGCTATTTTACGTAAATTAGCTAGACGCTCTTCTGTACAGAAACAATAGTATGCTGCACCTTTGTCAACTAATTCTTGAGCATATTTTTTATATATATCTAATCTTTCACTTTGAACATATGGCCCATATGGTCCACCAGTACGTGGCCCTTCATCAGGCTTAATTCCACAAAGCTGTAAAGTATCATATATAAAATCTACTGCGCCTTCTACTTTTCTTGTTTGATCAGTATCTTCAATACGTAGTAAGAAATCTCCTCCATCATGTTTAACCATTAAATAGCCAAATATTGCTGTTCTAAGGTTTCCAATGTGCATAAATCCAGTTGGACTTGGTGCAAATCTAGTTCTTTTCTTTTCTTCCATAATAATCACCAAAAATATTATAACATAAAAAGGTACTTACGTACCCTTTATCTTGCTTTTGTTACTGGTGATTCAATTTCTTTAATTTTATCACCATATTTTATTTCATTAGTTAATCCCAAATCAATATATGCTTGAGACACCTTTGCTTTAACTTGTGAAAGTTTTGCTACTAATTTATCATTTTTCTCAAACCCATATACTTCAGGATTTGTGCTAATATAATTTGCTATTTGTTCTACTTGCGTTTTTGTAAAATTGCCTGTTGCTAACACATCTACAAATCCATTTAAAATATTGGCAAATGTATCAGGATTTGGCATATGAAACATAACATTAGTTTGTCTTATTGAATCACGTACTTTAGTATTTGATAGTTCTACTGGCGTTGGAACTTTTACTGATGGCTTAATATTAAGTAACTCTTCATCCTTCATTTCTACTGGATTTAGAGTTACTTCTTCAATATCCTTTGTAAACATATCGCTCATAATTCCACCCCAGCTTCCTTAAGCGCATTAAATATGGCTGATGGTTTGTTATAGAAATAAGCATCACGCATTGTATCAGCGCCTACCATAATACCGATTATGTTAGCTTCTACTGCTTCTGGTGCAAAATATTGATTTTCAGATTCATTACCTACTAAATTAGATGCAAGTATTTCAGTGTAACCAGCATTTAAAGCTTCATATTTATGATCTTCATCAAAGCCAGTGTTATTTCCATTACTAGTAATTACTTGTAATAAAGAATACATAAGTAAATGTTTTACATCATGTCCTTTAACAAGTTCATCTAAATTAAATTCGATTGAGTTAGTAGCCGGTACATAATTAACGACTCTCGATTGAGCAAAGCGACTAACTTTATTTATTTTTAAAGTTTTTAGCTTTTCAGATAGATTTTTAAGTCTAACTTCAGGGAAAGTCTTATTAAAAACGACAGTAAGGCCATAAATCATATCGCGCATTTCATCGCTTAGATTTGGATTACTGTCGAGGCTTAACTTGATTTGATCTATCATTTTTATCACCTTGTTTTTTATTATAACATATTGGTAGATAAATGCAAGTACAAAAGTAACATTTTTACAAGTTAATTTTATCATATAATTATATAAATTATTTGCTTAATTTGTTGGAACAGCATACTCAGTACTAATAAAATGATTGTCATTATAGAATACTTTATTATACTCATCAATGGTGTAGTGACACCATATTTTTGTATATGAATTATTGTTGCTATAATCAAAATTTCCATTGCCATCAGAGTAAGTACTATTACCATCTGTAACCCATAAATCAGTTATATTACCATCTGCATCTCTGCTAACATCATTTATAAAAGCAACATGTCCTGGAGCATTTTGTCCAGCACTATAAAAAGAAATAACTGTTCCAGGTTTAACAGCATTAATGTCTGTTTCTTTAGTAAAATTATTATTTGAATTTTCCACTAGATAATTGACTACTTGGCAACCATTTGGAGTATACCCTCCCATATTTGGTATTTCACCATAATATCTGTAATAAGCCCAAAAGGCAACAGTAGTGCATTGTGCTTTTACATCCCAACCTTGTTCATTAGCATGTTGTACATATTCATTGCCATAATTTGTATTAAGTATATCTGCCATTATTGAATTGCTTGTATCATCGCTTTGAATAATTTTGAAATTTTTATCAAACTTTAGCCATGTCTTAACAAACTGATCAGCATTGCTTATATAAATCTTATCAGAGCCAGAAATAATCTGATAACTTTTTTTACTATAATCAATAGAATTATCATATTGATTAAGATCTGGTAATGAATCTACGACTGATTTGGTATTAGAATCGCTAATACTAGAAGAAGTTCCAGAACCAGAAAGGCTATTTTCCAATGCCTCAACATTACTATTATAATCAGTAAACCAAGAAACAACATTCTTGTATCCATCATCAATTTTTTCATAATATTCAAAAATACTTTTTTTCATTGCGTTTATGTACTCATCATCACAAGTAAAAAAATATGTATCTAATATTGCCGTGTGCGCAGATGAAAATTTCTTTTGTCTTTCTGTTATATCACCACATATGTTCTTTAGCTGTTCTATTGCGATTATTTTTTCACTCATATTAGTTTTCTCCACATTAAATTCCTAATTTGCTTTTAATATTGGCTTCTATACTTCTCATTTCATTATTATTTTGATTTATTTTTTGATTGTTTGCAGAAATGATATTATTATTTTCTTCAATTAATCCTATTAATCTTAATTTATTGGGATTATCACTATCATATATGCTACTAGATTGACTGCCATCAAATGAATTTTGAGGTATGCTATTTTTTAGTATATTATTATACCTATCCATATTGCCTTCAGCTATAACATTATCATGTGTCATACTATTATTTTCTTCTAAAAGTGATTGATATTTATGAATTTGAACTGCAATTTCATTGTAATCATTTAATTTCTTTTCAAATTCTTTGCATAAATCAGTTAATTGATCAAGTGCTACAGTAAAATTAGTTTTGGAATCTGTTACCCAAAAACTATTTTCATTTATATAATTTCTTGTTTGGCTTATAAGTGTATAGTCTAAATCTTTTTTTGCTCTTGTAATGGAATTAGATAATTGATCTACATTAATATTTTCTAATGCCATAATTGATCTCCTTTTTGCTGCTTAGTATATCCATTAGCGATTCTTTCTTCTGCAGTCATATAGTTATTTACGCAGTATTTGCCATATAAAACTGTTTTTTCCATTGAATCATATACATCACTAAAATTTGAAATTAATTTTGCTAATTTATCTAAATAATATTCTTTTGCTTCTTCTTGCCAACATTCATCAGATTTTATTTCATTAATTATATTAGTTATATCATCCATATTTGCTTGCATTTTACCAGCAATAAGATGCATGTTGGTTAATGTATCATTTGTTTCACTATAATTAATGCCAGTTACACTTTCATTACTAATTTTCATTTTATCTCTTTCTTAAATAATTTATATTTCAATTTTTTTAGTTTTAAAGGAGTCATCTAATGTCTCATAAGTTTTTGGAACTTGGTTTAAATAATCGCTATATGTCCTTATTGCTCTTAATAATGTATTTAATGCTGGTATATTTACTTGCTCAACATAATCAAAATATACATGCTGATCTTTTCCTGACCAACTATCAGTTAATGAATTAGCTAATTCATTATAGCTTTTTATATTTGCTTCAAATTCATCTGCTATTTCCGAAATTTTTTTAGCTTTAGATTCTATTAATTCAGAATCAACAATTATTTTTTCCATTTTTAGATGTCTCCAATCTTATATATAATATATCACAAAAAGTCTTAAATATGTATATTTCAAGAAAAAAATAAAGGTATTAACCTTTATTTCATCTTTTCTAAGACATAGTAACAAGTAATAATTCCACCATAAACATAATCTCCTGATTTCCATTCAACTATCATATATGTATGGCCATCAATTTCTTTGATAACGTACTTACTTGTTGTATTTTTGTATAACATGTTGATAATATAATCCTTTGTATAAGTTGCTTGATTAACTTTACCATTAAAAGTAACATTAATTTCACCATCTGGCATTACAGCAAGTTTTTCTAAATATAACTTGCTCTTAGCACTTAAATGTTTAGAATTAAATGCATTTGGAGTATGAACTAAATCAACTGTTTTCCAAAAACCTACTAAATTGTAATCTTTAACAAAAGGAATATTTATATCATCTTTATGTTCTATCTCTGGAATGGTATATTCTTTGTTATCAACTCTTTCATAAACAACATAAATATAATCTTCTGGATCAATAGTATCTGAATACTTAATAAATAATAAATTATTATTTATTTCATATGGATATGGTCTATCATTGATAAAGATAAAACCTTTAGTCCATGATATAACCCAATACTTTTGACCATTTGGCATTAAATATATTTCTTTAATATTCCAATCATCAGTAACATTTTCAGCATTTAAACTATAATCTTCTTTTTCATTGACTATTTTAGATAATCTCCACTTACCTATAGCATTTTCATCATTAATAAAAGCCTTCATGATATCACCTCTCCTTTCTTCATTATTCGAAAGGTACTTTAAAGTATTGATATCTCGGTTGATCTTTTTAATATTATTCTCGTATTCTTCTATTTTCGAATTAATTTCTTTCTCATCAAAATCTCTAATCTCTTTGATAGAAAGCCCTAGGTTCTTCAAAAATAGTATTTTACTCATCTCATCAATATTATTATCATCATAATAACGATAACCTGTATATATATCTACTTCTTTAGGATGAATCAACCCCTCTTCTTCATAGAAGCGAACTGTCTTAATGGATATATTGAATAATTTAGCAAAATCACCAATTTTTATCATATACTTTCTCCCTTTCTGATTAAGATGATATCACTCCCCTTAACGGGAGAGTCAACACCCTTTTTAAAAATTATTTTCTTTTTAAATTATAGCATAAAAATGTCTAAATCTCTGTAAACCATATAGTTTGATTATCTAATTGACATAGTCCTCATGGTATAATCATAATAGGTGATTGTATATGAAAATAGAAGGAAAGAAAATTATCGTGACTGGAGGCGCTAGCGGGATTGGTAAAGAACTAGTGACTCAATTATTAAAAGAAGGCGCATTTGTTAGTGCTGTAGACATTAATCAAGATAATCTTACTAAACTAACAGATGAACTAAAAAATGCTAATTTAAAAACTTATGTTGCTGATATAAGTAAAAAGGAATCTCTTGAAACATTTAAGAATAATTATATGCAAGATAATGAATATGTTGATATCTTAATTAATAATGCTGGTATTGTTCAACCATTTGTTCAACTAGAAGATTTAGATGATGCTACTATTAATAGAGTTATGAATATTAACTTCTTTGGACAACTTAATTTAATTAGATTATTTATTAAAGATCTAAAATTAAGAAAAGAAGCTTATATTGTTAATGTTTCTAGTATGGCTGGATTCTTCCCATTCCCTAAGCAAACTATTTATGGAGCATCTAAAGCTGCAGTTAAGATATTTACTGAAGGATTATATGCCGAACTATTAGACACTAATGTTCATGTTATGGCAGTATTCCCAGGCGCTATACATACTGATATACTTAAAAACTCTGGTGTTACTATTAATAATACTGGTGGTAGTAGCAATTATAAGATGACAGAAGCTAATGATGCTGCTAATCAAATTATAACTGGTATTAAGAAAAATAAATTTGAATTATATGTTGGATCTGATTCTAAATTTATGCATTGGTTATACAACTTTAATTCAAAAATGGCTATTGAAAAAATAAATGCCAAAATGAAAGACATCAATTGATGTCTTTTTATTTTTTATTAATCTTTTTTAATAATAAATCATCTTGTTTATACATATACTGAACATTATTTTCTAAAAAGAAATAGTGTCTTACATAAAATAGCAAGAAAATAAGTAAGATATAAAATACAATTAAAAATAAAACGTTTTGAAATGAAAAATATAGCATCATTAATGTGAATATAGCATAAAATAATGTTACTAATAAATGTATTAATCTCTCATGTTGAAAATATCCTATTTTAATGAGATGTTCTTTTCTTATTGCTTCATAATCTACTTTTTCATCACTATTTAGTATTTTATCAATACTATCAATATAATCTGTAACATACTTTCTAACATTTAATCCTTGCATATTAATTCTCCTTTATTACTTGATTACTGCCTTTTATAAATATTATTAAATATAAAATAGAGATTAAGAATCCAGATATAACATCACTAGCATAATGAACTCCTAAATATATTCTACTAATACCTATCAATAATATTAATAATCCTAATATTACACTAACAATCCATTTAACTTTATCATTTTTTATTAACTTAAATGATAAGTAAATTAAATAGCCATAAAATGCCATACTAATCATAGAATGTCCACTTGGAAATGAATAGCCACTTTCATATATTAAGCGATATCCATCTGGTCTTGGTCTTTGAACAATATATTTTAATAATTGATTTAATAGTGTTATTAACATTAAATTTCCTGCAATACTGATAGCATATTTCTTATTCTTTAATACTATGAATCCTAATAATACTAATCCTATTAAAACAGGTGCGCTCCCAAAATTAGTTATTATCTTCATAAATGATGTCATTGTATCACTACGCATATAAGTAACAAATAAATTGTAGCAAATAGTATCTGTTTTCATTATTTCTTTAGAATATATATCTTCTACAATACCTAATACTATTACTATGCATATAAAAGATATTATTAAAAGATAATATTTTTTGATAAATGATATTACTCCTTGCATAAATCTCCTTATAAATATTTTACTGTTTCACTTAGATCTTTTCTTTTATTATGCATAGGATTACCCATATAATCATCTGATGCATATCCTATTGGTAATAGACATATTGGTTCAACACTTGGACTTAAATTAAATGCTTGCTTAATAATATTTTTGTCCATCATTTCAACCCATACACTATCAACGCCTAAATTGGTTGCTTCTAGCATTAAATGTGTTGCTACAATAGATGCATCCATCTCATAAGTTGAATAATCATCCTTGTGCCATGCAATATTCTTATCACTACATATTAATAAAACTACTGGTGCATTATATCTGCATGGACTAGCAGAATCTATTTTTGCAAGTCCGTCTTTACTTTTAATAACATATATTAATTGTGGTTGTTGATTCTTAGCTGTTGGTGCTAAACGACCAGCTTCAAGTATTTGATTTATAATATCATCATTTACTAATACGTCTTTAAATTTTCTCGTAGCAGTTCTTTTTTTAATTACTTCATTAAACTCCATATTATTACCTCTATTAAATTATATCACATTAAATAATCAAAAAATAAAAGGCTTAAGCCTTTTATTTATCTTCTACAATAGTATCTAATAAATGATGTTCAGATACATATCTAGTTATATTAAAATGTTTTATTGCTTTTGTGTTTAATTTAGGATAATCAATTTTTGATTCTGGAACAACAATGTTGGCAAAATCTTTATCTAATTTATATTCTTTACCGCTTAAATTAACATTAATATCATCAGCATTTATTTCAATTGTATCGCATAATTTTAACATATAACTTCCATACAATTTACATAATTCTTCATATTGTCTTGTTGCAATAATGAATTTAATATTTCTTGCTGTAGATGATCCTAATGTATTTTGTAATCCACTTAAATTATTCAATGTGTCAAAATTATCAACTACAAAATTGAATTTATATTTATGATTATTATTAATTAAATAATCATATACTTGATTGATAAATAATGATGCAATATCACTAACTGTTCTACTCTCATCTTTATTAATTAAAAATATTGCTACTTTTTTATTTAATATATCATCAAAATTAAATGTCGTTTTATTTAGCAAAAAATTCATTTCTTCTCTTGCAACATATACTTTCAATTTCATTCTTGTGACAGATAAGATGCTTTCTTTAGTTTCTGGTGGAGCAAGAACTATTGGTGCAGTTAAAATATATGATTTTGATTCTTTGCCCTTAGATTTTATATATGCCGTTGTTAAATCTGTTCCAAGTGTTTTTGAAGTAAGGCATTCTAACATATCATTAATACTATCAAGATTTATTTCTTCTTCTTTGCCATCTTCAAATAGTGCTAAAACTAATCCTTCAAATAATGCTTTACTAGTATTCATCCAAAAAGGATCATCGGTATGTCTTTCATAAAATATAGTATCAGCTATTTTTTCTATTTCTTCTTGAGATTTACTATGCTTACCATTTTTATATAATTCATATGGATATGTTAATGGATTCCATCCTTCACTTTGATCAGTATCTCTTAAATTAATAATAATATTAGTATAGTCATTTTCTTTTAATAATTTATTATATTTACTAATATATTCCTTTTTAGGATCTAGTATTAATAAACTTTCTTGATTATTAATCATTTCTCCTACAATTGGAAAAATTATATTTGTTGTTTTACCACCTGTTGTTTCACCTGTAATAATTAAATTTTTCTTGGCATTAAAAATTTTTTCTAATAATTCCTTTTTCATATTTCCTCCTTAAAATCTTTTCTTCATTTGATTCTTCATACATTTTTTTCATTTTTGAAGTACCTAAATGATTTTCAATTGAAGATATTCTATTTATCTTCTTTTGCAATAAATATATTCTATTTGATAATTCTTTTTTCTTATTCTCTAAAATGTTTTTACTTAAGTTATCCTTACACATTTTAATTTCATCTAAACTAAAATCAAGATTTCTAAGCATTTTTATTGTTTCACATTCAGTTATATTGTCATCACTATAATATCTATATCCTGTAAACTTATCTATCTCACTAGGTATAACAATACCTAATTCAGCATAATATCGTAAAGTTCTAACAGGTATATCAACAATTTTAGATAATTCACCAATTTTATACATCTATCACCTTTTAATTATGCTTCCTCCTTTCGACTTAAATATAACATTCCAGTCTACTGAAGAGTCAATACCTATTTATTCCAACTAAATTATATCATTTTTATAATAAAAAAATTAACCATTACGATTAATTTTTGTTTAATTTGTACTTGTCACAATAATAATCTATTGCTTTTGAAAGAACATCTTCTCCTACTTTTAAGATTTTATCTTTATGTTTTGATAATTCTAAAAAATCTTTATGGCTATAATTTTCAATTAAATATCTAACTACTAGATATGAAAAATCATAGGCATTATAATATTCATTAATAAAATCAGTACCATGTTTTAGTTTGTTTAATACAGGATATTTTGATACTCCTAATATATTTTTTTGTAAGAACTCTTTAAACTTTTCATCATCATTCAAGTAGTCATGATCATTAGATACATTCATAGCAATGCCTTCATCAAACCAAACTATTCTATCTTTACCTTTTTCTTCAACATATTGATTATATATATGATGAGTCATTTCATGAATTATCTTTTTACATAAAGTATCTTCTGAATACATATCGTTTTCTTTAACAGCTGCAATCACACCTAAATTATTAAAAAATCCGGAAAATGCTGTTTTATTGTAGATAACTCCAATCAAATTAAAATCATCATATAAATCTATTTCTATTTTATCTATTTTTTTAAGATTAAAGAATTTCTTTATAGTATTCAAAACATCATTCTTTTTTAAATAACCTAACAGATAATTAGAGAATTCTTTTAAACTATCACACGAAAATACTATATAATCAGCATCTTCATAAAATTTCTTATTATAACTTCCATAATTTTTCATAATTTTTCTCCTAAAAAAAGATAAACATTTAATTGATAAAATTTTTAATCTTATTTTATATTCGTATTCCTTTTTGATTAATTAATAAATAACTATTTATCAAATTTTTCTATAAAGCTTTTTATAATTGCATTTAGTTTTTCAGGCTTTTCTTCAAATATTTGATGATTGCCTGGAAGTAATATTAATTGTGTATTTCCTAATTTTTCAATGTAAGGAATAACTTTGGTTTTTCTCCAGTTTTCATTGCTTTCTAATGCTTTTTGTAATTGCATATCTGTTGTTGACGCTTCTTCAACCTGTATTCCAACTTCTTGTTGCCTTGTTTTTAACCAAGAACTTGATTCTCTTAATTCTTCTATCGTTGTAAATCCACTACTTGCATCTATGTATATTTTAGGAATATCATTTTCAACAATACTATTAAATGCTTTATTAGTATTGATGTTAATTTCTTCGGTTTCTGAAAGCTGAGCATCTGTAATAGTAGATTTAGTATTTAAAATATCTGATATTTTTTGATCTTTCTCAGAATAACTATCTGGTAGCTTGCAATAATAATTGTGAATAAATGGTCTTTGCAATCCTAATTTTGAAGCAACAACTTCTATTTTATCAATATAATTAACGCTATAATCTTCTTTTGACCATACATCTATTCCTAATTCAGTAGTATCAATATAAATAACACCTTCAATTTCATTTGGATACATGCTTTCCCAATATGTAGCATAAACCCCGCCTAATGAATGTGGCATTAGTATATATGGTGCTTCTATCCCTGCTTTTTTTAAAGCATTGCGATAATCATTCACAACTTGTTCTACTGTTTGCTTTGTTTTTGTATCATCACTATATCCATAACCGGCTCTATCAATAAATATTATTTGATTGTCTTTATCCAAATCTTTAAGTGAATATGACATTTCAACACTAAAGTCATTTACACCCTTGCCAGATATACCAATTATCTTGTGTGAGGAATTTTCGTTTCCGTATTTATAAACATTTAATTTATAATTACCAACATTTATTAAATTGATATATTTTTCATTTTTTAAATATTGATATTCTTGATTCGATTTTATTTTATGTACTATAAAAAGAATAAATATTACTAAAATAATACTTATTATTAAAATTGATAAAATTTTTAATGTTTTTTTTAAAAGACTCATAATATCAATTCTCACTTTCAAATTGTGAATTATGTGTCAGTTATAACATATAATTCATTATTTTAATTTATATTTAGCAATTAAATTTTTTTGCTTTCAAGTTTTTCTTCAACATACAGTTTTCTACTATAATTTAATGCGCTTTTTTCTAAACATAATTCAAGAAAACATAGAAAAATTCCAATATCAATTTGATTATAATAAATTGCTATTTGTTTTTTAATTTTAACACTGCAACACTTTCAATGTGATAAGAATATGGGAACATATCATATGGTGTTATTGATTCTACTTTATATTCTTTTAGTAAATTTATATCTCTTGATAATGTGATAGGATCGCAAGATACATAAACTATTCTTTCAGCTTTAGATTTATTTAAATACTCAATAGTATCAGCATCTAAACCTGTTCTTGGTGGATCAACAATTATCTTATTAGCTTTAAACTCTTCTTTCATTAACTGTTTATTAACACTACCAGTTATAAATGAGATGTTTTCAACATTATTGATTGATGCATTTTCAATGGCATCTTTAATTGAATCAGCATTAATTTCAATACCGCGAACTTCTTTGACATCACTAGCAATATAAATACCAATAGTCCCTGTTCCGCAATAAAGATCAAATACTTTATCATCTTTTTTAGGTTCCAATTTTTCTTTAATACCATTATATAGTTTTAATGCCATGTCAGTATTAACTTGAAAGAATGATGATGGTGAAATAGTATAAACAAAATCACCTAATTTTTCATAGATTACATCATTGCCAAATATATCTTTATCGTTTAGATAAATACTAGTTGCTAATGATTTTAATGTTTTTAAATCTTCTGGATCTATTGCTCCTGTTGCTATAACCATTAGGTCGTTAGTATATTTAGATGCCTTGATAGTTAGACTATTTAATCCTTCTGGATGCTTAATAGCCTTTAAAACATCATTTATACGCGTATCTGCTAACTTACATTCTTCTATTGGTACTACTTTATTGCTTTTCTTTTTATAGAAACCTATTTTACCATTAACTTGGAATTCAACTTTATTGCGATAATACATGTTTTCATCAGAAATAATATCTTGAACTAAATCTTCATCAAGATGTGCAAATTTATAAATAGCATGTCTAACTTTATCTTTCTTAAACTTTAATGAGTCTTCATAAGACATATGTCTTAAAGAACAACCACCACATTCATTAAAAAATGGACAGTCTGGTTCTAATCTTTTTAGACTACGTGATACATACTCAACTACTTCACCTTCAGCTAAATGTGACTTTAAATTAGTTATTCTAATTTTAACTGTTTCATTAGCTAAAGCATTAGGTACAAAAATAGTATAGTTTTCAATATGGGCTACACCACGACCATAATCGTCTAAGTTTAATATGCTAACTGTTATCTCATCATTGATATTCATAAAAATCACCTAACTTCATTATACTAAAAAAAAGGCTTAAAAGCCTATTAACTATGCATAAAATAGTAAATTATTGCACCTAAAACAGCGGCAATAAGTAATGTTAAAAGAATTACACCAACAATATTACCTTTATGATCAACTTCTTCTTCATCATCTTTTAATTCAGTATCTAAATCACTTCTGCTTAATTGATTACTATTAGTATAGAATGATGTATCTAAACTATTTTCAGTATGTTCACTTTCATCATCCATATTATCATCATCAGTGCTATCATCATTTTCAGATACAAATTTTTTAGTTACTAGTGTTTTATCACTTAATTCTGGCATTAAACTTTCAGATAATTCTTTATCGCTCATCTTTTGTAATGCTAATGTACTAGTAAGTGTATTCATTAATGACTCAATATCTTTTGTATCTTGCTCAATATCTACATCATCGTCATCTTTTTCTGAATCAATGCGTGCTAATAATTTGTTAATAGCATCTAGACTACGAGCTTTTTCATCTTTTGTTTGACTACTTTTAGCTTTATTTAATATATCTTTAATATCATAATCTTTTTCTTCAATAGGTTCATCTTCTACTGAAGTATTATTATTTATAACAGCTGTTCTTTTGGGAAGTGGTTCTTTTTCTTCTTTAAGCATATTTCTTATTGTGCTTACATCAACACGATTAGTACGACCAATATTAGTTATACCTTCAATATTAGTATATTCAGCATCTTCATATATTGATTTATATAAATCTTTATTACGAGCTGATCTAGTGCCTGCTTTTTCATCAAGATCACTATAACGTTTAGTGCGTGTTTCCATATAACCACCTACTATCATAATAAGTTTAGCACAAAAAAGATTGTTTGACTATAAGAGACTATTAAAGTTATAATGATAGAGGAGGAAATATGAAAAAGGTTTGTGTAAATAAAGGTGCTTGTATTGGATGTGGTTCTTGTCAAGCTATCGCACCTACTGTATTTGAAATAAATGGTGAAGGTATATCTGAGGTTAAGAAAGAAGAATTTGAAAAATTAACTAAAGAAGAACAAGATCAGGTAAATGATGCTCAAGGTAGTTGCCCTACAGGTGCTATTGAAGTAAAAGAAGAAAAGTAAGAAAATCTTACTTTTTTTATTGCTTTGGTATATATTCTATTTTTTTAACATATAGTGATGAACCATTTGATTCTAAATATATTTTAGTAATACCAAATAGCTCAACTACTTTTGTTCCAGTCCAATCAAAGTATGCATAATTATGAGTCATAATAATCTGATTATCTTTAACCTCTTTATAATCATATCTATTCCATGGATTAGGATAACCTCTACCTCCTAAATCAGATTTATAAATGTTTCCTTCTTTTGTTATAGTAATTGGATAATTTTTGCCATTTACATAAAATGGATAAGTTCCAGTTTTAAGTTCATAATTATCTATATTAAAATAATCTTTGACAAATGCTTTTACTTGTTCATCTGTTGCACTAGTATAAATATTCAACAAATAATGCGCAACTACTATGCTAATATCTTCATCTGTAAATGTATCATAACTCTTGCCTACTAAAACGTTAATCAATAATTTAAAATGATTATTTAAATCCTCTTCTGGTACATCTGATAAAGTAGAATATTCTTTTCCTTCAAAATGTATTTTCATTGAATTAGACTTGTTAATTAGAAATATTGTTATGATTGTTAATAGTACAATTAAAACTATTGAACCTATTAAGAACCATTTGTTATTTTTTTTCATTATAATTTCTACCTATTTTTTATAAATCAAAATAATATTTAATATTTTCTTTATCACCATATTTCTATTTAAAAAGTGTTGTATTTCAATTTCATTTTAATTGAATATATATGATGTTGTCAATGTATAAAAAAATCGCTTGAATATTTCAAACGACTTTTTTGTTATTTCTTGTTTGCGTAACTATATAGTTTTTTTACTTCATGAATGCTAAGTTCACGATAATCACCACTATTTAATCCAGTACAATCTAAGAATGCGATACGCTCACGATGTAATCTAATAACTGGATGACGAATACCTTCGAGCATATTCTTTATTTCATGATTTTTACCTTCATGAATAGTAAGTTCTAAGATGCAAGTATTATGTTTCTTATCAACTTTTTTCATATGTACTTTAGCTTTACCATAATGAACTTTATCTACAACGATACCTTTTTCTAATGCTCTTATTTCTTCTTTAGTTGCAATACCTTCTACTTTAGCGATATAAACCTTATCAACTTCATTTTTAGGATGAGTTAATAAATTCATAAGCTCACCATCATTAGTCAAAAGAACAAGTCCAGTTGTATCATAATCTAATCTACCTACTGGGTATAATCTTTTATCTGTATCTATATAATCCATGACTGTCTTACGACCTTCAGGATCTTTAGTACTAGTAATAACAGCACGTGGCTTGTTAAGTAAGATATACTCTTTATTAGTATTTTTTAATTTTACACCATCAACAATAACTGAATCTGTACCTTTAACAGTGACACCCATTTGAGTAACTAATTCACCATTAACAGTAACATGACCAGTTTTAATTAATTCTTCTGCTTTACGACGAGAACATATTCCAGCATTAGCGATAACTTTTTGTAATCTTTCCATAATTTCTCCTCTCGGATAT
>Ga0183095_10809_pt1 | contig 55617 bp, 31 predicted proteins | sample BioMet4_FD_130346 | JGI IMG/M metagenome (GOLD analysis project Ga0183095, IMG submission 130346) | Microbial communities from bioreactor (seeded with sewage sludge) at LBNL, California, USA - Biofuel metagenome 4 (v2) (version 3) | ecosystem: Engineered > Bioreactor > Anaerobic > Unclassified ...
CAGGTCAGCATCGACAGGCCGCAGGGATCGGACAGTCTGTTCTTCCGTTTTGACGACGGCTCATCCATTGAGTTACAGAATTTCTATACCCAGTACAACAAGGACGCCATTCCTTCGTTTGAAGTTGGCGGCCAGCTGATCGCCGGCGTGGATTTCTTCAACGCCTTTGGTCCCGACCTCGCCCCTGCAGCTGGCCCTTCGGCTTCGCCAACCCGTAGCGGTAGATACCGCGATTTTGCCAATGCGGGGCTTGAGCACGGTGTAAACCATCTTGACGGTCTTGATTACCGCCTTGGCTTTGGCGGCGACACCCAGCCGAACATCAATCCTTACGCCTCGCCCTTTCTCACCAATGCCGCGCCCACGTTGTCCACCGGCGGCGCAGCCATTGCCATCGGACTGACGGAACGCGCGTGGAGCGGCACGGGCGATAACGCCGCACCGGACAGCCAGCGCGGCTCATTTTCTGTAGCCGACCCGGATGGCGACAGCCTGACCACCACCGTGAGCATGGGCGGCAAGGTTGTAGCGGTCAGCACCGCTGGCCCCACGACTGTGGAGAGCGACTACGGTACGCTTGTTATCACGCCCAGGGGCGGCGGCAGCAATGTCACCTTTGAATATACCTACACCCTCAAACAGGATCCCTACAGCCCCACAGACAGCCTTGCCGAAGGCGAAAAGCAGGCCGACAGCATTGTTTTCTCCATCAGTGACGGCAAGGGCCACACCGTGACCCAGCCCATCAATGTGGTGATTACAGGCAGCAAAGATGCGCCGGACATTACGGGCGTGCAGAACGGCACGGTCAAGGACGATGGTGCGTATGGGAAGCATGGCGATTACGACAATGGCATAATCGGCGATGATGAACGGGATCCCATCACCGCTTCCGGCACCGCAGCCGGAGAGGCTCGGCTTTCCGTTTCTGGCGCAATCACCGCCATTGACCCGGACCACGGCGACAAGCTGACCTTTGGCTTTACGGACAGCAATGGCAATAAGATTGGGATGGTAGGAGGCCATGCTGAAGGTATCGGTTCCGAACTTGGCAAAGCGCCTGACGGCTCTGCTATCACGGTAACAGATGTGACGGAAACCAGTGATACCCTCACCATTAAAACAGATTACGGCACCCTGGCCCTGACCACCACGGGCGAGCACGCCGGCGAGTATACTTTTACCCTGAACAATACATCCGACGCCACCAACGCCCTGAGCGAAAGGGATTCTGTCACCCTGACCCTGCACCCGACTGTCAGCGACCTTTTGGAAGCAACAGACGGCAGCACAAGCATCCGCACGGGCGGATCGGTCGGCAATCTTGAGCTGTCCATCAAGGGCAGCAACGACCTGCCCACTGTAACAAGCAACAGCTGGGCATCTACCCACGGCGAAATTACCGAACCCGTCAAAAACACCAGTGGCGAGTATAAAATTTCCGGCACAATCGAAGGGCATGACAAGGATCACGGTGAAGCTGCGACCCTGCACTACGGTTTTGCGCTTAACGGCAAGATGGAGAGCACCCTCTATGTGGCCCCCGTGTTTGGCACAGATGGTGTGCAGCTTATGGAGGGCGGGCATCCCAAGTATGAGCTGACCACCGACCTCCACGGCTCCACAAATTACTATGGCACGCTGACGATCAGCGGCTCCGGCGCATCGGCCACATATACCTTTGAGCTGAGCAACAGTGCTGATTGCGTTCAGGCTCTGGACGACAGCAGCAGCTCAGGAGGGACAAACTGGAGCTCCCTGCCGGTCACGGTTCCTGTGGTCGTCATGGATAAGGCCGGTGGGTATGTACAAGAGAACATCCATCTGGATATCAAGGGGGCAAATGATGCACCCGTGTTTACCATACCAAGCGACACCAAGGCCAACGCGCATGACGTTAAGGAAGACGGCGTGTTCCTTGCTGGCGAGCGTTCCGCCGTACTGGCTGCTGGCGAAAATACAACGGCTACAAACGATGCCAACAGTAGCGCCACTGACGGTCTTGCAGGGCAGTCGGACATCAAGCCGCTGCACGAATTTGTTGTCAGCGGCAGCGTTGCGGCTACAGATGTGGACGGCCACGGCAAGAGCGATACCCTGGCTTACAGCCTTGTTAATGAGGGGGGGACGCAGAATGGTAATTCAACCATCTATGTAGCCGTCACCTACAATGATACTACGCATACGTGGAATGCTCCTACCTACAGCACAACAGCCCCTGCCGATGGTGCAGCAAATTACCTCGGCAAGCTGGTTATGGGTGCGGACGGCCACTACACCTTTACCCTTGCCAACGATGGTCATGGTCACGCTACCGGGGCTGCCAATGCGCTGGGCGAAGGCGAAAGCATCCCGCTGACCTTCACGCCTGCGGTGAGCGATGGAACAGCCTTTAATGCAGGTGGTGCACCTTCCATTGTCATCAATGTTCATGGCACCAATGACGCCCCGAAAGTGGACAGTGCCACGCAGACAAGCCTTTCCTACATGGAAGGCACGACCGCCGCATCTGAAACAAAATACGGAGTATTTGCAGTTAGTGATGCCGATGCCACAGACAAAATAACTTTCGGCCTTCTGCACCAAGATGGCACAACCGTAAGCTGGGGCGAAAACGGCACAGAGGCGGTTCTATATCTCATAAAGGGGCCGAGCGGGCCGGAGGTTACAAATATCCCTCCCATTATGGATGGTTCCAGCGCCACGCTCAACAACTATTACGGCAAGATCGCCATCAACGCCGATGCCGCAGACAGCAGGTCTTCGCACTATTCTCTTGAAGTATACAATAATTCCAGCGCCATTAACGAGCTGAATCAAGGGCAGAAACTGCCTCTGACATTTACTGTGGTAGCTGGGGATCAGCACGGCGCTTATGCAACGCAAACGATAGATACCACCATTACCGGCACTAACGATGCACCGAGCTTTAACGGTGTATATAGTAAGGTGTATCTGCGTGACGACGGCGTGCATGATGGCAATAACCCAACTCATCTTGAGGCTGGAACGAAGTTTGACGGTTATGTGTTCCCTTCAGATCATCGGATTGACGTTAGCAACACGCTCAGCACGCACGTTACAGACGCTGATAAAGATGCAACGCTGAGGTACAGCATTGATACAAAGCCTACGGATGGGTCCTTCCTTAAGGAAGGCAGTACGTTAACGGCTACAAGCAGCGCCGGTAATGCCGTAGATGTGAAGATTATAAGTGTTTCTGATAGCACAACGACGCAAACTATCGAAACCAATGTGGGAACGCTGACTCTTACCAAGGCCACAGGAGCCTACACTTTTGCGCTAAAAACTGCCTCAGCCGAAGTTAACAGCCTTGCTCAGGGCGAAACTATCACGTTTTCGTTGCGCAGTGTGGTAACTGATGAATGGAACGCCAGCGATCACCACATGCTCTCCATCGGCATTGAAGGGGCCAACGACAAACCTACGTTGAGCTTGACCCCTGAGCAGAACTATAGCGACGCCAACCATCAGTATGAACAGTATGAAGTCAAGGAAACCGCAAACACCAATACAAATGGCTCCGGCAGCAACCCTGTGTATGCGCTGGGCACTGCTGTGGATCACGATGATGACCATAACCCCACACTGACCTTTGGCCTTGCCCTCGGTGTCAAGCAGGAAGATGCGACGGGCAAGATTGGGGCCCCGACTGAAGAAACCGGAAAGGTCAGCTATACGGTCACCGATGGTGTTGTCACCATGAAGGGCACCTATGGCACGTTAAGCATTGATGCTCACGGCAAGTTTTCTTACACGGTAGATAACGGCAGGGACAGTAACGCCAACAAGCTTGCGGAAGGAGCCACCGGCTCCGACACCTTTACCATCCTGGTAAAGGACGAGCATGGCGCCTGGACTGCCCAACCTCTCACCGTGCAGGTCACTGGCGTCAATGATCCGCCTTATCTCATGGGTGGCAATAATGTTAATGTTACGGAATCCGGCGTGTCCACGGGGAATGTGGGGACTGATGGCATCCCTGCCGCACCCGGTCAATTGAATGTTGGCGATCCTGATTCAACGCTGGCGGATAAGCCCTACAGTATTGTTGGCGGCACCGCTGACGCGGATGGCTGGATAACCAAGGAGACGGATTACGGGACCCTGCGGCTCAATTCTAGTTCTGGTGCCTATGAATACACGCTTAATAACAGCTCAGCTTCCACCAACAAGCTTGCTGCTGGTGCTACGCATACCGATAAAATCGCCATTACGGTCACGGACAGTGCGGGCAAGGTGCTGTCGACCAAAATATGCGTTACAATCACGGGCACTAATGATCGGCCTACGCTTGATCTTGGTTCTCCCTCAGTCCAGGTGTCGGAAGATGGAACCCTGCAATTTACCGGAGAATTTGACGCTAGCAACGCCAGCAACGCCAACAAAGCAGTCAACGTCACTGATGTAGATGCTGGCGACAGCCACAAATTTTACCTTGTGCAAAACTCGGTAGGCAGCCGTTATGCTGCTGCTGATGGTTCATACACAAATTCCAGTGACGAAAAGTCGTTCAGCACGCCTGAAGCATCTGGCAGCATAACGGGTACCTACGGCACCCTGACCATGAAAGCTGACGGCACCTATACCTATACCCTGAACAACAACAGCCCTGCGGTTCAGGGATTGACTGCGGCAGATCCGGCCACTGAAACCTTCTATGTGATGGTAAAGGATGCAAACGGCGCGTTCGACATCAAACCGCTCACCGTTAAGGTAACTGGCCAGGATGACAAGGTGCAGCTGGCCACTACAGATGTGCAGATTGCCCAGGCCACAGAAAGCGGCGTCAAATTTACCGCACCCGGAACGGATGAAGTTGGCTCCAAAGCCACAGGCAAGCTGGCGGTTGTGATGCCTGCGGACGTGAACGCGGAAGGCGGGGCCAACAAGATACAGTTCGGCTTCAAAATTACTCCTGCGGATGGCGGCACCGTGACCTATGCGCGGCCAAAAAGCGGGGAGCAGGGTACCACATATGACATCAAGGATTGCGGTAAGCTAACCATTGACAAGGATGGCAACTACTCCTTCGAGCTGTATAACGGTAGCGCCAAGGTAGAGGCCCTCAATGCCGGTGATAAATACCTGCTGACGGATCTTGCTGGCATAAAAAGTATTGAACTCGCCGTGTGGGGGGCCAGCAGCCACGCAGAAAACTTCTGCTCAACCCAAACGCTCGAAGTGACCATCAACGGCACCAACGACAAGCCCTATTTTACCGTCGAAACTGGTGGCAAGCTCGGCAAGTTTGACGTCAGCTCCATTTTGAGCAGTCAAACCTCCACAGAATCGCTCTCAGAAGACAGCGCCAAGAATAGCGAACTGCACGGCAAGCTCACGGGTGATGATGTTGATGCTGCGGATACACCCAAGAACCTCAAGTTCTCTCTGGTGGAAACGGACAGCAGAAGCGCGGTTACGGGGCTGCCGCAGGTGGTTGAAGGCAAGTACGGCTTTCTGCATCTTTCCGAGGATGGCAGCTACGTGTATACCCTGACCGACCCATCGAAGCTTCAGTCGCTTAATCCGGGTGAAATCTGCAAGGATGAAGTGTTCACAGTGCGTGTGCGGGACGCTTTGGGCGCGTACACAGATAAAACTCTGGTCATTGAGCTGACCGGCGAAAAAGATGCCCCTCATATCTCCGCCACCAATCCGGCGGTAAAGGAAGCTGGCTACAATGACGTGGGGCACGATACTGCTACCGGGAATTTTTCCATCAGTGTCACTGACGCACAGGATGCTCCCTTGTTGGGCAAGCCTGGTAGTAACGTTACCTACAGCTACGTTCAAAATACCTATGAAGGCAAATACGGCACTCTTACCGTAAACGCTGACGGTTCTTACAGTTACAAGCTGAATAATTCGAACGCCGACATTGACAAACTCAATGTGGGCGACAGCGCAACAGATTCTTTCACGCTTGCCGTAACGGCCACAGCAGATGGTGCAAAGGTAACGCAGGATGTGACCATTAACGTGGGCATTGCGGGAACCAACGATGCGCCCGTTCTTTCCGGCACAGAGGTGGAAAAGGGCATAGTCTGGAAGGGCGTGTTTATCGATGTGGGCGGAACTTTCAAACATGCCTTTGGCAGCGTTGTGGCCACAGGCCAGGTAAGCGGCGCTTCAGATGTGGACGACAGCACATCGAGCTATATGCTCTGGAACGGTTCAAACACAGTCGGCGCGCTCCAGACAGAATACGGAACCATCACCATGAATGCTGATGGCTCCTATTCCTACTATCTGGATACCTACAGCAGCAAGGTGGCAAAGGCCCTTGCCGATGCCAAAGCCGGAGGTCGCCCCCTTGTGGACACTATCAGCTACAAGGCTGTTGACCCGCACAACGCGCACTCGGAACAGACAAAAACCATTGAAATCAAGATATCTGATATCGTTCCCGGCTTTGATGTCGGCGATGTGGGAACATATGGTCTTGACCGTACTCATAGCACCCTTGAGACAGCCATCTACGAAGACAATGGCGACCCCACAAAAACTCCGGGCAGCGCCACGCCGCCGGATGGCACATTGTCGGCACACGGCGAGGTAAAGGGTACCTGGACTGGGCTCGGCTTTATCGAGTGGGATTCAAACCATGGTTTTGGCATCAAGGGGGATGGCAATATCCAGGTGCAGAGCAGCGCGGGCAAAGGTGAAATAGCAGGCCGGTATGGCTATATTGTCATTGATCCCATGACGGGAAAATATACCTACACCCTGTTCAACGATTCTTCCTCGGTACAGGCCCTTAACCAGGACGACGTTGTTACGGAGACCTTCACCCTCATGCGTAATGGTGAAGTCGTCCAGGAGAATGGCAAGGACGTTGCAATCACCATCACTATCCACGGCACCAATGACAACCCTGTTATCACCACGGCGCAAAACAAGACCATAACAGAAGATGCCGCAAATACTGATGGCCGCTTTGCTGCCGAAGTCACCGGCAAGCTCGTGGCCACAGATGTTGATGCGGATGAAACCAAGACCCTGACGTGGAAAGTGGTTGGAGCCGGGCCGCAGCACGGCAGTGTTGAAATTAGCAAGGATGCTAACGGTCAGTGGACGTATACATACAAGGCCAGTGACAGCTACAAGGGCACTGACCTCCTGAGTGGACAACATGCCACAGACAAGTTCACCGTGCAGGTTTCGGACGAAAATGGCGGCGTGACGCAAAAAGAAATTACCATCACCTTTGAGGGTAAAAACAATGTGCCCACGGGGACAGACGCTTTCATAGCCATACAGGAAGATACAGAGCTGACGCCTACAACATCAAGCTGGATGGGCGATCTGATCAAGGTGCAAGACGACCGAGGCACGGCAAACCTGTCTTTCACGGTCAGCCACTCCGAGGATTCCGCTGGCGGCATGGTGGCCAAGGGCACATATGGCACGCTGTTTCTGGATGGCAAGGGCCACTATACTTACAGCCTCAACAATGCCAGCGATGATGTGCAGGCTCTCCATGCTGGGAAGAACGTTGCCGATACGTTCTATGTAACCATCACGGACAGCGAGGGCGGGATATCTGCTCCGGTCAAGGTTGAGGTTAACATCACGGGCACCAACGATGCCCCGCTGTTGAACCTTGAAAAAGTGCTGCTCCTGCGCGAAGGGCAAACAGAATCGGATTCCGGCATGGCAAGCATCATAGATAAGGATGCTGGCGATGTGCTGACTTACAAGGTTGCCTTTGAAGGCAAGGAAGAGTTCTTCGAAAAGGGTAGTGATAAGAATAGTGCTACTATTCAGGGCAAGTATGGCACTCTGACGCTTGACGCAGATGGAAAGTACACCTACGAGCTGACGAGTCACGCCCTCGGCGAAGGTGAAAAGGCAGATGAAAAGTTCACCATCACTGTGGCGGATGAAAGCGGTGCAACCGTGTCCAAGGATCTCACTGTTTCCATCGTGGGAGCCAACGATGCGCCTGTGTTCACCACGACGGGTGCCTTGTCGAACGTCGCAACGCAGACCGTCAACGGCGTCTCCACGCTTGTTTACACCGCCAGCGTGACAGAAGACGGGGCAAACGGCGGCAGCGCCTTTACAGCCGCCGCAGCCGCCACGGATGTGGACGCCAACGACAGCCGCACCTATTCCTTGTCCTTTAAGGGCGTGCAGGGCAGCGCCGTAACCACCGAACACGGCGCTATCAGCATAGACGCCGCAGGCAACTACACCTATACGCTGAACGACAGCGACGCGGCCGTGCAGGCCCTGGGCGAAGGGCAAACGCTTACGGAAACCGTGGCGGTTACGGTTAAGGACAAGCTTGGCGCAACAAGCACCAAGGATATTGTTGTCACCATCCACGGAACCAACGATGCGCCGGTGTTCACCATGACGGATGCCCATGGGGACGCTTTGTCGAACGTAGCAACACAGACCGTCAACGGCGTCTCCACGCTTGTTTACACCGCCAGCGTAACGGAAGACGGCGCGCATGGCGCAACCGTCTACACGGGCAGCGCGGCCGCCACGGATGTGGACGCCAACGACAGCCGCACCTATGCCTTGTCATTCAATGGAGCGCAGGGCAGCGCCGTAACCACCGCCCACGGCGCTATCAGCATAGACGCCGCAGGCAACTACACCTATACGCTGAACGACAGCGACGCGGCCGTGCAGGCCCTGGGCGAAGGGCAAACGCTTACGGAAACCGTTAAGGTTACGGTTACGGACCATCTTGGCGCAACAAGTGACAAGGAGATTGTCGTCACCATCCACGGAACCAACGATGCGCCCGATGTTGCCACCATTGCCGCAGTATCGCTGGATGTTGCGGGCCTGGTGTCCCATGCCGATGTGACGGCAGATATACCCCGGCCTGACGCCCATGATGTGGATGGCGACAAGCTGTCTTACAAAGTGGCAGGTCACGGTAGCACTGAAGTCTTTAATGAGACCGGTGCTGTTGCAGACATTCAGGGTGAGTTTGGCACGCTGCGCTTCGACGCTGACGCGCATGACCACTTCATCTATCAGCTGGACACCTCTGAAACTGGCCTGATCAAGCTGGCCGCGGCCTATGCTGACAGTACCGATGGATCAACCCCGCATGACACGTTTGCATATACAGTAACAGATACGCATCTGGCCTCAAACACCAGCAACATTACGATAAACCTTGACCATTCACCGATAAACACCGATGGCAGCATAGGGGATGCCCATGCAACCTCAGGGCACCTGCTCTTTGGCACAAGTGGTAACGACAACATTTGGGGCGGTGAAGGCAACGACATACTGTCTGGTGGTGCTGGCGATGATAAGCTCTACGGTGGCGATGGAAATGACTACCTCTTCGGTGGCGCAGGCAATGACCATCTTTATGGCGGTGCGGGCAGCGACTCCCTGACGGGCGGGGCTGGCAACGACTTTCTTGACGGCGGTGCTGGCAACGACGTGCTGGTCTTCCATCAGGGCGACAAGATCGATGGCGGTGGGGATCTTGACATGGTTATTGTGGGCGACGGCGGCACTGTCGATACCCTGCTGAACGGCGGCGTCAATGGTGCCGACAGCAACGTGAAGAATGTCGAAGTGCTCGTGAGCGGCGACAAGGCGGGCGACATCACCAGCCTCACCGACCTCGCCAACAAGGGACTCTCCCTGAGCACGGGCGAGGACGGTAATATCCATGTGGATGCCAGCACGGCTCACAACTGGTCAGTCGCCACGGGGTCACATACAGATGCGTCAAACAATACGTTTACCACCTATACGCACACGGACTCTAATGGCGCAGTAGACCTTACCGTGGCAGTGGAAACGCTCAAAAATACCAACGGATAGCCTACTTACAGATTGTGAAAAGTGCCCGCACATTCTTGCGAAAATGCGGGCACTTTAGTTTTTTCATTTGTCTGCATATTTGCTTGTAGTGATGGGGAGAATAGGCACCGCAACACCATCGAGTTCAAAACAACCTGATATTGTTGATAAAATTTTTCAGAAATTTTGTCTATGCCCCCGCACTTTGACCCCATGCTTTGACCCCACTTAGGTGGTATTGCGCCTGCGGTTTAACCTCGTGCTTCCTTCCAGGCGCCCCGCCAGATATCGCTATTATCAAATCCCACGGAGGGTTCGCAGAGCAGCAACTAACCCCTTCATGGTCCCCTAGAGTCTGCAGCGCAAAGCACTCACGGATGTGTTCGGGTCCCAGATTGGGACCCGAATCTCTAGTTAAAGCTTATCCATCGTTATGGCTTCTTTGCCGATAACGTACGGTATTTTTCGCACATTGAAAAAATAGAAGTAGCCCGCCAAGTCGGTTAGGTTTGGTTATCACCAAACAACCACCAAACCAACGTGGAGGGCTACAGATGGAAGCTATCAGGACGAACGGTAAAAATAAAGTTCCGGTGATTGCTGTCGATGAAGAAGAATTGCGGACACACGTTTCCGAGGTTGTGCGCCAAAGTGTCGAGGAGACCTTGAATGGCCTGCTTGATGCGGAAGCTGACACGCTCTGCCAGGCCCGACGCTATGAGCGTAATGCCGATCGAGCCAGTACCCGCGCTGGTCATTATGAGCGGAATTTGCAGACCAAGGCTGGCACGGTTCAGCTTAAGGTTCCCAAGCTGCGACACATGCCGTTTGAAACCGCGATAATCGAACGGTATCGTCGCCGGGAAAGTTCAGTGGAAGAAGCCTTGGTAGAGATGTACTTGGCAGGCGTGTCAGTGCGTCGGGTCGAGGACATTACCGAGGCTCTTTGGGGCAGTCGAGTCAGTCCAAGCACAATAAGCGACTTGAATCAAAAGATTTTTGAGCGGGTTGAGGAATGGCGCAATCGACCACTTGAGCCGAAATCCCCGTACATTTTTGTGGATGGAATATGGCTGAAACGCTCTTGGGGCGGTGAAGTTCAAAACGTATCTGTGCTAGTAGCCATTGGCGTGAGCACCAGCGGCTTCCGTGAAATTCTCGGCGTGGCAGAAGGATCACGTGAGGATGCAGAAAGCTGGCGGCAATTTCTTCGGTATCTCCGAGAGCGTGGCCTTGAACAGATAGACCTCGTTGTATCTGATAAAAGTCTTGGCTTTCTGGAGGCGCTAGGAGAATTTTACCCTGATGCAAAATGGCAGCGTTGCGTGGTGCATTTTTATCGCAACGTACTGCATGCGGTTCCTCGCGGTAAAGCCAAAGAAGTTGCTTTGATGCTCAAAGCTGTTCATGCCCAAGAGGATAAAGAAGCCGCACGCCGGAAATCGGTGGAAGTGATAAGCAAATTACGGGCGCAACATCTTGAGAAGGCAGCCAGAATAGTGGAATCCGGCTGTGACGAAACGCTTTCGTACTATGATTTCCCCGTAGCCCATTGGCGGCACATAAGGACGAACAATCCGCTTGAGCGTTTGAACCGTGAAATTCGCCGCCGAACCAGAGTTGTGGGGAGCTTTCCGGATGGTCACGCCGCCCTGATGTTGGTGGCTGCCCGCCTGCGCTATATGGCAGGCCAAAAGTGGGGCACGCAACGGTATATGAACATGAACCAAGAAATATTGGCTTAAAATCTGAGCCTTCGCGGCTCGATACGAAACCATGCTTCACCGACTGGCTGCTGCAAAATGTGCGAAAAATTCTGGACACTACCGGGTAAGGTCAAAATGCCTCCAAAAAAGATAAAGCCCTGTTCAGCATGATGCTGAACAGGGCTTTAGGTAAGTTTATAATCAAAAATATGGTTTATTCAAAAAAATAATATATCGTTAAGAGTTATTGAAACTCAACGATGCTAAACAATTGAAAACGAGTTCGCCGCAATTTACTGTTTGGAGTAGCCCCCATTTCGACCGGACACCCCTCTAACTCGGGAGGAGGTGCTGGAACTATGGCTGGAACTAGTGCTAAAACAAGTTCAACGGTGGAGATAGTAAACATAACGCCCCGTCGTCGCTGGTCTGTCGGTGAGAAAGTTCGCCTGATAGAGGCCAGCATGGCCCCAGGTCAGTCGGTTTCTCTGGTGGCACGAGCGTATGGCGTTGCTCCGAATTTGCTTTACCGCTGGAGAAAACAGATGAGTGAAGGCGGCAAAACAGCCATTGAAGCCAATGACGAGGTCGTCAGCGTTGCCGAAGTAAAGACCCTGAAAAAGCGAATCCGTCAGTTGGAGCGTGTTCTTGGCAACAAAACACTGGAAGTGGAAATCCTCAAAGAAGCCGTTCGCATTGGTCGCGAAAAAAAACTCATCTCGCGGCTGCCCTTGTCCGGCGTGGAGGATTTCCAGTGAAAAGGGTCACGGACGCCCTGGCGGTGTCTCGATCCAACACCTATGAACGTAGCCGCAGCCCACGGCCTCGTCCGGAACGATACAGCAAAGCGGAAGACGCATTCCTTCTACCGCTGATCGTCGAACTTTTGGGCGGACGCCAGACCTATGGCTATCGGCGTATCCAGCGGTTGCTTAATCGGCAACTGATTGCCGGTGGGCGCACTCCGGTCAACCATAAACGTGTATACAGGATAATGAGGCAGAACAACCTGTTGCTGGCACGGTTTACTGGCAGCCGATCAGACAAAGCCCACACGGGCAAGGTTTCCACACTACAAAGAAATCAGCGTTGGTGCTCTGACGGGTTTGAAATTGTCTGCGACAACGGTGAGCGGGTGCGCGTTATCTTTGCCCTGGATACTTGCGACCGGGAAGTGATGGCCTATTCCGCCACCACTGGCGGGTACAGTGCTGACATGGCGCAAAGCGTCATGCTGGCATGCGTTGAAAAAAGGTTTGGGGATGTCAAAACATTGCGGCCAGTTGAATGGCTCTCCGACAACGGCTCCTGCTACACGGCAAGAGAAACAATAACTTTTGCCGCCGCGCTGGGCATCGTCAGCAAGTTTACTCCAGCTCGCAGCCCCCAAAGCAACGGTATGGCTGAAGCTCTCGTCAAAACATTCAAACGGGATTACGTCTTCTGCAACGATCGATCGGATGCCGAAACTGTGATGGCGCAGCTTCCCGGTTGGTTTGAAGACTATAATGAAAATGCCCCACATAAGGCCCTGCGGATGCTCTCACCTCGTGAGTTTATCCGTTCATTGCAAAACTTGAAGTGTCCTGTTTAGCGGGGGCAACTCCAATGCGGAAACCAGAAGTTTAGCTTGACAGTGTCCTGGGTTTCTCAGGGATAAGGTCAAACGATGAAGGCACTTCACCCTCTATCTGGAGCATCCCCTTCAGTTGTCATCGCTGAGGTTCCTAGCGTTTTGATCTGGATTGTTTTGATAATATTCTTAAATTATTGAGTTAAATTGCCAAGTGTGCTGTCGCTCGCAGTTGTCTTGAGGATGGTCTATAGCTCGCTTCTTGCATCAATTAGCAATATATATTTATATAGCCTACAGAAAATGTTGAGTTTTCTTTCGTGTGTCGTAATGTGCGCGGTTGCAGGTAATAGAGACAGAACCAGAGCTATCTCTTCTGGAGGATTCATGCTCCAATACATTCCGCTTTACACAAAGGCATTTGGTTATCCAGCTTGGAGTCTGCATGGCTCTATAGATGATGCGCGTATACAAGACTTGCTTTGGCGCAAAGTCCAGACAGATCCTGATCTTGTGTTCAGGTTGGCAACTCTCCTTGATCCTGGTGCAAGGTTAGTAGGTGAAGATATTTTCCTGTCCGATGAAACCTCTATTTCCTTGCATCCTGAAAGCTGCGGCGCGTATGCAACTCGAAGGAATGGTCAGAACATCTATTTAAGTGAAAATAGTATTATGGATCAGGAATTAATATCGAAAGCCGAACAACACCCATCATCATGTGGATATTACCTTGGGCCGCTTTTTCAGCGGAATATGGGATGGCTTTCTCAAAAAGTTTGCTCCAACCTCCTCCAACGTTTGGAGATGAGCCTTACTTTATGGGATAGTTATGTTTTCAGTCGAAAGCCATGTCACAATAATGTATTGATGCAAGAAAGTTATAAAAATGAGGCTCTGCATCTCATTGAAAAATTTAAGAATGCCTTTAAATGCACCAGTAGGGGGCCGTATTGGTACTTATCTGAGGATGGAAGTATAGTATTTGGAACTGTATATTTTATTAACAATGAAAACTATTTTTCCAAATTCCCCATATCTGCTTGGGAAAAAATTGGATTAATACCCATAATTATAGTTTTGATCTTCTCCATCCGCCTAGAAAAGTCCCTATTTATGATTTGCATGATCTTGTACGGTGGTCAAGTGGAGAAAACTATGTCCTCATATGTGCAGATGAGGACATGTGTGAAAATATCAAAATGGATCATCAGTGGCTCAGAAATATAATGCCTGTGACGACATGCAGTTCTTTTTCAATGAGTGATTGGTCATCCATTCGGACAATGAAACCCATTATTTTCCCGCATGCATCTGCTGATGGATGTCATCACGCTTATAAAGTCTTCTCTACCTTGAAAAATCATGGATTTTCTCCAGTTTTCATGAAGCGTCAGAATTCGGGAGAGAATCTTGCTTTCGTCCAAGATCTTAGTTGCTTGGCATACCCCAAACGCACCTGCAACCTTGCAGAATTCGCAGAACATTGCCGCCAAGCATTTGGTGTTGAACCTCCGCAGGGTATTTTACCCAAAGGACAACCATTGCTGGAGTTGCCTGGTGGTGAAAGCGAGCCAGAGTTACTTCTGGAGGGGTTACTTTCTTTGGGTGACCAGATGACCTTGTTTGCGTGGCGTGGTGTAGGAAAGAGTTTGTTTGCTTTGTTGCTGGCTATATGCTTTGCAAATGGACAAAAGACCCTTAGCGGACGGGTATGTTCTTCACGTAAGTACCGTGTCTTGGTAATTGATGCTGAATTGCCCAAAGGTAGTCTGATAAATCGTGCTAATTTAATTGCTAAAGGGTTAGGTTTACCAGAAAGTGCCGCTAATGAACTTATATTTCGCTCATCCATAGCTGAAAAAAAAGATATTCGATTAGACACAGAGGCTGGTTGGGAGGATTTGTTGCCTGACCTTGAACGAGCCGATATCATTATTGTAGATAGCCTCTTCAAAGTTTTTCCTTCGAGCATGTCATCTGGAATTTCCAATGCAGACGCGCCCAATAAGTTCTATGACTGGTGTAGAAAGCAAGGAAAAACAGCAATTGTGGTAGATCACCAAGGTAAAAAGGGAGATACCGCGTATGGAACAATGGGAAAAGAGATTGCTTTAGACGCTGTTCTTCAGTTGAAGAGTAGTAGATGCGCAACTGAAGTAATAGTAACAAAAAATCGTAATTTTGAATCTAATGATCCGTGCTGGGTCAGATACAGCATCAAAAGCGAATCCAGCAGCCTTGCCTTCCAGCCTACAGACAAAACTGGTAAGGACGAAGGCATGAAAAATTCGGATAAAAAAATGTCAGCCTATGACAAGCCGGATATCGATCAGGCCATCAGCGATTATATTACTGAACACCCTGATCAGGTACAGGGCGATATCGTCAGAGGACTAATGGGACAGTTGAAACTTGGGCGTAGCGTTCTTTCTGCTCGCATTAAGCGACTGCGCGAGGCTGGTCAGCTTGAATTTTGGACAAATGCACCTAACGCTAAGGTCGCAAGTAAAGGTGAAGAAAAATCTTGCGCTAGTGTTGAATCTAACAAATGTGATTCATAGCAAGTGCTCTTATCGTTCTGGTAATCGGCAGGACTGTGAAGTGATGCAGACCATAAAGGCTATCCCTTCTGCTCCCACAAAACTTCATCGCTGTACTCAGTCTTGTTCTTTACCCTCTTGATTTGAAATGGGTAGGTTGGCGATATATTCATCATCACCCATCCATCCGCATGCAGTCTCCCTTAAGGGAGACTGCATGCGGATGGATGGGTGATCAGCATATGTCTACCTACCGATCAAGCTAAGGAACGGCTGTTTCCTGTCTTAACAAGGGGGCCACCTCTGAACTATGGCGTCCGTTTTTTTAGCCTATCTCAATTATGATTCATTCAATATGACTGTGCGGATAACTCTTTCTATGTCTTGCGAGGAGATTCCCCCACTCGCAGACTCACTTGTGACGATCAATGTGCCGTTTTTACCCTCTCCTTCTTCATGCGGCAGTATGCCGTTAGCTTTATACCAATTGAGCTTCTCTTCCCAACGCCTACGGTAACTCGGAACATGCAGCATTCCACAGTGTTCCCAATAAACTGTTCTGCCAGATTCGATATCCTCAATCATGAAATCAGGATATTTCGTGACACTGCCGATGGTCAAAGGACGCTCGTACACGTAATCGACCTTCAAGGCGGAAAGTCTGTCAGCGATGATCACTTCAGACTTAGACCGAACCGATTCTCCGCGTGCTGTTCTATGGATCAGATTTTCTTCGAAGAATTTTCCTTCGATATAAATCGGAGATGGAGCTTCAAAAAGATTTGTCAGCCTGCGGGCTGTCTCGGACCTGTCGTCTAAAGAATACTTGCGCAGATATCCTCTGGCTCCTTGGTGCAAAATAACCACACGATTTTTCTGCCGAGTTAAAGCTGTGTAGAGTAGCTCTCTGGAAAGCAGTCGGCACGGATTTGGCAAAACTAAAATGACGGTGCCAAACTCACTTCCTTGAGACTTATGCACGGTAAGCGCATAAGCCAACTCCAGCACCGGATTTGCTTCCTCGCCGAAGTCTTTAGTCGTGAAGTCGTATTTGAAATTCGGCTGTGAGGAAAATTCAACCTCGAGTTTCCAACGCAGATCTGGCCACCCTTTTTTCCAAAAAAAACCGACGGCCATCCCGATCTCGCCGTTTGCAATGTATGGATTGTCCTTTTCCGGATAGACCTTTCGGTGGCGGTTCCAATGCATTTTGGGATCGGTATTTGCCAAGTTTATAACCTTGTCGCCGTAGACAATCTCTTCTGGTCCCATCGGCTTGGGGTATTTTCGACCTCTGGCAAGTCTGGATGCATCGATTAGTTCTTGCCTGAACTGTTTGTGAATTAAACGATTGATGCCGGGAACGCCGTGTGCCCCTGAACGAACGGGAGACAGTATTTGCCAGCCCTCAGACTGTGCGGCTGAACCGAAGTTAAAAAATCGTATCCCATTCCAATCTTTCCCGCCCAAGGACTCGTCAAACTTCCGAATGTCCCCCGGGCCTTCAAGGCCAAGTTCATCAACAAGAACGGAGGTCAAATTCTCCCTGAGTTCGTCCGAGGAATCCCACTGAACAAAGCGAACATGCTTGCTCGCTCCGGATTTGACGACCTTGTCGAAAACATCGTCTTCACCTGGAGCGATTGGCGATCCGCTGAACCATTCAGCGAGCTGCAAATCCTCGCGCTCTTCACCAGCCTGTCGCCTGCGAATAGTGAGCTCGGCGTATCCAGGAGCAACTCTTGGAAATTTCCCCATGATTCCATCAGGAGCGAGATGTTTGATCACATCAACAAACGGGCGGCCTGCACCAATTGGAGGAAGCTGTCTGGGGTCGCCAATCAGTATCAAACGATGAACCCCTTTAAGAGCCTGAATAAGTGCAGCCAACATCTCTTCAGTCAGCATTGAGGCTTCATCGACTATGACTGTTCGAGCCCCGGCTTCGGCTGGTTTTCCCGATAACTTGTATCGACCTGTGGAGCTGTCGTATCGTTCGGGGCTGAGGAACTGGGCGACAGTGAAGCCCTTCAATTTGAGGTCGCTGGTGGATTGCTCCATCCGGACACGTGCTTTACCGGTTGGAGCCAGAAGCAGGATATCACCTTGCGATATCTGCGGATGAGAACACAGCACCGACAGAAGCGTGGTTTTCCCTGTCCCTGCAGGCCCGATAAGAACGCTGAGGCGGGATTCGGCAAGCTCTTTAAGGGCCGCCGTCTTTTCTTCACGAGCCTTTTCCTCAAGTTCATCAGCTCTGCCCACACCGTGAATATCAAGATGACTGTCGAGAAGGTTCCTCCAATCGGCATCGACAACCAATCGCTTGCCATTGACTCGTTTATGGATGGCAGTGCGAATCACACCTCCCATTTCGGCTAAACGGGCAAGCTGTAACGCACGGCTACCATTTGCGAGAGGCGCATCAACTATGGTTCCCTCAAACTGGTCCTTTGCGACATTGATCAAATCACCGTCGACTTCACACCCAGGCTTGATATCCAGATTCCGAATCGCGAGCACAACCTGATCCTGGGGCATCAGAGAATTGCCAGCGATAGCCGCGTCCTCCAAGGTTTTAACGCTGAGAGCGCGCACACGGCGGGCGTCTGTTCCTGCGTCCAAAGCGGTTGGCTCAGGCAGAGGATGTTTCTTTCGGATGCATTCGTCAGGGAAAATACCACGGTCAACGGTCCAGACACTTATTGGCGTCGTTGTCAGCCTGGTCGTCTCATAAAGCAAGTAGGGATTGGTCAATATGGCCAGATCTGAGCAGTCTATATTCGCCTTTTTCCTTTCTTCCTGGACATATATAGTCGTCGCCTGTTCTCTGTTGATTTCAAATCGGCTTATTAGTTTCAGGAGATTGCGTCGTTCTTCGGGAAGTTGGTTCCATTTAGCCTGAATGGTGCTCCCGATTCCCTTTGCCAGATCTTTAGATAAGTGCTTTCGAGGGTCTCGGAGAACTTGATCGACCAAGGGCCAAGGGTCGACATTCTCTCCGACATTGTCAGAAATATGTCGAGCGATAAACGTTCCAAGGTCAATGCCAAACGCGCAAAGCGCCGACGCGAGCCCTGGGCACGGCCCTCTGGCCGTCCACAACTCACCAACGCGGTGGTCAATCCAGGTCAGGCACTTTGCCCATGGCCCAGGCAAAACGTCACTCGCTTTTTTGAGAGATTCCGCGCAGGACAGCAAGGAAGCGATTGCTGCGTCGTGGGTTACAAGCTGTGAAGCGTGTGAAAATTCAAGAAGGCGGTCATCTGGTGAAAATGCGGCGATAGATGCAGGATCAAAGTCGGGATTGTCAGCAGCCAGTTCCAGAGCTGCATGGTAAGGCAACAAGAAGCCATCTTTAAAATCGGGTCTTATGGAGTGCTGCACCATACGCTCCCAAAGCATGGACCGCAGCTTTCCTTTCAGATCTCTAGTCGAGTATTGGTATTCAACTCCTGGAGACACATGCAAAACTCGACCTACGCCGACCAGGATTCTCCTTGCCCCCGCATCTTCGACAAATGGAACTTGTTTTGCGTAAAAAAAACAGAGTGATTCCTCTGGCTTGATGTGGTCGCAAAAACAATCTGACAGGGCCTTTTGGTTCTCTATGGCTTGTGTCCACTGTGTGGGGAATCCTAATTCCGGCTCCCGCTCCAGCCGCACATCCAAACCATATGTTTCGCTGAGGTCATTCATCGATTCTTTCAACATCCAAGCGAAAGGGACCGCAGGAGCGGAATAGGCGGGATGTCGTAAATCAGTGGGAGCGAAATGTCCGTGACTCCCCTCGGAGGTATGTTTGTACGGGTGGTTGGCAACCCTCGTGTACTCGAATGGCGACATGAACGCGACCCGCTCAGCCACGCAACAAGGCCATTTTTCTTGAGGCAAGTCCGCAAGCGATTGCCCGGCGACCACTTCCTCGGCGATATCGTTCCTTTCCTGTCCAATCCGTTTAAGCTTGAGGCAAGCCCCATTAAGGCGAGGATTGACACAGACTCGTCCATCCCATCCGGAATCGTGCCACGGCACGCGAATAGATATGTGTTTTTTCGGATAGTTCATGATCCCCCCATGGTCATTCCGCATCATCTATAATGACCTTCAAATCATGAAGGTGTGCCTCTACGAAACGGATGCTGGTTTGCTCGTCACCGAGTAATATTGGAATCTCATAATCCGGCGTACTGACAATCTTATCCCTTAGTTCGGCCATTACTTCGTCGTCGGTTTTTACAAACTCTTCGTATTTTGCGGCGCAAAGGGGGCAAAGAGCCAGATACTGAGCTTCATGCTCCTTCGGCAGATACTTTTTTGAAAGCACTTCTTTTTTCTCGAAGTAGTAGGCTCCATCACGCTTCCGGAAGGGCATCTCCTCTTCGCATATTTGGCAGATCAATTGGTCAGCTTCGTTCGTGTATTGGTTTCGGAGCCATGTGACCGGGTCAATGGCCCCGCTGGTGGTTCGAACACTTCTTTCGCGTTTCTCGTATTTCTTGTCGGGTGCGCCGGTTAGTTGCTCACCAATACGCTCTTGACGTCGTTCTGGATTGGGAACTGGCCTTGCTGGAAATATTGGGCGGTTCTTGATGGTAGCCATATCTTTCTTCATCAATCGCTCAATTTTTTCAGGGTTATTTATAATGTAGTCCAATACATCAAGGTTAACCCCGAGTGCTTTGGCTTGTTCACGTTTCAACTCATTCTCGCTCTTCAGTACATCCTGAGCCAGCTTTTCAGGGTCGGGTTGGACCCCAAGAGCCTTTGCGAGATAATCGTTGCGCTTTAGTTCACCAACCAAGTCGGCGATTGTGCATTCAGAAGGTTTCTTGAATTCGTCGACGGCGACGGGTAACCATGCATGGTTTTTCAATATTTTGCATAACTTTGAGTCAATTTCTTTGGACTCGGCGTTGTCGTAGTTTTTGTGTGAGGCTCGTTGGTAGCTGCCGTGCAGAAATTTAACTAGAGGCGGCAACAACTCGTTCCAGATGTATGCCGCCTTTGGAAGTGAAATGTTTATGAGTGCGTGTTCCAGCTCGTCGATACTGGTGTCGGGGTCAAAACCGTCGAGACCACGCTCATGCCATCCGTGAAGCGAACACAAAGGAACAAAGTAATTGAAGCCATGAAGGCCGCGACAATTGATGACCGGGCCAGTCTGGACGCCCAGCTTCTGCCAGTCGATATTCTCCACGTCTTCCTCTGCCAGGAACCAGACATTTGCGTTCTCCTCGAAGAACGTTTGTAACTCCGGTGACTGAAGGAATAAATTAGTTGGCTTGTCGTATCGTTGCCTACCTGTTTTTGCGTTAGTTCCCAACGCCCAAGTGGTATTCTTAAGTTCGCATATCATTTTGCTGTAATGTGGAGATTCTTCCAAGCCCATGGCATCGGCGATGACTGAGACATGCTCAGTATGGGCGTCATTTTCTATTTCAAAGTCGTCCTGATTATAAAGAGGGAGGATGTCATTGAGCACTCGTGTACAGATGTCGGGAGCGACTAGGCCAAGCCACTGCATAAACTCCGCTACCCTCTTGTTTTCGTAGATAGCGTTGTGGACAACGTGGTACTCAACTCTTGAGCCGACAGGAAGAAAGACAATGGGATTACCTAATTCATCGAAAGGAGAGCGTTGCTGTCCATCCTGACATCTAATGATCGGTTTTCTGCGAAGGGGGCCTTCTGCGGAAGGCCCATAAACGCCTTTGGATCTCCAAAGTGCCTCCTGGCCAGATAGATACACATAAAAATCAATAAACCAATCATCTGGCTGGACAGACAGAAAACCATGGCTGATTCTTCGGGCTAAACCGTCTGGGGTCACTTCCTCCACGTCAAGTTCGTTAATCAAGTAGGATCTGAGGTCAGGCGTTCGGTCTTGGGTAATGTCTGCTGCTAGCCATTTGATTGTGGCTGTGGACTGAAACAACTGACCAAGCTGCTCCTGGGTCAGAAGTTTTCTGAGGTCAGCACCACGAGCGAGTTTTGCGTTCCCAGCGGACACGAACGAACCGTCATCGGCTGGGAGGAGTGCTTCTTTGATTAACGTGTTCCGAACCGACTCGACGATGGGGTAAAACATACTGTCGTCTGGAAAATCCTCGGTCCTAATCGGAAGCGCCTCGAGGAAGGATACCGAAAGCAGGCCAAGGTCCTTTATCTCAGACAGAATATCTCCGATGAGCTCAGCAGTTTCTTTTACCAGGGTCCCATTCCATTCGTCAGCTTTCGGAATATTGTCACGGGATGGTGTTGTCCTGTATGGCCCTTGGATGAGAAATCCGAACCTTGTGGCCTTCTCTGTGGGGAAATAAACGACCAGAGGAGAATCCTTAACCTTGACTATACGTTCTGAATTCTTCCCGCCCTTGTCTTCAGACTCTAGACGGAAGCTAACCTCAACACTCACAGTTTCCGAATTACCCGGAACGGGTACTGATCGTTCAAAAATGAGCCAGGTTTCTTCCTCCACATCCTTGCGGTTGGTTTGACCAATGACGCTGACTTGTCTACCGGATCCTCGGTCGTGTGTCTCGCGCAGATACATCCCGTCTTCTGAATTTGGCAGCTTGTATTCAATGTCGGTGATTTTCCGGAGGAACAACAATGTTCTGGAGCTCAGGGTGCGTAGACGTTCGCCAATTTCTTCGCATGCGATCTCTGGCGATATTTTTTTCGAGTCAAAGGGAAAGACAAAAAGAGTGGAGTTATCGACTGGCTTCGATGCCACTGCGTAAGGACGCACGTAGTCTTCTATTCTGAAACTTTCTCCGCCGGAGTGAACTTCCGGAGTAGCGGTGTAGGCATAGACCGACTTAAAGCCGATCCCGAACTTTCCAATTTGAGTCAGATCTTCGGCTTTGGTTCCTTCTCCAACGCCGCACACCCCTCTAACATCACGCTCATTGAAAGGACGGCCGTTATGGGTAACCTCCAGCCTGTCATCGAAAAGGCTAAAGAGTATTTGGGTAGCGCCCGCATCTTCCGCATTCTGAATAAGTTCGAAAACGAAATGAGTTCGATCTGTGTACAGTCGGTCCAGGATGGACAGGTGGCGAGTCCCTTCACCGTACTCACGGATATTGTCCCCGCGTATCTTGTCGTAGTCAGTCTGCATTGGCGCTTCCCCCAGAAATATGAATCACACCATACGCAACCGGGCCAGCGACGATATCCGCCTTCTCCAGAGCGATGTCCAGCTCTTGGATTCGTCTTGCGTAGTCAGCCTCGGCAGCGGCGATTTGAGACCGACGCATTTTCTGAATTTTTTCGTTCGTCGCTTGGGCGAGCTGTTCTTCCAAAAGAGCGATCCGCGCCCGGTGGCTAGTGGACAGGCTTTCTCGCCGGTATTCGGCCTGTTCCTGTGTTTTTTGCCGGTGCTGGTTTCTCGCGTCCCTCCACAAGCTGTAATGCTGAGCATCCAAGTCGTCCCAAACAGAAGCGTCAAGGCTGTCTGGCATAGCACCCGAGAAATCAACCGCACTTTCCAATAGGCGACCAAGATGCTCATTCATCATGGCATTTGAGGCGATCGGTTTGAGAACCAAGTCCTCCTTGATGCCGTGGAAGCGCCACTGATAAATGGAGAATTCGTACTGCCCAATAGGCATCTCGTTCGACACTACCTCCAGATTGGTAATGACCCGTTGTTTGGTGTCAAATGCCTGAGCCGCCTGCTTAACCAAGGGATGGAGAGGCATGATAAAGGCTGCCTCAGGATGCTGCATAGCGCAATCTGAGTCGAAGGTGATGGCCAAATTCTGGTTTCCACTCTTGAGCCAGTTTTCCCAATCACGGTAAACCGCAGTTTTTTGCCTAGGAATCTGTTGAAAATCTTTCAAAAGACTGCTCCGGGAATCCTGGGCCAGCCGGAGTGTCTTGAGCGGTTTTTCTCCCAGAATGAACTCCTGATCCTTTCCGCACACACGTTGCAGGTAAAGGTTCGCCAGCCTACGGAGTGAAATCGGCGATAACCAGAAGCTTGTCGCATCGGCAATTTCGCGGTTCATTTGCTCTTGGGGAAGGCGAATGCCAAACAGCTCCGCCTGTTTCTGCTCCAGGTCTTCCTGCTCCTGGATGAGCCGGATTTTATTGTCGGCCAACTGTTGGAGCTTAGCCTTGCGCTCATCCTCACTTAGCTCGTAGTTTTCTGCGATGTTTTTGATCTCACGAGTGATTTCTCCGAGTATTTCTTCGCTTCCACCGAGGGCGTTATTGAAGACACCGATGCGTATCAGGCACCGCTCGTAGATATCCGCATCCACGGTTCCCGGCGTGATTAAGTTGACGATGGCGACGCTCTCACTTTTTTGCCCATTTCTGTCGATACGACCGATGCGTTGTTCAACCCGCATGGGATTCCAGGGAAGATCGTAGTTCACAAGACAGTCGCAGAACTGGTAATCAAGACCTTCGCAGCCGATTTCGGAAAACAGCAACAAATCGAGACAATCCGCGTCCTCCTTTGGCTTTTCAAAACGGGCGCGAAGGGACACACGCTCTTCATCCGGCGTCCCCCCATGGACCAACCCGACGCGAAGACCGTCCTTGCAGAGATGGTCGAAGAGGTAACTTAGGGTATGCCGGAAGCTGCTAAACAGCATGACTTTATTGTTTGGAAGCTTTTGCTTGTCGCGGATGATGTTGCGCAAAGCTTCGAATTTAGGGTCGTTAGCCTCTAAGGTGCGAGCCGCCTTCAGTAGATTCTGGATTCGGCTTTGGATAGGAATGATGGCCTCATCCACAGGGGCCACAGCGTCATCAGCTTCTTCCCATGGCAGTTCATCAAGATGCCGATTGAGGATATCCTCAAGAACGGGGGCAAGGCCAAAGAGGCAACTGGCCGCCTGTCGCCTGATGGTGGTCATCATGAATTTCACGTTAACCCCATTGTGAATCTGGCTGAATATTTCAGCCTGGATTCTCAAAAGCTCGTCATGCAAATGCTGCTGAGCGGGAGTAAATGGTACTACGACCGTCTCGGGCTTTCTGACGGTGAAATTTCCAATGTCGCGGCGGCGGGTTCTGTTGATTATACCGGCGAAGGTGTGCATCCCCTCAGTGTCGGAGATCATTCGTATGCGTTCTTCTGGTGTTACCCCGCCCCCCATAAGTTCAGAGCGAATCCGAGAAAAATTCGGATTGTGCCTGAGTATGGCCTGCCCCCATGGAGTGGACGCCGCCTGATCGAGAGCTTCCATCGCCGGGTTTTGCCATGCTGGCGTTTGAGACCGCATTGCTGACACGGCCTGGTTAATAAACGGATTCGGTTCAGCCATGTGGGAGAAGCTCTCCTGATCGATGATGAGATCGGGGCGGAGCGTATTCAGAAGAACAAAGAGGTCGTTGCTGCCGAGCTGAATCGGTGTGGCCGTCAAAAACACAACCGCTTCCGCATTATCGCAGAAGAATTTCACGGCCTTGTGGCTGAATGTATCCGGGTTTCGGATGTGGTGAGCCTCATCGACAATAACCAAATCGAAGCGGGGTGGTGGATCAAGCTCCAGGAGGCCTTTCTTTCGTTTCTGTTTTCCTTTAGGAGCAGTGCCATATAGGAGTGTTTCATCGAACTGGGAGTATGGGACGATGCTTTTCTGATGCTGCTCCGGCCAGACTCCATCTAGATCCATTTCGTTAATGCAATACCGTAAGGTTGCGCCATCCAGGTGGGTAAATCGTTCCTCGAAGCGCTTCATCTCACTTTGCCACTTTTTTTCAGTAACCAGCGGGCGCGGGCAGACAATGAGCACGGAACGTATATCACGCCGCGCCTGAAGCTCGCGCAGGATGAGGCCTGCTTCTATGGTCTTACCTACACCAACTCCGTCGGCAATGAGCAAACGCGGACGGTCCGACCGGATAAACCGCAATACCGGTCTGAATTGATAGGGTATGAAGTCTACACGCGCTGCGTTGAGTGAGTAAAGTGTGGACAGCCCCGGATACTTTATCTGTAGCGCAGTTAGATAGGCGTGGAATTGGTCACAGGGTAAGGCATCTGCCTTTTCTTCACGCTGGTCTTCGGCTTGTAATTGCGATGCGTAAAATGTTTGGGTAGCGCCATCTATAAAAATCTTAAACCGATTCTCAGGGTTACTGGGCAACACGGCAACCACAGCACCACGGCTTGATGGGTTTGACTTGATGAAGACGATCTGTCCAGGTTCGAATTCAGCCTTATCACTTTTTGGTTCCAGGAGAGTGGAAGCATCGTCCGCTCTGCCGTGTACTAACGGTTGAGACTCCGCCGCAAGAAGAGATGCTTTTGTTTCGCGTAACTCTTGAATCAACTTTTTATCCGCATCGATGACGACCGCAAACCGTTGGAGAGTGTCCACGTCTCGGTATATATCGTCAACAGAAAACCCTTTCGTGTCAGCATGCGCCCATCTGTTGCGGACCGTTTGCATTTCTTTGACAAAATGGCGGGCTTCGGATGCCAGGTTCAGACTGTTGGAAATCTGATACCAGTTCTGGTCAAGAACCCGAAGAAGCCCGGCGAGGTCAAGACCTCTCAATGATGTTATGTTGCGTTGTTCCAAACGACTTTTTTGTTGGAACGAAAGGGCATTTACAACTGCTTGATTCCACCAATTATTAAATAGAGGAGGTAAAATTCTATCCAAAAATACGGCGAGCTGCCCGTCTATGTCGCTGAGGTGCTTCACAACCGCTTCGTGAAACGAGGCTTTTTCATCCATTTTTTGACTGTCCTCCTCGTGCAAATTTTTCATTGATTTCGAACAAGTCAGGCGCCGAGTGAAAGAGACTGAAGCTGGAGTTGCCCCCGCTAAACCGGACACTTCAAGTTTTGCAATGAACGGATAAACTCACGAGGTGAGAGCATCCGCAGGGCCTTATGTGGGGCATTTTCATTATAGTCTTCAAACCAACCGGGAAGCTGCGCCATCACAGTTTCGGCATCCGATCGATCGTTGCAGAAGACGTAATCCCGTTTGAATGTTTTGACGAGAGCTTCAGCCATACCGTTGCTTTGGGGGCTGCGAGCTGGAGTAAACTTGCTGACGATGCCCAGCGCGGCGGCAAAAGTTATTGTTTCTCTTGCCGTGTAGCAGGAGCCGTTGTCGGAGAGCCATTCAACTGGCCGCAATGTTTTGACATCCCCAAACCTTTTTTCAACGCATGCCAGCATGACGCTTTGCGCCATGTCAGCACTGTACCCGCCAGTGGTGGCGGAATAGGCCATCACTTCCCGGTCGCAAGTATCCAGGGCAAAGATAACGCGCACCCGCTCACCGTTGTCGCAGACAATTTCAAACCCGTCAGAGCACCAACGCTGATTTCTTTGTAGTGTGGAAACCTTGCCCGTGTGGGCTTTGTCTGATCGGCTGCCAGTAAACCGTGCCAGCAACAGGTTGTTCTGCCTCATTATCCTGTATACACGTTTATGGTTGACCGGAGTGCGCCCACCGGCAATCAGTTGCCGATTAAGCAACCGCTGGATACGCCGATAGCCATAGGTCTGGCGTCCGCCCAAAAGTTCGACGATCAGCGGTAGAAGGAATGCGTCTTCCGCTTTGCTGTATCGTTCCGGACGAGGCCGTGGGCTGCGGCTACGTTCATAGGTGTTGGATCGAGACACCGCCAGGGCGTCCGTGACCCTTTTCACTGGAAATCCTCCACGCCGGACAAGGGCAGCCGCGAGATGAGTTTTTTTTCGCGACCAATGCGAACGGCTTCTTTGAGGATTTCCACTTCCAGTGTTTTGTTGCCAAGAACACGCTCCAACTGACGGATTCGCTTTTTCAGGGTCTTTACTTCGGCAACGCTGACGACCTCGTCATTGGCTTCAATGGCTGTTTTGCCGCCTTCACTCATCTGTTTTCTCCAGCGGTAAAGCAAATTCGGAGCAACGCCATACGCTCGTGCCACCAGAGAAACCGACTGACCTGGGGCCATGCTGGCCTCTATCAGGCGAACTTTCTCACCGACAGACCAGCGACGACGGGGCGTTATGTTTACTATCTCCACCGTTGAACTTGTTTTAGCACTAGTTCCAGCCATAGTTCCAGCACCTCCTCCCGAGTTAGAGGGGTGTCCGGTCGAAATGGGGGCTACTCCAGCGCTGTACATTGCGGCGCATTCTTCAATCTTCAGGGGTCTGCATGGGGGCATTGCTTTCTTCCTTTTGTTCTGGGGTGTTTTGAGCGTAGTCGGCTATCCATTGCTCATGGATGCGCCAGAGCGGCCTTGTTGCGCATGACGTGTTGTTGGCCCGTAGCCTGCCTGTTGTTATGAGGCGGCGCACCGTAGTGGGGGAGACGCGAAGAAACTCCGCCACCTCTGACAGTGTGAGCCACCCTTGGGTAAAATTGGTTGTCATTGGCTGATACCTTGCATTGAGTTTTTTAGCCCTGCTTCCAGTAACGAAACGATTCCAGTGGAAGAACTTTCAAGGCTGCTTTTTTCAACAGACTCAAGCACAGCAATTGCCTTTTTCTGATTGCCCACCAGCTTGGGCTTGTCTTGGTATTCAGCAAAGCCGTTGGCGGTATTTTGAATTTCACACCTTCCCCCAAGCACGCCGAACACTTTGATGCCTTGCCTTTTGTATGCAGCCCATGTTTTGGCAAAGTTGGTACGAAACCATTTTTCAGATTCTTCAACGCCGCATTTGGCGCACATCTGCACCCATCCGCCATATGCCTGCACGATAACTGCCTGCGTTGTGGGATCATCGAAAACCACACTGGCATACCCGCCATGCGTTGAAATGGCCTGCAATACTTTGCCTGATTCGACTTCGGCCTGATCTTCAACATTCCCGCCGTTCAAATGGTCAATAAAGTCTGCGGGCGTGGGCATTGTGGTAAACTTGCGTGTGGCCATGATCGCAAGCGCGGCTCTTTCAACTGCGGCATAGTCAAACGGGGTTAGCATCTTGAACCGCAAGGCAATCCCCTGTGCAGTCAGCGTTTGCCCGTAGCAATCGGCTACGCCCTGAATAAGCGCGTCAAATCGGTCAAAGTCCTCAGCCCTCATTGCCGGTACTCCCTGACTTCCTGCTCGCCGAAGAGTAGACGTTTTGCTTCTCTTCCCGCTTGCTGATTGGCTTCAAACCTGCGCTGTGCCGGAGATTTCCACGGTATTGCCTGTGGAGAATTTCGCCTTTTTGCAGCCTCTGTTTCCATTTTTGCCGTGAGTTGGTCGAATTTTTCGCGCAGTTTGCCGGGGCTTTGAATGTTTGCCCGCCAAAAGGAATCTGAACAGGCCCAGGCTATTACCTGCGCGACAAAGCTCGCGTCCTTCATGCGATCATCGTTTCTCATGGCAACATCGAAGCATTGCGCCCACTTTTGCAGGTCTGGTTCTTTGAGCGTTGGCACATTGGCCTTAAGCGTGTTCCGCATGACAACCGCGAGTTGGTAGGCCTCTGAATTTTTGGGGAACTCTGCGGGCTGTTTCTTTGCCTGCTTTTTGCGAAGAGTCCCTTTTTGTACGGCTTCAGATGGCGAACACGCCGTCACGTCAGGGACGCTTGGCCCTGACAAAGAGTCTGAACGTAGTGAAGACTCTCTTCCTTCTTCGGCATGGTAGGGAGAGGAAAGGCAAGGAGAGGAAAGGAGCTGGCGCGAGGCCAGCGATGCGCCAGCGGTCGCCGGGGTATCGCTCGGCATTTCTTCGGCGGTCGCTTGGCGGTCGCCAGCACTTCGCCGTGAAGTTAATTTGACGTATTCAGCCTTTGAAATGGCGTTGGTGCCTGAATTTTTAAGGCGTTCAAATGCTTCAGGGCATACCTGCCGCAGGCGTGAAAAGCGTGCCTTGTCCGCGCGGTCTTCAGCTTCTGCCTGCCATGGATTGTGCTCTTGCCAATCGTGCAAGTGGTATGTGGCCTCAGCGAGGTCAAGAAGCCTTAATGCAACAATGGCTCTGATAAATGCGCCAGAGTCCCCAGGCCAGCCGGATACGATTTCAATATCTTCATCGTCCATGCCTGTGAGCGCGCCGCTTGGCCTGTTTTGCACAGCCCACAGCCAAAGGCGAAGAAGCGAAACAACGCCGTCTAGCCCTAACTGGCGTTCTAATTTCACCGTCTTGGGGTGGGTGAAGAAATTGACGGAAAGCCGAATGTCAGTGTTCATGACATCGGCCTATTGAGCGGGGCTTTGAACACCAAATTCGTCAATCAGTTTGCGAATGTCTTCAGCGCGGTATGCCGTTGTCCTTGGCCCAAGTTTGATGGGCTGAGGGAATCGGCCATCTTTTATTCCAGAATACCAAGAACTTTCGCTGATGGGGATAAATTTGAGAACTTGATCTAGGCGAAGAAAACCAGTGTGGGGCAAAGTTGGCATTTGCTGCTTGCTGAGCATTCTACTTTCTCCTTGTTATTCCTTGCGGCTTGCTGGAGTCAGTATTGTTCAAAATGAACCTTCAATTTAAGTGTAATTCTGCTGCTTTTTTTTGAGTTAAATTAATAATAAAATCCTGTATATCAATGACATACAGGATTTTTTAAATAATAATGGTGGTAGTTAACGAGTTATTTCTTTTTTCTGGGAGGTAACGGTGGTAACCAAGAGTATTGTTCTTTAAGTGTCTGTGCGTCCTGCTCTTCGGCTGTGCGCAAATCTTTAGCTAGATTAGTATTGCCTTCAGCTTCGAGCTGCGAAAAGGTTTCCCCACTCAGGTATCTGACAAGCAGTAGCATTCGTCGTGGAAGAGCAGCATTTTGTCTTATGCCAGGCCGAGTTTGATATTCTTTAATGGCTCTTTCCCATGTCTCCTTGGATAAGGCATCAAATACCATGCTAGAAGTATCGCTAGTGATAGGAATAATGTTGTCAAATGAATGGATTTCTTCACGGATAAATTTCATTTTACGTATTGTTTCAACGTACAATGTAAAAGCTTCTTCCCGGCTGTATGCCTGTAATGGCATATTATTCAAAGAAATATATTTTCGAAGAGGTTCCGCAATCTTATCATATTCATTGAGGTGTTCTGAAAAGAATTTTTCAAAAGAAAAAAAGAAAGCACGTGTATTTGTTTTATCATGCCCATCAGGTGGAAGCCATTCTTCACGCTCATTAAGTGAATATCTTGCATATTGTAGAATTTTTTGCGCTCTTGTTGGATTCTCAATATACTCACCATCATCTGTAAAGCATGCAATCCAATCGAAACATTCACTATTATATTGATACATTTTTGTTGATGCTTCTATAACCTCATCAATGCTGTCATACCATTTACCCCAGTGACACTGTTCCGCATCTATTATTTTTAATCCTGTGTCACCATCGTAGGCCTGTAGCTTGCCCTTGCGGCAGAGATCAGCAAGTTCTTTCAGGAGAAAAATATTTTGATCAAGTAGTTCTGCTCCTGTGATATATCGCTGGTTCATTTTTATAACCATCCTATATGCGGAAAGCTCATTGGGGAGAAACATCTGTTAAAACACTTGGAAAAGGACGAAATGTTGTGTATTTATTTGGTGTTGTATAGAAGTCTGGGCAGACTTCACCATGCTCAGAGCATCGAATTAGTGGTACCTTTACTGATATGCTGCATTTATATTTAAAGAAATTTAAGTAATCAAAATCGAAAAATTTATAGTCATTGCGTGTCACATAGCTGTTTTCACAGTGTGGACAAGTTAATAAAGAATTTTCTTCAGGTTTTACAAAGAACGTTATTCTTTCGTTGTCCTCATCAATGTCATAGCCAGATATTATCCACGGTTCTACTAGGCCCAATGCGCGGTTGAATAATTCTGTGTTCATTCTACACTCCTGCGCGGTTGGTTTTTAAACTGTCCAAATAATCTGCCCATTCCTGCATAAGCTTCCGGCGTTCATCGGTGTATTCTGCCCGGTTGTATGCCAAGCGCACCGCATCTGGCTCCTTGTGGGCCAACTGCGCCTCTATTACGTCCGCGCGGTATCCCAATTCATTAAGTCGGGTGCTGGCCATGGCCCTGAAGCCATGCAGGCACATTTCGCCAGATTCATACCCCAAGCGCCGAAGGGCAGCTAAAGGGCCAGCGTCTGAAATAACTGCCGTCCTGGCCCGAACACTGGGGAAAAGATATTTTCCTGATCCAGAAAAAGCCCGCAGCTCTTCAAGTTTGCCTATTACCTGGAGCGATAGGGGGACAGTGTGCTGTCGGCGCATTTTCATTCTGCACGCAGGAATACGCCAAATGGCCTCAGTAAAATTGAACTCGCTCCATTCAGCGCGGCGTAATTCAGATGGTCTGGTGAAAACGTAGGGCAGTATTCGCAAAAAGGCAGTTATAGAAGGAAAGCCCTCATAAGCATCCAAATCCCTCAGCAGTCGGCCAATGTCCCCAGGGTCAGTAACCGCTGCAAGGTTCTCGTGGCGCAGCGGCTGTAACGCCGCGCTTAGGCCTGCTGCCGGGTTGTAACGGATTCTTCCTGTCAGGTGGGCATACTTCATTACCTGCCCGCAAAGTTGCATGAGCTTGTGAGCGGTGGTGATATGCCCTTTGTTTTCAGTGGGGCGGATAACGCCCAGAAAATCTGAAGGCTCTAAATCAGTTACGGATTTATTGCCCAGACGGGGGAATAGGATTGTGTCAAGGTAACGCTGAAGTTTGGCCGCGTGTTTCGCGGTAAGTGCTGGAGAGTACGAGGCGAACCACTCGCGCGCGGCGACTTCAAATGTATTTTGCCGCTCTCTTTCTGCCGCTCGTGCAGTGGCCCTGATTTCTTTTTTTACTTCGCCGGGGTCATTGCCCATGGCAAGCTGTTCTCTGGCTTCGTCTCGCCTTTTGCGGGCCTCTTTCAAGCCCACGTCTGGGTACACCCCCAAGGCCAAGAGCTTTTCTTTCCCCTGGAAGCGGTATTTTAGCCGCCACATTTTGCCGCCAGTTGGGGCGATGAAGAGGAAGAGGCCGCCACCATCGAAGAGCTTGGCGGGTTTTTGTTGTGGCTTGGCATTGCGAACGCTGATGTCAGAAAGGGGCATGGGGGTATCGGCTCCGCTTTGTGGGGGTATTCCTCACGGTGGGGGGTATCGAACCTGCAATTTGGGGGTATGTGCTCCCCCAGTGGGGGTATCGGTGCGGTCTGGCTCTACCTCAAAGACGGGGGCATGGCGTCTCCAAGAAAAAATGGGCATACCAATTAAAGTTGGTATGCCCATCAGGGCAGCTTTTATTTTCCGACCAAAGAAAAGAAGAGAAGGCCCTGTGGAAGGATTGTTAATTGGCTTGCGGGATTTTGCAATCGAAAAAGTGGTCAGCCACGTTCCCCCGGTGTTTGAGGCCAGATGGACGGGCAAGAATACGTGCCCGCACTGCGGATGTGAAAAGCTGCGTATCAAGGACTCATTCTGGCGGACGATCCGTAATATTTCCATTCATGGAAGGGCGTCACGCCTGTTAATTCGCTGCCATAAATACCGATGCGAAAGCTGCGGCAGATATTTTAATACCAGACTTGCAGGCATAAAAGTGTGGAGCAGAACAACAGAGCTGCTTAAGCGCAACATTTTTCAGGCCTACAACAAAGGTGTTTCCTGTAAAGACATCGCCAATGAGCACCGCATCGGCGTGGCCAGCGTGGAGCGCTACTACCACCAGATGATGCAGCACAAGAGCAGCCACTGGGCAAACCGCACATGCCCGCGCATTCTGGGCATTGATGAGCATAGATTTACGCGCAGACAGGGCTTTGCAACAACGTTTTGCGACTTGGCCCGCCGCAGGGTCTTTGATGTGGTTAAAGGTCGTAGCGCCGCTGATATGCGCGACTTTTTGCAATCGCTGCAAGGCCGCCATAAAGTTAAAATGGTCTGTATTGATATGAATTCTGCGTATCGGCGACTTGTGCGGGAATGGTTTCCCAATGCGCGCATTGTTGCGGACAGATTTCATGTTATCAGGCTGGTGAATCAACACTTTTCAGAGCTGTGCAAGGCAATTGATGAAAAACAACTTGCTTATGGGCGAGGCGGTATGATGCGTCTCTTGCTGACTCGCCGTGATCGATTAACAGACTCACAGAAAGAGCGATTACGAACATACTTTGCTGACAGGCCGGGCATTGAATCACTGTACGAATTTTTGCATGAAACAGCGGATTTATTGCGTGTGCGGGCGCAAAACATTGATTCTTGTCGCAAGTATGTAGCTGAATTATTGGACAAAATTGATCAACTTCGAAAAACGCCCTTCGCGCCGTTGCGCACCTTGGGCAAGACGTTGCATAATTGGCGGGAAGAAGTGGCCCGAATGTTCCGGTTTACCCGGAATAACGGCATCACAGAAGGGTTTCATCGAAAAATGAAGTTGATCCAGCGGCGTGCATATGGCTTCCGTAACTTCGAAAACTACCGCATGCGTGTACGCGTTTTGTGCTGCTGAAATGGCTGGTGAATTGATCAGAAACCTGTCGGGAAAATTGCCCGTTGAAGGGGATTGCCCCTGTCTTTGGTGTAGACCCTGCGGTCTGCGGAGGGGTGGAAGACTGTAAATGTTGGGAAACAGGCGGCCAGCAATGCTTTGCGCTCTGGGGGTACTGAAATGGCTTCCAACCACCTCTTTAGGCTTCGTACCCCCAGAACTACCCCCAATACTGGGGTATGTCAAAAGACGTAGTTGGACCTCGCTGGAGCCTTAGAAAGCAGAAAACCCGCCAAGCTGTTAGCTTAGCGGGCTTCTTTGAACTCTCTTGGAGTTCAAGATGGTGCCGAAGGGGAGACTCGAACTCCCACTCCCTTGCGAGAACTAGACCCTGAATCTGGTTGCGAACTTCCCTTGACTTCCTAGGGATAGTAATTTCAATATGATACGTCATGGTCGAGTTCCCTGGAGCACCCTTGTTTTCCCCCAAAAGTGGGGGCATAGTGGGGGCATGAAAAAGCCAAAAATCAAGACCCAGTACCCCGGAGTCCGCTACTACGAGCACTCTACCCGCAAGCAGCGCAACGGGCAACCCGACCGCTACTACTCCATCCGCTATAAAAAAGATGGCCGTACAGTCGAAGAAGGCATGGGCTGGGCCACGGAGCAATGGAACGCAGAAAAAGCCTTCAAGGTGCTGGCCGGAATCAAAGAGAACAAAAAGACCGGCGCTGGGCCGCAGAGCCTTTACGAAATGCGGAAACAGGCCGCTGCCGAACGTGCCGCCGCCGAGAGAGAGGAGTCTGAAGAATACGTTGCCCATATGCCCTTCCAAGACTTCTTTGAACGGTACTATATGGCGGAAGCCAAGCGATCCAAGCGGAGCTGGCTTACCGACGAGCAACGCTTCAACAAAATCATCAAACCGGCCATTGGCGCAAAACCCCTGTCGGTCATCACGCGGGAAGATATTCAGGCTATCATTGATAACCTGGTGGAGTCCGGTGCCGCCCCCTCTACTATCAAGCAGTACCGAAGCATCATAAATTATACTTTCACTCAGGCCAGCCTCACGAAAGTGGATGGAGCAACGATTTTCACAGGGCAAAATCCCGTTCGCGGCGTCAAGATTCCCCCCATCAGAAATGCCCGTGAACGATTCCTGACTGCCAAGGAAGTAAAGTCCCTGGTCAATGCCGCAAAGAAGTTGCCCTGCATAGACTTGCATGATTGCATAGTTCTTTCGCTGAACACCGGCTTGAGGCTTGGCGAACTTCAGCGTCTGGAATGGCCTGACGTGGACATGGTTCATGCCATGCTTACCGTGCGTGATGAGGCCCATCGAAAGCCGGGCGGCAAAGTGCCGCTGAACGACGCGGCACTGGGCATCTTTAAAAAGCGCCGCAAGCAGCAGGACAAAGAAATACTCACCGGACTGGTTTTTCCTCCTATTGTCGGCGGCAATATGCGCACCAGCCTGACCCATGCATTCAGAGCTCTTGCAGATTCCATCGGCATCAATGACGGCATTAGATTGGACGACCGAGCCAGGCGCATCGTATTCCACAGTCTTCGGCATACCTTTGCAAGCTGGCTGGCCTGCAATGGCGAAGACATATACCGCATCCAACGGCTGATGCGGCATAGAACCATTACCATGACCATGCGCTATGCCCATTTGATACCTGATGCCACCCGTTCCGCCGTCCATAATCTGAAACCGCCTAAAACGCTTTAATGTTGTTTTTGAGCCGTGATACACCCATAGTGCCGATCAGCCAGTTTACAAGCGATTCCGTTGGATACACAACATTGCGGCCTACCTGAAAGGCTCCCAAGGGGCCTTTGCCGGATGAATCCGCATTGGCGAGAGTTTTGGGGGTTATGATACCACCGAGCTGCCGCTCCACATCCTTGCGAGCTATGGTGGGCGGTAGTTTGGACAGCAGCAACTTGCGAAACTCATCTTCCGGTCGTAAAGCAGTCTGTGTCATGGTGGCCTCAATGCAGGTTCAAAATTAAAGATCATTCAAAGTAGATTCCTGCTTTCTATGCAACTTGTACTTGGCTATAAGAGCCAGCATAGTATTGCAGCCGTTTTTCCAAAGCATTTTTTCGCAATGCCTGCGAACTCCGCTAACGCTCATTCCTAAGCGTTCAGCAATCTCCCTGTGCGTGAAGCTACGCATGAAAAGATCAAACACTTCTTTACCACGCGGGGATAGTTTGATTTGCGAAGTACTAGCAGGTGCATCTGCAATGCAGTCCACTTCAAGTTTATGTAACAATTCGCGGGTGGTACGCACCTTAAAATATCTCCTGAGATTCACAAGATGCCAACGAATAGTTCCGTAGGAGACAAAAAGAATCGGAACCATTTCTTTTAGGTCGTATCCCGTGGGCCAGTAGCCCCGCAACCCGCCGCTCCATCCTGGTCAAATTCCGCATAGTGTACCTCCGTGCTACAGTGTCTATAAAAAAGTACATCTTTACAGGCAGTAGCACGGGGAAACCCCTCGCTCACAGTGGCGTTTTGATAGGGTTTTCAAATAACTCGGAAAGTAGTTTGAAATTTGCAAAAAAACAAAGCCGAACGCCAAGTTATTGGAGATCGGCTTTATCTTTGACGATTAAAGACTATTTAAAAAAGTAAATATATACAGTATGTTAATCTAGAATTGCTTTCAAAAAAGCATCTTTGGCATCCGAGTAAAATTGTATATCAATTTTTGTGGCCATGTCATCGGACAGATCAATAAGCTGACGACGACAAGCTACTGGCATCAGGAGTCCAGAAGCACCCTTTTCTATTGCTATTTCTGCAATCTGTACTGGATTATGAATAGCCTCAAGAGAACCTCCAAGATTTATTTCACCTACAACAATAAGTCCTCCGCGCACGCTTTTTTTCAATAAAGCTGTGCATAATGCAATCAGTATAGCAACGCCGAGCTTTGACCCTGACTTTGAAGCATCGAATGACCTGAGTTGAACAGTAAATTCATGCTGGCGCGGGTCTTTATCGCCCACCAATTGCATTGCTCTAGCATAAAGGTTTTGCTCGGCGTAACCCATGCTTTCCTTAAAGGCAGGAGGCACTGGCTTATTGAGTATCTTTACGCCAGATCCAAAACCTTCATTGCTTTCAATGCGGTAGAGGCCAGGGTGCTCATCGCCGCCACCAGGTGAAATAGCCCAAACCTGACCAGGCTCCAATGGGTCTGTACCGATGCAATTCTCTGCTTGAAGTTCGGGAGTTGAAACGAATTTTTCAACGCCATCGTTCCCCATCACATAACTGAAGTGAGTATTTCTGAATTCAGCAGCACCAATGCGCTTTTGCTGTTCTTTCACGCGCCGCCTTGCTTCGAGAGCAATACGAACAGCCCATTCCACGTCTTCAGCAGTAGTAATGCTTTCATCTGGACAAACAAGCTTGAGCAAACCGCTTACCGTCTTATTGACTGCGTTTGTGTCTCGACCAGAGAGAGCACCTCCGAAAAAAACTTTATTTTGAAGCACATGAACTCTGCTTTGATTGCGCAGTTGCCCCCAGCACTCTGACAAGAAATCGCTCACGAGCCCAAAATGGTCAGTCAAAAGTTCCTTGCTGATTTTGGGCACATCCCAGCCAGGTAAGAAAGCATGGATGCGATCCATAAACGCTGTGTCATCTCTCATTTCTGGCGGCATAGGGCCGAACAAGTGCCCGACTCTTTGTTGATGTTCAACATCAACATCAAAGTTGCCTACCAACACAATACTGCCGTCTGCACGGATACTTTCTTTGCCTCGGCTGAATTCGCCGGACTCCATATACCCTTTCATGATATTTACGCCATCTTTCTGGTCAAAAGACACGCCAGAAACTTCGTCAAAGCACACCACGTCGTATTGACATACGAGGCCCCGCTGGCCGGAAGCATTGTTTACAAACATTCTGGCCACGGTGGCCTTGCCGCCTGAAATCAGGTGTGCGTAAGGTGAAACCTGCTGGAACAGATGGCTTTTGCCAGTCCCCCGTGGGCCTAGTTCAACCATGTTGTAGTTACGTTCCACAAAGGGAACCATACGCAGTAAGAGCGCATTACGCTGGCAATCAGATAGCCCCGCAGGCTCTATGCCTATGGAGCGGAGTAAAAATTCTTTCCATTCTGCTGAGGTAAAGTTCTGACGGGCTTTGGCCAGAGTATCAAGAACATCCCGCTTGGATAGTTGAATTTCCCGCAGAGACACAACGCCGAACGGTCTTCCCTTATGCTCCTGAGCAATAACAGCATCATAGCTCAAGGTAATTTCCGCATAGAAACCACCGGTGAACATCCGCTCATGGGCATTGACCAGCTCTGGGCTGATGCGCACATCTGTAAGCCGCAGGCTTGGCAAAGTCGCCACATAGGAATCCGTTTTAGCGTCAAGCCGTGCCGTGATAAGGTCAATAAGTTTGACCTCTCCGTTTTCTCTGGCTCTGGCTTTGAACAGCTCTTCTTCTCCCGCTTTGACAGTACGGGAGGCAAGCTGGCGTTGAACAATTTCCAAGCCTTCATCAATTTCACTTCTATCGGTGCTGGCACAGTATCTACCAAGCAAAAATTCAACAACATAGGTTGGGACAGGAAACAGACGGCTGAATGTTCGCACCAAATCCTTGCGAACAAGATAGCCTTCCAGCGATGATGCGGCCTTTATATCAATGTGATCCATTTCCATTGTTCTCAGCCCTCGCCTATAATGGTTGCGCGTTGTGCAACCAGCGTTCCATTTGCATCAAGTAGAACCGCAAAAGCCTGTTGTCCTGCCAGCTCTTCATTTTCAACGACTACCGAAGCCGTTCCATTTTCTTTAAAAGCCTTTTCAGACACAACTACGCTGGAAGAAGCATCACCAGCTTGTTTGCGTATATCAAACACTCCTGAAAACGCGCCTTCAATGGCAGCGGTACACCGTAATCCTTTCCAAATCACATCAGAAAATACGATGGGCATTTCAGCAGAGGAACGCTCACCTTTTGTCACTGTCAGTTGTAAAGTCAGGCACTCCTGAAGGCTGAGGCCGCCATGTGTATACTCTTGCCCACTTTTAAAGCAACTCACCCCATCGGCAAGGGCCACAAAATGGTTAGGATTCCAATACCAAGGGTATAACCTCTCCTCACAAGCTGCACCGGCTTTCAGCGATGCGCAACGTCCCCATTTATTGTCCGCAAGGGCTATGGGAAGTTCAACCTTGGGCAACCCGCCTGGGAGCAACAGCCAGCCGTGATCTGTGACCACAATGACCTGCTTCCAGCCTGCCGCAAGAAGCTCATTGACACGATCTCGTATTTCCAAGATGCAGGCATCAAGATGCTTTGCCAGTTTCCAACCCCGGTCGTGGCCTTCATGATCAATATCGCCAACTTCGGCCCAGGCCATGCCCTGACCGTCGCCAACTCCGGCTCCTTCCAAGAGAACCCAGCCCGCATCAGCCAACGCTTTCTTCAGGTGGTAGCCTCCCTTCAGCGAATGGCCGGTTTTTGCCACTGAAGGCTCAAAATCAGCCATGTCATCGTGGCCGGTAAAATGGCTTTTAACAGGGCTTACTGCCGGTTTTCCGGTAGCGGTGACACTGGGCAGAGCGGCCCAAACAGGCTTTGCAGCTATGGTATGACCACATAATTCAAGAACCGTTTTTAGGCGTTGGGCTGTGTCAAAGCGCAAGCCGTCAACAAAGAGAAGGCAGTCGCCGGGGTTGAACACAGTATTTTGTGCTGCCAGAGAAGCCCCAGGATAGGAACCCTCAGCAACTATTTTTTGGAGATGCCGTGCAGATGCTTCCAGCCACGGAAGGTAGACAGATCGAATGGCAGCGGAAACGGCTTCGACATCGGCTTTGCCGTTAACATGCGCCAACGCCTGCACAGCAGCAGCATCAGCCTGCCAGCCATGACTTGCGTAGCTTTTGACAAGATCATCCACAGACCCGGCAGCCAGGCCGGAGGATGTTTCTGCGAGAGTGGCAAGGTGCGCCAATGCACAGGCTAAAGGAGCCTCGCCAAGCTGTGCCCAAACCAGGGATCGTCTGTGTGCATGATTGTTTTCAAATACCGCTATTTTTGCTCGTGCTTCATGAGGAGGCAAACTGGCAAGGCTCATAAGTTCATTTTGTAAACTCTTTTCCTGCGCCTCGTTCCACTGCGGCCAGCCCTCAAAGTCTTCTGCCTCGTGCGAGAGCCAGATCAGGGTATTACTTGGAGGACTGCATTTTCTGATGTGCGCAGGAATATTCGGGTACCGCCCAGGGGCTTCACAAAAACGCTCCCAAATAGAAAGCCAGGGGCCTTTGTGATTGGCCAGCCTGGTGCATCCCTCAAGAACACCTTCAGTCAACGGACTGAAGGCCAGTTGCGACTTGCATACTTCACAAAACGCTTTCCACTCGTGTTCCCCACGGCTGGCTTGGAAGCTATCGCCCTGGTCAAGCCATTGCAGTACATCACGAACAGGATCGCCCCCTGTAAGCAGCATATTGAAATAATCCTTGTCCAGCCGCTTACCTTTCAACAAGTTCACATCTTCATCAAGAAGACGGTGCAGCGCAAGCTGCATGGCTTGTTTGGCCTCGCTATCTTGTGCCACATCCAGCCCAAGACCACCCTGATCGGATTTTAACCAGGCAAGTATTGTCCAGTCCTTGCCATTGCCTTGCGACCAGATTGCACCACGATACTGTAGTTCAGCCAAGGGCTTCAGGTGATCGGCGCAGCTTTCAATGGCCCGCAAATCCTGGCGGCTCACTCCGGGGAGATACAAAACCGGCGTGTGCTCATGCGGGAACGTGGCATCTTCAATGCAACCCGCCAGAACACAACGCAGCCAGATAGCAGGCCCCGTGCGCTTGTCTGGAGCATAGTCGCCCAAAACCAAGAGTTCCGGCAACCGTGTCTGGAGAAGGGGCATAACGGCTTGCCATTGCCGGTCATGATCCGGCCATAGAATGCAGGCAGGAGCTACCTGTACTTCAGGGTTGAAGACGGCGGCAGCGCGGATGGATTTGAGGAGATGGTCAAGGGTGGTCATACACACAATACCTTTTCAGCAAACATGTTCACACATTGGCGTCAGTTATCTATGAACTTGTCGGGGCAACACGACTCTTACATAGTCGTCAGTCGCCTCAAAAGCAGGATCAACATGGTTATGCTGCCGCATCAACGGGATAATTTTTGTGCGTACCCCCATACCACGAGAGTCCACATAGCCATAGTCCCGCAGAATTTCTACAACCAAGGTATTACGAGGAGAGCGCTGCCCAGCGATCATCTTACTTATTGTCATTGAGTTTTGCAGTCTTCCAGGACTAATGACTTCCAGCCGATCTGCATAACACACAACTTCAATATCTACTGATCTTGTCCAATCACGGTGAACCAAGGCATTTATGACTGCCTCACGCAAAGCCTCCCACGGGTAAAGCCAAGAAACATCACGCCGCATGTTGTGATCCACAGTGCCGGATTCTTCTGTGACAAAAGGCATGATCGCAGAGGAAAATTTTTCAATGATGCCTTCATCAGCCAGGATTCTTTGTCCTGCCTCAGCCGTTTCCCATCGCCCCACTAGCGGGCCATCCAGCACAGTATCAAATATAGCCCGGTATTCTTTATCAAGCTCTTCAAACACCATAAACCGAATGCCAGCCTGACCAAGAAAACGTCTTGGAGATATACCAAAACAAAGCAGTCCTGCTATGGAACAAACCCTGTTTCCAAAGCCGTCTTCTGCCATAAGCCCTAAGCCCAAAAGGCGCTCGATCCATGCTTCGTCTGTCGCTGGAATGCTGGGGTCATGCATGATGTCACGAAGATAGTATTCCATTCGGTTTAAATCCAACGAACGGAAGGAAGAGCCTGCCACCGGTAACACTTCTACATGAAGCAAGCCACCGGCCTGGAACAGTCTGGCCTGCTGTTCACGCGTTGCAAGCTCAGACCTGTCACCCATTCTAATATAAATCTCTTCTCTATTGTTGTGACGCACAACATAGGGCTTAGATATGCCAGCTGTAAGTGTGACCACACCGACTCGGATATTGTTTTCAAGAAGCACTTCCTCATAAAATGGAATAATTTGAGGATGCACTTTATCCCGAAAAACATTAAGCACCCATTCTTGTGGATTCGGCCTTTGCAGGCCAGTAATTGTTCCATCATCTTCTACCCCTAACAAAACTCGGCCACCAAGCAAATTGGCAAAGGCAACTACTTCTTTAGCTAATTGTTCCGGGCGCACATCATCGCGCTTGAACTCAACGCCTGAATTTTCACCATTAGCAATAATTTCAAACAACTCCGAACGAAGCATTGAGCACCTCAATAGCCATATTTATCTTTACGCATAGTAAATGCCGCCTTGCCGCCTTCAAGAATTTCAGCAGCCTGATCACGCACGGCGGGCACATCTATAGCCCCTTGTGACTCTTCCGGCATACATCCCTTGCCATCATCAGCGCTGAATACACCTATCCATTCTGCATCTCCAAACACAGGAATATTTGCGTTATGAGTGGCAAACAAAAACTGCCTTGAAATCTTGGCTCGTCGTAACTCTGCAACAATTCGCTCTGCAATAAATGCATTATCTAAGTTGTCTTCGGGTTGATCCATGACAAGTGGGTCTTTATTATCCAACAATAAAAGGTGTAAAATAGCTGTGCATTGTTGCCCTGTAGAAAGTCTATTAAGGTCCTTATAGTTCTTTTCGTCACCATGACTGACATTCAGTTCTATATTTACCTGATCAGGCAATTCAATTTCTTCAAGCTGTAAGCGCTGCTCTAAAGACATACGCGGTAAAGCATCCGCTACAGAGGGCGGAATCTGCCAATTTGCACTTTTTAGTGCTTCACTGCCACTCTGTATGAGGCCTGAGAGCTTCAGCGGAGAAAAATCAGATACTTGCTCTACCCAGCTTAACCGCGCAGCTCCAACATTTTCAAGATGGCATCCAAGTAAAAAATTCAACATTGGCTTGCGGTCTGCCTCTGGCTTTATTGTTAATTTTAGTTTGCCATCCAGTCTTTTATTGGTTCTCTTTAAAGCACGCTCAAATCGTGCGGCACGCTCTGCACGGACTTGAGAAAGCTCATTATGAATAGCAGTTCGCTGTTGTTTAAGTGAATTTAAATACTGCTCCTTTGTTGACTTTGTGGCCTGTGCCGGAATAATACGTTCTCGCTCTTTTAGAAGCTTTTGATACTCCATACCTATTTCCTGGCCACTTTTACCCGCACTGGTTGGCAACTCTGCGAAAACGGCTTCAAGTGCACGTTCTTCCGAGGCTAGCGCAGCTATGATTTCTTGAGCTACCATAGCTATCCTTTTATGCACTTCTGCATAAAAGGACACCCACTGCGCCAACAAACCTTCAGTATATGGCTGAATTTTATCTAGTTCTGCCTTGATTTTTCTAAAGTTCTCTGCTTGGGGGACATTTTCTAAAGCAGCGTCACTTAAGAAAGCGGTATCTGGATAATTATCTTTAAGCGTATGTATTGCCTTTTGCAGTGCTGAACCTTCTTGCTCGGCTGCACGGTTTAACAAACGCTTTGACTTTTCCAGCACAGGAATAGCCTTGAGTTTTTCTTCTATTCCTAGACTTTTAAACATGCCAAGCTGTTCATCAATTTTTGGTAACCGCGCAACCTGATCTTCTAAAGCCTGAACATCGTTACTGGCCTGGACAATTTGTTTACGATTCTCAGTAAGCTTTGTCATTGCTTCGCGGATGACGGCTTCAAGCTCGCCATGTCCACTATCCAAAAAGCGTTCAAGCAATTTACGCTGACCCTCTTGATCCTGGGTTATTTCGTAAATTTCGTTCTGACTGAAGAACTCAATACCAGGCAGCAAATCATCAGGTAAAAAATTTGAAGGTTTACCCTCTGCATCCAGCACAACTAAATTTTCGCCGTAGCGCCGTGATATGGTAAATTGTTGGCCGTTCATGGCTGAAGAGAGCACGGAAAGGTCAATGCGCGCCTTATTTTTTCCAATATTTTCTTTTATAATTTCTGTATGTTGTTTTTGAGCATTTTTACCAATAGGGGTTTTTCCTAAAACATAACGGAGACACTCCAAGAGCGTGGATTTTCCAGTGCCGCGCCCACCAATGACGGCATTCAAATGCTCAGAAAACTCAATACAAAGATTGTCCAGGTAACCTCCTGTTATTTTTAGATTCGTTAATTGTGAATAATATTTCTCTTCTACATCGCTGTTTAAACGCACCCGTGATTCAGGATCTTGAAACGCCAATTTAAATGCTTCAAAGCCTGGCTTGGTCATTTTTATGAGACATGAAGACCTTAAATCTCCCAATTCTTCAGGTCTTGCTACGTCCTTAGCATTGATAATTGCCATAGGATACTCACGCTTATAGGCGTGTTCTTTATTCAAAATAGTCTTGCGATAAAAATCGCCATCAACACCAGTTAGGTCTTCAATAGAGCCTGCTATTTGCGCAGCTTTGAGAAGAGGATTTTTCCAAATATGTGGATTCTTTTTATTAAGAAGCCCGCTTTCATTGACGCAATGTGCAGCATAAATAAAACCGTGGTGGTTTTTTACAACTTTCTCAATAAGCTGATATGCACTTAACGAGGAAGGACGTATGCCATCACTTGGGTTAAGGAGTTGCAAGTCTCCAAGATAGCGATGTAATTCTTCTGTAGTTGTTTCTTCAGAATATAAACAAACAAAATGTATCTGCTCACTTGAAGATATTTCAAATCCTGGAAAGACAAGAATGCCTTCTTCGTCTAGCGCTTTTCTTATGGCATCGGCACCTTCCACGCTTCCATGATGTGCCAGACCAATAACTTTTATAGCATTTTCTTTGGCATAGTGAACCAACTGAGCATTGTACTCTGCTTCTTGCATTCCGTGGTCTTCACCTCGAAAGCGTATATACTCCGAAGGATTTACTTGAAGCGCACACTTCCAAAACCGTGCTCTGGTGTAACTGCTCATAATATCACTCCCCTGCGGCTTGTTTTTCCGCCAGAGTCAGGTGGTGGTCGTTAATGCGGTCGCCATTGAAGGCATGATACCAGGGGGCAGATTCCACATCCTTGCCCCGGTCTTTGTCCCATTTGATATTGGGTTTGTCGCGCAGGATGCCCGCGCCTTTTTTGCCTACATCAGGCACGGAGAGGAAGGGGCGGATGTTCAGGCGGACGCCATCGTTAAGATCAGGGTTCCAGCCGATGGGCTGTTTGTCCAAGGCTTTCCAGCGGACAAAAATGTCGTAGGGGGCTTCGCCCGTAAGGATCAATTCCAGCTTTTTCTTGAGGGATTCGGCGGCGGCAAGGCGTTCACCCGCACCGTCAATGCCGTTCTGCTGGTCTTGCTTCTGGCGGCTTATCCAGTCGCCCACATAGGTATAGGTGAGCGTTTCCAGATTCTTATAATCCAGCTTGTGGTAGTTGACCAGGGCGGAAAAGCCGTCGCGTAAACCATCCCAGACATGCCAGATAAAAGGCCGGTGCTGGAACAGCTTACAATGCTGGGCAAAGAACTTTTCGCGCAGCCAGGTTTCCAACGTTTTGCCAGCATGGTCGGCCTGGGTGAGCAAGGCGGAAAGGGTTTCGCTGCTCCAAGCATCACCGTAGGCGGCGGCCAACAAGTCTAGCAGCCTGTCTGGCGCGGCAGCTTCGCCGCGCACCGGGGGAATGCACACAATGCCGTCATCATCGGCATGGGGCAAAAGAGCGTCGCAACGCTCTACCCACTGGCGCTGTTCTGGCGCCAGTTCCATGCCTGCATCCAGTTCAGCGGGCCAGCGGTAGCCCAGTAGGCGGGCCACAGCCACATGCAGCACCGTGGCATCCTGGCGCAGCGGGCCGTGGGCCGTCAGTTTGGCGTCTGCGTCCCAGATGACAGAACCGCAAGGGTGGCCGTGAAATATCCACTGCGTGGGGTCGTCGGTATAAGGTTTGGGTAAGCCGTGGGGGTATTTTTCGGCGGCAACGGCTGCCCAGCGGTCAAGGTCAAAGGGGACTTTGACAAGGGTTGCGTTGGTGACGTTTAGTTTTTGGTCAATACGGCGCACCGCCTCATTGTATTCTGGGGAGGAGCAATAACACCATATGGCGGGGAGATGGGCAGGGTTATGGGGGAGAAGGGCTGCACAATTCATGTCCCAAGGATTCCCTATAGACAGTGTAGGTGGCAGTTCCCTCATTTGTCTAACGGAAACTCCCCACTTTCCCCATGCAGCTTGACCTTGTATGCGTGCAGCATTCGAAGAGGCAAGGTATCCTTGGCCGCTTTCCCAAAGAAAAATTTGACACTGTCCCGAATAATGGCAAGTCTTATCACCCGTGGACTGAAAAGCACTCCATCTATGTGCAAACTTGCTAAGCTCCCAGAAAAATAAAACATATTGCGGATTATCGCCTGTTGTGATGCCCTGGTAAGCAGTTGCATACTTTAAAAACAAGTTTACTTGGGAGCCTCCCCCCAACGCCACCCGCGCATCGGGATTCTCCAACTGCTTTGCCTGCTCCACGCTTTGCACTGCTTCTGCCTTCAAGGCAACGGCTTTTTCCTGCACGTTGGGGGCTTCGGCAACATCCAGGCCGCGCAGGTGATGTATGGCGGGCTTTTCACCCATGAGGCCACCATGCGCGGTGGAAGAACCACGGCTCATGGTAAGCAAAACAGCTTTGACCACTTCACCGCTGATGGTAGCAAAGGCACCGGCCCCCAGCCTTGCCAGCATATGCCACACATGCTTTTTCAGCAGTTTTTCACGGAATTTCTTATACGAAGTAAGGAAAAGCCAGTTTTGCGGTAGCACAATGCAAGATGTGCCCCCGGTAGCGCACAGGTTCAGGCAGCGTTCCAGAAAGACCGTGGCCAGATCATTCTTGGCTTTGGGGTAGTGCGTTTCGCAAAAGTCACGCAGGGCATCTCCCTGTTTGCCACGGGCCAGATAGGGCACATTGGTGATGACCAACTCATATTGCTTACCCAGCAGCAAAGCCGCCCTGGCAAGGCCCTGTGCGGCCACGGTGCTTTCTTCGCGCACAGTGGCTTCTTCGTTTTGCAGCCCTTGCTGCACCAGCGGGGCCAGTTCGCTCCAGTCCATGTCATCGGCAAGTTGCCGGGCTGGATCAATGAGGCTGCCTAGGGTCGGGGCCTGCCGAAAGGTGTCGTACAGCACATCCAGCATATTGCGCAGCTTGGTATGGGGTCTGGCCAGCCCTGTCCATAGAGCTTTGTCTGCCGTTACTGACAGGCCGGAACAGGCGATGTTGAGCTGGGGCAAGGGCCGATAGCCCGCACGGCTGGCAAATGTGCCCTGTCCCCAGCCAGCCCAGCCTGGGCCAAAGCCAAACGTTGTCGCCGGATCGGGATTAAAATACGTCCAGGCGGCAAAGGCCAGAGCAAAGGCCGCCAGTTCCACGCAACGCTGGTCAAGCTCCAGTCCGTGAATATTGTCTCGCAGCACCGCATCAATGGCCTGTTCAGGTGTCAACGACTCCAAGACCCGGCGCATGGGCACCAGCATCAAAAATGCCGCCACCAGAAAGTGGCCTGAGCCGCAGCAGGGATCGAGCAATTTCAACTTGGCCAGGCTATCCGGCCAATCCGCAAAGGTGCCCGCCGCGGGTGTCCAGGTGCCGTCAGCCTGTTGCACAAAGCGCAGGTATTCGAGGGGAACACCGGGTATGGCGGCTTTTTGGCGCAGCTCTTCTTCGCTGCTGGCGTTTTTCAAGTCTTCTGCTGTCAAACGCCGAGTGGCCCACCAAGCGCCCAGGGCGTTGTCCAACAAGAAACTCACCATATACGGTTCGGTGAAGAGCTGCGTGACTGCGGGCAGTTCGCGGCTACCGATTTTTACTTCGGATTTATTGATGGCGTCCTTGTTGTCCGCCTGCCAGAATTGGTAAACCCAGCCAAGGCTGTCAGATGCGAAAAAAACGTCTTGCGGCAGTTCGGCCAGCAAGCGTTCGAGTTTTTGCTGATGCTCAGGGGGCAAGGTCAGTTGGAACACCGATGAATCCAGCCGAAAGATCTGCGGTAGCATGCGGGCGGCAAAGCGGGCAGCCAGTTCCCACCCATTAGCTGCACCTTCGTCGGCGGCCAGGTCTTCGCATTCTTCCAGCGTCACCGCTACGGGCGCTTCCGAGTCGGGATACATGAGCAGGTTGTTTGCCGCCAGAAAGCTGGCAAAGAGCATACGGTGCCAATGCTCATAGGCCACCTCTTCCACCAGACGATCCATGTTCTGCACTTTGTCGCCGTTCAGCGCATCGCCAAGCTGCCGTCCGTGCGCCCTGAGTTTGCGCCGCAATTCGCGTTGCGCTTCGTTCAGATGCGTAGGAACCACCTGTTCGTCTACGCCAAGCTGACCCAGCGCGGCACGAGCGGCGTTTTCCGCTATGGAGCGGGCTTCTCTGACCGTGCGTTCCAGGCGAGCACGTAGGGTTTTGTCGAGGGTGGGCATGGGGGTATCCTCTCAAGCAGTCTGCTGAACAGGCCACTTTGGAAAATTTTCGTTCCATTTTTCCACATTGACCACCTGGCATGAATGCACGATTTCTTGTTTCCAGCGCGGTGAAGCCTTTCCCACAGGAAGCTCTTTTTGCAAAGCCTTTTTCATAGCTGAATTAAGAGCATTGTCGAATGTTAGCAGGCAAATATAGTGGATTGGTTTTGTGTTTTTCTGTTCAGCAACCCTGAAAAGAACCGTATCGCGCAGTTTATATTTGAGGTAATTCTTAAGCCACGTGAAGTTGTCTCTTTTTTGTCCGAGTTCTTCTTCGGTTCCAAATTCTCCTGTATTGTACAGCCCAGGGTCATCAAACGCCTTCATTTCAACAAAAATATAGGCTTCTTGAAATTCGGCGATAATATCTACTGCTTTCATAGGTTGGCCGTGGTATGTGGGCTTTGTTTTATCTTTTTCATCAAAAACAAAGGCATCCAGTGCATCTGTGAAGTCAAAAGAGAAGCCATCAGCACTTATTTTCATTTGCCAAGCCTCCCCATGGACTTTTCAATTTCTCTGTCCACAAGGCTGCCAAACGTATCATCAATGGCATTAGGAGATATATCAGAAAAAGAAGCCGTGCTTGTAACTTCAATATCTCCAGACTCTTCACCACGGTAAAGGCTGTGATACATGATGTTATCAGTATTTTTTGCTTGAAGATCAAATTCTTTCAAAACAATATAATCATGAGTTGTTAAAAAAATCTGTACGCCCATGCGTTGCAGTTCCAAAAGAATGCCTATGATTGCGCGCATCAACTTGGGGTTCAGATTGGTTTCGGGTTCGTCCCAAAACAGTGCTGAACCTTCAAGCAATGTGCCATTCTGTATAAGTAGCCAGAGCAAGCCGAGCTTGCGAAACCCTTCTGCAAGAAGAGTAAATTCAAGCTCTCCCTGTTTGTTTCGTAAGAAAAACTCTTCACCTTTCAGCACAACTTTGCCATCCATTGCATCTTGCAGACGTTCCAAAAGTTTTTTCCGCTGAGGGTCTGTAGGGCCTTTCAAGATAGGTGAAAAGGCTTTGAGAATAATATCCGCGTATATCTCTTCAAAATGAATTTCCTTTGCTCCATATAAAGAGAGAAAGCCCGGAGCATTGGCCATCATGTCTTTAACGGGAATATACGCAGCCTTAAATGAATTCGCTGTCCATGTCTTGGGCGACCCGGAGATTGACGCTTTTTCTGGTTTCAAGGTGTGGTTTGAGAGCGCAAGCCTGAGTCTGATTTTTTTTTCATCAACCAAGCGTGTGAGTTCAACAAAGCCCGAATTGCTTGTGGACGCTCTTTTGATTAACCGACCAATTTGCTTACCCGAAGGATAAAACACGTTATTTATTTTTTCGGCAAAGCCAATATCACCCTTGGCAATATCGCAGGCAGCATAAGCGGCTTTAAGGATATGTGTTTTGCCAGTTCCGTTTTCTCCCACAAAAATATTGATGCCTGGTGAAAAGGGAATTTCCAGACTTTCAAAAACGGTAAACCTTTCAAACTTGATTTTTATCAGCATGGATACCCCCTACTTTATGACAACAGGCCCGTTATTCAGGGCTGCTTTCAGTAACTGTTTAGTTTCATCTGCCCAGGCGTCGATTTCGGCAGGGGTTTTCAGGGTACGGCGTGGTATTGAGATAAACTGCACTTCCGGTTCGCATAATTCGGCGGCGGCCTTCAACACATTGTCAAAACGCCACGGCATGGCTGCAACTTTGTCATTAAACATGACCAGAGTGCAATAGTTCAACGTATTCAGCACATCCGCCGTGGTTTGCACGTTCACTGCCGGGCGGGCTGTCTCATGCAGGTTTTGTTCGGACATGAGCGGATAGCGTTGTTCTGGACTCAGCCGCTGCCAGCTTTCGTCGCTTGCCAGTTTCTTCATGCCTTCTTCATGGCAAGCAGCGTATGCATCATCAAGTCGGTTCAACTCTTCACGCAGAAGCTGGGTTAAGCTGGCGCAAAGCGGGGTTATGGCATCGGGTTCGTCCAGCAACTGGCGCTTGTTTTCAATAATCCGCACCTGCGCCAAAATCATACCTGCTTCCAAAAGGTTGGCCGCATGGGCTGCAAGCTGTTTCAGCGCCAGCCATGTTTGCCAGCACCCGGATATACGCCCGGCAAGGTCTGTCCAACTGTCGATACTATTGGCCAGGTTTTCGCGCTGATTATAGATGGCAAGCAACTGTTCATTGCCCGCCGTGAGCCGAAGTTCTTCCAGAGATGCCGTGTCAGGCCGTGGCGGCTTGGGAGCCTCTCCTCCTGCCTGTTCGGCCAAGGTCAACATTTTTTGCAGGAATGGCAGCGCACAGGCTAACTCTTCACCCTGCCTGGCGGACAGGTCGAGCTTCTGAAACAGCTTGCGCAACTGTATGCGCTGGGCAGTTGTGATGGTGGCTGACTCTACTTTATATATGACCTTGCCCACAGTTTTGCGTTCCAGCTCTTTTGGGTCAAGCACTTGCCCGCGTTCATCCTGCGCTCGCACAAGACCTGCCACCAGCAGAACTTGCAGGGCACCGTCAACCGCATCGCGCGACCAACCATAAGGGGCGGACTCAAACTGGGTGCGAATGTCTACCCCTCTTTTGCCACCGGCAAGAAAGCCAAGAATGGCTTTACACACAGCGTTCTTGACTGGTTCGCCTTCATCGCCAACTGCCTTCAGGGCATCGGGAGCACCCTTTTGGGCCTTTTCATACACTTTGGCCCACTGAGCGTGGTCTGCCATCTGAAATTGCGGATACAACCTTTGCAGGGAATTTTCAGCGGCCTCCAGCACCATGTCCTGAAGGTTATTGCCTAAAACCTCATTGCCGCCAGCCTGGAAGACACGGGCACCAGAAAAGGCATCTTCCAGAAGCTCACGAATCTTGCCTTCTGCACTTTGCTTGGCAGTTTCCATAGCCGCTCGTGCTTCTGTACCTTCGGGGGTACCGGGTACGCCGCGCTTATCAAGCGTGGCGGCAGCGGCTTTGAAATTAATAAGATGATTGCGCAGATCATCCGCAGAGCGTTTGGGAATGAACACAAACACCGTGGGGGACTGATTGCCCGCTTGACGAGCGTCTGCACGTACCGAATTTTCGTCAGTGCTCCACCCATCACGAACCCAAACGCAAACACGTTGGTTTGCATCTGCCGGAAGTTGGGCATCAAAGATCGGGTAAATGTCACGAGGGACGTTGGCATTACCGTGCATCAAGGAAAGTTTCCGCACAATTTCGCCAAACTTTTTGCGGGTACGGTCTTCACGTTCCGTATCAATACGATGAGCTTCGTTGGACAGAGCGGCTTTTTGACTTAAAAATTCATCGTTCCAAGCGGTGCTTTCCTCTGTCTGGATGCGATACTCGTCCTGTATGCGCATGAGAAGTTCGCATTTTTCAAGCAGGCCTGGCAGCTTGCTGCGCAACGCGCCACTGCCTTGCGAAAGATTTTCTACCAGCAGATCCGCCAGGGTATCAACGGTTGCCTTAATTCCAAGCTCCTGATTCTGGCTGCCCAGCTTATTGATCAAAAAGACAAGGCCGCAGGCACGGGCCATAAGTCTTTCGTCTTCAGCACCCTTGTACCAGGTGAAGGTTTTTTCATGCACTTTTCGTGGCAATATACGCGACTGGAGCAATTTATCGGCTGAATCGAAGTAGAGGTAGTCTGCGGGTACAACATGCCCCAGCGATTCATTCAAATTGGTTTGGATGACCTTGTGAATCATGCTGAGCTGATTGCGTAGCTGGCTCTCGGTGCCAGTCTGATCCAACACCCGCAGGGTGCTCTCCCAAAAGCGGCGGCGCACCGGCAAAATGGGGTAGTCTTGAGAAAAATAAGGAATATCTTCTTGCCTGTGACCAATAGTAGTGCCCGCCAAATGCCTGGAAACTTCTCCCAGGTTGGTCTGCATGATCTGCTCGATCTGTGGCTTGGCTTCGGGCTTTTTCGCCAAAATGACCTGCCGGATAACAGCATCCACGTCAGCATCTGAAAGTTCAACGCGAACAGTAAACCGGCCTTGCAGGCGCGCCAGAAGCGCAACACCGGTAATGGCCGTCTGCCCAGTACCCACAAACAAAATTTTTCCACCGATATTTTTGCAAATGGCTTCTACCATTTCCTGCACTTCAATGGAGCGTTCGGCGCTTCCACCGATGAATTGCTGTACTTCATCAAGCACAATCAAAGTCAGAGGAAATTTCCCATCCTTTATGAGAGCCTGGCGTATCGCCTTGAGCATGTCATCGCTGGAAACATCCTGAACATACGGGTAGAGATTATTCAGGGTTTCCACGCAGGCTTCAGGGGAGGCGAACACCTTTGGCTTAACAGCCATGAGCGCAGCGTGAAGGCCCTCTGCCACATAGAAATTATCCAGCTCTACGTCCCAGTCATAACCATTTTGCTCAACATGGGCACGAACCTGTTCGTAAATGCCATCTTGCCGCAACCAGAGCACAAAGCGAGCCAGCGAGTATAATTCCGGCAATCCGGCGGATTTGAAAATAATGCGCAAAAGTGCCAGACGAACGCTGCCGCTTGCGCCTGAGCCAAGAGTACCTGAAGCGGCATGAAGCCCACCATGACGCTTGGCCTGCGTATTCAGTTCTTTCAGGTACTCGACTATACCTTGGGGCAAATTGGCAATACCACGCGCGGTGGCACCGTCCGTAAAGGTTGTATCAACCCAAAGCGCACGAAGCATTTTGACAAGATGCGACTTCCCTGATCCGAAAAAACCACTCACCCAGACGCCTGGCTGCTGAGCCTGGTCGATGTTTTTCAGGTACGTTTCAAGGATATGTGCCATCCCTTTTTCGTACTGACCATCGCAGACGAAAGTTTCCAGTTCGTAACGAAGAACTGCCAGCGCCTGGCTGGTTGTTTCATCATTGACGCTGGCCACACCTTCATTAACAAGCTTTCTTGTGGCCGGGTCTTTTTGATAAATATCATGGTTGTACATCAGCTATCCTTCGTTCAAAATTCCTTGTCCGCAGTTATGGGCACAGCGAGATAATTCCATCCGTCATAGCCATCGAGCAATCTGTAGTTGTTGTTTTCAAAACTGCCAGGGAAAAACACCACCAAACGTCCCAAGGTCAGCGGTGCCAATTTATCAACAACATCCTTTACTTTTAAAAGGCCAAAAAGTGAGCCGACACCGGACAAGGCGACTACAGAGCCATCCCCAAAGTCGTGTTTTTGCAAAAAAGATTCAAACTCTGTAATTATGTAACTGAGGTATTTTGGCAAAAGCGTGGGCAAAAGATGTGGCTTTTGAAAATAGCTTGCGGCGTAGCGTTGTGAGGTGAGCCATATCGCAAAGGTATTTGTCAGGTCAAAAAGCCCCCAATCGTGTTCTGCTTGCCTGGTCGCAAGTTCAAATTCATCTATTTTTGCCCTGAGCCAGCGTTCTTCCATTTCATTATAAACACAAAAAATGACGCGCTGTGCGGCAGCGGCATCACTGCGCCACGGCACAGAAATATATTTGCTGTAGGATTGTGTCAGCCGTTTGATCTTATTCATGAAGCTGCTCCAACTCATCCTGGCTGATTAAATTTGGAAATGTAATTTCAATAATATCGCCCATTCGTTTACAGGTAAGCCAACCTTTACGAGAGGATTCTTCTGCCAGTTCGATGATTTTTCCAGAAGGACAATCAAGCAATTTAGCGTATTCAGAATGGATAAGATTCTGCCCTCGAAAGCCGTTGAGGTAAGCAAGAAATAGTGCATAAGAAACACTTCCGGCAGAGGGGTGAGCTTGTGCTCTTATTTTTCTGGCGCGACCATTCAGGTGGCCAGATTGTGTCCAGGTAGCATTAATGTTTTGGGCGGTAGATTTCAGAGTAGCCTTGCTGAAACGCCCAGGGCTTTGTGCGTCAATAAATGCTTCAAGTGACTCTCGCGTTACGATATTTCCTTCGGATACACTCAAAATATAAGGAGCTGTGCTACGAAAAATTGGGTCACGAGCGTAAGCGCAAAGCAGTGCAAGCAATGCCCTGGATTCAGGATCACGATTCCAAAAATACAACAATGAACTGAAAAGAATATTGGCGGGGTCAAGCGAATAAAGATCAACCAGATATCTGCTGGTTAGAGTGCGCGTTTTGACAGAACGCTTGCCCAAACAATTATCATGGACGATTGCGTTTTGATAATCGCGTTTTTCAGCAGCAGCACGATTGATATAAGACAGCAGGGCACAGAGTTCTTCAAACATCATTGTGCGTGATGTGTGAGCGCCACCCAGCTCAAAACTGAAGCCTGCTCTGGCAAGACAGCTATTGTTCTTCGTCATGTCCTGCACCGGCATCACTTGCACCACCTGTTCGTACCCATTCATCTGTTTCGCTTTTTTTGAACTTCCATAGGCGACCAATTTTATGGGCGGGCAAGTTTTTTTCACTGATCCATCTGTAGATTGTGTCCCGTTTCACCCCTAAGTATTCTCCGATTTCATCTACAGATAACCATCTGTCTTCCATGATTTTTTACTCCGGCTATTTTCCATTGATCGCAGCGATATAAGCCCAGGCTGTATCCTTTTTCAAACTATTAGCGGTGCAGCCAAAAGTCAAGGGTTCTATGCTACTTTGAACGTGTTTATACCAGTATGGCTGGCCTTATGCCTGTATCGGGCATTTTGATGACGCATGACGCGCCTCCATTTTCCCCAACGCCAGAGTAACTCCTTCCTCACCCAAAATCTCGCGTATTTCTTTCAGCGAATAGCCCTTTTTCAACGCCTCCTGAAAATCCCCTGCCAGTATCTCCAGAGCCTCCTCACGGGTTTTGCCCGTATCTTTTGGGGGGAGCTTCTGGAGCTTTTTTTTGACCGCCATAATCTTTTCCACCGGAATTTTTGTCTTCACTGCCATTGCTGTTGCCTCCATTTTGGGAATTTTCAGGCAGCATAGCACAAATATTCAATCCCTATCAATACGCCACTCCCTGTCATGGGTTCTTCGTGGCAAGTTGGTAGCTGTCTGACGACAGCCACACACCTTGCCAAAGGCTGCGCCTCTGGACTCCACAGCGCATTCGGCGCTTCGCTTCTCACGCGCTGAAAAGGCAGGAAAGGCATGAAAGCAAAAGACA
>Ga0183095_10175_pt8 | contig 55551 bp, 50 predicted proteins | sample BioMet4_FD_130346 | JGI IMG/M metagenome (GOLD analysis project Ga0183095, IMG submission 130346) | Microbial communities from bioreactor (seeded with sewage sludge) at LBNL, California, USA - Biofuel metagenome 4 (v2) (version 3) | ecosystem: Engineered > Bioreactor > Anaerobic > Unclassified ...
TTAATTGTTCTATAACTAACCTTATGTCTCGTATAAGCCGTCGCCCCAAATTATCATTTACTCAAAAAGATTTAGACTATCTTATCAAGCTTAGCCGATCTAGAAATCAAGCAGCAAGTATCATTGAGAGATCTAAAATCATACTTTTAAGCTATCAGGGGAAAAATGATACTGAAATATCCAGAGAGTTGGAAGTAGATTATACAACTGTCAGAAAATGGATAAAAAGAGTTTTAGATTTAGGGGTTAAAGAAGGTTTAATAGATAAGCCCAGAAGTGGGAGACCTCAAGACATTAGTGCCGAATCACGAGCTTTTGTAATTTCACTTGCATGTATGAAGCCGAAAGATCTTGGTTATCCTCATGAAATCTGGACTCAGAGACTTCTTGCGAAACATATCAGGGAGAATTGTGTCAAAGAAGGATACCCTGATTTATCTTCGATAACTCAGGGAACTATTTCAAAGATTCTCAATGCAAGCAACATAAAACCGCATAAGATAGAATATTATGTTGCTAAGGTTGACCCAGAGTTTGATCAAAAAGCAGCCAATGTCTTCGCTACATATAGAGAGGCTAATGAATTAAGTGAGAAATTTAAAAAAAAGAAAAAATTGAATCAGTAATCATTTCCTACGATGAAAAGCCAGGTATTCAAGCAATTGGAAATGTTTACCCAGATCTAATGCCGGTAGAAAGACATTATTCTACAATAGCAAGAGATTATGAATACAAAAGACATGGAACTCTTTCACTGTTAGCTGGAATTGATTTGATATCAGGAAGAATCACTTACAAAGTATTTGAACAACATAAAAGCTGGGAATTCATTCAATTCCTTAAAGAACTTGAGTTAATTTATCCAGAAGAAAAAATCAAAATTATCATGGATAATCACAAAATACATACCTCAAAGGAAACTCAAGAATACCTGAAAACTGTTCCTGATAAATTTGAATTTATATTCACACCCAAGCATGCTTCGTGGCTAAATATTATTGAAAGTTTTTTCAGTAAAATGACAAGAAGCTTATTGAGGGGAATAAGAGTTGATTCAATAAAAGAATTAGGGGAAAGGATTAGTCAATATATAGACCAGATTAACGAAAAACCAGTTATTTTTAAATGGAAATATAAAATTGAAGAAAGGGACGAAATGCCTGGCAGAATTATGATCTAAAAAAAGAGGAATTAATTAGGAATCGATGCACTAGTAATAATTTTGAGGCAAAAAGATGGCTGGCGTAAAGATTACCTGGCTCGGACACTCGGCTTTTTTGTTCGAAGCTGAAAAGAAATTGTTGATCGACCCTTTTATTTCAGGGAACCCACTGGCTCCGTGTAGCCCTGAAGAACTGAACCCTGACATAATAGCCGTGACTCACGGGCACCGTGATCACCTTGGAGACACGATCGAAATCGGAAAACGGACAGGATGCCGGATAATTACCATTCATGAGGTTGCAAACTATATCAAATCAAAAGGAGTTTTTGCAGAGGGCATGGGCAAGGGCGGTACAGTAAATGTAGAAGGTATAAAGCTAACCATGACCGATGCGCTCCATTCCTCCTCAATTGATGCCTCGGGTTTCAGCTTCGATGGTGGCTCTCCGGCAGGTTTCATTATACGAATCAATGGACATTCCATCTACCACGCCGGAGACACTGGGATTTTTGGGGACATGCAACTTATAAGTGAACTCTATGAACCTGAACTGGCCCTTCTGCCCATAGGTGACAAATTTACAATGGGCATAAAAGAAGCTACAAAAGCCGTAGAACTCATCCGGCCCAGAATCGTAATCCCCATGCACTATAGCACCTTTGACGTAATAAAACAGGACCCTGAAGAGTTTAAAAGAGCAGTTGAGGCAAAAGTTGATACAAAAATCATTATCATGAAACCCGGAGAATCTATAAAGCTTTAATTTAAGCTTTGATTTAACTTTGATTTAACTTTGATTTCTCAGGTTCTGGTCTATCCTGTTTAAAAATAAAATGTAAAAGAGAGCAGATAAATCCGAATTTTTTGGCTCTCTTCTTATTAGACCTCTTCTTCTCAGAAATCTGTTATTATCTGGTTTTCAGATTCCAAGCTTAGATCCCAAATTTAGATTCCAAGCTTAGATTCCAGGCTTAGATTCCAGGCTTAGATCCCAAGCTTAGATCCCAAGATTTTTTCTCTTTTCCATAATGTGTTGTTCTATCCCATCAACGGCTTTTACTGCATCTTTTTCCACATTCATGACCCCGCCTGTAACTTCCCGACAGTCTTCTGTAAGCAGTTTGACCAGATTCGGAGCGCCTGTGACTGTCGGGACCGGGTTCACATAAGTATAGAGCCCGAGGGCCAGAGCAAAGATAGCATCTATTGTGGCTTTTTGTTCCATATACTCAGGGGCTGCAGCCGCAACCGGCAGGTCAGGAACCGGAACTCCTCCGAGGGCTCCGGAGATGGCTCCGAGGAGGTCGGCAAGCCTGCCCGTGTCAGTACAGGTCCCAAAGCTGAGCACTGGCGGGACTCCCAGGGCCTTGCACACGGTTTTTAGACTGTCTCCTGCAAATTCTCTGGCTTCAGGGGTACAGAGGCCTGCCACCTGCATGGCCCCATTCCCGCAACCAAGGGACAGAACAAGGATATTTCTTTTGATAAGCTCTTTTACCACAGCAACGCTGTGTACATCCTGACCGTAGTCCCTCAAAGTAGTACAGGACACCATCCCCACAATTCCTTTAATTGCTCCGTTTTTTATAGCATCAAGGAGAGGATCAAAGCTACCTCCAAGCGCTGCAAGGATGCTCTCGTTTGAAAAGCCTACCACGGCTTCTTTCATAGGGAGCTTTGAAACGGATTCTACCGAGCTTTTCCGTTTTTTGAAATTTTCAATCGCCATATCCAGGAGTTGTGCTGCCTGCTTTGCGACTTCTGTGGGATTATAGTTCAGGCGTTCCCCTATACCTTCAAAGGCCACGAGTTCACTCACAGGCATGAGTTTAAAATTGTTAGGACTTACGCAGTTGAAATGCCGAAAGCTTCATATCATTAAAAATATAATTATTGTTTAGTGTTTCTCTAAAAACGTACGGAGTTATGGACATAAATCCACCTAAGTGTACCGACATCGACTACATTAATTTTCTCATTGCGGCTTCTAACGTTTTTAGCTGTACTGAAGCTGCTAGATGTTATCCAGACATAGCTAATGCTCCTTCTCATGATGCTTTTACTCGTTGTCTTCAAAGGCAACCTCCAGACACGGAAGCACTATGGGAGGAAGTAAAAAGTTATGTCAAGCTTAAGGGAGGATACCTAATTGTTGATGATTCAACGTTAGATAAACCATACGCAGAAGAAATTGCTTTTGTTCGTCGTATGTGGAGTGGAAAACATCATCGTACTGTAAAGGGAATAGGCCTGGTTACCTTAGTTTGGACTGACGGTACAACCGTTATACCTATCGATTTTCGAATTTATAACATCGATGTAGACGACAAAACAAAGAATGACCATTTCCGTGATATGCTTGACAAGGCCGAAGAACGTGGTTTTAATCCCAAATTCGTTTTATTTGATACATGGTATGCAAGTGTGAAAAACCTTAAAGCCATCAGGAAGAAAAAATGGCATTTCCTTACAAGATTGAAAAATAATCGTTTGGTAAATCCTGACAACAAGGGAAATGTGCCACTTGAAACAGTAGATATTCCTCCAAAAGGACTTGTGGTTCACCTCAAAGCATATGGATTTGTAAAGGTGTTTAGGATAGTTTCTAAAGATGGAGACACGCAACACTGGGTTACAGATGTGCAGGAGATGGAGGAACCAGAACGTGAAGACTTGGCAAAAAAGTCATGGAAAATTGAGGAATATCATAGAGGGATAAAGCAGTTTTGTGGTGTGGAAAAATGTCAGGCAAGAAAGGAAGAGGCACAAAGAGCACATATAATGTTCTCATTAAGAGCTTTTCTTAGACTGGAATTACAAAGAATCAAAAGTGGAATATCCTGGTTTGAAAGTGCTATGAAAATTAGAAGAGTGGTAGTGACAGAATACTTAAATAATCCACTATACACATTAAATTAATTCAGATATTTGAAAGTTTGGAAAAAACGATATGCTAGGAGCCAACTGCGTAACTCCTAAAAAGTCTATTTTTAGAGGGGAACTGTTTGAAAGGATAAGATTTTTTATATTAAAGGGAAAGGTCTTTTTATGTTAAACTATTTATATACGCCCTCTTATTAAGTACTTAAAGAAGGTAAGTTCTATGAACTATTGCAGAACACACGGAATTCCAGCCTTATTTTCTTTTTTCTTCCCTGGCCTGGGCCAGCTTGTAAAGGGGCATCTTTTCAAGGCACTGGGCATCTGGATAGCCTTCATTATCACAGGGACGATGCATATTTTCGGGGCTGGATTTTTATTATGGCCGATTATATGGGTCTGGCAGCTCTATGATGCCTATAATGCCTGAATAAAAACAGACTTGAGAGCAATCTAAGGATAAAACGAGTGTATAGTAAGCTAAGTTACTTAGCTATACATCAAAATTTTTTTAAAATTCAGAGGACGTAGTCTTATTTTTTCAATCATTCTCTATGAATCAGCCTTATTTGGTTAAGTCTAATCTGTCTATTTTCAATTTTGCTATCAATATCTATCAAATTGATAACAATCAAAAATGAAAACGGTATCAGTAAGCCGATTTTACATTTATTCTCAAATAGCTTTTAAATATATTATTTACAAATAATTTTCAAATGTATTAATACCTGCGTACCATTTCCGCCTGCCATTCTGTCTCCGGCCATCCTCTGAAGCCTCTGAACTTGTTTATATCGTCCAGATAATTTATCACTTCATCAGCCTGAAAACCAAGATCCTTGAGTACACAACCAAGAACAGTTCCAGTTCTACCTATACCTCCCATGCAATGGACAACAATACCTTTTCCTGTATCCATTTCTTCTAATATTACATTCGTTGCCTTTCTTACAAGCCATTCCAGCGTGTCAGGATCATATGGAAAATTACCATGATGCAGGTCTTCTAATTCTGCAGAAAAGAGAACTTTGAGGGGATAGGGATTATAAGATACTTCAGAATCACAGAGGCAGACAACACTTGAGAAACCTGCATTCCTAATTTTCTCCCAGGGCGTGTACATTCCGGGATAAGACATGCCAGCCAGAGGTACAGGTTCCTTAAGAACTACATAAAAATTCATTGGGATTCGGATGCCTTCTATTTCAGGCATCGCCAGAGGACTCAATAACGAAGATGCCATGCTATAAGAGTATGAGGTTAGAAGATATAAACTTCATTAAAAGAACAGAAAATTTGAGTATAAGTGTAGCAGTCAAGGAAGTTGCTCAATATAAAATAGTCAAGAAAGTTACTAAATCTGACCTTCCGCAGATCTCCACTCAAAAGTAGTATTTTTCACAATTTTTCCCCATCAACCTTATTATCTTACTTTTAACTTCATCCATGTTGGCAATTTTGGTTATCAACTTTGAATCAACTTCCACTTTTACTTCTGTAATTCCCCTCATCAGCACAAAAGCCCACTTCAAAGTGGGCTTTTGTGTTTGCTTTTTAACCTGATTCGGTATTGTTTCCCCTGTTTCTTTTAGCTTCTCTCTCAGCTTCCATTCCGCTACCGAATAGACCATCAGAGTTAACACCATTATCATTGAGAGAGCTTCAATTCTTTGCGGTTTTTTCAAATAAACCTCGGAAACCCTAAAACTTTTGTCCTTTATGAACCTGAAACCTTTTTCAACCTTGCTCTGGTTCTTGTAGTATTCCAGCATCTTTTCAGCATCAAGATTGAGATCGTTACTTGCGATTATAAATCTTCCTTGATACTCTTTTTCATTCAATTCTATTTCGTAGTTTCGGACTGCTTTTGCATTTACAACATAGTGAAAAATAAGCTTTTCATTCTTTTTTGGTCTTCCTCTTTTACCGTTTTCCTTTGTTGAAACCGTGGAAATCTCTACGGTTTCCAGCAAACAATGAGGGTTCTCTTTCTTCCATCTTTCCAAAGCTGCTATAGCATCCTTTTCACAAGCAAACTTGATCTTTTTTAGGTCTTTGAGATCTTTCTGGGATTCATTAACCTTCTTTTGAATTTTTCTTTCAAAAGTAATGTCTTTTCTTTTCTGCATTTCTGTGGAATGAACAACTACCCATTTTTGCTTTATACCACCATATTCAACAATAGTTTCATAAAATGAATAGCGTGGATCCTCTCCGTTTTTGAACTCAAGATCAGAAATCAACAAGTTTTTTGCAAGGTTTAGTGTTGAAGGAACACGAGTAATCCACTTCATGCCTTCTATCATTGCTTTGATGTTTCCTTCAGAATATAGAGCACTATCAGCTATGTAGTAAACATCATCAGGAAACGTTATGTTTTCTTGAAGTATTTTCATTGCCTCTATGATGGTTTCTTTGTCTGATGCGTTGCCAGAGTAAGCCTTTGCAAATAGTGGAATTCCATACTGATTTGTTATCATTCCAAGTCCAAAACGTTTCAGGTCATCTCTACCGTCTTTTGCATGACCATATGTGATTTCTATGACAGAACCATCATCGATATATTTGTAGTCTCCATGAAGGCTAAAATTAGTGGTGTCAGATTGGAGAAGTTGAGTCCTGATGTTAACAATTTCCAGCATTTTCAAGGAAAGCTTCATGAAAAGTTGAGTAGGATCTGCTTCATATATTGCGTCAAGAGTTCTACCTAAAACATCATCATTAAGGTCAGAAGCGCTGATCCCAGGACCAAGGAGCCTTTCAACAGGAAGGGTTTCAAAGTACTGAGAATACATGTAAAGACGACTATCTACGAAACCAAGACAGTTAAGAATCATTGCTTTTAATACAATAGAATGAGCTAATTTGTGCTGCCCAAACTTGGGCAGCACTTCGTCAATCACTTTTCCAATTTCAAGTTCATCATAAATGCCAGAAACGATTCCGTGATGATCAAGAGAACGTGTTGTAACAAGCATAATGAAAACCGAAAAAAAGTATAATATTATGATAGTTATAGATTAGCTAAAAAAATACATAAATTTGTCAGACATCTGCGGAAAGACAGCTAAATAAGAAGTCTATGTAGAAAAACGAGCTTGTACAGAAAAATAAGTTTGTGTAAAAAAAGAAAAATAACCCCCACTATTACCCACTACTGTTTTTTCACTTTTCATCGTTTTTTAATTTAAGGCATTTTCACTTTTCATTGTTTTTCAATTTAAGGTACATTTCCTTTATGCGACTTTGACATAGTCAAATACGGATTTAGTGCCGCAGTAGGTATTGTTTTTCTCTGTTAAAGTAACTGTATATTGTCCTGAGCTGTTGTACGTGTGCACAGGATTCTCTTCTGTCGAATTCGTCCCATCTCCAAAGTTCCAGTTCCATGATGTGGACGATCCTATACTCTTATCAGTGAAAGCGACTTCCAGTGGTGCATTTCCTGAGGTTGGAGATGCAGAAAAGTCAACTTTCTGAAGGTTCGAGTCAAGAGAATTCATGTGTAAATCGTCATTCAGAAGGTCATTGAACCAATCATCTGAATTATCAATGTTATTGAAGTCCTTGTTCATGAACCCGTTGAACCAGTTGTCCCATATTGTCCTGTCATTTGAGATAAAAGGTCTCAAATTATTTATTTCACTTGAAAGAAATGGAACATCCGACAGCCACTGATTAGCTTCATTTGAGACTATCTGAACGTTTTTGGAAGTCGAGACGTTGGAAGCATAAATATTTACACTATCTACACTTCCATTATCAGTGCTATTGTCATAATGCCATACGACTTTGCTACTGTAGACAATAGGAGAGGACTGCGAGGACGACTCATTGATTACTGTCCCATTACTTGTCATAACCTGAGTCTGAGTAACAATTACCGAACCATTCTGGTCACTCGACGCCGATGCAACGGGTAAAGCAGAAATCGAAAAGGATAAAATAAGGGCTGTTGAAGCTAAAAGTACATACAACTTTTCCCTATTTTTCATTTTTTATTGCCTTCTTTGTATTTCATTTATCCTTATTTGATTGTTTTTCATGGGACTTACATGGCCGCTGAGGAAAAAATCATAGCATTAGACTTCGAATTGTCTTAACTACAAGAATGTGACAAATTCGCTCGTGCTTGATTATACCCCCTCAAACGTGTAAGTCCAGTATCACTAATTTCTCTTTATTTATAATTATTTCCTGGCTGCTATTTGTGCATTGATGAATAAAAGTGTGCTTAAATGCCCAGATATATAGTGTATAATTGATTTGTCAGTTTGATAAAAATGGCAGAGAAAACTGAATTGAGAAGTTAGAAAAAGTAAGTGTAGACTTCACGAGCCGCAAAAAATCTGAGAATTATGAGTTACGAAAGGAATCTTGGAAAGAAACAAAGTATGGCATATATGTTACTGTCAAAAGTGTTTTATCTCCTCTCAAAAGTTTGGTTTAATGAAGAAATTCAGTTAGTTTTTATACAATCAGTCTAACTTATTAAAAGCATAAATTAATAAAAAATGGGGTTATGTTTTTGAAATAAGAAAATGAATAATGTGAGAATTAATGATGGGAAAGCTAGTGAAAGGCAAAAAAGAAAGTGAAAAAAATATTAGTGGAATAGTGGAGAAGGATAAAGTCCAAGAAGAAGTTATCTTTCAAGAAAAACCTCAAATATGTCTCATAGATATTGAGGATAAAATTAAGGATAATTTAACGAAAAAGGGGCTTAATGTCGAATCTGGAACGTTGGGTAAAGCAATTAAAGTTCCAAATGAAGATAATTATAATTCCAATAGTCATAAGTGCCTCCCAAATTTATCTTTTCCTCCGAATCTTCATGAGTATGAAATTATCGTACTAGATCTGGAAAATAAGGACGTAATTCCATATAATGTAGGCCATCATTCTAAAAAGTATATTCAAGGATTTTCAGATGGCTTTTTTCTTAGTCAATACCCAGAAAATTTGTTTGATCCAAGACCTTATGGTTCTTATATATTGAGGTGTGAAATTACTAAGAATACGAGTCATCCAGTTATTTTAATTGTTTTTGCTACTGATTCTATAAGAAAAGAATATCAGTTTGCCAGCTGTACAAGCTCTGGAATTCAATTGGAAGGGAAACAAACATACTATCTTTATTCATTCTGTCAAAAAATACCCTATTCAAATAATAAATTTGGTATAGAACTAATTGTACAAAAGGAACCGAAAATACCGAGTGAACTTTCAATACTGAGTGAACTTTTGAGCAAATACTCTGAAAGGGCTACTTTTCATATTGTTTTCAGCAATCCAGATATTAATAAAGATAATGAATTATTCATGCCTTTAATTAAAAATTCGCATGGTGAAATTGTTTCTTTTCTTAGATTTTTTGACAATTGCAGGCTTTTTGTATTCCCCCAAATTATGGATAAAAGTTTATTCTTAGAAGAGTTACTAACAAATCAATTACCCACTATATGGCCAGATCTATTTCCATTTAATTCAAAGTTTAAATGGCTTGAACAAGAAGCGTGTATGTTACCAAATGTAGAACACTTGCTTGAAGAAAAAGAATCTCTAATTAAAAGATTCGATACAGAAATTGAACGAAAAGAAAAAGAAATTGAAGCTAATTACAAAAAATATGAATGCCTACATCGTTTATTAACAGAAAGTGGAGATGAACTTGTAAAATCCGTAAAGGCTTTTCTTGAATGGTTAGGCTTTGAGAAAATAAGAATCATGGATGAAGCAAGTGAAGGATTATTGGAAGAAGATTTACAAGTGGAGACTGAAGATGGATTGCTAGTTATAGAAATCAAAGGTATTGGGGGCACATCAACAGACGGACAGTGTAGTCAAATTGAAAAAATAAAAAACAGAAGAATGCAGGAGAGACGGAATTTTGACGTTTTTGGCTTATATATTGTCAATCATCAAAGATATCAGCCTCCATTATTAAGAGAAAATCCTCCATTTAAAAGGGAACAGATACAAGATGCTGAAAATGATAAAAGAGGTTTATTGACAACGTGGCAGTTATTTAATTTGTACTTCTCCATAAAAAATGGCTGTATATCAAAAGAAGAAGCACGGAAAGCTTTATTAAAATATGGATTGATTGAATTTTCACCTCAAAACTGTGTTTCATTAGGCGAACCAGTGAAGATATTGCATGATGGAAAAGTTATTCTTCTAGATCTGTCTCCTAAGATGAAAACTAATGACGAGTTAATAATAAAAAGAGAAGATAGATATATAAAAACTCAAATTTTGGAAATCCAAGTTAATGGTAAGAAAGTTGAGTTTGTAGATTCTGGCCCAGTTGGAATCAAAATTAAAATTCCTGTAAAAAAATCGGATGAGTTACTCCTAAAAAGCAATGCCTCTTTGGATATATCTTAATTTCCTTCTGTTAACCATACCTATACTAAAGTTAAATTTTCAATTTTCAATTTTAATTCTTTCTATCCCATACCTTTTAATATTCCAAATACCGTAACTATGAAAACTTACGCATGCTAATCATCTTCAGGTGACGTTATCAATGTACTCTGACCGAATCAATGCACTACCCCCATATCTTTTTGCTACTATAGACGAAGCGAGGGACGAACTAATTGCCAGGGGAGTCGATGTTATCGACCTTGGCGTAGGAGACCCTGACCTGCCGACGCACCCGCACATTGTCGAAGCTATGCGAGAAGCTGTCTGCGACCCAAAAACACACGATTATCCATCTTATGCCGGGATGCCGGAATTCAGGAAAGCGGCAGCAGACTGGTGTAAAAAATACAAGGGGATTGAGCTTGACCCTGCAACTGAAGTACTTGCCCTGATCGGGTCAAAGGAAGCGGTTGCACATATTCCGCTCGCTTTTGTCAACCCTGGAGATGTCGTACTTTACACTGATCCCGGATATCCGGTTTACAAAATAGGAACACTGTTTGCGGGTGGAGAACCATATCCGCTGCCGCTGACTGCCGAAAATAATTTCCTGCCTGACCTGAACTCAATTCCTGAGGATATCCTGAAAAAGGCAAAGCTATTCTTCTTCAATTACCCTAACAACCCGACTGCTGCAACTGCTGATATGAAGTTTTTTGAAAAGGTCGTTAAGTTCTGCAAAAAGAATGACATCATTGCAGTGCATGACAACGCCTACTGCCAGATGACGTACGAAGGGTACGAATCTCCCTCTTTCCTTGCTGCAGACGGGGCAATGGATATTGGCATGGAACTCTATTCGCATTCCAAGACCTATAACATGACAGGCTGGAGGCTCGGGTTTGCAGTTGGAAACAAAGACCTTATAAAAGGGCTCGGAAAGGTCAAATCCAATGTGGATTCTGGCGTCTTTGATGCGATTCAGATCGCGGGCATTGCAGCCCTCTGTTCTTCCCAGGCCTGTGTTGAAGAAACAAATAAAATATATCAGGAGAGACGGAATGCTCTGATAGAAGGGCTCAAAGCCATAGGCCTCAAAGTAAAGCCGCCAAAAGCTACCTTTTATATCTGGGCTCCGGTACCTGAAGGTTTTACCTCAATGAGTTTTGCAAAACTCCTGCTAGAAGAAGCCGGAATCATTGCAACCCCCGGTGTCGGGTTTGGAGAAGCCGGCGAAGGCTACATTAGATTTGCCCTCACAAAATCGGTCGAGAGGATTAGAGAAGCTGTTGAGAGGATGAAAAAACTAAAATTCTAACTGACTACTGCGTTTAGAAAAGTTCCGAGCTTTAGAGAAACTATAATTTTTGGAGAAGCTTTGAACATCTCTAAACATTCGATATCATATTCGGATAAAATATTCGGATATGTAAAAATAATCTGGCCAAACATCCTGGACGCCAGGCCAGAAAAAATTTTCTTTTTTATACAGGTATCAGCCTTTTTTGAGAGTTCTTATAGGAGCCTTATTCTTACAAGTTTTATTTTCTATCAAAAAAGATATTTTTCCCGGTTACGCTCAGCGGAATTCCAAAAACGACATCTGCGTCAAGCAAGCCTGAAACTCTAGCTGCTGCACCAATTGAGTACATTACTCTGTTGTCAATGCAGAAATCCTTGGCTTTTGCAACGGCTGCCCCTATAGCTATTCCCAGGTCCACATACTTGAGCATGCAATTAGGGCCCATGAAATCTACCTCTACCTTTTGCCGGTCCAGCATCTCAGCACAGGTTTCAAAACCGCATGCTCCACAATTCAGACCTGCAGACCCGCTGGTTTTAACACCGATGAGGACAGCAGCACCTGCGTTTCGAAGATTTGCAGCATCCCTTTTTAGAAAAGCAAAGCCTGCGCCTTTTTCCTCTGCCAGCCTTTCCATTGTCGAGGCCAGCACTTCTATATCAGGTTTCTCGACAAAGGCAGTCACTATATCATCTACACCTTTGGCTTTCGGAGCAGTCCGTGCAGCCAGAAGTATGCTCTTTGCAAGTGTTTCAAGTACTTCGGATTCAGGATTGAGAATCATGTAAGCTAATTAGAATCGTCCGGGTTTAAGCATTTCGCAGGCTAAAAAGGCTGCTATTTTTCTTTTATTGCTTAGATAGCAAATAATTCTCATTTGCAGGTGCATATGCATTCACGCCGATCTCTTCTGAAATCCACTGAGCAAAGCTTTCGGTTTTATCCACATGCATTACAAATTTACATTTCGACCCCCACCCAAAAAACATAACTTAATTTTTTTATTCATACAGTTTGTTGCTAATTTTGCTCTCCATTCTGTATTAATAACTTAAGCTTCTCTATGCATATTTATAGGTGCCTAAATTTTTATTTACTTTTCTAAATTTAAACTGGGTTTTTTTGAACATTTTGGGATTCAAGTCAACATCATTGATTTTATTGAGCATGTGCCTAAATATAATCCAATAAGTTTATACAGTTGTTGAAAAAATCACCTTATTTTTGAGAGGGGGTCGAAATGTGAATTACAAAGACTCTTTCCGTACCTTTCCTGCAGAAATCCCTCACAACTTTTTTGAGCTCGCTATCGCCACTATGTGCGGAAAAGTCGTACTGTTCTACCCTGGGCTTGAGAGTGAGGATATCTCCTCTGGTCTCGACAAGTCTATGCTCAAGCGCCAGCCTGCCGTTTGTGCCTTCAACCTGTAGCCTGTGAGCAGGATTCTTGAATCAGGATCTTTGTAAAGCCGGCTGAGATAATGCATTACCGGACCCCCCATTCAGCATTCCGGCTGTAGTGACAATAACTAACGGTTTTTTAAGGACTGACTCCCCTGCCTGTCGTTTACGGAAATAGCATGTTCGAAAGCCCTGTCCAAGAGGTCTGGATTTTTAAGGTATTCAGGATCTTTTTGAGGAGTTTTGTAAACGTCTCTGCCCATGCCGTCCAAATAAGCCTGAATTCCATGGGTATTGAGTAGCATCAGGATCTCCTGGGTTCTGCCTATTGCATTTCGGCTCAATACAACTGTAGAGGATATTCTTAAACCTCGACTAGATAACGTCGGCTTTTCATTAATATCGATTCACGTTTTCAATGTTGATTTCCTTAGTTATAATTCTTATTATATTATATTCTTTAAATAATAACGTTGCTATAATTTAGACCCATTTCTTCGGCATATAATATGGAGATAGAATTTATCCAATATTAATCTTCTAAAAAATGGATCTGGATGATTAATTGATAAAGCAAAACCTGCTTAACGAATTCATAAAGCAGGCCCAATTGTCTATTCGCATACGGGGGTAAAGAATGAAAATTGGATTGAAAATTGGATTGATAGTTTCTCTACTATTTCTATGCTTAGCTATTCCTCTTAGCGCCGCGCAAGCATCAGAACCTGCAGAAACCATCGCAGTCAAAGCAGATAATGAAACTTCAATGAACACAACAACTTCGACCCAAGGATCCGCACCGTGGCTCACGAGCCCAGGGCTGAACACGGAAGAACAGGGACTCTACCACTTTCCCAGGGACCACCAGTGGCATAGCGGACCTACCTACCACTTCAACGATTTCGATGAGTGGCACTACTTCACATTCCTGGGCAAGGACCTGACGACAGGCCACAACATATCTTTGTTTGTGTGCAATTTACAACAGGGTTGGCGCAATGACATACAAAGGCCCCACACCAGGGTTCTCGTAGCCTACCTCGACAAAGATGAAGCCAAGTTTTACAGTCATGCCATTGACCCGACGGGCAAGTTTGTGACCACGGGGTCCAATGGAGATTTTAATTATACGATCGGTGAGGTTGGTAAGGAGCAGGGTTTGGCCACGAACTACAGCTATTCCCAGGAACGGTGGAATTTCAAAGGGTGGGCGACAAACGAGAGTAATATGACTGTCGGCACTCCGTACAACTTTGACGTCACCGGGATCGTAAAGGTCCCAGGCTACATTCCAATGGCCTACTGGGGGCTGGAAAACATCGGATTCAACGATCAGTACGACCAGAACCCTTCGACTATGTACGGTCTTTCATACTACTACGTAGCCCCGGAGATGGAAATGAATGGCACGGTAATCCTGGATGACGGCGTTGTCCATGAGATTGAAGGCATAGCCTGGTTTGAACACCAGTGGGGCAATTTCCAGTCACCTGAACAGCTCCGATACTTCTGGGGTTATGCCCGTTTCCCCAACGGGGATTCATTTACCTGGCGGCAGTATTACGGCAGTCCTGCGGGAGTTGTACCTACCACCATACCTTTCAACATAACAGCCGCCATGATGGGTTGGGACTCTCCGCAGATTCAACAAAACCGGTTCGCTTTTGTACCCAAGGGCCAGCCACCGCAGTACGCGTTCGGACCGTCTATCGTGTACACACCGATCAAGTGGTGGACATCGCCGATAACGAATATGTCGTACCCGTGGTATGGAGAACTGAAGACGCCGAAAGGAACGTTCTACGTATCCCCATCTGCCACTCCCTCCCAGGAGAGCGCGGGCGCTGCGGGTCCATTCATAGAAGGAGCGTTGGAGCTCCATAATGGCTCAATTGACGGAACAGTGGTAGCAGAAGGGTTCTGTGAATTGGCGCAGCTACCTCCACTAGGAGCGCCAATCTCCCGTGGGCTTCCCGAAGCTACTGCTCCGGGATACATCCTTTTCGACGGCGGTCTGAACCACAGCGTGAAGAAACAGAACTGAACCTCTCGTGTGGGAACTGAACAGGTAACCGCGTCGCCGATATGGAACGTCGGCGACGCTAAATCAACTGGGGCAGCTTCGTTCTGTCCGTGGTATGGGAGGCCTGAAGGCCTGGAAATCTCCAGCTACAGGACGTGATTATCCCCGACCGCGGGCCTTATAATGACTGGACCAAGGGCTGTCCTACTCGCCACCGGACGGCAATCCTGTTGATAGCGCCCAGTTGACATCCAACCTTCTTTAAGGAGTAGTTTTACCTCGTGATGATCCATCAGTGCTCGATAAGTGTTTCTAAAATGGATAGTGATCAAGCCCTTGTTGATAATGAATATATCTGGATGATTTAAATGCCAGAAATTCTGTCCAACGAGTGCAATAAAACCACAAATAGAAAAAGATGTTTAAGAATCTTTTTTGATAACTGTTGTATCCTTTCCTTTGATCTTTAAAAGGTAAAAAATTCCCCGTTTGCGGGTGCATAAGCTTCCACACCGGTTTCTTCTGAAATCCATTCTGCAAAAGCTTCGGTTTTATCTCCATGCATTACAAAGACCCTTTCAGTGCCTTTCCTGCAGAAATCCTTCACAACCTTTTTGAGCTCGCTGTCGCCGCTGTGTGCGGAAAAGTCATACTGTTCTACCCTGGGCTTGAGAGTGAGGATATCTCCTCTGGTCTCGACAAATCTGTGCTCAAGCGCAAGCCTGCCGTTTGTGCCTTCAACCTGGTAGCCTGTGAGCAAGACTTTGGAATTGGGGTCTTTGTAAAGTCGGCTCAGGTAGTAAAGTATAGGCCCTCCGTTCAGCATTCCGGCTGTAGTAACAATAACTGAAGGTTCTTTAAGTACTGAATCTCGATGCTGGTCTTTTACGGGAATAGCACGCCCGAAAGCCCGGTCAAGAAGCTCGGGATTTTTAAGGTATTCCGGATATTTTTTAAGGATCTTGTAAACGTCTCTGCCCATGCCGTCCACATAAGCCTGAATTCCGTGGGCATCAAGCAGCATAAGTATCTCCTGAGTTCTACCTATGGCAAAGGCAGGGATAAGGGCAGTGCCTCCCCTATCTAGAGTGCTAAGGATCGATTCGATAAACCTCTCTTCGGTCTCTTTTCGCGGGATATGTTCTTCCCCAAAATATGTGCTCTCGAGAATAAGAGTATCGGCCTCGGGAAACTCAGCCGCACCAGGCACAAGTCTTGTTTCCTTAAGGCTGAAATCTCCGGTATAAAACAGGCTTTCTCCAGATTCCGATTCAAGGAAGATTCCAGATGCTCCAGGAATATGGCCTGCATTGTAAAAGCAGATTCTGTATCCATGACTTTTGAAAGGTTTGTCATAATCGATTTTTTGTGTTCGCCTGGCAAGCTTCTGGAGGTCATCGGGATCAAAAGGAGATACTCCTGACAGCGTTCTTTCTGCAAGTTTCAGGGTATCCTTTCCAAGCAGAAAAGTAAATTCTGCAGTTGGCGGGGTCATGAAAACCTCAGGATTCTGGTACATCAGATTTGGAACAGCCCCGCAGTGATCAAGATGCCCGTGTGAGACAAGCACAACCTTCGGTTCCATGCCGTTGAGAGGATATTCCGGAATATCCCCGGTCTTTATGCCATAATCAAGCAGAACCTCCTCATTAACCAGCAAACCCGAACGTCCTACTTCCCTGCACCCGCCTTTAAAGGTAAGCTCCAGAATAAAACCTCTTTAAAATTTATGAATTTATTAAATTTAATAAATTCGATCGAATTTATTCAGCTTATTAAATTATTAAGCCTAATAGTTTAATAAGCTTAGTTCTCAATAATTTTGCTTATTTTATTATTTCAAGCGGTTTTCTGGCTGTTCTTAACTGCAGTCACTCTTCAAAAAGCAAAGTTTCATTGTATACTGCTGTATACTGCTGTCGTATGAAACAGTCAATATTATCTTTTTTATGTTTATTCTCAAGTTTTTCGCAGTCATGCAAGACTCTGACCAGGGACAGTTTGAAGGATTCCTGACCAAGAGCAGCCTTGAAGGATTTCTGACAAGGGACAAACTTGAAGGATTCCTAACAAGGGACAAACTTGAAGGATTCCTAACAAGGGACAAACTTGAAGGATTCCTAACAAGGGACAAACTTGAAGGATTCCTAACAAGGGACAACCTTAAAAGAGTTACGTAGTTTCAAGGAGTTTAATTCCAGAGAATTTTACAGTTCAATAGATAAAAAGCAGGTAATTTCAAAATAATTATATCTGAAAAATATTTCATTTTTAACTATTCAAATATAGGTGAAATATTATCCATAGGTACTAAAGTCTTGAAGAATAAAAGGACAATATCCAAGTCAGGACGTTAAAATGGATGAGTGATAAATTTGCAACAGAGCAAAATAAAAGTTGACTTAAGTGGCATACCGCAAACTTCCTTATTGATCCTGTACGGACGAGCAAAGGTGAGTAAAGAGCATGGCTCATTATTCAATGATACTAAAGCACTTGAGCTCGTTGAACAATTGGATTACGATTTTTCAACTGAAAAGGCAATTACTGATTATTTATTATTTGCTTCCGCAGCACGAGCGATGCAATTTGACAACAAGGTAAAAGAGTACATCACAGAGCACCCTTACGCGTCTGTGGTTAATCTTGGGGCTGGGTTTGAGACGGAATTTATCGCATTGATAACGGCAAAATCCACTGGTATGATCTTGACCTTCCCGAGCTAATTGAAGTCAGAAAGCAGTTGCTTCCGGAAACGGATAGGTCAACATGCATTGCAAAGTCGTTTCTAGATCCAGAATGGTGTACGGATATTGACACCCAAAATGGCGTACTTATCATTGCCTGTGGGCTTCTGCGTTACTTCGACGAAGCAAAGGTGCGCCAGCTCTTCCTTTTACTTGCAGATCATTTTCCAGGTTGCGAAGTTGTGTTTGATATCGAATCAAAATCGAGCAGTGACGCTGATGGAGGAGGCTATGGAGCAGGATGGAGCGACAATGAGCCTGAAAAACGAGAAGCAATGCTAACAGAGCGTTTCAAGTCCTTTAAGAGTGCATGGAAGGTAATTCCACAGAATTTGAAAGGCAAAGTGCTCGGTACTCTGACAACACCTATCAAACCCAGCGGAACAGAATGGGTTGATATCGAAACCTGGTGGAATAAGCTAAACTCTCAGGAAAAAAGCAAGGCAATGCATGAGTTCGGAACGTCCCTTGGCATCACCTGTAAATGGGCACTGGATGATGCGAATGAAATGACAAAATGGGATAACCGTATTAAAGTTATAGAACAGTTTTCCATGTTTAAAAATATTCCACGGAGTCCTTCACTGAGTACGTCAATCAGGCAATTCATGAATTATACGGATGAGAAAGGGAGAATGAAGATAATTCACTTAAGAATCTTATAACGGCAGATAGTCTTTTCTTAAGGCGAAGAAGCCGGAAAGGTAAAACTACGAATATGCAAGATATGCAAGAAATCGTATACATACAGGGTTGCAGGTATCAATTCTCCAAAAGATACTTTGGTTACACAGATCAAGAGGAAATAAGCATAGGAAGTGAAGGTTCAATATGTTCAGGCAGTTCAATGAAACATTCCTTTTATTGGAGGATGTCCTATCTGGAATAATAAACAGTCATCTTACCCTCGTTGACAGTTTTTAATTTTACAAAATTATATGAAGGCCTTAACCAACTTGTCTGGCGGTCATTCCTGTACAGAGTCACCTCTTCTTTTTCTCTCTTCTTGGTAAAGGCCGCTCTCCTGCGTCGAGCGTGACAAAAACGACATGGGATGGCAAATAAGGTTATATGGGTCAGAAGTCAGAATTTATATTCGACTTTCCAGCCGGCTGTAGTTATTTCAAAGATAGCAAATGTAAGGGTCGCCAGCCAAATTCTATTACATTACACTTCAGTTTCAGATTTCGGTCTTGTTCTTTTTAGAGAGTTATTTATACTCTAAAAAAATATTAAATTTTAAAATGAACTATATAAATGGGCAAAAATAAGACCAACGGGTCGAATAAGAAAACAGGCAAAAATAAGAAACGGACAAAAATAAGAAAGCAAGCAAAAATAGAAAAGGCGACGCCATTGAGGACTATTTTCATGCGTCTTCAACTGTACAGTTGCCCTTAACTGTACTACTGCCCTCAACCGTGCTGCTGCCCTCAACTGTACCGTTACATGAAACCTGCCAGCTTTTGACTTTCTTTACACTGGTCTTTATTGCTTTTGCAAGCTCTACAGGGTCGGCTTCTGCCAGGGCTTCTACACTTGTAATACCAGCTTCTTCCAGTTTTCCTGCTGTGGCTTTTCCAACGCCTTCGAGATCCTTAATTGATTTGGGCTTTTCTTTTTTGGGCTGCTTGGACTGTTCTTCCTGCTGGGTTTTCTGCCATTCTATGAAATTGCACTGAGGACAGCCAAGGTCCCAGGGCCGTTTTCCAGAATTGATTATGCGGATATGGTGCAGGCCATGAGTTTCACATAACTTGTCAGTAACTATTATCTGTCCACTTCTGGGCAGAGGGAGGGAAAAGGTACAGTTCGGATAGTTGCTGCAGCCTATAAAACGGCCTCCTCTTTTCGAACGCCGGATTATAAGATCGTTTCCGCAGCCTGAACAGGTGCCTATGATTTTATCTTCTCTGAGGCCTGCCTGGAGAGATTCCACGATATTTTCCCGGTTTTTATCGAGTTCCGAGAAGACCTGCTTTAATATATCCCGCGACTCTTCAAGAACGGCAGACTCTTTGATTTTACCCTCGGCAATCCGGTCCATATTTTCTTCAAGCAGCTTTGTCATGTCCGGTTTTGTGATAGTAGGGGAATACTTCTCAAGAGTATCCATTACTGCAAAAGAGGTATTCGTAGGCTGCACAGGATTTCCGTGGATGTAGGCCCTGGAATAAAGCTTGCTGATAATCTCATGTCGCGTTGCCTTTGTTCCAAGCCCGAGCTCTTCCATAATATTGATAAGTCTTCCCTGCCCGTAACGGCCTGGAGGCTGGGTTTCTTTATCCAGCATCTCTTTGTTTATAACCTTCAGGGAATCGCCTTCATGAAGTTCAGGGAACAGCCTATCTTCAGGCGCATTGTAAGGATAATACCATCTCCAGCCCGGTTCCACAAGCCTTGCCCCGTTTGCCCTGAACTCTTCTCCGTTGATGTCGAGTTTCAAACGCATAGTTTCCCATTCGCTTGACCCGGCAAAGGTCGCAAAAAAGCGCCTGACTACAAGTTCGTAGACCTTCCACTCGTCCTCTTTTAAGTCGGACTCTTTTGCAAGGGAAGCCGGAAAAATAGGTGGATGGTCAGTGGTTTCCTTTTTTCCTCGCGTAGGAATGAGTTCGGCCTTCTCAAGCAGGGCATCTGCGTATTTTTTAAAGGGTCCTTCTTTGAAAATCTCAATCTGCGCCCTCAGGTCAAGGGTCTCGGGATAAACCGTATTATCAGTCCTGGGATACGAAATATAACCATTAGTATAGAGAGCTTCGGCTATGCGCATTGCATTTGCGGGACTGAGCCCGATTGAGTTTGCTGCGCTTATGAAACCTGTGGTATTAAAAGGAGTCGGGGGCTGGTCAGACTTCTTCCCTTTTTCAATTTCTTTTAATTCGGCCTGTTTTCCCAATTTTTTGAAGGCTTTTGTTGCCTCCTTTTTATCCAGGAAACGGCGGGTTGAGTGCTGAGCTGAGAAGGTTTCCCCATCTGTATTTTGAAGTTCGGCATAGATCTCCCAGTAAGGAGTTGGGACAAAAACATTCCTTTCTTTTTCCCTGTCAACAATAAGAGAAAGGGTTGGCGACTGTACCCTGCCTACGGAAAGAAACATCTTCCCAAGCCTGCCTGCGGCAAGAGAAATATAGCGGGTAAGGGCTGCACCCCAAACAAGGTCAATGACCTGCCTGGAATGGCCTGCATCCGCGAGATTAAAATCAACATCTGTTGCATTTGAAAATGCGGCTTCTATTGCTTTTGGAGTTATTGCACTGTAGCGCACCCGGTCAAAAGGAACATCCGGATTCACCTGTTTTATGATATTGAGAGCCTCAACTCCTATCAGTTCTCCTTCCCGGTCATAGTCAGTAGCAATCGTGACCCTGCTTGCCTCTTTTCCCAGGCTTCTAAGGGCAGTTACGATCTTCCGGTTGATAGGAGTTGTTATGATGTCGGCGTTGATAAGAGTTTTAGCTTCCACTTTCTGCCAGTTATTGTACTCCTTGGGAAAGTCGATCCCTACGATATGGCCCGACAGACCTACAACTACAGTCTCCTGTTTTTCTCCATCGGACACAATCTCATACCGGTACACATCTACTCCACTGACTCTATCTTTCTTCGGGTTTTTTGGAGCCAGAATCGCAGCTATCCTCCTTGCTGCTATATTTTTTTCAGTTACAATAAGGTGCATCTAAAACTCCGGTATAATTTTTTAAATTTTCTGGAGGAATACTAGCGTACCCCAAATCTCCTTCCAGTCTGAGACAAAGCCTGCCTCCTAATTCTTTGAAGTTTCCTTTTCCAATATATATTTTTGGATTGAATCACAAAATACGCTGTCATCCGTAACTAAAATTAGGCTCAGAGCTCTTCATCTGCCTTTCAAGAGTCTTCATCCACCCGTTAAACTCTTCTACTCATCTGTCCTTATTTATCTCTTCACAACTCTATGGGATACGATTCTTTATGGGATATTTTCCCTGTTAATTCCTTTTAATATTTTAAGCCTTCTCAAATTTTTCTCAGCTGGTTTTTAGCTAGTTTTAGCTGGTTTTTAGTACTTTTCCTTAGTACTTTCCCTTAAGGACTTTACCTTATCTTCAGTCAGCCTGAAAGCAATTTCTACGGCTTCTTCCGGACTTTTTGCCCTGTGAACGCCTTCAATTTTCCAGCCTGGTTCGACAACGACTACAGGTTTTCCCATCTTTAGACCCAGGGCTATCTCCGAAAGTGTACCGTATTCCCCATTAACCGCAATCAATGCATCCGAGGACTGCGCTATAAGAGCATTTCTGGCATGTCCCATTCCGCTAACGACCGCGATATCTATCCAGAGATTTGCTTCTTCCCTCAGAGCTCCGGGCAAAATTCCCAGGGTTATTCCTCCTTCCTGCTTTGCTCCGTATGCAGCGGCCTCCATAACTCCGCCCAGCCTTCCGCAGAGCAGAACCGCCCCTCTTTTTGCGATCTCTCTTCCCACCCTTTCTGCAAGAGCCCTGACCTCGCTGCCGCAAGCCCCTGCACCTATAACTCCTATCTGTTTTCTGGCCACTGCTTTCGCCGGTACTTTCATTGCGCAAACATCCTTTTCTTCATTTCAGGTCTTTTACGAGTATTTTTCTTTGAATAAGCCCGAATTTGCTGGCCTTCAAAAAATAGAGATAAAGGACAATGGATAGTCAGAGATAATGGACAATGGATAGTCAGAGATAATGGACAATGGATAGTCAGAGATAATGAACAATGGATAGTTAGAAGTAATGACTCTGAATTTCCACGATCTCAGTACTGTTCTTTGCGGTTGCATACTCTTCAAGCGGTTCCTTATTGAGTTCGAGAAAACTATGCCCCCAGTTAAACTTGGAGAGGACTTTTTCAGCCTGTTCTTTATACCCCAGAATGTAGAGAGCTGCTGCAAAGGCTTCGGCTGAATTAAGTTTGAATGGCCTTCCGAAATTTACAGGATTGCCTGCAAGCAAATAAGGAAGGGCCCTGTGCTCAAGGTTTAGCTTCGCAAGTTCGGGAAAAACCCTTTCCACTTCTTCCCAAGAGCAATCGAGTACGATGATCCCTTTTTTGTAATCATCGGCAGGAGAGAGGGCTTTTTCTGCAGTAGGGTCTAGAAGGATCGCTGACCTTGGAAGCCTTGAGATTCTGTCGTAAAGACGGGCAAGGTCAAAGCGAGCCAATTTCCTTCCTGTGCACTTTTTCGGGTCACACTGCCCGGCATGATAGATATAAAGGGGAATATCCCGTTGATTTGTCGGATTCATTACTGATCCTCTGGATGATGAGATCCTATTTAAACAGCTTCCTTATTTACCTGTTTTCTCTTTTATCTGCTTGCCTGTGTATTGTTATCGAAGATTTATTATTAACTGGAAAATTTTTTGAAAACAAATAATAAAATAGCTTATATATAATGGTTAATATATAATTAGTTATACCACTGCTTCGTCTCTGGTAAAGCTTGAAGATGAGTTAATATTGAAAACTGATATTTTATAGTATCCTATCTTCATGATGTTGAGTGATAAATAAACATTTTACTTTAGCCTACGTCACGCCGGTAATTCGTGATGGAAACAGTGCATTCCGTAACAGTGCATTCCGTAAAGTGCATTCAGTCAATGTTCTTTAACAGCAATGTTATGTGGGGTTTATTGAGCCTAGATTGCACAATTGATGGCTGGCTCCATTGATGAATTGAACCGGGAGAAGGAGACTATTCTTCTTTGTGAGGGGGGAAGGATATATTCTCTTTGACTCTGGCTATTTCTAAGTGTAATTAATTCATCCAGAAACATGGAGTCCCATATAGGGACAAAAGATACTCCTTTAACGGTGCTCAGGTCTATATTCCAGCCGCAGGGAGTACTGGTTGAATAACTAAATGTTTGGGGAGTGGATTATATGGAACAACCAGCTGATGTTACGGGACAATCAATTGAATCTGAATATGAAATTGGGTATGAAATACTGCAGGTACCCTGGTGGGTGGTTCTTCTGGAAGGGATCATCGCCATCCTTGTAGGATTATTCCTCTTATACAGACCTGCAACAACCACTGTCTTTCTTGTACAGATTCTTGGTATTTTCTGGCTGGCAGAAGGAATTCTTTCTGTCATAGGGGCGCTGATATTTTCGGGGAATAGGGTATGGAAATTGCTTTCGGGTATCCTGAGCATTATTGCAGGAGTTGTTATACTGACGTACCCAATCTACAGTCCTTTCATAGTCCTTACATTATTCATTATTTTCATAGGGGTATGGGCTATTATCAACGGGGTCGTAAAAATTGTCCTGGCCCTTAAAGGAGGAGGATGGGGAATAGGAATCATCGGTGTCCTCACCATAATTCTCGGCCTGCTTCTTCTAACCAATTCTCTGGTAGGAGTCATGTTCTTACCATGGATATTCGGTTTTTTCCTTATTCTTGGGGGAATCGGGTCACTTATCTGGGGATTAAAAATGAGAACCTGACGCAGGCTTATCGCAGGAAAGGGGGAGTTTGAGTATGGAAAGACCTATTGGTGTCACAATACTGACTTTTGTAGCTGTTGTTCTGGCGTTTTTAAACGCTATTGTAATGCTTCGGTTTCTCGGCTTTTTGCCCTTTTTAGGGGTAATCGAGGGACGTGTTTTCAGTCTATGGTATGCACTGCTGTATGGCCTTCTCGCCTACATATGGGTGTGGCTGGCTCAGATGCTCTGGCAAGTGGACAAGCAAGCCTGGATGTTTCTGGCTATTATTACGATATTCAACCTGTGCATTGATTTTGTATTATTGGTTACAGGAGGGTCATGGTATGATGTGAATTTATCAGTTCTCGCGAATACCCTAATTCTCATCTATATCATGCTGCCGGGTGTAAGGGAAGCATTCAGAATGGATTAACGAGCGAAGATGCAGGTGGCATAGATTACGAGTCTTCAGTAATGAAACAAATTTACGCCTTCCTGCTCCTTATTTAATTTCTCTGGGTCTACGGCTGTAAACAAAATTATGTGAGCTTCTTCTTGCAGAGATTACGCCTTTATATTTTACTACAGGAGGCGTTGACATAGAAAGAAGAACTGCCCTGATGGGTTCCATAGTTATTGTAGGCCTGGTCGGAGGAACCACTAACCTTATCAATGACAGTACCGCTATTCCAGAGGATCTCAAGCCTTCCGTGATATCGGCAGTAGAGAATAACGCCCGCTTTTTGAGCGATGAAGAACTGACAGCTATCCTGAAAGATGCTACTCCTGACCTTTCACAGAAGGTCTTGAGAGTAAACGAAATCGCCCGCATCCACGGGATAAAAGCTTCCCTCTGGGGACTGGTGGTTTTTGCGATACTTGGCATAATTGTCTCAATCTTTCTCCCGCCTGAGATCCTGGTTCCTTCGCAAACTGAGATATAAAAATAGTCGATAGTTCGAAAGAATATGAGAGGATTTTGGGTTGGGTGAGTTACTTTTGAAATATATTGCAGGATGAAAATGTTTTTTTCTGTTTTATCCATTAAGTAGCGGGCATGAGTTATTGAAAAACATATGCATAAGACTCTCTTTACATTTTCCTCATATAAGATGGATGTATTTGGTTTTTAGGAATTGATCAATAACTCAAGCATACGACCCCATTTTATTGAGAGTAAAACATTTTTATCCATTTTCATGGCAGTTCTATTTGAAAAACAGAACTTGAAAAACAGAACTTTTCTACTAAGCAAAATCCTTGAACTAATTTATTAAGGAATTTAAATTTAAGGATGATAAAATATATATTTATCCTTTATAAAGTAAAGGTGATGAGATCCAACCTGATCACAATTCTTTTGTCTTCCGAAAAAAGGACCGATCTGCTTCTCCTCCTCAAAGAAAAGCCTCGAACCATTGAAGAGATCAATAATGAGCTTGATACGAACTCAGTCGCGATCCTGCCCCAGCTTAAAAAACTGAAGGAAAAAGGGCTCGTGATTCAGGAAGAAAAGATATATGAGCTTTCCCTTATCGGAAAAATCATTGTTAGAAAAATGGAATCTCTTGTAAAAGCCTTCCGACAGCTTGAAAACAATTACAAGTAAGTGGGCTTTGAGATATCTTCAAAAATCTGCAAAACCTTCTTCCTGAGCCTGCTAATCCAGCAGCCTATTCAAAAAACCCCTTTTTCTGAACTTACTACCGGCAGCTATTCGAGATTAAGGTAAAGACCCAGACGACATCTTCCTGTCACCCTCAATCTCTGCTGCCAGCTAATGAAGTAATGCTGTCCTTATCCCTGATTTTCAAGCTTTTTAAGAATTTATCTCTGTTTTTCAAGCCTTTTAGAAGCTTATCCCTGATTTTCAAGCTGCTTTTGAGCTTTTTCCCTTACCTCTGCAAAAATATCCTTTCCTTTTGCATCAATCCCTACAATAAGCGGCCCGAATTCTTCCACTCTGAGCACCCAGACAGCTTCAGGCATCCCAAGGTCAAGCCAGTGGACGGCTTTTACTTCTTTGATTAACTCTGCGGCAAGGGCTGCACATCCGCCTGTATAAGCCAGATAGACGGACCCATTCTTCAAGGCATCGGCTACGTCTTTCATCCCGCCTTTTCCTATGATTGCCCGAACCTCATGCGCTTTCAGAAGAGGAGGAGTCATTTTTGACATCCTGCCGCTGGTCGTAGGGCCAGCAGACACTACTTTCCAGCCGTTTTCGGTTTGCTGCATCAGAGGGCCGCAGTGGTAGACTACAGCACCTTCCAGGGAAAAAGGAAGGACTTCTTTCTTTTCTTCCATTTCAAGAATTCTTGCATGGGCTTCGTCCCTGGCTGTCAGGATTTCTCCTGAGATATAGACAATATCTCCGGCATTGAGTTTCTCGATATCTTCTTTCTTTAGCGGAGTTTTCAGGTGATATTCCATTATTCATCCCCCCCAAAAACAATCGAAGCATGTCGGTTCGCCCAGCACTGGATATTTACTGCAACCGGAAGGGACGCAGTGTGGCAGTGAGCTGTTTTTACGTGCACTGCAAGGGCAGTTGTGCTGCCACCAAGTCCCATACAGCCTATCCCAAGGGCGTTTACAGCCTCAAAGATTTCTCTTTCCAGTCCCTCCATCGGGGCGTCAAGAGGCTCAAGAAGGGATTCTTTTGCAAGCCTGGCTGCAGCATCAAAGGAACCTCCAATACCGACTCCTATGGTCAGTGGAGGGCAGGGCATTCCTCCGGCGTTCACTATGGTTTCGAGCACGAAGTTTTTGATGCTTCCGGTTTCTGTCGGGTTAAACATACGCAGTGAACTCATATTTTCCGAACCTGCGCCTTTAGGGGCAGCTGTGATCTTTAACTGGTTTCCGGGAACGAGTTTCCAGTGAATATCCGGAATTCCAACCCCTGTATTGTTTCCGCTGTTCTTTCGGGTCAGTGGATCTACTGCGTTCGGCCGGAGAGGGATTTCGGCTGTTGCAAGGATCACTGCTTCCCTGATTGCAGCCTCAAGGTCAAAACCTGGCTGAAACTCGCTCCCGATTTCCGCAAAAAAAATCATGATGCCTGTGTCCTGGCACATTGGAACCCTGTGTTTTTTTGCAATTTCAAGGTTCTTCAGGATTGCCCGAAGCTGAAATTTTGCAACCTGATTTTCTTCTGCGGCCTCAGCTTTCCTGATGGCATTCACTACATCATCAGGAAGCTCGGTTTCCGTTTTTCTTAATAGGTCTGCAATAGACCGAATAAAACTTTCACGGCTAATTTTTGTAGACAAAAGATCACCATTGTATAGGAGAGATGAATTCTTTAGAACAAAGGGCAGGCATGAATATATATCCTGCACAGGATACACAGTGAGTGCTTTATGAGATAAATTCCTGGGCGCTTTTTTGTTTTTAATGTTTAAATATCGAGCGGCCCATATTCTAGAATTGTGCAGTTGGCTGGGATAAGGGAGTTAGATTAAAGGGCTCTGTAGAAATCCTCTGCAATAAAGGATTTTCATTAATTTGAGCTCAATAGCTACAGGTCTTAGGAGAAGTTTAGATATTGCAAAATGTGGTCTGTTTCGTCAGTGACCTGCCACAACAATTTAAAAAAAGAGGGAAAGAGGGAAGGATTTGAAGCATCGCTTTCGAATCCCAAAAATACGTGGGTCTAATATTGCGCTTCTTATTCCCTCATTTGAAATGTTTAGTCATCAAGTTTTGCGTTCGTTTAGTTTACTGTTCTACGTTGCTGCCCTGATCCCTTTCAGAGATCCTATTGCGAGCGGAACGAAGATGACGAGCACTACAATCCCTACGATTTTTCTCCGGTTCGATTTCCATCGCTTTCTCAAATGCTTGCCGAGCTTCATTGTACTTCTTAAGGATTCCTAGAATAATTCCTTTATTATGCCATGCCTGTGCATTCGAGGGTTCGAGTTCTGTCACTTTTTCAAATATTTGCAGGGCCTCGTCATATTTTTTAAAATTTCTTAGATTCACTCCTTTCTCAATCAAAGTTCCAATGTCATCTGACTTACTCTTAGATAATTCTAGATCATTGTCTTTAATCAATGTATCAGGATTCTCTTGTTCCATTTTGATCTTCTTAACGAAGACCTTCACATCATATTGCGTTTTACCGTTTTTAGGGATGTAATCCCGTCCAACATAGCAATTACCAGTAACGCCTATTACCTTATTTGGAATCTCAATCCAAACATCAGCATCAAGGCAATGAAATTGGTTAGGAGGTTCGTACATATTTTTATATCTCCATGTCATCTATATGTTTTAAATGTATTTAAATGCTTATATCTTTGTATATAAAATATTAAAACAAAACAATCATGAAAAGTAGACACTCAGATTAACAGACGAAAAAATACAGAGCCGGTTAAAGCCATTTTTACATTCAGATATGAAGCAAGTAAAACAGGCAATAGACATATCGTTGACTGATCACTAAAGATAACCCACTTCAAGTTAACTGCTCAACAATATCTTCTCTGTCTTTCAGTAATAAATAACCTTTAATTTTGTTAGCTAATCTTTTTGGAAGCTCAGACAATTTGCTAATATGTTCTCCTTTTATCCTTTGCAAATCTTCCTTAAGTTCAGCGTAAGAAATTTCTTGTAAAGGAATTGTTGTTATTAGCGCTGCACCTGTTCCCAAAATCTCAATTCCTGAAGAAATTTCAATTTCTTGTTTTATTCCAAGTCCATGATTGAATGTAATTGTCAGGGTGTCAACTGTTTCTTTAATCTGATGTACTTCTTCTGCAAGTCCAGAAATTGCCTGCTTAACATGAAGATTTGGAATTATTGGAATGATGCCGCACAAAATAGCATATTGTTTTATCAATATTTTTTCTTCCCTAATTTGTCTTATCTTGTCAAAGATGGGCTGATTTTCCAGTGCTTTTGGAATAGTAGATTCTAAAATAAAAATAAGATTTTCCACATACCAAGTCATCTCCTCCTGACTACCAACTTCCCATTTCTGAACTTCTCTGCTGACAGCGCATGCAATTTCTTCTGTAGTCGTTCCCTGAGATACCTGACATACTGTCTTTGCTTTTTCTTGGATCTCTTCAATAAGTTCTTTTAGATTTCTGTCCAGTATAGGAAGCCCTTTTCTCAGAACCTTTGTCGCGAATGGTGCTTTTTCGTCAGTTTCTTTCATTAGTTCTGCAGCATGATCACAGTATTTCCTATAGAAATTCAGCTCATCTTTCATCTCAGACAAGTCTAGATTTCCCAAATTCTGGACTTCTTTTAATGCTTCTGCGAGGTTTTCAACAGCTTCAAAAAGCTGTTTTTTGCTCTCTGATCCTTTAATTGCAGATTTAGCTTCTTTCAGATATTTGTTTACTTCTTCTCTGGCTTCTTGTTTTTTGAAAATTATTGTATGAAATGAGCGATAAAAAGGGAGACAAAATTTAGCAGGATTATTGTAAGATGATTCCTTTGCTGCGATTTCAAAAAATTCAATTGCCTTTTCTAATTCCTTTTTGTAATTTTCCTCTGTCTCTGCCTGGGAAGCCATGAATATTGAAACTCTTCCAAGGGAATAATTTGAGGTCGTTCTCACATAATGATCCTCGTCATTGTTCAGTCTTATTAAGTCATTCCACGCCTGCCGTTTGTCTGGCACATAAGAAAACGCATAACCAAGAGCAAAGGTAGCTATAGTTCTCACAAGCTTGTCTTCATCGTTAGTTAGTCTATGTAAATCATTCCATGCCTGTCGTTTGTTAGGCACGTGAGAAAAAACAGAATAAAAAGCAAAGGTAGCACTAAATCTCATATATCTTTCATCATCATTAGTCAGTCTATGTAAGTCATTCCATGCCTTTTGCTTATCTGGCACGTAAGAAAAAGCAGAACCAAGAGCTTGGGCAGCCCTAAATCTCACATCACTGTCTTCATCACTAGCTAGTCTATGTAAATCATTCCATGCTTGTTGTTTATTCGGCACATGAGAAAACACATAATCAAGAGCAGAGGCAGCATAATTTCTCACAAACATGTCTTTATCATTTGTTAATCTAAGTAAATCATCCCATGCCTGCTGTTTATCTGGCATGGAAGCAAAAAAAATCTTTAATTCTTCTAACGCATGTTTGCGTTCTTCAAGACCATCGCTTAGACATTGATTGTGAATTTTCTCCTGGTCGACCAACTGCCAAACACCGTAAAATCATATCAATTAGGTGTTTAAAAATTTTCCTTTTTGGTTTTCGAGAATAGAGAGCATGTATCATTTTGCTTCAATCCAGGCATGAGTCAAGGTCTATCCTTTGGATTAACTGGTGACTTTCCTCCAAGCCCTGGTCTTGAAAACAAAAAATCCAAAAGTGAGTTAAAACAGTTTTTAACGGATGTTTGCTTTTAATGAACGACCTTTTTTCTGGTTCGGTCCCAGCTCCAGGGCTCATCAAGGATATTGACATTAACCTTTTCTACCCCTTCCGCACTCAGGACTTTTCGTCGGATCTGTTCCTTAAAATACTCGATCATGGGGCAGGCGCTTGTTGTCAATACAAGGTTTACGTCTACATTTGGTCCGTCGACTATTACTTCCTTTACCAGACCCAGTTTGACGATATCCATCCCTACCCCTGGGTCGACCACATCTTTTAGCAGGGAATAAATTTGCTCATCCTTAACCGCTGTTCCTTGTGGAGTTTTTTCATGTCCGGAAACTAACTCTTCATGTGCCTGGAACTTGTCTTCTAACCTGCTCAGCCGGTCAAGTATCTGGCTTATCACAATAAGTCCGGGATCAGGCAGCTTATCATGGTCAAATTGCCCTGCAGAAACCGAAGGATGTGTCTCTGCAATTCTTGCAGGAACTCCCACAACAGTAGCTCCGGGTGGGACTGACCGGATCACAACCGAACCGGCGCCTATTTTAGCACCCCTTCCAACAGTAATCGGTCCAAGTACAGATGCTCCTGAACCAATAACCACATCATTTTCAATAGTAGGATGACGCTTTACCTTTTCCAGAGCTGTTCCCCCTAACACAACTCCCATATATATCAGAACGTCATCACCTACCTCAGCAGTTTCTCCAATCACAACTCCGGACCCGTGGTCTATGAAAACTCTCCTTCCAAGCTTTGCCCCTGGATGGATTTCAATACCTGTTAACATCCTGGAAATGTGAGAGAGCAGACGGGCCAGAAAATAAAAGTGTCTCTCCCAGAGCGAATGAAATATCCGATGTATCCAGATAGCATGAAGGCCCGGATAGCAGCAGATTACCTCAAGCGTAGACCTTGCTGCGGGGTCTTTTTCAAAAACGGTCCTGATATCTTCCCTGATTCCCATTCGAAATCTTCCGGTGTTAATTGTCAAATCAATCGGTCAGCCAGCCTCAGACGAATCAGTCAAACATTTGCTGATAAATTGGTCAAAAGTTGCATGACAAATCAGTCAAAGAGGTCAGTGCTCAGATAACGTTCTCCCGTATCCGGCAAGATAACAACAATCGTCTTCCCGCTCATGTCGTCCCTGGCTGCGACCTGCAGTGCAGCATAGGTAGCAGCGCCTGAGGATATGCCTGCAAGGATGCCCTCTTCCTTTGCCAGGCGCCGGGCTGTGGCAGCGGCGTTATCTCCGGTTACTTTGATCACTTCATCTACAAGGTCAAGCTGGAGTACATCAGGAATAAATCCTGCACCGATTCCCTGTATTTTATGTGGCCCAGGGCTTCCGCCGCTGAGTACGGGAGATTCGGCAGGTTCGACTGCAATCGCCTTAAAAGCAGGTTTCCGTTTTTTGATAACGCTGGCAATGCCTGTGATAGTTCCACCTGTTCCCACGCCTGCTACAATAACATCTGCTTTGCCATCCGTATCTCTCCAGATTTCTTCGGCCGTTGTCCGTCTGTGAATTTCAGGGTTTGCAGGATTCTGGAATTGCTGGGCTATGAAGTAAAGCGAAGGATCGTCAGCAGCCATTTGCTCGGCTTTATTAACTGCTCCTTTCATTCCTTCCGTTCCTGTGGTCAGAACCAGCTCTGCTCCAAGGGCTTTTAGCAGTTTTCTTCGTTCTACTGTCATTGTTTCAGGCATAACCAGTATGAGCTTATAGCCGCGGGCAGCGCATACGCAGGCGAGTCCGATGCCGGTGTTGCCGCTGGTGGCTTCAATAACAGTGGTACCTTTTTTGATTTTCCCTTCAAGTTCGGCTTTTTCAATCATCGCCAGTCCTATTCTGTCTTTCACACTTCCCATAGGATTAAAGGACTCTACTTTAGCTAACACATCCGCATGTAGACCTTCTGTTATGCGGTTTAACCTGACAAGAGGCGTATTACCAATTGTCCAGGTTATGTCGGAATATATTCGCCCCATACTTTTACCGTCTCCTGCAACTTATTTTTCCAGGTTCCATATGTTTTAATTTGATTAGATTATATTGATTAAATTATATTAACTCGATTATATTATAAGCTGCCAATCATGTATGTTTTTACACTCAAACTTTTATCAGGCTCTTATCAGGCCTCATTATAATTTATCGGATGACTTTTCAATCAGCCTGAGATGATATTTTGGGCGGCCAGCCCTGCTGCAATATACAGCAAGATACGGTAACATACAGACAATTCACAGGAAATTCACAATTGTGAATTAATCTCATATTAAATATAGTTATCGAGAAGTTTCTTTACTGAAAACCCGTACTTAATAACAAAAAAGAATCCGACAGCAGAATGTAAAAAACAGTGAAAAATTGGAAAAGCAGTAAGGAAATTGGAAAAACAGTAAAAAGACTGAAAATAATAGAAGGACTAAAAACAATAATAGAGCTCTGAAAGCGGTAAATGAATTGATAAAATCCTGCTTTATGCTTCAGATTCCTTATTATCGTCCGCTTTGTCTTCCGTTTTATAATTGACTTGCTCTTTCTTGCCACATTCACTACTGCACTTATTTTCGATTCCTCTGGCACTTACACAGATCTCACAGATTCTTACTATAAAGTCACTGACTTTGTTGTCGATCAGATCCTGAGCAAGCTTTTCGATCAATTCTTTCGTCTCGCCCTGAAACTCAATTCTGTAGCCTCTTTTTCCCGAAATATATTGGGAAACTGCCGACGGGGCAATCCCCAGCAACTTTGCCGACGCTGCCTGTGACTGTCCTTTTTTTACAAGTTCGATTGCAAGACTGGCCCTTATTGCGGGGACCAGATCCCACACAATCTTCTGACACGGAGTTTCCATAATTACCATCACTTTTTGAGATTTTACACTTGAGAAAGAATATATCCTATGTACATATATATTATTTTCAGTAACAAAAATAATAATAAGATTCCCTGCCGTTTTCAGAAGGAATAAAACTTACAAGAAAACTGTGCGATTTTTAACAATTTACAAAATTTCCAGAAAGATTCAGCGGGATTTTTCCTGCATATCTCTAAGTTTTTCCGCGAGATTTTACGATAAAACTTATATAGTCACAATTGTTATGAGTATTCACAATTGTGAAGGTGTAAGTGTGACCATTGAAGACAAGACAATTTACATGGACAACTCTGCTACAACGCCTTTAAGAAGAGAAGTTGTCGAAGAGATGCTTCCATACATGACCGAGAATTTCGGAAACCCTTCTTCTATCTATGAAATCGGAAAAATCTCAAAACATGCAATAGACAAAGCAAGAGTAAAGGTTGCCAATGCTCTCGGGGCTGAAGAAAACGAGATCTATTTTACATCCGGAGGCACGGAATCCGATAACTGGGCAATTAAGGGGATTGCTTTTGCAAACCGGAATAAAGGAAAACACATAATCACCTCTTCTATAGAACACCACGCAGTCCTTCATACCTGTGCCTGGCTGGAAGGACAGGGCTTTGAGGTAACATACCTGCCTGTTGACAACTACGGAATGGTATCTCCTGAGGAAGTGAAGAAAGCGATTCGAGACGATACTATCCTTATTTCCATAATGCTTGCAAACAACGAAATCGGAACAATCCAGCCTGTAGAGGAAATCGGAAAAATCGCTAAAGAGAACCGGGTCTATTTCCATACGGACGCTGTGCAGGCGATAGGCCATGTTCCTATCGATGTCAAAAAAATGAATATTGACCTTCTCTCCCTTTCAGGGCATAAATTCGAAGGCCCAAAGGGATGTGGAGCCCTCTACATCCAAAAAGGGACAAAAATAGATACCCTTTTGCACGGTGGTGCCCAGGAACGAAAGCGAAGGGCTGGAACCGAGAATGTCCCTGGCATTGTGGGCCTTGGAAAAGCTATAGAGCTTGCAACAGCCGAAATTGAAGAATCAAATAAAACCCTGCTCGAGCTGAGAGAACACCTTATTAAAGGTCTTCTGAAAATCCCGAAAACCCACCTCAATGGGCATCCTACACAGAGGCTTGCAAATAATGTAAATGTCACATTTGAATACATAGAGGGCGAATCGCTTTTGCTGCTATTGAATGCGAATGGAATTTTTGCATCTACTGGAAGCGCATGTAACTCTTCTTCTCTTGAACCCTCACACGTGCTTACAGCCTGCGGGATCCCCCACGAAATCATTCACGGTTCACTCAGACTTAGTCTTGGAAGGATGAATTCCAAAAAAGACGTGGACAGAGTACTTGAGGTTCTGCCTGAGATCGTGCAGAAGCTACGAAACATGTCTCCACTTACCCCGAAAGAGTACAGGACTATTTGAGAGGCAACCGTTTATGATATTGAGGGGATACAAGGTCGTTTTAAAAGGTCTTGAATAATTTGAATAATTTTTGAGTAGTTTTTGAACAACCATAAAATTGAGAGAACATAATCGAAAAGCAATATTGGAGGACAGCTCATGGATTACAGCCTTAAAGTAATGGACCACTTTTCAAATCCAAGAAACATGGGAAGCATTGAGAACAGTGATGGCGTAGGAGAGGTTGGGAACGCGAAGTGCGGAGATATAATGAAGATCTATCTCAAGGTTGAAGATAATCGGATTGCGGATGTGAAGTTCCAGACCTTCGGATGCGGAGCTGCGGTCGCATCAAGTAGTATGGCAACTGAAATGATTAAAGGAAAAACTCTTGAAGAAGCCTGGAAACTTTCAAACAAAGCCGTTGCAGAAGCCCTTGACGGACTTCCTCCAATAAAAATGCACTGTTCAATGCTTGCAGAAGAGGCAATCCATGAAGCAATTAACGATTATCTAAAGAAAAAAGGGCTTGAGCCGTGGACAGAATAAGACGGCGGCCGTAAAAGCCGAATCCGATATCTGCTGCACATCGGCAAACGCGATAAATGTGGTAAATTCAGTTGAAGGCAGGGAGATTATATTTATTCCGGACAAAAATCTGGGAGCCTTTGTATCCCTTCATACTGATAAAAAGACACATCTCTGGCCCGGATTTTGCCATGTTCATGATAACATCAGTGAGGAAAATATACAGGAATTAAAAAAGCTGCATCCTGATGCTGAATTTCTTGCACATCCCAAATGCAGGCCTGAAGTCCTGGACTTTGCAGACCGGATTCTAAGCACCTAAGGGATTGTAAAGGAAGTGGGAAGTTCAGGCTCCACGGAATTTATAATAGGGACCGAAAGGGAAATTGTTCGAAGCCTGAAAAGGAAATACCCGGATAAGAGGTTCTATTCTGCCTCAGAAAAGGCTTTTTGTTACAATATGAAGAAAATAACCCTCGAGGATATTCTGAACAGCTTGCAGAATTTGGAATATGAGATTCATGTCCCGGAAAATATAAGGGTTAAAGCCAGAAAAACCCTGGACAGGATGCTTGAGATTAATGGAAATTAAAGTATGGAAAGGTCAAGGGGAAAGTTAACGGCTTCGTGTCCGTTCTCCGGAATTTTTCGCGAAATATTTTTCATAAAAGATTTTCTGGAACTCTCAAATTTAGGTTTTTAGATTATTATCAATAATTATTTATACTTTCTTTTATTATCATAAGTAATTGCTAGTATTCACATTTATTATTTAACAGATAGTTATTTATATAATGTTCACGATTGTGAATATGTGTTCACAATCGTGAACATATGCAAGAAGATTCTGGACACATGCAAAAAGAGAATAATTGTCAGGATGGCAGAGTGGTGATGCTTCCGGCTGCAACCCGGAATTATGTGAGTTCGATTCTCACTCCTGACTTTTCCAAAGATTAAGATAAGTCATATAAAGACGAATAAGGATGAATAAAGACGAATAAAAAACTCTGAGAAATAGCTTGGTAGATAGCAAAGAAATTTGGGCTGGAGATAAGGCTGGAGATAAGATAGAATGACGGACAAAAACAGAAATCGGAACGAAAACGAAGGCAAGGAAAATCAAGAAAGTCAGAAAAAAGAATATCTGGAAAAAAAGAGGTTTGAAAGCCTGGGAGTTTCTACCCTTGCCGTGCATGCAGGTGCAAAACCTGATCCGGCTACAGGAGCAAGGTCAGTTCCGATTTATCAGACTGCAGCGTATGTATTTAAGGACGCTGAGGAAGCTGCCGATCTTTTTGGGCTCAGGAAAGAAGGCAATATTTATACCCGCCTTATGAACCCCACAACCGATGTCTTTGAGAAAAGAATAGCTGCCCTTGAAGGAGGCATCGGTGCCCTTGCAGTAGCCTCAGGGATGGCTGCAATTACAACCGCACTTCTCACTTTCACAAAGCCCGGAGATGAGATTATTTCCGGGGACAAGCTTTACGGAGGAACCTACGAGCTTTTCAATTACACTTTCCCCAAGCTCGGAAGAACCGTAAAATTCGTAGACGTCGGTAAGCCTGATGAATTCAAAAACGCAATCTCGGAAAAAACAAAAGCCATCTATGTGGAATCAATAGGAAATCCCGGGCTTGATATCCCTGATTTTGAGAAACTCGCAGAAATCGCTCATGATGCAGGAATTCCACTTGTTGTAGACAATACGGTATCTCCCCTAATCTTACGGCCAATTGATCACGGGGTAGATATAGTCGTATATTCAGCAACAAAATTCATAGGAGGTCACGGGACTTCTATAGGAGGGGTAATTGTTGACTCAGGAAACTTTGACTGGAAACCTGAAAAATTCCCTGAGATTTGCGAGCCTGATCCCGGATACCACGGCCTGAAATATAAGGAAGCCTTTGGAAAGGCTGCCTTTATCGCAAAAGCAAGGGTGCAGTTCGTCAGGGACACTGGGGCATGCATTTCTCCTTTTAATTCATTTCTCTTTATCCTGGGGCTTGAAACTCTGCCTCTCAGAATGAAAAAACACTGTGATAACGCCCTGGAGATTGCAAAATTCCTGGAAAAGCACCCAAAGGTTTCCTGGGTTTCGTATCCTGGGCTTGAATCCCATAGCAGCCATGAACTTGCAAAGAAATATCTTAAATCGGGGTACGGCGCACTAATAGGCTTTGGGATCAAGGGTGGAGCCAGAGAATGCAAAAAATTTATCGAAGGGCTTGAAATTTTTTCTCATCTCGCAAATATCGGGGATGCAAAAAGTCTTGTAATCCATCCGGCTTCAACCACTCATGAACAGCTATCAAAGGAAGAGCAGGCAGCCTGTGGAGTAACTGAGGACTTTATCAGGCTTTCCATAGGAATTGAAGACGTAAAGGACCTGATTTTCGATATTGAGCAGGCACTTTCCGGGGTCTGAGTATGGAAATCTCGACCCAGGTTCCTTCCTTTAAAAACCTTTTTTCGGGAAAAAAAGGCCAGAATCTTGGGATAGTCCGTTCAATGAATTATGAAATTCCTGGAATTTTCAGGCTCGAGAGCGAAAAGACTCTTTCCCAGGTCAGGATAGAGTACGAGATGTACGGGAAGATGAACGCGGATAAGAGCAATGTTATCCTGGTCTGCCATGCCCTTACAGGCGATGCTCATGCTGCCGGATTTCATACAGGCGACAAAAGGTCGGGCTGGTGGAACATTGTAATTGGTCCGAATAAGGCATTTGATACGGAAAGATATTGCATCATCTGTTCAAACATAATTGGAGGCTGTAAAGGTTCTACAGGTCCTTCTTCTATTAACCCTGAAACAGGAAAAACCTATGGTATTTCTTTTCCTATACTTACTATCGCGGATATGGTAAATGCCCAGAAAAAGCTTGTCGAGTACCTGGGAGTAAAACAGCTTTTTGCAGTTGCAGGCGGCTCAATGGGTGGGATGCAGGTGCTTCAATGGACGGTCAGTTATCCTGAAATGGTTAAAAAAGCAATTGCAATCGCAACAACTGCGTCCACAACCCCTCAGCAAATCGCATTCGGGGCAATCGGTAGAAAAGCGATAACCGATGACCCAAAGTGGAACGGAGGTAACTATTATGGAAAGAAAACTCCTGCACAGGGCCTGGCACTTGCCCGCATGATAGGTCATATTACGTACTTAAGCGATGCTTCGATGCAAAAGAAGTTTGGGAGAGGTCAGCAGGAGAAAGCAGGCTCGAATCTACCGAAAATCTCTTCAGAAGCCGCTCCAGAAATCTCTTCAGAAACCGCTCCAGAAATCTCTTCAAAAACCTTTTCAGAAACCTCTTCAAAAATCTCTCCAGAAGCCTCTTCAGAAACCTTCTCTGACCGCTCCTCAAATTTCCAGGTCGAAAGCTACCTGAATCACCAGGGAGATACTTTTACAAAGCGTTTTGATGCCAATTCGTATCTCTATATTACAAAAGCCGTAGATTTCTTTGACCTTTCAAAAAAAGGATCTCTTATAGAGGGTCTTTCCGGAGTTACTGCAAAATACCTTGTGATTTCCATAACCTCAGACTGGCTATATCCTCCTTACCAGTCTCAGGAAATCGTGTCTGCACTTACTGCAAACGGGGTTGATGCCAAATACGAGGAAATCAGGTCTCAGTACGGGCATGATGCTTTTTTGCTTGAAGAAGGACAGCTCAACTACCTTATAAGGGGCTTTCTTTCACAGATTCTTGTAAGTGACATCATGTACCGGAACTTCTATTCGGTTTCCAGAAACGAAACGATAGAAAACGCCTCAACCCTTATGGTAAAAAAGAAAGTAAACCATCTGCCTGTGGTCTCAGAGGACGGAAAGCTTGAAGGCATAGTCACTTCCTGGGATATTACAAAAGCTGTTGCCTGCAAAATCACCGAGCTGGATGAGATAATTACACGCGACGTGAAATACGTATTTTCAGGCGATAAAATTGAGACTGCGTCCTCGATAATGGAAGATTACTCTATTTCAGCGCTTCCTGTAATCGATTCTGAAAACCGAGTTATAGGTATGGTTACGAGTGAAAGCATAAGCGCGCTTATTGGAAAGTTCAGTTAATTCAGGAAGGTTCAGTTAATTTTGAAGAATTAGAGGATTCAAAATCCGAATTCTTTTTCCACCACACGGCAATCGTTTTGAAAAGAAAAATTATGTTTTCGACTCAGGATATTAGTTTTTGTGAGTTAGCTTTGCAAGCTAATTTTATATATTGTTCTTTGCATGTTAATTTTTGTATATTATTCTTTGGAAATTAGTTTTACTGAGTAACTTTGAGGGCAGAGGATAAAGTTCCTCAATTTCAAGTTTAGTTTTTGTGAATAATCAAAATTTATGGTTGGCTGAACAACCATTGAAATTTGGCATTTTTCTATTATTTGACATTTTTCTATTTTTACTAGATTATGGAAAGTAAGCATTACATGCTTGAGAGCGATACCATTAAGTATATGGAAAGCTTACTTTCCATTGGTGGAAAGCTTACTTTCCATTAGGGGAGATCCCAGTTTGAAAAATAGGCTGGAAATATTACGAAAACAAAAAGGAATCAAGCAGGAAGAACTCGCTGAAGCACTGGAAGTTTCCAGGCAAACAATAGGTTCTCTAGAAAACGGAAGATATAACCCGTCTATCATTTTAGCCTTTAAACTTGCCAGATATTTCAACACTACAATTGAAGAAATTTTTATTTATGAGGAGGAAAAAAATGATGAAAATTAACAGTCAAGTTAAAAATTATATATTAGTTGGAATAAGTGCAGGAATTATTATAGGGTGTTTATTTGCTATAAAATTATATGGTAGGGATATTAGGGTTATTATTCCACTTGCAATAGCATTACTGATATTCGGACATTCAGTTAACAATGTTTTAAAGCTTTTCGCAATAAAGAAATCCACAAAAGCGGAGAAACAACTCGAAATTGAAATGAAAGACGAAAGAAATACTCTCATCAGGGAAAAAGCCGGGTCCAAAACAAATGAATATATGCTATATCTAAACACTGTTATCATATTTATATTGGGTTTCATGGGCGCAGAATTCTGGATGCTTTGTCTTTTCGGTTCTTTAATCCTGGCGCAGGGAGTTTTATCCATATGTTTATATAATTACTATGATAACCGATATTGAGATCTCAAATTTATCATTTCAGTCCAGCGCAAATGCGAGGTTGTAACCGGTTGCCTTAAACTGGATAAAAAAGAAATTATCCGACACCCTGTAAAAATGTAATTATCAGATCTTGTACTAATTCATTGCATTCGTTATCGGTTTTCCTCTATTTTTAAATTTTTTCATTTTTAGAGATCTTACTTAAGGCTATCACAAGTGTCAAGACGAATATTATAGCAAGGAATATTATGTTTACGGGGCTGCTTAAGTCTGAATAGTTATTGACAAAACCAGCAGTGAGAACGGCAGTATTTCCAAGACGTAGTCCGTAGTAAGCTCCTTCTATAATTAATGCTATCAGTGATACTAAAATGGCTATTAAAAAACTGCGTATTATGGTGTCAAACTTCATTCTTGATCAGCTTTATAACTGCACACTGGAATATAAATAAGTTTATTTCGGTCGAGTACTCTACGGGTTTGCCTAGGAGAGAGAAACTTTCCACGAACCGCAGAAAGTTAAGCTATACTTCTGTCACGTGCACTGTGTGGCTGGAGCCGTCCATCTTTGGTCAAAGTACAAGCAAAAATTGGACACTGTGAAGGTCTAGTAGTAGAAGTTAGCCATTATAGCCGGTTATTTTATTCCTCATTGATTATTATTCCTCATTAATCCTAAACAAAGACAGGCTTGAATCAACTTGCTTTTATGAAACAAAAAACCCTCCAGAACTTGACTCATTTGACCTTCTTATCATCATGGACAGGCCGATTGGAATCTACGACTAAAGAAAATCCCTGCTGAAAGATGAAAAAGTGTCTTCCACAAAGCAGTCTTCGTTTTAATTTTCACAATTTTTTATGCGACTGTTTTTCTGAAAAACTACCTTAGTAGCTCAAAAGTGTACTTTAGACTCACGTTTCAAATTTAGAGTGAAAACGACATCAACAGACTGCACAACCATTAATGATATATAAAACTGGTCCTATTAATAGTGATTTTGCACAACTTGCATCAATTTTTAATTTTTCAAATCGATATGAGTAAAGCCCACACGACACAATAACATTTTGAAGTTGGTACTATATTTCACGTTCAAATCAATGGCATTTTTGTAATAATTCATCACATATTATGGCAATTTAACGGAGTTATTAGTACGAATATGTCTTATATGTCAAGCAAATTGCCTCTAAATGGGCCAAAATTAATGGATTTAACCACATTCAAACATATGGACTATCTTTTTTCACAATCATTAAGACCAGTTTTCAATTATTATATGTTAGGCACTACACATTTTCACTAGCAAAAGGGTAATTTAACCAACATCTTTGAAAGTTGAGTTCGAAACCTCCTACACTTTTCAATCTATACTTATTTAAAAGTTTCAACTCCTAGATCCTAAGATTCAGTTAATGTTCTTTAGCCGTACTTTTTGTGCAGACGACTGTAAATTATGGGAGAAGGGAACGGAAGGAATCAAAAGCCTTCTCTAAATAAAGAAATAAAGATGGAGCTAAATATATGTAAAAATAAGATGCAGTTATAATAATTATAACCAGAGCACTAGTATAAAAAATTATTTTGATATTCCTGCTTCTCTTCCTTTTTTTTAGTATTTTTTTTGTTTCCAGGTAGTCTGAACCTTGGATTTGATCCAGATTTTCAGCTTCTTTTTCGCTTAGCTTTAAAACAAAGTCATTGCCTTTTAGATTAACCATATCTTCGATCAAAGTTTCGAGAAGGACTCTTCCTTCATCTTTTGGCTTTGGAGGCGCTTCAGTAGCAATGAACTTTACAAAGTCAACCTTGTCTGAATATTCAAAAAACTCTAGTGCTTTTACAACCCCTTCCTTAAAAGAGCTGTACTTAGAATCTCTTAAAGAGTTCTGTTTCCGCCTGCTGCCTGAATTTTTTGGAGATGATCTCTCCAGTGAGGTATTATTAAAAAGCAAATTGAACAAGTCATTATCATGTTCTTTGTATATATCTATTATAAGATCTTTAATTAGGTCTTCAATATATACATTTTTTGAGATTAATGTTTTGTAAAGATCTTTCCTACATTCTGTAGATTCAATTTTGCTATATATATCTATAAGAACCTTTCTAATATTGGGATCACTTATAGTAGTAGCTTTTAGAACCTTTCTAATATTGGGATCACTTATAGTAGTAGCTTTTTTGACTAATCCCTGAAATATTTCAACTTTCTCTTTATCGTCGAATTCGTTTAAAATTAAACTAAGTAAACTGTGATGATGTAATGAGTAACTTAATATTTTATTTACAACAGGACTTACGGAATCCGATTGAGTTTGACTTCCTTTTGAATAAAAAGTTTCATTTTCTAAGAATTCTTCACCCAATTCTCTATAAAAATTCCATAATTCCCGTTCAGAAAATGCTCTGCACTTTCCGTTTTCTCCAATCTCAAAATCTGATATTGGTTTTATTAAACTAAGAGAAACGCCCGTTTCTGAAGGATACTGAGAAACATCTAAACTAAACGTGCATCTATATCTTAATCTTTCAATTAATCTAAGGACCAAGGAAAGTCCACTACTGAGTTCCGATATCTTAACGGATACTTTTTTGCCAGCACAAATCTTACCTGCTGTATATTCTAAAACATCATCTTCTATTTTAATTTCCCTTATATGTTTAAAATCTTCTTTATCCCAAAGTCCTATTAAACTGTATTTCTTCAAGTCTGGACTCTCTACCTCAGATTCGACCCTTTCATATAAATGCTTTAATGACTGAATATCAGAAAACTGCTTTAATAAATGAATATCAGAACCAACTTTAGTTTGTGAATATAAATTTTTGTAGGCCTGGATGAACACAACTCTTTCTTCTCTTCCATTATCAGCCTTTACACTCAAACTACATCCAAAAATTACTTCGTTTCCGTTTTCTTTTGACTTTAGATAGAAAGCACTCCTTTTTGTATCAAGCTGAGTTGCCAGTTCAGTGTATTGCCCAAAAAATTTATTGCCTTTTAGTAGCTGGCCCGTTGAATTATATATCCCGGAAGGAGCAAAATTCTTTGGAGTTTCATCAAGAGGATTAGAAGCTGAATTTCTCAATCTCTGCAACCCTCCAAGGATTTATTTTTAGACATTTTTTTTGCTTTCCTGCATCCTCACTTTCCATAGTCTGAGGTTTCATGGTTGCATCCACACTGACTGTGTACATATAGATCGGTATTTTTTCTGACTTATTTACAATTTCCTTGAATGGGTCAATTTTGTAGAACATTTCATAGATTTTATACTCTAGATCATCTGCATCTTTTGAGTTCTCCAGGATCTTTGAGAGATCCTCAAACTTGTCAGTCTTAGTCACTACAATCGCATACGATTTCTCATTCCCAAATGTGCCAATAATATCTGAGTATTGACCGAAAAGTTCTGTCAAATAACGTTTGCCGTCACCATCATGGAAATTAACGATATGGTCCCCATCCACCAGGAAAATGATTTTACCTGCATTTACTAAACTTTTATATATATGGGCAAAAACAACTTTTTCTACAGACTGTGTAAAGTTATCAGGATTAGATTTTTGCAATTCCTTTATATAATTTATATCTTCTATTTTAGTATTCAGTTCGACAGTGTCTTTATCGAAACTGTCGTGAAGTTCATCAATTGTTTTCTGGTAAATATTTGGATCAAAATCTTTTGTATGTTCTCCGCCGTAGTCGATAAATTTCATTCTTACAGGTTTAAATCCTTTTTTACCTGATAACTTATATAGTGCAAGATCTGTCCGGAGGTTGCTTTTTGGTAGTTCTCCTTTCTCCAGAGCAGCGAGCATATTTCCAATCTTTAAACTTTCTTTGTTTTTTTCCGACACGATAAATTCTGTCCTTTCACCTCCTAAAAAAACTACAAACTGATTGTATAACGCAAGCAGTAATAATGTTTTTCCTGATCCTGATGGACCATATACAAATACATCATAAGCCCTTATACCGTGAATGGTCCCCTTCAAAAGGAACGAAAATGTAAACAAAATTCCTATTAAAATTATAAATTCTGAGATCTCGTTTTGTGGGACTTCTTGAAAAGACTCATTCATAGTAGTAAAAGCTCGAATGATTAGATATAATGAGGTAAATACAAAAAAGGCCATGATCAAACGACGTAAATACATCGCAAGTCTGTCAAACGAATTTTTAAAATAGGAGTAAAAACTTAGGTATCCACCTTCTAACATTCCAAGTATGAATCCGTCAACAAGTAAAAACCCGCTTACGTAAAATACATACAAAAATGGCAAGAATACTAAAAGTAAGAAAATTCCTCCAATTATTGAGTTTCGCTCAAGAATCATCCCAATTGCACTGGAAATAAAGGATGCAACTAGAAAGCTGAGAGTGAGTTTTACGTACCATTTTGTATCTGATACCCAGTAGGGCCTACTCATATATAAAAAAATAAGAGATAGGATAACCCCAAATAAAACCAAAATAATTTCTAAATTCGTATTATTTATAGTGACGTCCAGGCCTAAAACTGTACCCTTTTTACTGATTCTCAAGTTTCAAGGCCTCCTTTAATGACTTCACTTCATAGAGGTTCTTGATTTGCTGGGGTATTTCCTCCATCCTTTCATTATTTGCAATATTTCCTGCTACTTCTGGACTTAAGAGAACATTTCGGGTTATATATTTTCCATCCTGAAGTTTGAGGACGTGATGCAGGATATTTTCCTTATTCTTTGCATAAATTTCCCAGTACCCTCCTCCAGCTACAAGTGGGTAAATATTGTCAAGAAAACTTGATGCGGCAAAAAAGGTAAGAGCAATCTCCCAGGGTTTTGTATGTCCATGAGTGGTAAACAGGGAATCATTGGGATGTTGCAAAGACAGGCTCTGATTGATATCTACGCCGATCTTGCTCTTCATGAGTTCAGAACGTACATATCCGGAAGTGGATGATACAACTAAAGCAGCTTTATCAAAAGTCCATTTTTCGGTATCGTTAAGTGAAATTTTTAAATAATTTACTCCGAGTGTTCTACTGTCAAACAAATTCTGATATTTGGATCTTGCGAGATTTATGAGTTTGTCAAGCTCTGATTTCCCGTTCGTATCCATGTCAAGGTTGCCCATATCAGACTTGTCTTCCACAAGAGACAGTATCTGGGGGTTAACACTTCCAAGTTTAGTTTTGTATATGCCATTTGTCGTCGCAATGTCTATTTTTTTATTGATATTCTCAAAATGTTCATAGAAAGAATCATAATGCCGAACGAAAGCTGTTCGGGTTGAATATGTTTCGTTCATGGCGACATCGACTTTTTCAAGCATATTCCGCTGAAGATTCTTTTCTTTGATTTCTCCCTCCAGATCGTCTTTGTATTTATAGAACTCTTCCTTCTTTTTGAAGTAGTTGGCATCTTCTAAATAGAGATCTCTCAGATACTCTCGCAAAGATTTCCTGATTTTTGCCTTGTCATCGGATACAAATATTTCATCTAGTTTTTCAGTGCTTATATTATTATTAAGGCCAGTAAATATAAAATTATTTATATGCTCTCGAAGTCCATCATTCTTTTTAATTAAATTTATAGTCAAAAAATTATCAGGTATAACTATACTAAATGGGGGATCGATACGAATACCCCAGTGTTTTTTATTTAAATTGATATAATCTTCTGCTTTTCCAGCTTCTTGCTTATATTTATTTTTTAGTGCCTGTTTGTTCCCTAATATAAGCCTACGCAAGCTGAACTTTTCAACTTCTTCGAACATATAGTTATAAAAATAATAATTAGTGATAGCATCAATAAACTTACTTAAGCTTTCAAGATTATATTCATTCTCTTTTGAGACTGCCTCAATTTCTATTTTAATATTTTTAGTACCTGCAGACAAAAACCAATTATTTTTATCTCTCCCTCCAACTTTTCCGGTGCTCAATTTTTCTATATATTGATCTAATATTTCTTTCAACTTTCTTTCTTTATCAGGAAGGTATTTGATATTCCTGTTGGTTTGTGCATAGAGCCCAAGGTCGCTATCGATATCATTTAATATATTATTGATATTTTCGTCGACTCCGGTGGAAAGGGAATCTAATTCAGCTATATCTTGCCTGTTCACCTTCAGCTTCGTATTCAGAGTTTGAATTTCCTGACTCTTAGCGTTCAGCGCTCCATGAAGAGGAGATATTTCCAGTTTCCCTTTCAGGATATTGATCATTACAGACCTGCACTCTTCATTCTCAATAACTGCAACCCGTTTGAATAAATTTGCAGTTTTTTCAAGCGTCTCAAGAGCTTCTGGAATCAAGCGGAATAATTTTTTATCGGTTTCATCTTTGAGTTCAGGTGGCGTAACGCCTTGAGTGGAATACTTAGCTCGTGAAATATAAGACATCAGTTCATTATATGTTCCAATCTCATCAAATTGAATATCTGAAATATTATAGCCAATGAATGTCTTTATATTTTCCACGCTGTGGTACTTAAGACGTTCTGCGATATCGTTTGTCCACACTCTTATGATATTTTCACACTCAGTTTTTAGGAACCCAAATACTTCAGTCGTTGGAGCGGATTCTCCACTGATATTGAACTTAATAAGGAGCTCTTCAATAATCTCGTTTATTTTTTTCCTTGCAGCAACGATTTCTCCAAGTTCATCAACAATCTGGCTGTACTGCTTCTTTAATTTCCTAAGTTCTTCTACGGGATATTCAATTACATGCGAATCGGCAAACAGAAAAGATGAATAAGGTTTTCTTGTGTCACAGAGATGAATATCACTGTTTTCTATATGGAAGAAGTTAATGAGAACCTGCGGGAAGACAGAATCAAAGTCGCCTACTGCTTCTAACTCATGCTGTCCGTTGGCATACTCCGTAGGACCCAGGGATGTAAATATTATATGATCAAAAAGGTTCTCATCACGAAACACATTTAAGTATTCAAGCTCTGTAAGAGAAATTGCAGCATTAAGCTGTTCTTTTTTTCCTTCTTTTGTTGTCGGAAGCACTGCAAAGAGATATATTTTATTTTCCTGTTTATTCTTGATATATCTTGCAAGATCTATGAACATGCCCGAGCCAGTACCTCCCCCGATCCCTACTATAATAGCTGTGGCTTCAGTAGTCGAAAATGTTGGGAATCCATTCGATTGCCCTTCGCTTAGAACTTTATACAGAATAGCTTTTGAAACAGCTCTTCTGCGATGCACACCACCCCCGAAGTCGTCCATGATGAAAGGATCAATACCTTTCAGGCCCTGGAAGGTAACTCCATTTTCGGGATCATGCAACCACCAGGTATTGATCGCGCGGAATCCTTTTATGCTCGCTGAAACTTTAGAGCTGGTTAAATCGGATACATTTGTAACATTTGCAAGTTCTGGTAGATAGTAGGACTTAAATTCGATGTTTCCCGGTGTCTCCAACTTGTCTACTTTCTCCATGATTTTTGTTGCCAACTCCTCATCTATTTCAGATTCATTGGCGTCCGTATCCATTGTATAAATTTTAAGTCTGTTTCTGCCTTTGGAGTAATAGTGGAGCAACCAATCATAATCGCATATCTCACGAGCAAGTTTTTTTCCGCATCCTCCCAAACCTATGATTGTTAGATTAGTAGGATATTTTAAAGATTGCCTTGAGTCGTCTATATCTTTCATTCGATAACCTCTCGGCTGTTGCCTATTCTTATACCGATTATAATACCGATTATCAGGCCCGCAATTATGCCTAGAATAAGCCACCAGTATGAAGGCCATTTTTTATCTTCAGTCAAATGATCAGCAAGTGTTTTTGACTCTGTAACAAGTCCCTTGTCGTGAAGGTCCTGCAGATAGTTTTTGAAAAAAGGATCATCTATTTTGTTTATTTGTTCTCTGAATGATTCAACTTCCGGTAGTGAAATTTCGAAGGGGCGCGTTTCCACGCTTTCGATCTGATCACCTTTGCTATTTGTAAGCGTTATTCTATCATAAGCATAGCCTGTACTTTGTTTATATTTGACAAGTGTCACGCCATCATACTGTTTTTCTTCAGATATATGTGGAATTTGTCCTTTAATATTAACAATAATTTTTTTTGTGCTTTCATTAACTGGGAAATCAAACTTATTGGCGTCACTTGTAACGTTTAAATTTGTGATATTATATAAGTGAGAATTATCAATTTTAACCAGATCTGTGTCAAAAGATATGTAATCTGCAGCTGGTGGAATATTATTTATTGTTAGTGTATAACTTATTACCTGCCCCTCTGAAACTTTGTCTTGTGTTTGACCATTAATCTCAACGTTTGTTGCTAATGCTGTACTTCCAAGAAGTAAAAGTAATAACAGTGATAAAAATAAATAGTTTACACTCTTGAACAATTTCATTTTTATTGCACCGTCGCTTTCATCGCTTTAAATTAGTTAACAATATATTTTCTAGTAAACAGTTATACTATTAAATTATATTTAATTAAATATTTGTCTGAATATTAATTATAATCCAACTTACACTTTTATAGTAAACATAGTAAATATTTAAGTAACTAACAAGAATGATAGTCATAAACTAAACATTGAGAAATGAAGTTAATCAGTAGAGTCTAATTTCTCAGTCGGATCTAACTCAAACAAATGTAAACCACTGAAAAAGCAGACTATGGAGAATAAAGGCACAGAGATTTCAGTACTCTCAGTAGTTATAAGATCTGGATTGAGTCTCTTCCATGCCCTTCGATGTTTCTAATTATAAAGTTTTAATTATAGTGTTTAACTGTGTATTAAATTGTGCGTTGACTATAAATAGTTTACACTATTGAGTGACCTTATTACCTCACAACTTTAACAACGGTTAAATACACATTACTAGTTTGTATTGGATTTCACCTAACATTTCACAAATATTCTAAAGAAAATAACATTACTTTATGAGCTTATCTCAAAACTCAAAATGATTTCTCTGAATCCCAGATCCGCAATAAGTTACAGATTTTCTGATCATGAAAATAATTTTGAAATTTTACTAATTTGAGGATGAAATTAGTTTTGGGATGGGCTCTATAATTATTCAGCCCAGGTAAAACAACATCAGATTCGTATAAGGTATGATCTATCCAGATCCATTTCAGTTATGGTTTAAACAAGTGTTGAACTATTTATTTAAATGAAAGAACAAAAAATGATCTCTCATGGATATCCACGTTCTCCAGCACTCTTCAATAAACACTCTCGGCACAATCGAAGAGTATGCAAAAAATAAAAACTACAGGTTTGAATCAACTCGCTTTTATGAAATGAAAAGCCCTCCAGAACTTGACTCCTTTGACCTTCTTATCATCATGGGAGGCCCGATTGGAGTTTATGACTATGAAGAAAATCCCTGGCTGAAAGACGAAAAAGCGTTTATCAAGCAAGCAATCGAAACAGGAAAACCTATAATGGGAATCTGCCTCGGTGCACAATTGCTTGCCGATACCCTCGGGGCCCACGTATATGAAAACAGACACGTGGAAATGGGCTGGTTTCCTGTAAAGGCACCCGGAGGCAAGAATAAACCGAAATTTCTTGAAGGGCTGCCGGACGAGATCACAGTTTTTCACTGGCATTCCAGGACTTTTGACCTTCCTGCAGAAGCTGTTCAGCTTTTTGAAAGCGAGGGCTGCAAGAATCAGGGTTTTATCTACAATGGCAGGGTTGTAGCGCTTCAATTTCACCCTGAAGTAAATGAAGAAAGAATTCTTAGTTTGATCAAGCGGTTTGGAGATGGGATGGAAAATGGGCTTTTTGTCCAGAAAAAAGAGGAAATGCTCGGGCAGAAAGAATATTTAGCTGCCACAAAGGAATTTCTGTTTTTAGTGCTGGATAAACTTGAAACACTTATTTAGAGAGTTATGAGCTATTCAGCCATTCAGCAGAAGACTCAGAGGTGAGTTCCTCTGGCAGCTTTTCCGGCGCCTGATGCCCGATGTTGCTTGTTGCACGTTTGTTTTCTTTTGAGAAAATCCCTTTCACCCCTCCTGAAATCAGGGTTGCAATATCTTTTAAGACAAGGCCCTGTTTGAACCCATTGGGAAGAGCGATATATTTTGGGCTCCAGACGGGGTTGAACTTTTCTTTAAAATCCCGCAGTCCTTTATAATTATAAAAGTGTTCTCCGTGTGTAAAGATTAAAGCCCCGATTTTATGCCACATCGGAGCGAATTGCCGTGTTTCAAGACCTGAAAGGGGAGCCATTCCGAGTGAAAAGCGCCTGTATCCTTTTTCTTTTCCCCAGAGCATGAGCTTGACAAAAAGATATTCCATCGTCCTGTCGGGTGCATCGGGACTGTGGCGCATCAGGTCAACACTGATTTCTTCATTATCCGCGCCTGTCCAGATGTTTGCAAAAGCAACGATCTCGGACTCGTTCCTGACAAGGGCAATCGGGAAATTGCTCAGGTACTTCTCGTCAAAGTAGCCAATTGAGAATCGCTTTTCTTTTCCTGCTTTCATTTCCAGCCAGGCATCCGAGATCTTTCGGAGTTCAGGCATAAGGCTCCGAACCTCTTCTTTAGAGACAATTTCAAACCAGTATCCTTTTTTCTCAACATTCCTTACGGTATAACGGAAATCTTTGCTTGCACTTCCTTCCAGGGTAAAAGCATCAAGGGGAACTTTCGCCTCTTCCCCGATTTTTATAAGGGTCAGACCAAGGTCAAGATAAACGGGAATATATTTTTCGCTCACCTCATAGAAAGCAGCCCTTCCCTGGTGCAGCTTGCTCATTTCATAAAAGTCCCAGATCAGCTCTTTTGCCTGACTGCTGGTTCCAACGATATCTCCCATTGCAACCCAGGTCTTTCCGGAAACTCCATACATCAAAAAAGCCTTCTTTTCATCATCAAAAAGCAGATATTTGTCCCCTGTAAACACCAGGTTTCCAGCCGTTTCCTCACTCTGGTTAATAATTCTTTTTGCAAGCTCCATCTCCCCTGCCCCTGGCATGTGAATGTCCCTGGAAAAGGGGCTCAGGATTTTTGCCATTCCAAGAACAAGAAGCAGAATGAAAGCTCCGACCGTAGCCCTTAAAAAGCTGGAGGCCTGGGAATTGATCCCGAACTGCCACCAGAGTTCGTTTGAATATTCCACTTTATGGTATGAAAAAAATCCAAGCCATACGAAGCTTACGAAGACCAGGGTTATTGCAATTACATTACTCCTGCTAAAAGACTGATGCATAAGCGAGGATTTTCTGTAAAAATATTTCCTGCAGGGAAGCAAAAAGAAAAACAGGATAAAAAGAATCGCAGCTTCATGGTAATCAAAGTCTTTCAGGAGGGCAAATATCCCGCCCATCAAAAGTACGGAAAGAGAAAGAATATAAGCTCCGTCAATTCTTTTCCAGAGGCCGTTTGCCAGGAGCAGGAGTAATACCCCCATAATGCTTCCAAAAAGCCTGGAGGCTTCGATCAAGGGAAGAGGAATAATGTAATTGAGGTCATGCAGATACCTCGGATCTGAAGGCAGGGCTCCGGAAAAGAGGAGGGAAACTCCTCCAAGGAAAACAAGAATCGAAAAGACCTGAGGTGCTAGCTCGGATAGGCCTGAATACGTAGCTTTCTCAATTTTTCTCAGGAATTCGTCTCTCTCTTGATATTCATAGGACATAAGGGCCAGCAGCCCAATAAGGAAGGGCACGAAATAGTAAATTGTCCTGAAAAGGAGAAGCGGTTTAATTATATCGACCGTACCGAAATACGGTTCCAGCATAAACAGCATAAGGGTTTCAAAAACCCCGAGCCCGCCCGGGACAGTACTTATCAGCCCTATAATCTGCGCCAGCGCAAAGAACACAAGGACGTGAAGCAGGGTAAGATGTGGATTTGAAGGCAAAAGGAAATAGATAATACTTCCCGAAAGCAGGTAATCTACTGACGATAAGCCAAGCTGCAAGAACGCTATTTTCGGTTCAGGGACCCTGATCTGGTATCCTTTTGCCCTGAAATTCAACTTCCTGAACGAGAAAAATAAATAAACAACAACACTTAGCAGTAAAAGAATCCCAATAAGGTTTAACGGGACAGGAATCTCGGGCACGTAATCTGACAGTTTCACAGGATAGAATGTGAAAAGCAAACCGCCGACAAAGCAAAACCCGACCCAGAAAGTGAGTATGCAGAAAATTATAATTTCCCAGATCTGGCGTAGATTCAGCCCGTTTCTTGAGTACAATCTGTATCTCAGGGAACTTCCTGTCAGGACATTAAAACCAACACTATAACTTATGGACGTGCTGATAAAAGAGGCCCTGGCAGTCTGCTTATAAGGCAGAGGGTGATTAATATGACGAACTGCCAGGTAATCATAACCTGTTAAAGCAAGATAACTCAAGAAAGTTAAAAAGAATGCAAGCTCTATATGGCTCAGTGGAATGCTGGTAATACTTCTGAGTACATACATTGAATGCAAGTGACGTATCTGTCTGTCCAGTGTCCACAAAGCCAGGGAAAATATAACCACTGGCAGAAGGTAGCCTGCAAACCTCTCTATTTTAAGGGTTTTTTCCCGCATACTTCCTTTGTCTGTCATTGAGATCAGCGTTTTTTCACTTAACTTTTTTCTCACTTAATTCTTTCTTAATTTCTCGCTAAGCTTTTTCTTAATTTCTTATTTAGATTTTTTAAATTTCTCATATAACTCTTCTTAATTTCTTATTTAGATTTTTTAAATTTCTCATATAACTCTTTCTTAATTTCTTATTTAAATTTTTTAAATTTCTCATTTAATTCTTTATTAATTTCTTATTTAAATCTTTTTAAATTTCTTATATAACTTTTTTTAATCGCTTGGCAAATATTTTTAATTTCTTGTTCTAACAGACAAAGTAATTTCCTTAAAATATATACATATCGGCTCTAATCCCAGGAAAATTCTCAAAATGCTTGTTTTGAGTTAGATGATATATTAAGTTGCCTGTTGAAGAAGAGTTTAAACAAAAGTAAAGGAGAGGAAACAGAAAAAGTAAATTATTAACAACACTGGAAAAACTAAGAATAAAAATAAAAGTACTGTTTCCATACAATTCCAGTTTCCTTTATCTTACCTTATTTAGCTTCTTTATTACTGGCCCCCCACATCTAATATATTTTTATATTTTATTTTTGATATTTTTAACTTATTCCTACGTATATTTTCATTTTTAGTTATACTCCATTTATTGTTCTTGACAAAGTGTTTTTCCGCTTAGAAGTAAAGTATTTATTGTGTAAACTCTTTAATATTTTTTTACATTTGGTTGGCTTATTAGTTGATTTATTTTTACATTCCTGTTTTTGGAGATAGGGTTGATGGTCGGGAAGTTATCTAATGATTTTTCATCTTTCATTGAAGATAGCTGTGCCTATATACCCTATGCCGTGATTGGAATTTTCATTTTGCTTGCTGCAACCTTTACTTCAGCATATCTTATTAAAATAGATAGTAAAGTCGCTGAAACTATTTATACGACCGAAAATAGTGATCCCAGGCAGGATGCTATCAACCTCGCCTCGTTCGACCTTGCTCGCTGCCTCAATTATGCAGGAATGGAAGCTCTTGAATGGCAGGGAGAACACCCTGTAATCCTGCCTGAAGGCGATGCAGTTAGCAGGTTTTCTGAAGACGATTTTATGGTAATTCCAAAAAACCAGAACCTCGAAAGAGAGGACACACTTCAGATTTCTATAAACCTGCCTTCCGATATCTGGGGCAAGATCGAATCCTTCTGGAAAAACAGGGATATTTTGCTAATTGTCAATGACTCGATGGTCAATTTGTATTTGATTGATATTATATATTTTAACATCATATGTTTATATTATGGGAAAAAGAGGTCCAAAACCACAATTCTTTGACGTTGCTTGTCCGAACAAAAACTGCAAGCTCTACGGTCTTACTAACCAAGGCAATATTACTGGAAATGGAACTTACATAAGTCGTGGAAAAAAAACAAGAAGATATGTTTGCCACCAATGTGGCAAAGTATTCAATGATCATACAGGTACCTTTTATCACGATCTTCGTAAAGATGAGCAAACTATTGATTTAGCTCTAAAAATGTCTATGAAAGGAATGAGCATTGAAGCCATTGCAGATGTTTTAGAGGTAGAATCCGCCAGTGTAAAACGATGGTTAGCTCGTGCAGCTAACCAATGCGATAAAGTAAATGACAGTATGATGAAAGACGTGGATGTACCCAAGATAGAAATGGATGAACTCTGGATAATAATTCAAAAAAAAAGTTCCTAGAATGAAAGATTATGAAGATGATGGGCCATGGATGTGGGTAGCTTTTGTACCAGGTTGTAGGCTAATACTTGACTTTGTAATAGGACCAAGAAAACAGTATGTTGCGGATAAGTTAGTGGAGTCAGTTAAAAAACATCTTTCTGATAAAATCCCTCTTTTTGTCACAGATGGATTGAACTTTTATAGAGAAGCTCTTTTGAAACATTTTGGAGTTTTGATTGAGTTTCCAAAAACTGGGAAAAGAGGAAGACCAAGGAAACCAAAAATCTTTCCTCCTGATGATTTGAATTATGCACAGGTAGTCAAAAAAAGAATAAATGGGGTACTTAAGAAAGTAGAGAAGAAGACGATCTTTGGAAAAGACATTGAACAAAGCGAAATCTCAACAACTTTACTTGAAAGACAAAACCTGACTTTTAGGCAGGATAACAACAGAGTTTCAAGAAAAACAATAGGATTTTCAAAAGCGAAAGAATGGTTAGAGTATCAAATGAGGTTATATTGTACCCACTTTAACTTCTGTAGAGGTCATGGAGGATTAGGGTACAAAGATGAAAGAGGAGTTGAATGCAAAAATACACCTGCAAGAGAGGCAGGAATTGTGGACTCAATATGGAC
>Ga0183095_10811_pt1 | contig 55514 bp, 48 predicted proteins | sample BioMet4_FD_130346 | JGI IMG/M metagenome (GOLD analysis project Ga0183095, IMG submission 130346) | Microbial communities from bioreactor (seeded with sewage sludge) at LBNL, California, USA - Biofuel metagenome 4 (v2) (version 3) | ecosystem: Engineered > Bioreactor > Anaerobic > Unclassified ...
GCAATGATTCAATGGATACCTGTTACCGTTTAACCGAGCTCTTTAAAGCCCGCCGCCTTTCGATTCCGGTCATCGGGATTCCGAAGACCATCGATAACGATTTAGCCTTAACGGATCACGCGGTGGGTTATCCGTCCGCTGCCTTGCATATCATCAACACCACTGCGATGATCATCGATGATGCCAAAGCCTACAAGAAAGGCAAAATCGTCCTCGTGGAAATCATGGGGCGGGATACGGGCTGGCTCACCGCCGCAACCGATCTTTTGCCCGAAGGACGTCGGCCGGATTTAATCTATATTCCTGAGATGGGATGGGACGAAGAAGAATTCTTAAGAGAAGTCCAGAAGATCTACGATAAAAAGGGTTATGCCGTCTGCGCCTTCTCCGAAGGAATGCCAATTCAGCATCATAACGATTGCGGAAGCGACTCCTTTGGACACCACCCGATGGAAGGATGCTGCATCTCGTTAGGCCACATTATCGACGAAAAGCTTCATATTCCTAACCGCACCATCGAATTATCGATCCCCACTCGAGCGGATCCTTTATTGCGGAGTCCGATCGATGTCCAAGAAGCCATTGGGGTCGCTCGCTTTGCGGTAAGAAACGTTTTACGGGATGAGACCGCTCAGGTCGTAAGCATTAAACGCGATCCCGGTAGGACTTACCATTCGACCTTTTGCCTTGTCTCCGTGAAGAAGGTCGCCGATCAAACGGTCTTTATGCCGAAAGAATATTGCGTCGACCACACCAATTTCAGCGCATCGTTCAAAAAATACCTTGAGCCATTGCTGGGCGGAAAAGTCGTCTATGATGCCTTCCAACTTTGAGTTGTTTAGTGGCGATATCTTTGCAAAAACCGCCCCAAACGAACCATTCCTTCTTTAATCTTCTCGAGCGAATACGCATAAGAAATCCGAACGTAGCCTTCGCCTAAAGGACCAAAGCCGGTTCCGGAAATAAAGAGCAGTTTCTCTTCTTTAAAAAGCTTATCGACGAATTGATCACTGGTGAGTCCTGTTTCTTTGATGCACGGGAAGACATAAAAAGCGCCTTCGGGGACAAAGCAATCAAGGTTCATCGCCTTTAAGGCTTTGATGAGATAAAGGCGTCTTTCGTTATACGCTGCCTTCATTTTCTCCGTTTCTTCTTCGCCGTCTTTTAATGCTTCAACTGCCGCATATTGGCTAATGGTGGGCGAAGCGAGCATCGAATACTGATGGACCTTTCGCATCCGGACGATCATCTCTTTCGGGGCAGCGATATAGCCTAAGCGCCAGCCGGTCATGGCGAAGGCTTTGGAGAAGCCGCTGATGTAGATCGTTCTTTCTTTCATGCCGGGTAAAGAAGCAATCGAAACGTGTTTCTTGCCATAGGTCAGTTCAGAATAGATTTCATCACTCACGACATAGAGGTCATTTTTAATGCAAACCTCGGCTATTTTTTGCAAATCCCCCTTCTCCATGATGGCCCCAGTGGGGTTATGGGGATAGTTGAGGATCAGGATTTTGCTCGCCGGCGTAATGACCTTTTCAAGGTCTTCGGGTTGGAGACGGAACTGTTTCTCCTCGCGGAGATTCACATTGACGACTTTGCCACCCGAAAGGGCCACGACCGGAGGATAGGAGTTATAGGCCGGCTGGGGGATAATGACTTCATCGCCTTCATTGAGGAGAGCCCGGAAAGCCACATCGATCGCTTCGCTGGCGCCCACGCTGACGAGAATCTCGTCTTTGGGGTCATAAGAAAGCTCATAATGCCGCTTGAGGTATTTGGCAATCTCTTCCCGGAGTTTGGGTAAGCCTAAATCATCGCAATAGAAGGTATAGCCATTCTGGATCGCTTCAACGCCCGCTTGCTTAATCGCCCAAGGGGTTTCAAAGTCCGGTTCGCCAACGCTTAAAGACACCACGCCTTCTTTGCGGACTTCCGCAAAGTCGATTTTGATCTTCGGTGGCTCGATCGCATCAACCTTCGTTGAGAATAAAGGACTTTTCATAGTAAGCGTTCAATCCGTTTATCGTCTTCTTCTTGATCCATGATGATCTTATGGTCTTTGTACTTACGGAGAATGAAGTGAGTCGCGGTTGAGGAGATGCTCGGAAGAGTTGCGAGTTTCTCAAAGACAAAGGCGGAGATCTCTTTCATCGTCTTCCGTTCGAGCATCACGGCGAAATCGTAGCCGCCCGACATCAAATAAACGGCGGAGACTTCATCGAACTTCGAAATCTCGTGGGCGATCTTATCAAAGCCAATCCCCTTTTGGGGCGTGACTTTCACTTCGATGAGGGCGGACGCTTTTTCTTCAGCGACCTTGTCCCAATCGATGACAGCTTGGTAGCCAAGGATCAAGCCTTGGGCTTTGACCTTCTCCACCATGGCTTTGGTTTTTTCAGGGGTGAGTCCTAATAAAGAGGCGAGTTCATCCGTCGGCAAAGTGGAGTCTTTTTCCAAGAGCTCCAAGAGTTTTTCGTTGTCTTTGGTTTCCATAGTAAGGAAATTATGGCACGAGTCCCTACAAAGGAAAGCAAAAAGAAGGCAGGGAAGTCGTTAGAAGTTTTCAAAAGAATTAGCGGAGGGTCGGATAAACTCCGTTAATCACGTCTAGGTTCTCAAAAACCCAAACGTCTTCGCTCCAACCCAATTTTTCCGTATAGAAAGCTTTGTCGTTAAGCTGATCGACCGTGCATGAAGTCCCAAAAGTAGCCGGGTCTTCGAGAGTATATGAATTGACACAGTTGGTCGTACTGTTCAAAGCCCCAGCGATTCTTGTCAAAGAAACGCAGGAAGTAATGTCTCCGTATTCGCCAGTGATGCCACCGCCCCAACCGCCATGGAGAATTTGACCGAAATTGGCGCATTTGAGACTTCCATACGAACGACCGCCAATACCACCAGTGTCTTGCGTGCCAGCAATTGTTCCCGTATTCACGCAGTTTACCGCGGAAGAACCATCGCCATAGATCCCACCGACATCTGACCCACCCGTAACATTACCGTAGTTACCGCAGCGTTCCATTCCGCCATAACTTCCAGAGAGACCGCCAGTTCGATTTCCACCGTTAATCGCCCCATAATTAGCGCACTTGGATAAGTGAGCGTTATTGCCGGCTCCACAGATTCCGCCGGTATCCGAAACACCAACGATATTCGCACGATTCACGCAAGAAGAGACAACGGTGTCCGACGATTGAATCGTTCCGAATAGACCACCAACATAGTTTCCCGTATCGTAAGAATTTTTAAATGAGACCCGTGAACCTGCCCCGACTTCGATGTCCTTGGCCAAGAGATTATTGGCCACCGCAGCAACCAGGCCGAGTTGAAGTGAAAAATGATTGGTATCATCCGAAGCGACTTCTACGAGAAAGGCCGCATCGTCAATCGTCAAATTCTTGATCACGCCGTTGGCTTCAGAAAATAAGCCAAGTTTAAGATTGTTACTCTTGACGGTCGAAATATAAGACATATTCGTTATCTTGTGTTTGGCACCATCAAAGACGCCATCAAAGGCATTGCCCGCCCACTCGCTGCCGCTCAGGTCAATATCATTAGCTAACTGATAAGAGAAGCCTTCATTCATCGTTTTTAAGCCTGCCGAGTCGGTGATCGAATGCGTTTCACTGCCGTGGACCGTGTAAATCCCGGCAATCAGAGTTGCAGAGATTGTCTTGCTTACTCCGGCCCGGGTATAGGTTATTTCGCTTAAGGAGAGCGAATTTCGGCTTCCAGGGTTTAAGGTCAAACCTAAAGATTCCGTTGTGAAATAATAATGTTCGTCATCGACTTTCGTTGGGTTCGAATAGACACTACCATTGAGGGTCAAACTGTTAATCGGATAACCCGTCTTGTTGGCAAAGCTAACCATCAGAAGCGCATTCTCGTTCTCAAATTTCCAATCAATCGGCTCATAGGCAGAATTGACGAAATCCAAAGAAAGCGCAGTCAAATTGCCATAGATGAAGACGCTGGCTTCATTGTGAGCTGATACGTCGATGGAATACTCCGTTTCGTTCAGTTCAGCGACGAGTTCGGTAATTTGGAGCGTGGTGTCGCCACCGGCGAATTGGCCATTGTTAGTGATCTCGGCATAAATCCTACTCTTCGTCGAGGCGGAAGAAACCGGATAGGATTGACCATTGACCTTAACGGATTTGATTACCCCATTTGAAGGATTCTCGAGATTGGCTTGTAAATAGATGGTCTCGCCTTCGGAAACAGCGGAGGTATTAGCTATCGTCGTGCTCGTCAAAGCGAAATGGGGAGCCGTTTTGAAAGCGTAAGAATACGATCCTTCGTGAATGGCCTCGCCATCATTGAGATCATAGGTGTAATAAATAAGAGCCGTATAATCGGTATAAGCGGCCAAATCGGTGAACGTTAAGGAATCGCCAGCGATTGTCGTTAATAAGGTTGTTCCTTGATAAAGTTCAATTTTGCTAATCGATCCCGTCTTGTCGGGGTCGGTAAGGCTAAGGGTCGCCGAAAATGTCGTCTCGCCTCTCTTGGGATCTGAAACCGAAAGTTCCGGAGCCACTTTGGCAACCGTGCTAACCGCTTTTTCGGTTGAGTAGCTGGCTTTACCCGAGCCATCCGACAGATCGCAAGAATACGAAACTCTCACCGTATAAGAGTTATTAGAAAGCAATCCTTCAAATTTCCCGGTCAAAGAGGCATCGTTGGTTTGAACAACAGCCGCATCTTTCACCAGCTCGACTTTTTCAATCGTTCCAGTCGCGTCCGCATCATCAAAGGTAATTTCATAAGCTACCTCGCTTTGACCCGGAGTCAGCGAAGAAATCGTAATGGTCGGGGCGACCTTTTCAAGGGTTTTAACGCCGGATTGAACTGCCCAATCCGTTAACGAAACGCCATTGTCTTCATAGGTGAAATCAACATAAAGGTTATACGAGTGATTAGAAAGAAGTTTTGAGAAAGAACGGACATCCGAACCACCCTTTTCGACCAATTTGTTTGTCGAAGCGTCATAAAGCGAAACCGCGCTGATGCTGCCGACTGAACCGATCTTTTTTACGTCGAAAGTGATGGTGTCTTTACCCGCCACGACATTCTCGAATTGGAAAGCATCCCCGGTAATAAAATCGCTTGTTAAGAGCCATTCACCATGCAAGTCCCGGCCATCGGCCAAATCAAACGAGGTCGCAATGCCGTATTGGTATTTTTTCGACATCGAAAGATTTTTGAATTGAATGAGATTCGATCCGACTTTCAAGTCTTGTTGATCAATGATGGTCTCACCATCAGAAAGGTAAGCATCAACCGGATTCGCCCCGATGAGACCAGCAGCATCGCTGATCTCAAAAGTGAAATCCGCACTCGTGGAAGACACCGTGCTCGCGGAAACGACACAAGTCGGAGCGGTTGAATAGGCGATACCAGCCTGAATCGTCTGATTTCCGCCCATTTTCACATCTTTAATGTCGGTTCCATCAATGTATTTCACCGCATCAATCGTGTAAGAAATATAGCCGGAAGTACTCGGTGCGGTCATCGAAAGAAGAATGGATTCCATCGTCGAGCCGGCCTCAAACATATAGTTCGCATATTTCTTGCCGTTTAACGTGAAAGATTGAATTTCATAATCTTTGGGGTTATCAAAATGAACGTTAATCGTGAAGACTTCCAAAGGCGCTACATAGTATTTGACTTCGCTCCCGGAGCTCACTTTTAGATCAACCAAACTCTTGATATCGTTCTTCAGCGTTTGATTATGACCGGTGTGGCCATCTTCCTCAGAAGGCGTTCCGCTTTCATTTTCCGCAGCCAAATGGGCGTTTCTTAATCCTTTTCGTCCTTGGAGGTTTCCATTCTTTTTAACAATGGTCATTCCTTGATAAACTGGAGCATCTTCTACAACAAGACTTGAGGAGGCGGATGAAACTAAAGAACTGGAGCTATTTCCAGAAGATACGGAAGGAACAACGGCTACGCAAGAACTTAAACCTAGCATTCCGCTGGCCATCACGACAAGAAATATGGTTTTGTTTTTCATAAAAACGCCTCTTTAATTAGTTGTACTTTATCACCTATAGGCATCAAATTAAGATATTGAATGTAAGGAAATGGAAATCCTTGATCGCCATAGACAAATCTGGAAGATTTCATCGCCTTTTTAAGTATCTACTTCTGATACTCATAAAACATTTATTGAAGATAAGCCGAAATGCGGTATAAATCTTTCTAAGAGTCCAAAGGGGGACGATCGTTATGTCATTTTTAGAGGATTTCGCAAAGACGCATGCGGGCGAAAAAGAATTTTTGACCGCCGTGCTTGAAGTCGGCCATTCGTTAGAGCCCTTATTCGAACGCCATCCGGAATATGTTCCGTATTTTAAGGAATTGCTCGAACCGGAAAAGGTAATCCATTTCGAAGTGAAATGGGTGGATGATGCTGGCCAAGAAAGAGTCAATCAGGGTTACCGGGTTCAATGGTGCAACGCGATTGGCCCATATAAAGGCGGTCTCCGTTTCCATCCGTCCGTCAACCTTTCGATTTTGAAGATGCTCGCGTTTGAGCAGACCTTTAAGAACGCCTTAACCGGCCTCCCGATGGGCGGCGGCAAAGGCGGATCAGATTTTGACCCTAAAGGAAAGAGCGAGGCCGAAGTGGAACGTTTCTGCCGCGCCTTCATGGATCAACTTTACCTCTATATCGGCATTGATTCGGATGTCCCAGCCGGCGATATTGGCGTCGGTGGACGGGAAATCACTTATATGTATGACGAATATAAAAAGAAATCCGGTAAGGATGATGGGGCTTTAACAGGCAAGTCCTTAAAGGATGGCGGCTCAATTCTCAGGCCCGAAGCGACTGGCTATGGCTTATGCTATTACACCGAAGCGTTACTTAAGGATCAATTTAAGACCACATTCAAAGGTAAGAAGGTCCTGATCTCCGGCAGCGGCAACGTCGCCACCTTCGCTTGCGAGAAAGCCCAGCAATTAGGGGCTAAGGTTTTAACGATGTCGGATTCCTCGAGTGCGATCTATGACCCCGAGGGCATTGATTTAAAAGCCGTACGCGCGATTAAGGAAGGTCATCGCGGAAGAATTCACGAATACCTCGAATCGCATCCTAACGCCCAGGAAATGGCTTCCAACGCCATTTGGGGCATCCCCTGCGATATCGCGCTCCCCTGCGCGACACAGTTTGAGATTAAAGAATCATATGTTGATACTTTAATTCAAAACCGTTGCCTCGCGGTTTGCGAAGGCTCGAACATGTCGACCGAAGTAAAAGCGGCCCAGAAGCTTATTGCCGTGGGTGTTGGCTATGCCCCAGGCAAAGCCAGCAATGCCGGCGGCGTAACGGTCTCGGGTTTCGAGATGGCCCAAAACCGGACGGGCGAGCATTGGAGTTACGAGCAAGTCGATAAACTCTTAAAGCAAACGATGGAAGCCATCTATCATGATGCTGAACGTTTAGCGACGAGTCCAAAAGAAAAGAAGGATCTCATCACCCTCTCCAATGAGAGCGCGTTCCTTCGGGTCATGTCGGCGAAAAAGGCTAAAGCCAAATAAAGATTTTTCTTAGCAATAAAAGTTGACGATAAGCTCGCTCATTTCAATCAAAGGGATTTCCGTAAGGATATCGCTGCTATTTCCAGTGGCTTGATAAACGATATGCACGTGATTGGCCCCGGAGGGGGCATCCCCGGACATCGTCGATAAAGTTCCTAAGGCTGTTCCTTGTTCTTGGTCATACGTATTGGCGTAGAACGTCATCGTGGACGTGATGTTTTGAACGTAGGCAGAGTCCCCTTTAAAAGAGACCGTATCCAAGTTGTTCGCATAGACATCGATGGCAATGGCAACTACGCTTTCTTTTTCCGTTCCTTTGGAGGCGATGATCTCGGTGGTTGAGCCAGGGAGATAATCCCGGGTTCCAACTCCTGAAGTCACCAGCATCAAATAACCTCCGGGATTTAAGGTCAAAGAATCATCTTCAATCCGATGGACCCCGTCTTCAGTCGGACGGAAAGTGGTTCCGGGTCTAAGAGTCAAGGTATGAGCGTTAGTGAACCAAGCATCAACCTGAGGGCTTTCTTGTTTAGCGGAATAGAAAAGAAGGACCGCCAAAAGGACGGGCAATAGAGAAGCCACAGTCAGGAAGCCCTTCTTCGTCTTTGCTCTCATTAGCCCCTCCAACTCTCTTTTCAATATAGGCTACCTCCGAAACCATCACAAGAATAAGAAGAAATGAAGGAAATCAAAAAATAACGTCAGGAAAAATCCTTTTCTTGTTTCTCGATGCCTTAGTTTCGAGTCTTAAAACCTTGTTAATTCGTTATTTTGAAGGGTTAATTCGGATTTTTGATAGATTTTATATGAATATTTGGAATTAAGACGCCAAAAAACGTCTTTTAACGCTGGCCAAAACAAAGATTAGTGAGATTGAGATAACGGCTTCGGTTTAGCAAAATCACCATGGGTAAGGTGACCGAGAACCCAACCAAAAGGATGGTTTTGACCATCCGGAATTTATTGCTTTTTGGAAAGAAAGGCATCAAACACCGTCGCGATATTGCTATCGCCATTGCTTAGTAGAGGCAAAGAGTGATGAAGTCTTTTGACATCAAGTTGCTGAATTGAATTGGCGCGGAGATAACGCTCTGCTTCTTGGCCTTTTCTATTTTGGGGAACGCTGTGGCCTTGAAAGACCTCTTCGACATCCCGGCGAAACCAAACTAAGAAGTAGCCTTTTTGAGTGCAGTAAGTCGTAATGGCCTCGTTTAGGCTTTCTCCTTGCCGTCCGCTATCGGTATCAAGACAAAAGATAATCCGGCTCTCGCCGCCGGTGAAGGCGTAGGCCGCCACCGCTTTGTTGATGGACTTTTCTTCATCGAAGTAACGGCTCTTTCCCCCGAGATAGATGGCAGTAAATTTGGGTAAAGGTTGGCTCAGTTCATAACGCCAAGACAAAAAGGAACGAATATAAAGATAATCGCTTTGGCATTTCTTATTCGTTTCCACCACGATGACGTACTGCATCTCTCACTTGTCCTCTCCGAAAACCGAAAGGAAATCGAAAGCTTCAAGATTAAAGGCCGAGCCTTTAATCATCCCTTCCGGATAGAGCTTATAGGGTTGATAATGGCCATTCTTGATCCAAGGAACCATCACGTTGTCATCGCCTAAGAAACAAAGGCTCTTCGAATACTTGGATAAGTAATACATCGGGTCAAGACTATGGGCGGTAAAAATAAGTTGGCCATGGCCATACATCGAAATGAACTCCACCAGTTTTTGGAGATAAACCCCCGAGATATTAGCGTCGAGTTCATCAACGAAAACGATGCCCCCGCGATCGGCTAGAGCAATGGAATTAAAAAGAGAAATCAGTTTTTTAATGCCCGTGCTTTCATACACTTCGCTGATTGCGTAATCCTGATAAACCAGAAGATTGGTGCAAACATAATTCTCGGCATCCTCTTTTTGCTGGATCTCAATGGTTTTTAGCGTGGGCTTAAATAGACGGAGAAAGGCACAAAGGCGAGCGATGTAGTCATGGTAGGAAGGCATTTCTTTCTTGGGGACTTTGGTGACGCAATCACTATTGGAAGAAAGACAGTTGCTAATGAATAAGGCTTTAAGATCTTCGGCTTTCATATCGCTGTAGGTCTTGAGGAGCTGGGGCGGCATTGGGAAATCCGAATCATGAAGGTCACTCGTTTGAACTGCCACCGCTAAGGAATTGGCAAATAGGCAGCAGAGAAACAAGCAACTTTCGAAATTGTTCAGGTTCTCCCCCTCCTTAACGTAACTCTTCAAGCAACGACCCAGTTGGCTCACCAGAGTGTTATCTTGCAAAAGATTGAGGGTAGATTGCTTTAAAAAAGGAGCAAAAGAATCCGTGTTATCCGAAGCAAAACTCAACTCCCCATTTTCATTCTTGGCAACGAGCTCTCGTTCGCCATTAATTGATTTGCCTTTGATTTCTTCGATGCATTCTTTGACGATTTGAAAGCGATGATCCTTCAACATGAGCATCAAAGAATAAGCCATGAGGCCCAGGACTTTGTTCTTTTTCTTTTCGTCATAGACCGCGAAAATAAATTCAATAGAAAAACGCTTCGTTTTCTTATTGATCAGTTCATCAAAATAGCCCTGGGGTTTACTGGCGATATAAGAGGGCTTACTCATCAAATTCTTTGCTAAAAGAACCGAAAGGATCAAAGCGGATTTGCCACTGCCATTCTTTCCATAAATAGCTCGAATGTTGTTGCCAGGAAAAACAATGGTGTCGATGCCAGCCTCGCGATAAAAGGCAAGCGAAACATCCTCCGAAATATTCTTGACACCATTCGTGGTCAGTTTTAACAAGAAAAAGCGCATAAGTTCTCCCTTTCAGTGAAAGTATATCACAAAATATTCATTTTGAATATTTAATGAATTATGAAAGGACTTGCTAAAAAGATAAACCGATTTTAAGAGATGTTTCTCTTGTTAACTATTTCCGAGAAGAAGGATCGGCTCCTTTGGCCAAAAGAGCTTCAGCATCTACGATCGTTTGCGAAGCCTCAAGGGTGGCGAAGGCATCGATATAAAGCTGAAATAAAAGATCAAAGAGTTTTTCTTTCTCTTCGGCATTCAACTTCGAAAGAAGATCCGCCTCGGCAGCATCAGGTTTATGGCGAATATCACAGGTATTGGCCAACTTCCCAATCTCCGATTCTAAAGCTTTGTTATTCCGTTTAATTTCTTCGCGGTGGCCTTCAAAGCATTTCCAAATGGAGCCAAGGATCATCGACTTCTTCTGAAGATCCCCTTTAGTATCATGGTGAACGTATTCATAAAGAAGATCTGCCAAAGATTCGTCCTTCATCGTCTCGATGGCCTGATCCATCGTGGGGTTCTTTGGCACCATCCGATAAAGGGCGTCATTTTCTTTAATGTTCGGAATGAAATATTGGATTGCTGCAAGACAACGAAGGATATTGATGCGCATCGAATAAACAACGTGATCGCGAGAATCATAACGCACCACCGTTAAAACATTAAAAAGAAATTCGAGGTACTCCACGAATTGGTCTTCCGTCAATCGGTCTACACGATAAGAGGCTAAAGCGATATCGCTGATTCCCAATCGATCCTTCAATTCCTTTTGGGAAATAAAGGTCCCACGGAAGTTCCATGAAAGGAAGTTGCTGTTCACATAATCGGAGGCGCTGATATAGCCGGAAGTACTATCCCAATACCTTTGAGTATTATATAGCGTCTCCAAATTCCTAACTTCCTCGTTAAAATTGATTTTTTTGGCCAAGAGTTTCTCAACGAATAATCCCATGATGTTCTCCTTCTTTCTCTTCTTCGTCCGTTCTGAGATAATTCTTAAAATAATAAGCAAAATCGCTGATGCCCGTTGAAGGTTCGTTTATTCCATTCTTTTGACGGAGCTTCCGTCCATAACGGATGGCATTATCGAGACTCCCCTTCGCCGAAACAAGGGTTTGATGGAGACCTTCCGAAGTCTTCTCGTAACGGCAATCGGGATTGGCCTTTTTAAGGAATTGATTGATTTGCTCAATATAGTCATCGCAGGCGGAGACGGTGGATTGAAAATAGCAAAAATATAGACAGGGCCATAGTTCGAAGCAGCGATTCGAAAAGCAAGCGGTCCAGTGAATGCCGTTTTTATCGCAGGGATCGTTGTTGAGATTACGCTCCTGATATTCCGATTTATTCTTTCGCTCAATCCGGGCAATGGCGGATTGAAAATCAGCAAAATGATAATCATCTTTATCAAAAAAGACCCAGACATAATCAATTCTTTCGCCCTGAGAAATGCGCTGGGTGATTTCTTGTTCGGCATAGTCCAGTAGACGGATGGTGTCGAGGGCTTTCTTCCGATGATCGACTTCGATGATTTCAACGTGGCTTACTTCCGGGTCCACAAGATATTTTGAAAGGATCGCTTTCTCGATGCTTTTGGCATAGGAAAGCTCTGTCTTCGTGCCTTCAGCAAAGACCAAATGATGGCCAATCGCCGAAAGCTCTTGGGGTAAAGAAGCACGACCCTTGGGGCGTTTAATCATGATACCAAGAGGACGCCTTTTTGATAAAAGGATCGGCCCCATACCTTCCTTCCATGTATTGCTTGGAGAATTTCGCGTCTTTTCGAACTGGCTCGCCTTTATAGTCGACAATGCTGGATAAAGGAACAAGCCGAGTGGCAAAGGACTCGTCTTTAAAAGCGAACCAAATCTCATCCCTACGGAAGAGTTCATTCGTCATGTTGATGATGTCGTGAGAGTTAAAAATCAGCTGGTTGTTCACATTCTTCTCACTGGTGAAATAACTGATCAGATAACGGGTTAATTTCGGATGGAGATAGGCATCAAGATCATCGGCGAGATAGATTTTGGATTTACCACTATTGGTCAATAAACTGGCTAGAAGAGAGAAAGTCTTTCGCGTTCCAGAGGATTCGTTATCTAGGTTGATTTGGAAACTGTCGCCTGAAGCGTTCTTTCTTTCTAGGAACACATCATAGAAACTCTCTTTGTTTTTAACGAAATGAAGATCGCTGATGATAATGCCACAGTCATTTAGTTCTTGAACCAATTGCTGGGTATAAGGAGTTAACTCCTGCACCATGCTTTCCATGATTAAAGAAGGCACGTAAGAGTTCATCGTTTCAATGCCATAGAGATTCATCCAAAGATCCCGGAGAATGTCTAGGCCATAACTGCTGTTCGCGTTTTGGACGTTATAGAAGGTCTTCATCATATAAGAAATGGCGGAGACGCTGGGGGATAAGGCAAACCCTGGCGCGGAGATGTTAAGCGCGGAGAAAGCATCCCCTTGAAGTTTTCCCGCTTCATCGCGGCTGAGGAGTTCATGAAAATCACTTTCGCCTTTTTTACGGTAAACGATACCTTCTTCAACAATAGCGGGCACCAAGAATTTACGGGTATATAGAAACTTGTCCATCGGCATGATTCCCGAAGGATCGTTGACCATCTTGGTTTTAAAAGAATAGCCAATCTCATAGGAATCGCTCGCAAAAAAAGAAGTGATGGAAATCACGTCATTGGACGTCATCTTGCAAGGCTCGAAGGGGACTTCTTCACTGACAAGCTGCGTGTAGTCGACAAAAGATGAGAGTCCGACTCGGCCCACAAATTCAATCGCTTTCAAAAGATTGGACTTGCCCCCACCGTTGGGTCCATAAAAAGAGGAGATCTTCAAAAGCTTGTTATCGCATTTTTCGATGACGTGTTCCGGATATTCACTAACTTTTCCTTCATCCGCTTCCAACGAAAAAGTGACGGGTTCAGCGAAGGATTTAAAGTTTTCAATGGTGATTTCTTTCAGCATAACAAACTCCGTGAGATTTTTTCTCACAGACATTGTAACCCCAAGTTATAAAAAAGGAAAGTTTGGGAAAATGGAATACGGTTATGACGTAAATCGTTTCCGCCTAATCCCGCCCGCCCGAGAATTAGATGGGCAGGGAAAGTCTGTATTCAAGACGCGTAGAGGGGATCAGTTCAAGGAACCAATTTGTTTCTTATCCAGATTGGTCTTTTTCTTCCGTTGAACTTACTTCACCAGGAGTTCAAGATGAAGGAAATCGACCGCTTAAGGAGGACCCCATGGCTAAACAAGCAACGAATATTAATGAAATCATCGTGAACCGGATGTATATAGGCAGCTATTTGGACCAAGGCGAAAATATCGGTCACGAAGTCATCAATCTTTTTCAGCCAGACCAAAGGGATAAAACCTATATTTGGCTTAACTCACAAGGTTATTTGCGAGGGGAAAAGAATAATAGAAAAAACCGCGTGATGTTAATGGTTCGTTACCATCATAAAGATGTTTGGGAAGTCTTAGCCAAGACCGAAAGACTCGATTTATTAGAGGGCACCAGCAGCTCAATGACGGCGGCGGAGCGAAATAACGAGCAGAAAAAGACTCTCGGCTCTCTGGCCTATGGCGGAGCTTCCATCTTTGAAATCATGGGGAGAAACAAGGCTTTATCACGCCACAATAAGAGCAATGAATCAGAGAAAGACCTCGTTGCAACCTTTTCAACGGAAGGGATTTATTTTCCAGCACCCGACACCCAAATTTTCCTTTGCAACACGAAAGATAAGAAAAAACCTTTTTACGTTGAAGTTTATAAGAACGGCAAAGCCATCGACATCACTACTGGGAACAAAAAGGAAACCCACTCCCCAATAATCGACACCGAAGACAGTGACTCAGCCGAGGACCCCAAACAGCTTTCCCGTGAAAGTCTCCGAATGTTTTTCACTCCAAAAGGTGCTTATCAATACGGATACGACCATTTGTATTCTTTGCTTAACAGTAAATTCTGTTGGGGCGAAAAAAGCCACGGAAACAAAATCGGGGAGGTTACAAATACGATTCCAGCGCCCCTTACCTTTCTTTCTATTAGCGGCGATGAGGACCGTGAACTCGCTTTTTCCAACATCTTAGCCCACTATTTGCGAAACGAAAAAATCTGTCAGGCCTTTATCAATAACTGTTTGCTTCCAAATGACCCTCTAAATTTTGAGGAAGACACCTATAACGTTGAACGGGAAGAAGCCAACATTGATATCCTTCTCCGGGGTAAAAAACACATTATCGTCATTGAGAACAAAATCCAATCCAACATTAATGGGTTGGCAAAATCTTATCAAAGTCAAATCAACTCCCTATTCAAGAAAATGGATTGGCCGGATAAGGTAACAAAACCAAAGAAGGAGGATTGGGAAAAAGAAGCACAAGATTATCTCGACACGACAGGCCAAGAAGCAAAACCAACCCAATTAAGCAAATATTATGCCTATGCCCGTCTTTTAGCGGCGGTCTCTGGGATCGATCCAAGCAACATCCTTTATTGCGTCCTTGTCCCCAATTACCAAAAATACTTCATCAATAAGGACGAACTTACCAAATCCTATTTATTTGGATCCTTTTACGCTGATCACATTGTTTATTACGATAGTCTTTGCGACTTCTTTAACCCGAAGAGTCGCCTTTTTCGTGATCTCAACGAGAAAGAACAATTATTTTTGGCCGACTTCGATCAGGCTTTGGCCAAACACGCCAATGAAAAAGACGCTTATTACGAAAATGAGATTATACGACGCTTTTACAACGCCATCTTTGAAGTGAATACTGAAACCGGAAAGAATAACTCAAAGTAAGACGCCGCTTCCGTGCCTATAAAATACCATAAAGATACTTTAAGCGTGTTAATGAAATCAGGGCCGTGCGTCCTCATCTCATCGACCTGAAACCCACCTTGATAAAACGGCCATGGGCGCTCCAAATACGCTGTGGGACCACATTTCCCTTGGCGAAAAGGCATCGCCGTCCCTAAACGAATGTAACTATGGCAAGTTACCTTCTATTGGTCAAAGCGGACAAGCCTAAACCAGCCGAACGAAGCAAAAAAGTGCGCTCTATTCATAATTTAAGAATTCCCCATTAATGGTTTTTAAAAAACTAAAGCAAAATATTTTTGTGATGGTTACAATAGAAATATGCTTTCTCTAAAAAGCCTTGAAGTTGCTTATCCGCGAAAAACGCTTTACGCGAACGCGAGAAAAATGGTCGAAATCTACCAGCCTACAGATTCGCCTGAAAGATTAAGCGAAATTTTTAGTTCCTTATTCATGGATTACAGCTCGTTGTTTTGCAAAAATTCAGAGCTTCATTCTTTGGTGAATCAAATGATGATTCATTACTACCACAACGAGGCTTTCATTAAATCCACTTTCATTCAAAAAGTCCTTTGGAGAGGTAAGCACGTTAATATTTTCGAATTCCCCGTTAAGGACAGTAGAATTGATCTTTGCAAAATAAACGGCAACAGTGTCGCTTACGAAATAAAAACAGACTTCGATACTTTAAAACGATTATCAAAGCAATTATCCGATTATGGCTGTGTATTTGAGTTTGTTTACGTGATTTGTTCAGCAAGGCGCGAAAAAGATATTCGCAAAATGCTTCCGACTGGGGTCGGCTTATACGTTTATCGCGATAACGGCGACACCGTTTCATACCGGAAAGTGAAAAATGCCACGCGATCCTCGTCTCTTTGCCCTAAAGATCAACTCGATTGTCTCACTCTCGAGGAACTGCGCCGCCTCGTAAAAAAAGAAGAAAAAGACCTGTCCAAAAAAGCACTTTGTGAAAACCTTTTAGCAAACAAAAGTTTAGAAGACATCAATAACATCTTCAAAACTACAATAAAAGAGCACTATTACAAGAATTGGGATTTTCTTAAAGAAAACTCTCCAAAAATAAACGAAATCGATTATCAGTGGTTTTTCAAAACGATGGTTTCGCCTACAGCGAAGTTTCAAACGACGATCTGAAGAACATCATAAACATAATGGATTGCTCCGATAACATTCCACCGGGCATAGGATCCGGTCGTTTTTTCTCCCCGAATAATCCCCAAAGCATGAGAATCAATTTCATGGGAATTTTTCAAAGCTTGTGCCAAAATATTGGCATATCCACGAGCCCCATCGGCCTTCCCGTCTACAAACACCCTATACCCTTTGGTATTATGATGGTAAATAATCAAATTTGCTTGGCCAGGGTGAGGTATTTTGCTTCTCATGCTTTCTTGTTTTAAGACATTCTTGACCCCACAATAATCCCCGGCACCGGCAACATACGGAAACGACTTAATTTCATCAAAATAATCACAATGGAGTTTTTTGTTTTCGTTTTTGGCATCGACGAGTTCCTTCGTTTTCAGCGCTGCTGGATGGTTTTCGCCTATAACGATCAATGGGGCCTTCACATCGGATTCATCATAGTTCATAAGAGACGATTCCGATGTGGATACATCTTCTTCGCCAAGATTTAAGAAAAGATAATCACTTTCTAATAATTGTCCAAGAATGGCAGTTTCCTCATCGTCGATTACATTAACGCGAAGCCCAACGCTCCGATTAAGAGAGTGGGCCTTCTCAACGAAAGAAGAAGCAGACAAGAGATCGTCATGGTTGTCAACTTCGAAGACGGGGATAACATTCGGAAAATCAAACAAATGAGTTGATTCCGAAAAATAAGAATTGACGTCGAAGAGACTTGAAAGATAGGGATAATCTTCCGAAAAATCGGAAGAGGAACATTTTTTAAGGTTTCGATAGACCGCCACAAAAGGGACCTTTCCTTTTGGAAGAGCTAATAAAATGTTGGCTAAAAGCCGCGCATCGTTTTCCGAAGACTTCCCAATGGTTCCGTCTTTCTTAATCCGCCCAGGCCGAATCACAGGGTTTAAAAAGTCGCGAACTATTTCCAAAAAAGGAATAACTTCTTCATGCAAAAACGCATCTCGAAGAGTGGAAAGCCGCTTAATCTCCTCATCTCTTAAAATTAGAACCGGAACATAAACGACCTTCTGCATAAAATGCCTCCCGTTTTTAAGTATTATATATTGTAAAGTATGTTTTGTCAAAAAAGTTTACTTTTAAGCGATGAAAATGTATACTGGAAAAGTGGACATTTATTACGACAACAAAATTGAAAAGAAATTGTCGTCCGAAAAAGCTATCGCCATCGCTTTCGGAAGACTGGCCCTACCAATCAGAGAAAGATTATCTGAATTCTCTGTCGCCAACAATCTTGAAGAAATATCTACCAATCCACCGCCAAGACGCCACAAACTAGAAGGAGGAAACCGTTGGTCCGTTTGTGTGTCTAAAAATTTTAGGATCGTTTTCACGGGAAATGACACCGATCCAAAGAACGTGACTTCAATCACAATAATTGACATCATCGATTACCATTAGGAGGTTTGACGAATGAAACAAAATGTAAGATTGGTAAGCCCAGGGACCCTAATCAAAGATTATCTTCACGACAACGGCGTCACCCAAACCCAGCTTTCAGAAATGATTGGTTATTCTGAGAAGCAGGTTTCTTTGATTTTAAATGACAAAAGTCCTATAACCAAGGCATTTGCCAACGCGCTTGAAATTAAACTTCCAGGAACCTCTTCCTCTTTTTGGCTTCGCTACGCCGATAAATATGCCGAGCAAGAGGCCGGAGATGCCGAGGAATTAAAGCGAGAAAATTTCCGCGCTTGGGAGAAAAGATTTTTCCTATCCAAACTTTTTAAAAAACATCCCGAAATCAGCAAACTCGAACAGATAGAAACAATTAAACAAGCGACGGGTGTTCAAAATTTTGATGACGTTTTAGTACACCGATATGTTTTTGCGCAAAACATCGCTTTCCTCCGCGATGAAAGCAAATGCGGACAGATGAATCGTGATTTTTTGGATATTTGGTTTAACCTTATCGTTTATTTTGATGCCCTTGAAGGCAATAACGAAAAACAATGTTTCAAAGGAAAAGAAAACTTACGGGATTTGCTACTAAATCACAAGGGGTTATGGAAAACGACAAACTCGGAGCAACTCGTAGCTAATGTCAAATTTTTCGGAAAATTGGCTGGAATTCATGTCATTTTTTGCGATTCGGCTCCAACCGCCTATGTAAGAGGAGCAGCTTTCCCCAGAGAAGGCGAGATAGTAGTCGTACTAACTAACAGGTTCAAAACCATTGAGTACGTTGTTTTTGCTTTTATCCACGAACTAGTTCACATTCTAAACGGAGATGTTTCTACAGAAACAAATAAGGCTGATCTTATTGACGAAAACAGCATCGATGAATCAGCGACATCTGGAGCGGCTAAGGATTATTTCATAAAACCGGAAATTTATCATGAATTTTTCCCTTACTGCGACGGAACCAACATCGCCCCAAAGGGTAAAGAATTGCTTATCACGGCTTCAAAGGAACAAAACGTCTCGCTGGGGATGCTTGTGACCTTCCTCCAACACGATAAAAAGATTAGTTATGGAACCTTGCGTGAATGTATTCATTCTTTTGAATACTCCAAGGAATGCCGCAAGTGAGAAAACGAATAAAACGCTTACCCCAAATAAAGGACCGCAAAAGAAACCCAAAATTTATGCTGTTAACAAAAAACGGTTAATAGTCACTTCGCTACCGCCCGCTTTAAATAAGGCATATAGAAAGGCCATGACTTCGGACCATTGTTATCATCGGCTTCGACTAGAGCCAAAATTTTCTTTGATTTGATTTTTATTAAATGGGGCAAAACCAGCCAATTCCAAAATTTGGTTTTTCCTACTTTGAAAAAGACGACATTAAAGCGCGACTGGCAGAGGGTCGCTTTCTGGTGTCGATAAAAATAATCATTTTTTTGCTTTGGTTCGATGCGGATAATTTGTTGAAAGCTTCGTAAAGGCTGTCGAGTTTGGCTTCATTAGCTGAATCGCCTATGACCAAATACACGCCAAACGGGCATCTATGTGAAACGAGATATTGGTCTAACTGGCCCCCCTCTTCAATTCCGTGCACGAGCCCAGAATTTGATAATTTTTTAATTTCAACCACGCAAGAATCAAAAGCGCCTCTTGTAAATTCAAAGTCCACAGGTCCGCACCCATCATTAGCCTCTCTTCCCAAATGAATATCATTAAGCATGGCAAAGATATGGGCGTTAGCCAAGAAACAGAACTGCAAAAGAGATTCGCGCTTGTCACCAAGGTCCTTCCACCCGCCGTGATCTTGAATTAATGTTTTAAAATCATTGCAAATAAAAATAGAGAAATCTTTACAGCTGAGAAAGGAACCTTTCGAATAATGGCCCTCATTCACGAGAGGAATAACAAGACGATCATAAGTTAAAAAACCGAGTGGATCATCTTCAAAATCATACAGATGGCCTTCTTTTTTCTGATAATCAAGGAGCAAGGAACTCAAGAGTCCTGGTTCCCTTTTAAGAGCATTAAGAGTTTGGCTCTTTTTGTATTCCGAGGTCGCTCTAAAGGCGGGATTCAGATAAGGGGACATCTGAGACCTGACCTCTTCATTTCGGGCACAAATATCATCAATGTCACCATAGTTGCAAAATTCCGGAATCTCCGAAAGAATGTCGCGTGGAAGCAGAAGAACCGGAATGCCAGGAAAGCAAGGGTTTTCAAGGAGTGAGTATTTTTTTCCTTCAAAGATATCATAAAAATGTGTTTCGCGGGTCAACCCCATTTTTTCAATAAGATAAACGTTGTATTCATAAATATCTTTTTTCAAGATGGCAGCTAGCAAATCGCTAATCATGTCAACTCCGATACCTTCCTGGAAAACACTCATAATCTCGAATATCTGAGGATCCAAATCGCCCACGCGACTAATGTCGATAATGTTATTGATAAGCGAGGTCGCAAGCATTTTTGATATTCCATGACCTAATATGGTATTTTTTGAGTTGCCCAGACATATACCAGACAGCTCCCCAAGGGCCAAGCTTTTTACCGCGTATTGAAAAGATAAAGCTGAAGAATGATCTCTATAGTCCTGAGCCCAAAGAATCGTGCGCCGGAAATAATCGGTCAAAACGACGTCGGCATCTTTGAAAAAATTTGAAGAAGATTTCGCAATCTTCTTCGGTTCAATGTAAAGCTTTGAGTCACGAAAAAGAACAATATCAAAAAATCCTAAGTCTTTGATAGTTTCGGTTGAAATGTGGAAAGCTTCCGAAAAAACAAGATTCATCTTTAAATATTGTACATCCATCTCTATCATCCCCTTTCATTCTTTTTAAAATAACTGAAAAAGCACACAACAAATGATCGCGATCATCGCTCCTTCAGAACGCCTTCTATATAGGGTAGAATAGAAAAGGATGGCTCGGCCATTCGGAGGTGTTGTTTTGGAAAAATTATCAGTAAAAGATGACGAATCAATTTCTTTTGAGTCAATTCGAAACAAGCGTTACTACCCCGCATCTCTAGATAAAGATTTGCAGAAAGCGGATCTTTTAATCCTCCCATTTGAAAACTTTCGGGATAACCGTGATTTGTTTGCTGAATCCACAAGAGACTTCTACGCCTACGCGAAGAAAGACAAACGTTGCAATGTTGACATAGCTGCCACAGATAAAACTTTCAATATAATTGAGTTACATGATTCAGAGATTTCATTACCGATGCTTTTGCTTATGGAAGTGGTACTTCCTATCGCGGTTAATTTGATTTCAAATTTTATATCGGAAAGGATTGAAAAATATCATTGCGATAAAAATAAAACACCTGTGGCCATTCATGCAGCCGTGGAAGAAACCAAAACGAAAAAAGTCAAAAGACTTGACATTGAATGCGACGCAAGTGAGCTTCCTGAAGTCTTAAAAGAAGTTAACAAGATTTTCAAAAAACATGATAAATGAGGAAGAGATCAAAAATTATCTTTCTGGCAACTCACCAGAAGTATCAGAAGCAATCTACAGTACGATAAAAACCGGCCTAGACGAGGCCGTTAAGGCCAAAGACAACGTCAAGGCGAATCGAATGGCTTGCCTCAAGATGATTTGGGAAATAAAAAACGGTTATCTAAAGGCCTATGACCAAATGAAAAAAGTGACTATAAAGAAGGCTGGATCGGCTTAGATAGAATCGACTGCATCATTTCTAATTTGGAGGAAAATTCCGAATATCTCAGCGAGCCTTTATCTTTCTACGGAATCGATTTCATCAAATTCGAAATCCCTCAGTTCCAAAAAGTTTTCCCCTATTTTCTCTTTACAAGCAGGGAGACCATAATCGAAGAAGAAGTATGCAGTATTTGTGGAAAAAAGATATCGCTAAGAAATCCTTGTGAGCACGTTCCAGGAAAGCTATATATGGGAAAACTGTGCTTGCGTGAGGTTAAAAAATTCACGTTTGTGGCCATCGCCCTTGTAAAGAAACCTTTCGATAAGTGGGCAATAATAGAGGTAAGAGGAAAGGAATACGACTACGGACCTGTCAAATTGTTGATTGACCAAATGCAAAGCCCCTTTGACAAATTCCATACCGAAGAAAGCGTGTGTTTAAGAGAGGAATATAAAAATGTGGGACGCAACGAATTGTGCCCTTGCGGAAGCGGGAAAAAATATAAAAAATGTTGTTTAGGAACCAAACGCGAACAATTCAGGCATGTCGAGGTAATTTTTGATCGAAAAATGGAGAAAAAGAAAACACGATTTTTCTCGAGTTGGAAATAAAAAGCCACCTTTTTGGCCTAGAAACCCAATAGAGCCTTTGGCCATCAAAAGCATCGATTGTGGCCTCGAATTAGCGGTTCAAATGCAATCTTTCTTGAATTAAGTTTGCTAATCCCGTGCCTTATTACGCCTTTATTACATATATCTCATTAATTTTCGCGTTTAAAAAGAAAAAATAACATCTATTTGGGTAGAAAATAGGAAACAACACCATTTTCATCGAGGCAACAAGAAAAACGACAATTTTTGGGGGTAATTGGAACGACGGAGTTAATAATCAAGAATTCCCGATTAATCGCATGAACGCGCCATCGAGAAGCTACCATCCCTTTTCGGCATCCTTTACTTAGGAACTACAGGCATAGCTGCAAATCGTTAAAACCTTATCTGTAAGCTTACAAGACCGCGGTTCGCCTAAACGGGACCGCATAGTCCGATGTCTCTTATTACAATCCAAAATAATTCTTTAATAACTTCCTTTCTAAAGGGATAATGATTTGAATGGAGGAGAATATGAGCACTCTAAATGCCCAATTAGTTTTGGGAAACGGTTTTGACGTTTATTTGAAACTTCCGACAAAATATGATGATTTCTTTAGTTACCAAAAAATCTTCAATTCCGATTATTGTTCCTTTCGGGAAATGTTAAATTATTCTGAATTCGATCCTGACCTTTCAATCATAAGAATCCCTGACTCTGAATTCGATTCAGTTATCCACAAATTAACAAGTCATTTCTCGCTGTGGGATGCTTATTTTCTTTTGCTAGATTGGTTTTATGAAGTTGATCCGAATAATGAGAATGGTTTTGGCGGAGGGAAAAATTGGTCTGACGTTGAAACCCAAATCAGCAATTTTTTGTCCCCAAGTTCATCAATCACCGATTTGACCTTATCCAACGTAATGGAGGAATACACCAAAAAAGTCGGAATCCAACACATAAGGCTTAACACCCCCATCGGCAAAGGCTGCAATCTAAACTATTTTCTTGCGTTATTCCTTTATTTTAGACTCGACGAAGAGATGCGATTCAAAATTGGCTCACACAATTGCTTTGATTTTGCTTTAAAAGAATTGAAGATTTTTGAAAGGAATTTTAGTGATTACATTATTCAATGCGAAACCAAAAATGAGTTCTATTCAATAGAATCAACTAAATTCATTAATAGTCTTATAAACGGGCCCTTCGAAAAAATCACTGTAGAATCCTTTAATTTTACGAAAATGGTTCTCAACGAAAACTGGTATTACAGAAATGTTCATGGAATTGCTAGCAGCGACATGAGTGGTATTTTCGGAATCGAAACCCTATCCAACAAAAAGAGGATCGTTTCCACCGATGACCAATATATTTTTTCAAAAACAAGCCGCGAACTCGAACTTGAAATAAATGGGAATGCAGGCCCAGACGCCTTTCGAAGGCCTCATGTTCTCATCATTTTTGGTCATTCTTTGAATAAACAAGACGAAGGCTATTTTTTCGATCTTTTCGACACGATGGGGCTGGATGACTCCGGCGAAACGAGCATAGTCGTCTTCGACTTTTGCCTTTATGACAAGTGCCAAGAAGCAAAAATTAAGGCAGATCGTCTAACCGAAGCAACAAATTTGATTAATCGATATGAACAATGGAAGATTGCCAGTCAGCCAGCTTTGCAAAACCAAGGTTCGCTGTTATCTCGGCTGCTCCACACCGGGAGAATTCAATTTAGACAAATTCCCCGCTATGGCGAAAAAGGTGCATTTAACGACCCTAGTAAACAAAATTAAGCCAACATTGTTTATCGCTTATCCCCTTGTATTTCTTTTCTTGTAGGCTTATTGACGATGGCCCGGAGAATCGAGTCCTTCCCCGGCGTTGCATCCGTCATCCAGAGAGTACGGGACTTTGAAAGAAGAATGGCAAATACCCCTCTTTTCTTTTACTCACTAAAGCCGGCCTAATTGTGAGGGTAAATCTCCTAGAAGAGGAATGGCGATGAGACGATTGGCCTTTTTGATGATTGCTGTTTCCCCGGCGAGCTGGGCCCCGCCGCCCTCATTAAATCCTTTCCACCACCAGCCCGTGAGCCAGGGGGAATTTTATGCTCAGAGGAAGAAATTGATAATCTCCTAAATATAAAGGTCCCCGTTCACTGAGGGCCCCGCCACTAACCCTCGAACTCTTGAAGGAGGGTTTTTATTTCGCGATGCAATTGCCGTCCAGCATTCCAAATGATAGAAAAATTCTTTTAACGTATGCTTAGCCTCCAAGACCTTTTTGAGGATGAAGGCCAACGGAGCTAAAGTTAAAAACGGCGGTCAAATCAAACGTTAGGCCATTCGGGCCGAAAACGAAGAAAATATGACTCAATCTCGCGCTCAAAGGGGTAAACAGCAGCGTTGCCTCCTTCACCAAGATACCCAGAGCCTGCCTAGACTCCGAAACATCCAGGAAAAGACGTCTTCTGACCTATGATGGCTTAAGGATTACAGCTGTCAACTAACGATTTAACAAAAAGGCCGATACTTGCCTTAACAAATCAGCCAATATCAACCAATTTTTAATGGAGTCTACAAAAAACGAGCACTATTACATGCTCGATCTTGCGAGATCATTTAAGTTCTCTTTAATCCAATAATGACTTTATTATAACCTTTTTTAAAAATTATCAAATTGGAAAACGCTTATTCCGGATCTCCATTATACAATTTCATATATTTTTTAGTGATGAATTCATCGGTCATTGAGGCAATGTAAAAAGCAATATTCGATAAAAAGATTTTTAGATAGACTTTTTCTTCTCTATCTAACGTGTTAGTTGAAATCTTTTTGGAAATATCCGCTGAAAATGTTGCAATCCGAATTGGAGTTAGTGTTTCATCTTTGTCAAATACAAAAGTGGAGAAATTTTTAAGGAATTTATTAGAAAAAACGCCACCATCATTTCTTGATACATCCGAATAAATCCTTCGAAGAGTTTGGTCGTCTAGCTGACTCGGATGGACATAAAATGCCTTAAACACCTGCCTAATGATATGTTCGTGTTTGCAATCTTCAGATCGGATTAAATAGGAATTCCTTATTTTTTCACAAATAAAATTATCCAATCCCGAATTTGCATTTTTTGCAGCCTCAGTAAAAGCAACCGATTTATCAATTTCGGAATATACGACACCTCCGATTAAAGAAGAGCGAATTTTCTCTTCCACTTTTTGCGGATCGGAAAGGCCACAATCAAAAAAGCTTTCGCGGAGCAGTTTGCAGTCCGAAACCAAAAGGATTTTGCTTAAAATTGAATCGCCAAAATCGGATCCTCTTTGAGCTATTTCATCCGCCATTTTAACAATCTTTCCTTCTATAGAGATTGGATCTTTATTGTAAGCATATCCTTCAATTGCTTTTAATTTTGGAAAAGAAGACACGATTCTTGACGTGCCATAATCTAATTTTTCTTCATTGGCGTAAAAAGGTTTTGTGTGTTTTATTACGCCATCAAGCAGGCTGTCTTCTTTCAAATCTGCTAAACCAAAATCTCTCAATAAAATCTTGCCTGAAAAAACGTTGTGTTTGAAACCTTGTTCCACGTCGCACCCAATAAAATCTGGTAAAAGCCCCCCAAGACGATCTTTGCCGGACAAAATGGAGTGAAGTGTTCTCTCGCCGACGTGTCCAAATGGTGTGTGCCCCAAATCGTGGCATAAGGCTATTTTCAACACTAATTCTTGGTCAATTTCAAGATGTTTCTCCCTAGCAAGGAGCTGATGCGAAATTTCTTCTGCGACGGAAGCAACTTCAAGAGTATGAGTTAATCTATTCCGATAATGATCATTATTGGTTGGCGAGAAGAGCTGCGTCTTTCCCTTCATGCGTCTAAAAGCGCGAGAAGAAGTAATGTCAAGAAACGAAATGTGAGATTTTTCTAATGCCATTTTAAAAGTATACAACCTATAAGAAAAGAAGAGGAGTGGAAGTCAAAGGTTTGTAATATTTATTGATTATGAACTGACAAACTAAATCGCAGTTCCATCCAGCGAAACCGCATTTAGTCCGACAAAACCCCCTTGGGCTTATGATTTTCCCGTCCTACCAAGAGGCAGAAATCCACAAGAACAAAGAGGCATTTTAATTATAGGGATAAAACAAGGGTGGTACTTTGTTCTTTTATAAGAGGGAAACGCCCCCAAGGATATTTACCCCCTGGCGAGTGGGATCCCCTTCTTTTCTTATCCCCAACCCTTATCCGCGAGCCAGGGGGTATCTTTCTTTGGGAAGTGGAGGCGAAGAAAACGTTCATCGTTCCCACTTCTTCGATAAATCTTCGATGGACCCCATCGAGCCACAGCACCTGGTCGTAGCCTTCCTTCTTGGCCTCACTCTCAGCCAAGATGCTCCCGGCGTAGTTGCCCCCGCATTTGATCCCGCCCGTCCCGCCGAGAACGGCTCGGACGTCATTCTCCTCGATCTTGATTGAAACCGGAGAAAGTCCTTTTTCGTAATAGTTGCCTACCGGAGAGAGAATAATCACAAAGGAGTACTTCGAAGAGGGATGCACTCCCACCGCCGTTTCCGTGGCATAGCAAAAGGGACGGCTATAAAGTGAAGAGAGCTTCCCCGTTGGGATCCAATCCCGATCCGCTAAGACCAATTCCTTAAGGGCCTGGTAAAATCTTTCTTAGGAATCTCGACCCTGCCCGATAGCTCATCGGCATCTCCGAAGCGTTAAGGCGTTCCTCTTCAATCGAAGCGGGTTCTCTCCTTGTTTTCTCCTCTCGGCGAGCGGGGCCCCTCTGCCCCCGATTAATTCCTTCTCACCCCCAGCCCGCGAGCCAGGTGCCTTTTTCGCCAAGAAAAGCACTCAAGTCATGATCTCTCCAAAGATTCGTCAAAAGAAAAAGGCTGAATATAAACAATATATGATTTTTTACTAACGAGGAAGGTGCAGGGCCTGTAAACACACTACAAAACCGCGTTTGCCCTCGAGATCAGCGTCAATGTATGTCACCGAGAACAAAATAAAAGGTTGGCCGGAACGGAGTTGAGACTCTTCCTTAATGTCATCAATACAAGGGAAAAGCGAACCGCCTTCGTCATCCAAAGAAAAGATATCATCCAAGAGGCTAGTAAAATACGTTGCCAAATCAGTCCCGTTCCACCCATAGTTCCTCTTTTCCGAAAATGTTAGCAGAGAGAAGAGCGCTTCGGCGATTCGCACGTTAAAATTTGTTTCTGGATAAACGTGAAAAGAAAATTTGGCTTCCTCGGCATCGCTTTTTGGCGGAAAATTAGAGGAATAATGAAAAGCGAGGTCGTTGAATAGCCTTTCAAACTCTGCCGTTAAGGAAGGCGAATCGCTAATAATATCGAAAGGATTGGGGTGAACGCCCAAGAAATCGCTCATCACATCTAGAACGGATTTAAAGCCAAGCTTCTTTTTTCCTTGCATCGATTTGCCAAGTCCTAGAATACAATTCCAAACACTAAAAAGATTTCTCCGATGGGAACTAATGGTAGAATAGTAAAAATCTTATGGAAGCCAAAAGTCTTCCAACGATAGTCAACCAGAAAGCCGGATGTCCAATGGCAACAGAAACTCAAGACATTGAAAATAAAGCCGTCAGAGCGGTTTCCGCACTATGCGACCAGAGAGGAATAACTCCTGAAATTAAAACATTTTCAACCGAGCCCTCTTATGATGGTTACATTGTTTGGCAAGAAGACGATCCAGAGAATTCAAAAGCAGCCAAAACAATTTTCGTTCAAGTAAAAGGTACAACAGATTCTTCGAATACCGGAACTTTTCCTGTAGAGGTTGCCGATCTCGCAAATTTTGAACTTCACGGGGCCGTCTATTTCGTTGTCACAATGAGATGGACGGAAGACCACCGAGATTTTTGTGATGTTCAAGTATACGGTCGCGTCATTGCGGGAAATGATGTAAAAGATCTTCTCCCAAAGAAGAAGGAGCAAAAAACCACAACCTTAAATTTTCGATCCATTCCAGATAAAGAAGCTTTATTGAAAATCCTCAAGGAATACTGCATAAAGCAAATGGATGCAATCGAGCTCCCTTCGGCCAGTCCAGATATTTTAGGAAAAGAAGGAAATAAAATTCGAATCTTTGATTTTGAGTCGGCCAGCGCTTCGCTTCCTGAGATAGGGAAAACGTATTATGCACATATTACTGATAAAGATGGGACAACCTATTTTTATAAAAATTTCACTATAAATTCGAGAACCTCCGTTGTACAACATCCGATAAAAATCAAAGATATGGTTTTCTTCCAAACTTATAAAAAAATTGAACAAGACGACAATGTGACTATGTGGCCCAATCCCGCTTTGAGCGTGTCGATATCTAAAGGCGCTCTTTCGTTCAAATTGGAACACAACCACTCCACAAAAGATGTCTATGATGCCGCGTTATTTTTAAAAACGCTTTTTGTTGAAAAACAATTCTCGATTGGGGGCCGAATTCTCACTCTTAAAAGCGCACCCATTTCAAGCGTTTCAGATTTTTCGCTTGATGCCCTTTGTGAAAAACTATCTGCGACTTTGAAGTTTTTGTCGGAAATCGATTTCAAGGAAAACCTCCTCGTTTCGACAATTTCGCCAAAAGCCTTTGACAGAGTCAATCTTTTTTATGACAGGTCAAATAACGAAATGGCCATTCATAGCGCCCTTTTCAAAGACAGCCTTTATATATTTCTTCGTTTCCTTTCTTCTAACGGCGATCCTCACTGCATCAACATATTCAACGAAAGCATCTATGATCAATTTAATTTTAATATTTCGGAAGGAGGGAAGCGTTTTCGGGTACCCTCTTTCGCAAAGGTATCGATAGAACAATGGAATCAACTCACCTTGCCAGATTTCGATACTCTATGTAAACAAATAATGAGACACACAGATTTTTCAGAAGAAACGTCTCCTCTAATTAATGATTTATTGTGTCTTCGCCTCATTAGCGCTTTTGACATCAGCAAAAAAGAAATATTCCTGTCTTTGGCGGATTTTTTACTCTCACGTCTTTCATCGGCGGTTCCAGCAAGAAACACTATTTATCGAGTTAACCGATTGCAAATCAAAAAGAGAAGAAACGCCAGGTTCACCTACGAAGAAAAGACGTTCATCCATCAACTGATTGATAACGCTAATCCTGAATATAAAATTTGTGGATATGCGCTTTTTGAGGACTCCCCATCTGGTCTCGCCATTTTTAATTCCCTGCCAGATGAGGAAAAGAAGAGAGTAACCTTATGGCCAATTTTCAAATTTTTAAAGGACTAATATTTAATACTAGAAACGCTAGCGTTTGATGCCTACTAATATATTAACTTTGTTCGACACAAATTCGTTGTTTTGCGGATGAAAAAATCAAAACAATGCCAATACTTTTTGATTTAGCAAAAATAAAGGCGGTGTATAGGCCCCGATTTCACTTTCTCCAGTGGAATTTTTTGAAAATAATAATTGGCGGCCCACTAGTCGAAGCGGCATTAGCGCCTTTATCCAATTGAGGGTACACTAACTGTATGATATCTTTAGAAAGTTTCTTTAATTCTGTGGGGCTGTATCAGCCCCAGACCATTACCCTTTTCCATAGTAACAGTTCAACAAGCGTTTATTCTCCAACCGAAGACCTTCTTGAGCTGCCGTTCTTTTTCTCTCCGAAAAAAGGAACGATTACAACAAAATGCAAATATTGCGAAGAGAGAATGCCGTTTTCAATTTCTACTTCTTTTTCGGGAGATGACCTGGGGATCGAAACGACTCAATACGCCTACGATTGTTCTCAATATTTGTACTTAGGAGATTGTTTAAAAGCAAACGGACAGCCCGACGCTTTGAAATTGTTTTTAAACCACTGCGAAAAGAATTTACTTTCCCCAACGATGCAAATCGAGTTGAATAGGAAAAGAACGGCTTCTTTCTTTGCAACCTTTACCTTCGTTTGTAGATCGGACCAAACCCACGTGGAAAAAATGGTTGTTTTCATCGAATATTTTCCTCCTAAGTTAATCATCACAAAAATAGGTCAAGAGCCAGATGTTTTCTCATTGTCTGATGAGTTCTCGAGCCGATATTCTAAAGTCCTTGATATGTTCGATTGCAAAGTCGATTTTTTAAACGCGCAAAAAGCTCACTACTCAGGCCTTGATGCGGGGTCATGCTGTTACTTAAGGAGAATCTTCGAAAAAATAGTCCACTTTTACTGCAGCAAAACCGGAATCGATGAGGCGAAAAGGACCACTTCAGACATCGTAAAAGACCTCGATAAACAAAAAATATTTTCTACAAACGTTTCTTCGAAGTTGAATCGCTTATATGCATTGTTGAGTTTAAGCATTCATGAGATACCGGATCAAGAAATTGCGAACTATTTTGAAACGTTTTATCAAACTATTCTGTTGATTCTTCAAGACGAACAAAGCAAGCTTGAAACAGAAGAGTTATCGAAGAGATTGGATAACCAGTTAAACGAAATCATCGAGAAAACAAAGCAATAGATGAAAATTTTCTTTTCCGAAAACAGCGGAGTTTTGCTTTCTAAAAAGACGAAGGCTTTCAGATTGAGATTGACCCAATATTCCATTTCAACGTATTTTTGGGATGGGACCAATATTTTTTGTCCAATTGAGATAAATTGCCACTTTTTACGCTTTAGAGAGACTCCACAATCGGTGTTTTTTGCCAGCAGAAAATGACTTTTGCTGATGCCATCTTTATAATGGTGTTCAGAAAGGCATGTTTTAGCCTTTTTGAAAAAATATCCACGATTATTTCAAAGGCGTCTTTTCGTGTCAGCTTATGCAGAGGAGGTAGTGATATTCTTATTTAACATCTGTTGAAGCAATCAAAAGGTGGAAAAACGGAAAGACGCCACCTCTCATGGTTAAAATGATTGTATGCCTTCACCAAATAAACAAAAGGAGAAAATGATGGGGAAAGAAGAAAGCCAATTGCAGATGCTGATAAAGATTGCCGATAGTAAGGCTCAAAAGAATAATTCTCTATTCGAAGGTTCTTACTCAGAATTAAGAGATTTACTTAGACAAACAAAATTATCCTTTTATGAGACTACTAATTATTCAGAGGTGCGCTGGGATCATTATTCTGAATATTATATTTTTTACATCGATCCATCATTGGTTGATTCACTCAAAGCCTACAACAAGCAACTTGAGGAAATGTGCGCAACAATTTTTGATGTAAGCGGAGATTTTGATTTTTGTGGAGTTGAAATAAAACCAGGATCAGTAGACTCGGTTATGGCCGTGGAGCCAGAAGTTAAATTTGAAAAAATCGAACAAGAAGTTCTTTCCCAAATCAGCCAAGCAAAACATTCTATTTTTATTGCGATGGCCTGGTTTACGAACCACACAATTCTCAACGAGATCAACAAGAAAGTTAAAGAAGGATTGATTGTTAGCGCGGTATTAGACGACAATGAAAAAAACCACTGCTTTTTTCAAGAAAACGAAAGTCTTTTCGAAATCAAGTACCTTGCAATAGTATCGCGTTTCCAAAATATAATGCATGAGAAGTTTTGCATTATTGATTCCTCGACAGTCCTCCATGGAACCTACAATTGGACGGAGGCAGCAAATTACAACAAAGAAGATATGACAATAGACAAAAACATAGCGACCATTTCTTCATTCTCTGATCAATTTGCCTATTTAAGAAGCAAGCTATTCTCTTAACATAGAAATTCCGCCACCTGTTATTTCTTTTCTCGTGGACTTATCGATGATGGCTCGAATGATGGAGTCATTTCCCAAGTAGTGTTGCGTCCGTCATCAAGAGAATGCAGGGCTTTGAGAGAGAAATAACAAATACCCTTTTGAACGTTGCGCCATCAGTTTCCCAAAGTCATACTTTATCCATGGAATTAACGGAACAACCTATTGCGAGGGCGCCAGAGCTTATTCCCGAGAAACGCAGACAAAGTAATGTTGAACTTTTCCGAATTGTATTAATGTTGATGATTATCGCCCACCACTTCATTGTTCACGGAATTGGTTATCAACCTAACGCTTTTAATGTAAACAACGCTCTTGCAGTTGCCATCGAGCCCATCGGAAGAATGGCGGTGATATGTTTTGAACTAATTTCTGGTTTTTTCTTATATAATTCTTGTTTCAAATTCGAAAAATTCTTAAAACTGATTTTGGAAATGGTGTTCTACTCCTTGTTGTAGTTTGTCATTCTCGTTGTAACAAAACAAGTCCCGTATTCCGTAGACTTCTTGAAGTATTCCCTCCTTCCTTTCCTCTACGGTAACTGGTTTCTCGCATGCTACCTCGTTGTTTATTTGGCCTCTCCTTTGCTTAAAAAGGCCATCATCGCGAGTACGGAAAAGCAATTACGTTATTTGGTGATCATTTTCTATGTCTTGGTAAACGTTATCTGTTTTTTGGCCAGAAACACTTTACTCGAAAATTGGTTTACCAGCCCTGTTCTTTTTGTTTTTTGGCTTTTCGTTGGGGCTTGGATTCAGAAAGGCAACTATTCGATCAACTGGAAGTGGCGGTTGGCTGGAATCGGAGCCTTCTTGATTGGGACAACAATTCGTTTATCTCTTCTTTACTCCAACAGCATAAATACCACTCAGCACGATATTGAGAAGTATTTTTCCTATTACTCCCCTTTTCTCGTCGTGGAAGCCGCGGTCCTGTTCTTGGAGTTTAAAGAGCTCAAAATCAAACAAAACAAATTCATAAACACCATATCGGCAACCACTTTAGGCGTTTATTTGATTCACGATAACGACTATGCAAGAACCACTATCTGGCACACGTTGTTAAAAACGCAAAATTACACTGATTCTTCTTTATTATTTCTTTACCTCGTTGGGTGCGTTTGTTTGATTTTCGTTCTTTCTTCGGTTATCGACTTAATTCGAATGTATTTTTTGGAGCACCCCTTCTTTTTTCTTGTAAACAAAACCCATAATCATGGTAGTTCGATTTCGTAAATTGATTGTGTAATAAAAGAGTGATTTTACCTGCCGTACAATCGTTTCAGACCAAAAAAGATGTGCCTTCCCGCGAATCCTCAAAAGAAGACAAAAACACGACATCTTTTAATAAGAAAAATTAAGCAAATAGTTTTTTTGCTCTTTCGTAATCTTCTGGAAAATCAATCTCAGACCAGCGCATCCCATCCACTCCGAAATAATCCACATGGCAAAGACCGTCAGTAATTACGCCCTGAATGGCACCTTCAAAATAGGATTTCAAAACTTTATTCTCTAAGAGAGATTGTGTTTCATGAAATAGCGGATCAATCGATGTTTTTTTGCATTTACAAATGCCAATGAACTCACCCAAAGCCTCTTTGGGATCCATCGTTTTATTGATTTCGATAACCCTACCGTCTTTTTCTTTCACTTTCATAGCCTCTTCATCGGTAGGCTTAATGTCGACGGGAAGCACAATATCGGCTTGAGAATTAATCAGTTTTCTAAAAATGCCTTCTTCACAAATTGTATCTGCATGTAAATAGAGAAAATCATCTTTCAAAAAACGAGATCCGACCCAATAAGAAACGAGTACGTTGCTAATGTCGAAAAATGGGTTAAAAACAAGTTTTATTTCTTTATCTTGGCCAAATTTGTGATCGAATTCCTCATGAAGATTTCCAATGACAATGATAATGTCATGAATCCCCAGCTCTTTTAACATGCGAATATTACGGTCAATCAAGGATTCTCCGTTTATCGTAACAAAACATTTCGGTTTGCCGTTTGTTATCGCGCCAAGACGGCTCCCCATGCCAGCGGCCATAATAATTGCTTGCATAAATACCTCCTATCGCTCAAAAGAGCGTTGATAAATTGAGATTATCGTCTGTTTGTCCGAATATGATGGATCATCTCCAACGTTGCCCGTAACAAGCGACGCCATTTCATCGATTCTATTTGCCGTGAGACCTAAATCGCTCAGCGAAACGTGAGCTAGACCGATCGATGACATAAAAAGACTTACAGAATCAACAAGACAATCGCTTTCATAATCCTCTTTGCTGAAAATTTCATCTTGAAGATAATCGAATTTCCCCTTTGCAAAAGGGTAGCATTCCGATACCCAAGCGGGGTATAGGGCCGCCAAACCAATCCCGTGGGATGTGTTTGTTATCGCCCCAACTGGATATTGCAACCGATGGGGCAAACAGGTAGAAGCGTTGCCAAGGTTAATGCCCATAATCATGCTGGCATAAGACATTTGAATTCGCATATCTTCGTTGTTCAAATCGTTCGCAAGTTTGGGCAAAACGGAAGTAACAATTCGAAGCGCTTGGATTGATAAACCCTCCGTGAAGATGGAAGACTTTTTTGAAATAAACGTTTCAATGGCGTGTGCAAACACGTCAAATCCCGTTTCTATGGTAACCTTTTTCGGCACAGAAACCGTCAGCAATGGATCTACAATTGCGTGCCGTGGAAATAAAGCATCGCCTCTTACACCTTTTTTCATGGCACTAGAGGAGTCAGAAAGGATTGATCCTTTCGACAATTCAGCACCAGTTCCCGAAGTAGTTGGAACTGCGATAATTGGCAAAGCATTGGCAACGTTTTTTCCACGAAAATAAAAATCATCAATCAAGCATTTATTGCCTAAGCCTAAAGCGATGGATTTAGCAGCATCCATAGCGCTGCCACCACCCACGCCAACAACAAAATCGATTTGATGAGCCAAATTTTCTTGTATCGCTTCATCCACTTCCTTAACTTGGGGATTGCTCCCAACCTTAAAAAAAGTATAAATATTCGGTTGGTTTATAGCTTTGTTTTCAGATAAAAAAACCAAAATCTTAGCCAAAATACCCGACTTTAAAAGAAAGTCGCCCGTTGAAACGAGTAAAATGTTGCCTTGAATAATCGTGGGATCGTTGAACAGATTCAGGCTCCCCGGGCCAAAATGAATCGAAGTTGGAATTTTTAAATTAAAAGAATTCATAAATTTTCTATCACCTTTGTGGTTTCTCTAGAAAGTAAGGAGCATACTTCTGACCGTTCGGTAAAAGTATCTTTAAGCGAATAATAAACGTCTCCAAATAATTTGTATAATTGGTTGTATTTTTCGACATTTTTAGGATTTGGCAAAATGATAGTCTGAATATGCAGTTTTGATGAAGCCTCACGGAAACTGGGAATCTCCCCTGACCCAATCATCGCAAGGATGGCGGCACCAACAGCTGTTGTCTCGAAATTGTCCACAACGTAAACCGGTTTATTTGTTATGTCGGCTTTCAGCTGGGAAATAAAACCAATTCGAGCCAATCCACCAGATACAAGCAAACGCTTTACAGGGAGGCCTGATTTTTCAATTGAATCGACCAGATTTCTAAGAGAGTAGCCGGTGCTTTCAAAAACCGCACGAATAATATCGGCACGAGTGTGTTGTCTTTCTAATCCGAATAAAACCCCACGAGCATTAGAATCCCACAAGGGGGCCCTTTCACCCATCAAATAAGGCAAGAAAATAAGGCCTTTAGCACCTATCGAAGATGATTTGGCTTCTTCTTCCATTATTTCATAAGAAAATTCGCCTTGAGAATAAAAACATTGTTTCGCCCATTCAATCAAGCCACCACCAAGGTTATTCGATCCGCCAAGAACCGACATGCCAAAAGGCGGAAATCTCGAAAGGAAAACATTGTTTGGTTTGAAAAGAGAGGGGTCTCGATAAGAAAGCGCACGAAGAGATGTAACGGTTCCAGAAACGTCGCAAGCATCGCCTTCTTCTGATGGGCCGCTGCCAAAGAAAGCACATAAGGCATCATACGTCGACAAAACGACTTTGCAGTCATCACGAAAACCATATCTGGTGCACAAAGATGATTTTAAAACCCCGACAACATCTCCCGGGAATCTTACTTGAGGAAGGGTTTTTGAAGAAATGCCCAAATCCTCAAGAAGGTTCTCAGGATAGGACGAGTTCTCTACAGAATAATGATATTTGGCGGCGTTGAAAACGTCTGTAACAAATTGTCCTGTTAATTGAGAAATTAAAAAATCATTAGGAGTTAAAAAATACGAGGTTTTAGAAAAAACATTTGGTTTATTTTTCTTTACCCACAGGATTTTCGGAAGCATCAAATATGGATCGCACGCAAGCCCCGTTTCTTTTTTGACTTCCCCAAAATAGGACGAGTTCTCAATTTCCTTTGCTTCTTCCGTTGCTCTTTTATCAGAAACCATGATAGCTTCGAAAAGAGAATTCCCGTCAGCGTCAGTACAAACCAGACAAGAAGATGATGCAGAAACTGTAACGAAATCAATTGTTTTAGGATCAATATCAATAAACGTTTTGAGCAGAAGCTCATCGACTGCGGAAATCCATTCGTTTGGTTCCTGAGTAACTCTAGCGCCATTCAATGCTGTAGTGATTGGCTTAGAGCAAGAAGATAAGACTTCGAAATCAGAATCAAACACGATAACACGGATGCTTTTTAAGCCCATGTTAATCACGAGGTAATTTTTCATAAGGAAATTTTACTATCATTTTCTGTGTCTTCAAAGATAGCAAGTGTAAAAGCATGCATATAAGAAACAAAAGGTGATTCGTAATCCTTACGGCATCAACGGTTTTTGAAAATCTATCCCTAAAATTGTGACTCTTCCCCATGCCTTAAGCCCCCTCGGGAAGAGATGGTCTTTGTTGATTAAAAAACGCAGAATTGCAGTTACCTGACACAATTTTGCAGGCAATGTACCTTTTATACCAGCTCTCATTTGCTCCTATAAGCGTTACTTCATCTTTTCGATTATTTTGAACTGCTAATTTCTAAGTATAAAACCATTTAACCATCCGCGGACAATGGCTGGAAGTTGAAAACAAATGAGATTTTTCCCATAGAAGCGAAAAAAAGAGACCAGGCTCCAAGTCAGCAAAGCTTTGTTCGAGGGGAGTTCCGGCCCTCGAAGAGTCAAGCCTCGTCCAATCCCATAAGTGCCTCTCACCTGCCCCCCCAGTCCGCGAAGCAACACTCTTTTAGAAAAAAAGTTAATATTGCACTCGTGTGGCGTTAAGGGTGCGGGCCGGATAGTTAGGATCCGTCGGGCAATTCGCCCCGCGTGATCGACGAGCCTTTCGGCTCAGCAAAGGCCGAAAACTGCATTAAAATTCCCGATTTTTAGCCGACAATCGCGGAAAAGTGCGATGATTGGCTCGCTTTGACCACACGTGTGCAATCTAGACTTTTAGAAAAATACCAACACTACGCTTTTTTATAAGAAAGGACTACCGCTTTGTCTTCTCAAGCGCAGATTTTAATTGTCCAATAGCAATTTTTGAGGAGATGAGCAGACCGTTATCAGAATCGACAATAATACAGTTATTAATCCCGAGAAGTACAATTTTTTTATCAGAAATTTTACCGATGATAATGTTGTCGTTTGAATCGACGGAAACAGGATCCGAATCCACAACAACATTATTGCATTGATCGTGTGAGAACAGTCGATCAAAGGCCAAAAAATTCCCAACGTCATCCCATCCAAAAGACGATGGAATAACGAAAACGTTATCGGCTTTCTCTAGCACCGCAAAATCGATTGACTTTTTAGGTAACGGGGAAAAAAGGGACAAAACTTTGTCTGCTGTTGTTTTCCCTTGATTAAACGAAATCACTTTCCCTAGTTCGTTAAAAAAGGACAAATATTCAGGAGAATATTTACCAAAAGCGGCCAGCAAAGTTGATAGACGAAAAACGAACATTCCGCTATTCCAAAGAAAATGACCGCTTTCAAAATATTCCCGTGCACAGTCTGCGTTTGGTTTTTCGTGAAAACGAAGCGACGGAACCGGGCGGCCTATCGGGGCTTCGTTCACTTCAATATAACCATACCCAGTTTCAGGGTATGTCGGCTTAATACCGAGAGTAACAATAACGGGAGATTGGGCTTTTTCGGCGGCAATCGTTAGAATTTTACGAAATTCTTTTTCATCTCTGATGAGATGATCTGACGAAAGAACTATAATTGTAGAGTCGGGATAATACTTTGAAATGATTAGAGACCCGTAAGCTATGGCGGCGGCAGTATCCTTAAATGTTGGCTCAACAATGATGTTTTGCTGTTCCAAAGAAGGTATCGCCTCTTTTAAGGCAGGGACCTGGGCAAAATCTGTTGAAACAAAAATTTGTTTTTTTTCATCAACTAACGGCAACACTCTTTCGTATGCTTTTACAATTAGGGGTTTATCGGAAAAATACGAAAGAAACTGCTTTGGCTTGCGCTCAGTGGACAAGGGCCAAAATCTCTCACCACGGCCACCTGCCAAAATTAAAAAACAATTCATGATGCGATTGTAGCACCATCTTAACGCCACTTCTATGTTGCATCAGCCAACAAACAGAACTCGGAAGTGACAAACAGTTAACCAAGAAAACCCATTAAACCACCCTGTTTCGGGAACATAAGCTCCTCGTGGTTTATCCGTTTATTAGCAAAAAGTGAGGATCGCTTCGATATCGTCTTAAAACGTCTCCATATGTTTCGAATTCAGGAATAAACAGAGTTTGTCTTTCGAATATCATCATTAACATCAATTCGCATCAACCAAAGAAACGTTCTTAATTTCTTTCGGTTCAAGATCTTCAAAAAGCGACACGGCCAAAACCTGCCGTAATAACCCCAAAATTTGAATATCGGGAACTATTTCCTCCAGACAAGGGAGATCGTCAGAAAAAATTACACTTATAAAAGAAAACTTTTCGTTATCAGGGGGATACGGTCGGCGACAAAAACAGAATATCCTTTGCTCAAAAGATTTTCAGCGCACGCTAACTCGATTCAACAACCGCTGCCAACCACAAGCGCTTTCGCGCGTCAAAAACCTTTTCTAGTAAATTTTATCGCTCTAGCCTCGCTTTCGCGTTAATGATTTTCCGAAATGGCGCAAGGTCTAAGCCAATCTTTCGATTTGCCAAAATTTTTAGAAATAAATCACAGCTACGCGGAATCATGAACAAAGTTCCTACAAGCCTCTCCCGCGCCCTTCAATAAGCGCAAAGTCTCAACCACTAAATTTGGGTTGGAAATGGGTTAACTTACCGGCCACGTCTACTTCTTTTTTTCTTAAAATAGGCACTATGAAATCAAGCCAATCCAAGAATTTAGGTTCAGTGAGTGGACGTCAGTTGCCCAAATGGAGTTTCGGGCACGTATGTTTCTACCTAGGATAATCATGCCATTATACACTCATTCTTTCACGAAAAAGTATCAAGATTTTTCAGGACCAATAAGGCCAAAGCGGAACGACCAAGGCTCAAAAACCATTTTCATCTATTTCGCAAAAATACGCCAGACATAAAAATCAAAGGTCGTGAATCTCCTTGAGCATTTTATAAAATAAAGAAGCGTTGTTGCTCGAAGAAAACTTGTCTTTTCCAATATCGAAAGAATTTTTACACATCTGGTTTTTTTCAGAAAAAGGCAAGGACGAAATGGCTTGAATTTGATGAGCGAATCCATCAATATCTCCCGGGGGAATCAAATATCCATCAACCCCATTAAGAATCTGTTCATGAAGCCCGCCTACATCGAAAGCGATAACAGGCCTCGAGCATTGAAACGCTTGAATCGCAACTCCAGATTGAGTAGCGGCCTTATATGGTGCAATCACGCAAAAAGAGCCAATCAAAAAGTCAAAAAGCTCTTGATCTGAAATATAGCGATCAATAACCTTGATATTACTCAGAGATTGAAACTTCAGAGAAAGACTGTGATCATCGAATTTGCCAGCTACAACAAAATTCACATCAGGACACTTCCTGGCTATTTCATAAAACTCGTCAAGACCTTTATATTGCGTCATCCGACCAAAGAAAAGGACATAGCTTTCATTAGTGAGGGGAGAAAAAGAGGAAAAATGCTTTGAAAGAGGAAAAAAGAAGGCTTTGTGAGAAAAGCGGGGATATAAATCACAAAAACTCCTGAACTCAAAATCACTCCTCAAAAAAATAGCATCTGATCTTTTCGCCACTATGTTTGTAATTTTCTTGATTAAATGCCCCTTTAAATCGTCGGAATGTGGCTTAACATCGTGAATTGAAGAAACGAAGGGACAACGAAACCTCAAGTGGGACAAAATGAATAAATTCCAAACATGGATACTTTCAAAATAAATAACATCGGGCTGGATTTTTTTGAGTTGGCGAATAATCCGCGATAAAAGAAACACGTCAAATGTTTTCAACGTAATTCCAGGTCGTTTTGGGCAAGGATAAAAAAAGTTTCTTGAGGTATGAACGAAAGAATACTTCGGATTTGTTATGCCTATTGTGTATACTGAGTGAGGCGAGGGTTCGCAGGAAAGGGAATAGAACAACTCCTGTAAATCGGGATTATCGGAAAAACAGATAAGTACAATTTTCATATATTTGATAATAGTATAAGGAAATTGGCCAAAAGAGTACCATAATTTATTATGCAGACGTGTGGAAGGGAATTAGCATATTTCAATGAAAAAAGAAAAAATCCTCTATGTGACAAGTTTGTCAGGAAAACGCATTAATTCATTCATGCGATCCGCAATCGTCGCCTCAAAAAATGCTGGCTTTGATTTTACGATAGTCTCGAACGAATCGAATGCTGATAAAAATTTATTTGAAAAAGACTGCAAAGACTATGGCATAAATCACGCCTCAATCCCTTTCGAAAGACAACCGCTTTCGCTTAAAAATCTAAAAGCGTATCATGAATTAAAAAAATACCTTAAAAAGAACGATTTTTCTCTTGTCCATTGCAATACTCCAATCGGAGGGGCGCTAACAAGAATCTGCGCCCATAAAATTCATCAAAAAAACATCATTTATCAAGCGCATGGTTTTCACTTCTATAAAGGCGGAAACGTCTTGAGTTGGCTTATTTTCTTTCCCATAGAAAAATGGCTTTCCCACTGGACCGACACGCTGATAACCATAAACAAAGAAGATACGGAATTGGCAAAAAGGCATATGAAGGCAAAAAGAACGGCCTATGTCCCTGGAGTGGGCATCGACGTTCGAAGATTCGCTAAAGGCCAACCATTTGAAGACAAAAAGAAACTGTTGGGCTTAAAACAGAATGATTTTTTAATTATCTCCGTCGGGGAGATGGACAAAAACAAAAACCAAATTGCAATAATGAAGGCCATGATTAAATTGAATAACCCAAACATTTATTATGCAATCATTGGACAAGGAATTTTAGAAAAAAAGCTCCGCAAGTATGCATTAAAAAAACATATTTCTTCGAATGTTTTCTTTCCCGGTTTTCAAAGCGACACCTACTCTTGGTATCAATCTGCCGATCTTTTTATTTTGCCTTCATACCGAGAGGGGCTTCCATCAGCTTTGATGGAAGCCATGGCATCCAGCCTTCCAGTTATTGCCTCTGATATTAGAGGCGTACGGGATTTAATCGACCCCCAAGGAGGCGCCTTAGTGAGTCCAAACGACCCATCAAAATTTGCTAATGCAATAGCTATTCGTTTCTCGGATTTAGCTCTTAGAAAAAAAGAAGGCGACCATAACGCTTGCAGAGTAGTCGATTTTTCATTTGAAAAATCGGTTGAAGCTTTGGAAAACATCTACAAAACACAGATTCACTAGCAAAAACAGTTTGCTTAGGCCGATGGCCTTAAAATTAGCAAAAACCTTTTTCGTTTTCAAACCAACTAAAAATGAGTTTTTAAAAAGTTTTTAAAATCATTTTTTTCAGAATGGAGTACCGCGAAAGAAGCAACGGGCAAGCCAAGCGAAGAGCAGCACTCAGTAAGAGAGAGGACTTCGCTTTGACGTGTGCCTTGACCGGAAAAACAAGAAAGGATGACGCCGTCTAGCTGTTTTTGAAGACTCGCAAAATAGAGGGGATTTTCTTCTTGGCAATTTACTATGAGAAAAATCTGGTCGCAGCACAGCCGTCTATTATATAAGAATAAATCAAAAGCTCCATCTCCAAAAGCTTGAGCTAGATTAGAGCCTTTCATTGAAAAAACGAAAATTTCAGAGAAGGTACTACTTGGAATTTTTTTATATTCAAAATGATCACCAAGTTGCAGAAGAGGAAACTGACGAAAAGAATTGGATTCAAGATCGTCTTTCTTTGAAAAAATAATCAAACAAGTTTTACGAGAAATTGATGCTGAATAATTTCCTAATCCCGTAGTTAGATAATAAGAACTGCCATCTTTGGGCGCCGAAAAGGCGATAGTCTTGTGGCTTTTGCCAGACGACACATCGATAACGTTTTGCAAAAATGCCCAATCGGAATCAGACTTCATTTCCTGGGAAGGGGAAAAAATAAAACTTCGATAATCTTCTGTAAAGGAATGGCAGTTGTTAATATCGATTTTTTTACTGTTGATTTCCCGAAGGTCTTTCGAAGAATAAATTTTTCCATAATAAACGTCGAGGAAGATTGAAAGAAAAAGGCCAAAAACTATAAAGGAGGCAAAAATTAATAAAGCTCCTCCCGTCGAATAATGCTTATTGGAAGACGGAGCAACTGCAAGGCTTTTTATTGAAAGACTTCCGTTCACTATCTGAAGAGAGTTGCAATACGCAACCGAAGAGGACAAAACCTCGTTCGTGCAAGTAACAACAATGCTTTCATCAGAAGAAGAGAAAGAAACAATATATCCATAATTCGCTGAATCTTTTTTGACGCTAACACCACTTGATAAATCTGAATAGCTTATTGGCTCACCATTGGCGTGGGCGACGCCTTTTGTTGACAAATCGGAAAGGGCATTTTTATAAACATCATAAGATGTAGCATTAAGAACTGTAATATCCAATGCGGTGCTACTAAGAGCGTAAGAAGAAACGCAGGTGCCTGTGGAAGAATAAGTAACGCTTTTCGAAAAGAGCAAATAAGAGCACGAGCCAATGACGCCAAAAAAAGTAAATAAAAATAACAAAAAAATATGATGCCAAAAACTTCTGATAATAAGAAGAGGATACTGATTATTTTTTTCTAATTCCATATTCATTTTCCTTTTTTGATTCTATCACCACGCCACGATAGAGAGAAGGCGAAGAAACTGAATGAGTATCATCCTGCGAAAAAGGGTGGCCAAGCACAAAGAAAGAGGAGAAAAGAACAAGAAAGAGCATTTTTGGATTCCAAAGGCTATATCCAATAAAATCAAAAACAAAATAGATTAAAAGAAAGGCCGATGGTGAAAACGCCGCGAACGTTCCGTTCGATGAGCGATTTTTCCGCCCAAAAACACGGGACATCGATTCGGCAAAAACTATAAGGAAAAAAACCGAGAAAATGGAGCCAACCGGAAGGCCAAAGACTGATACAAACTCAAGGAAGAGATTGTGACAATGAACGTTTGCGCCCATGATTGCATTAGCGAAAAACTTATCAGATCCGTAGAATCCAAAAAGCCAATAGTTGGATAAATTGGTGATAGCGTAAGCATATATTTGGAGCCGATCATCACCAAATAAGTCGCCACCAGAGGCGGAAGATATCATTCGACGAAACGTCGCAGATTTCATCAACAAAGAATAAATTGTCGTCCGAAAGGAGAAGCAAAGAACAACAACAAAAAACAACGTCATAAATAAAATAATAAGGGAGAAAGATTTCCCTCTTTTTTTGCCTATATGCAAAAGAAGCTGATAAAACTTTAGAAACACAAAAACAATGAAAATAACAGCCAAAACAATCAGACCGCGGCGAGAAGAAGATAAAAACAGGGACAAAATAGCAACAAGACCTCCTGCGCCAGACAAAACAAAATCAAAAAGATTTTTCTTAGGCGAAAAAAGAGCCCAAGCAAAAAGGGCGCAAGCAAAAAGGGCGCTTTCATTAATTCCAAAACCGGAAGTACCACTCCTGCTTTCATTAGAATAAGAGCCATAAGATGAGAGAAACAAGGAAATAAAACAAAGGGCAAACAAAATGAAGAAAAATGTTTTGTCCAACGCCTTACTAGTCTGCGTGATTTTTATAAAGAGGGACAAATAATAAGAAGACCAAACTATAATCGTTTTGCTTATCAAATCAGGAACGAATTCACCATGCCCGGTAAAAAGCAGTGAAATAACGCAAAAAAACGAAACTAAAGAAAAAAAGCAGGGAATAAAAAACAATTCATCACGAATACCTTTGTTTGAGAACAAGAGAAAAGAAAACGAGACAACTAAAATAAAGACACAGATAAGATCAAAATAGTTTAAATAATTGCATGAGACCGAAGAAGAAACAGACATTAAGGAATAAACTTGGAAAAAACGGGCGGGCAATATCATCGAAATAAAGAAAAGAACAAGCAACAAAGGTGCTGCAACCAATAATTTTTCTTTTCTTAAAACTTCCATACAAGGAAAACGATAAGACCAGTTAAGAGCAATGTCAAAACACAATAGAAAATTAGGTAGATAAGAAACCATTTTTTATTGCTCATGGCAGTTCCGTGCATTCTAAAAAAGGAAAACATGTCTTCCCGGAGCGCCCCCAATAAGCCGCGGGAAAGATTCAAATTATCATCAGGGCAACCTTTAAATTGATCAAAATCAACTTGATCAAGGCGGCAAAAAGAATATTCATTGTTTTTCGCAAAAGCGATAAAGCGAGAGAAATTCCGCAGCGCTCTTTTGTTTACCCTAACGGTTTTTGGATGATCAAAAAACGATCGCAAAAACGACCAGGAATGCATGGTGAAAACCATACAAGGCAAATTAGAGTTTTTTAAAATTGATTTCATCTCGGAGTAAAACGCGCTTTCTACATCAAGATTCATATATTTTACAAAATGAAAAAATCTAAAAGCGGCAAAACGAGTGTTGGGAAAAATGGTGATTGTTTTATATCGATTGATGGAATTAACAAACGAAGGATAAAAATGAGACCAGCGATATGAATAGCAATACGATAAATCAATTATTTTCTTGAACCCGCCAATCGAAGACAAAGAATCATAATAATTTTGATCGATTCCATAATTGCCTGCGCGAATCACCAACGTCTCATCAGTGCCTACCAGTCTTCTATAATCGCTAAGCCCCTCGTCGAGAACTTTCTTTTGTTCTTCCGGGGTGTATTGATAAAAATTCGGTCTACCATCTTTCATTACATAAGAGGGGTGGATATGGAAGAAAACAGGTTGACCATAAGAAGTGATTTCTTTCACAATATTTTCGACGTACTCATCGCCATATTTTCTACACTCAACCACGTCGAGAAAAAAATTAACCGGTACATTGTTGGTTTTTGCAAGTTCTAAAATTTTCCGTAAACCATATTCTTTACCGTTAATTTTTCCTGTTAAAAAAAGGTTTTCTTTAGAAAGATCGTGGCACTCAACATCACAAGTAATAAAAATATATTTCATTTAGAAGGCCCCTTTCTTGCCTTAATAAATTCTTTAAGTTTGTTGAAGGATAATTTTGCTGATGAAAAATCAAAAACGATAAATACAAGAAGGCAAAGAGGGATTTCAATTAAGGCAACAACAAAAGCAAACAAGAACCATCGCCACAAATCGGTTGGAGTGTACGAAAAGACGCTGATTGTGGAAAGAAAATAGGAGCTAATAATACAAACAAGGCAGGCGATGAAATGAAGAAAAAAAGATTTTAGGCTAAAATGATAAACAAACCGGTAACTTTGAAGCATTACAAAGAACAAGCCAAACGCAGAAGAGGCAATCATTGCCCAGGCCATCCCATATTCACCAAAATAAATGGTCAAAACCGGGCCAAGCACGAACAAAAGAACGATTTGGCCAATAGATGCAAGGCGCATTTTATCGTATTTGCCTGAAGCGTTGATTAAAGTAGCATAAGGAATGCGGGAATTTTGAAACATTCCCCAGGCAACAAGCAAAATAGCCAACAAACTATCGGCATATCGGACATCGAAGTTTCGTGTATAGTTTTCAATAAATGAATTAAGAGTGACGATGGTAATTGAAAATAAATATCCCATAATCAGAAAAATACCGAACTCAAAAATTCTAAACGATGTCTTCAGAATATCTTCCTGCTTCCGCACGATAACGTCTCCAAAGCTCGAAGATGACCCGCTTGTGAAAATAGCAATTATGCCAGTTATCCCAGAAAAAATACTATTGTATACAGAGAAAACCGACGCATTGGTTAAAGAAAAGAAAGAAATTAATACAATCGGGAGTGTAACCGAAATATTTCGGCTGATTTGAAAAAGGGTGGCATCCCCATTTGCAAAGCGGGGCATTTTGTATGGCTCATGAGAAGAAAAAGAGACTTCAGGATATTTTCTTTTAACATAAAAATAAAGAAAACCACTGCGAAGAAAAGATTGGAATATAAGAGGAAATTTTACCCAAATAATATTAAAGCCAAGATATATAAACAAAATGGAAAGTGAAGCACAAACAATATAAGCGGCCAAAGAAGAAAAACTAATAACATAACCTCTTTGGTCGGCGGTAAGCAACACACGATACCTTCCGAGCGTTATGAAATCGAAAAAACCAGCCAAGCAAATTACGAAGATAAGCAAGAACGTGTCCAGTCTTGAAAATGAGCCAAGATCAACACAAAGCGGATAAAGCAACGAAAACAAAAGAAGAACAACAAAATAACAAGCGCCAAATCCTAGATATAACCGAAAATTTTTACTCAACAATGCATTAGTATTTTTAGTATCCCGCGAAGCAAGATAGCGTATCAAAAGATAAATGGCGGCTGAGCTAATACCCGCTTCAATATATGTAAAATAGCCAACTACTTGTCCCGAAACGGAGATAATTCCATTAATCGTGGAACCATAACGGCCAATAATCAATTTTGGAAAGACGATTCCGAAAGCAAATAGGGCAATTTGGCTAAGGAGATTGGAAAGAATATTATATAAAAATTTCTTGGTACGCATATTATTTCAAAACAAATTGGATTAGCGGCTCAATAGAAAAGGCTTTTGACATACAATTCATTTTATTCAAAGTGTCTGAATATTTTGGTTCATTTTCTTTCATGTAACCTTCAGGATTCGATACAACACGTTCCAACAAAGAAAGAAGATCGTTGGTATTGTAAGCTATCTCTCCTGGAACGAATGAAGGATAATCTTCGTAAAAACCACGATCAGCAGTTTTGTATTCCAAAAAATCAAATGGGAAAAAAACGACAGGCCGATGAAGTAACATAAAGTCCCAACATACGGAAGAATAGTCCGTTATTAAAACGTCACCTCGCCATAAAATCTCATTAATATCAAACGTTTTATCCAAAAAAATTATTTTCTTAAAATGGCCGAAAGAGTTATTTTCCGAGTCTGCAAAATGAAATTTGGTTATAAATGTGACGTGGTTTTTTAAACCGAAACCATCTAGTTTTTCAAAAAATGAGGCTTGATCAAATTTACCATCTGATTTGGAACGAAAGGTGGGGAAATAAAACACGATTTTATCGCTTCCTGAGGGTCGGAAACCATTCTCTTCGTGCTCACAAGAAACAAAATAATCGCGAGGATATGAGGCCCGAATCAAATGTCGTTTCTTAAGCAAAAAAGCCCTCGAGAATTTTGCATCAACGTAATCGGAGGGAGACAGAAAATAACAATTTCCCCAAAAACCAGGAGAAAAAATACTGATTTTTTTAAATGCCAGATAGGCTTTAGACACGTGAGAATCACAGTCAACACCAACCTTTTTTATGGGAAGACCATGATAAAGATTAATCTTTTTCGCTCGGACCGAAAGAGCGGGCACAATGTCCCCCTCGCCTTGGTCGACAATATGAGTACCTGCCCGAAGATGATACCAAAAGGATTTGAAGGAGCGATAATAACAAGCCACGAATCCCTCATTTTGAACTTGCCGAACAATCGCGCGGGACCTTGAAATCCAAACAATTTTTTCGAAACGTTTATCTCTGTTAAGCAAAAGAAAAAGGGCTTTTGAATTATCGCAAAACCGCTCCCCGAACCACCCGCCGATTACAACAATCTTTTTGGATTTTGGAACAAAAAGAGAAAAGAGAAAAACAAAGATGTTTTCAAAGAAAATCAATAGACGTTTAAAGACTTTTTTTAAAGCATTCATGATTTTTTCTCTGCGGGGAACAGGCTTTTAAACGCCAAAAAGTCATTCGAATCATACGAAATACGATTAATGTTTTTGAAAAGAGAGGAGCGGAACAACGAAAAATCTTTTTTAGTTATGCCGGAAGAGAGATATTGCTTTTTAATGCGAACGTTAATGTGGGCCCGCAAAAGAAGGTGCCAAAATTTCCGAAACAAAAAAGCCTTATTTTTGTTTACAAAACATATTTTCACCATATAGGCATTCCACTGCCAAGGCAAACTTTTGATGTTATGGCTACTACCATTCCCAATTCCAAGAACGGATTTGTGATAGATCACGGAAGAAGGGACCCAAGCAATCTTGCCTTTTTTGCACAAATCCACAGAATATTGATATTCTTCCCCGGCAAAAAAATAAGATTCGTCCAGTAAACCGATCGATTTAAGGGCGCTTGATCGGAACACGGTGAAACATCCCGAAATAAATGTTCGGTAAACAACATCCCGCTTCTCAGAAGAAATATCAAGAATTTCGTCTTTGTGTTCGTGAATGCCTTGGCCTTTAACCCAGTCAATCCTTCCACCAATGGACCAGATATAAGGATGATCATAGCCATAATAGAGAATGGTTCCCATTACCGCCAAAATTTTGTTATCTTCCATTGGCGAAATTGCGTTCCTCAAGAAATGGCTCGTCACGATGGTGTCATTATTAAGAATTGCGATAAATTCCGTTTTAGGAAATATCGAAAAAGCAAACCGAAGTCCAATGTTAGTCCCCTTCGAAAACCCACCATTGTTCGAAGAGCGAAGCAAAAAGACAGAAGACCCATTTTCAAAAGGACCAAACAAACAAGCAGTAACGGACGGGTCATTAAACTGCGAATCAGAAAAAATAATACCAAATTTTTCGTGGATTTCTTTCTTCAAATTCTCAAATTCATTTTCTCTTGGCGAGCAATTGTCGACGACAACTAAGGAAAAAAGATCTCCTGATTTAATCAATGAACCGATTAAATCGCAAGTATCTTCTCTGCCGTTATAGTTTATAGTGACAATGGGCGTTATAAGATTGTTCATTTTAAATCTCCGCAAAGAATGTTAGCGATACGAACGGCAGCAAACCCATCTCCATATGGGTTTTTTGCTTTAGACATTTTTTCATATTCATTTCGATTCTCCAACAATTCCTTTGCAGCTTTAAAAACGCCAGCTTCGCTTGTTCCTACAATTCGGAGAGTACCTGCAGAAATGCCCTCGGGGCGTTCAGTGACTTCTCGAAGAACCAAAACCGGTTTCCCTAAAGACGGGGCTTCTTCTTGAACTCCCCCACTGTCCGTAAGAATAAAATAAGAATGGGCCATATAATTATGGAATTCCACAACATCAAGAGGTTCGATAAGCCTTATTCTTTCGTTCCCTGCAAATTCGGCCTCAGCGATTGAACGCACGATGGGGTTCTTGTGAATTGGATAAATAACTTTAACGTCATCAAACGTTTCGACGATCCTTCGAATGGCTTTAAAAATATGGTGCATTGGTTCACCAATGTTTTCTCTCCGGTGCGCTGTTAAGAGTAACAACCTGCTATTTTTCGCCCAAATCAAATCATCGCTATCAAAATCCGGTCTGACCGTATATTTAAGAGCATCAATAGCGGTGTTGCCGGTCACGAAAATTCCTGATGGATCTTTCTTTTCTTGAATTAGATTTTCTTTAGCCAATTCCGTGGGTGCAAAGTTGTATTTAGAAATTAAACTAACGGCCTGGCGGTTAAACTCTTCTGGGAAAGGCGAATAAATATCGTATGTACGAAGTCCAGCTTCTACATGTCCAACGGGTATCTTCAAATAATAACAAGCTAATGCAACCGAAAAGGTAGTCGAAGTGTCGCCATGGACAAGAACCAAATCTGGCTTTTCTTTTTCCAAAACTGGCTTTATTTGCAAAAGAACAGCATTAGTGATATCGAACAGCGTTTGGCCTTCTTTCATTATCGACAAGTCGAAATCGGGCACAATTTGAAAAGTAGACAATACCTGCTGTAACATCTCCTTATGTTGCCCGGTTACGCAAATTACAGTCTTGATGGATTTCCGTTTTTTTAATTCCAAAATTACCGGAGCCATCTTGATAGCTTCTGGCCTAGTTCCGAATGCAATTAAGATTTTCATTTTGTTCCACCCAAAATAGAAGAATATACCATTAATATAGTTTTTTCATTTTTTTCATAAGAAAACTCTGGATATAGCGTTAGACAATTTTTAGAAAATGAAAAATATAGGGAATGATCAAGCATTTTTACTAAGCACTGTTTAAAGGACTCCTCAGTATACTGACAAGACAAACCAATCTGGTTTTTTTCCACGAGCCTATCAACAGAGGTTCCTTTGCAGACGATAATCGGCTTACCTAACGCCATCGCCTCATACAATTTATTGGGAGCTGAAAATTTATGATTCTCTATTGATGGGTCGTAAGTCGCGAACAATACGTCAGAGTTATTTTCAATTTCCAAAACTTTGGCATATGGCTGACGGCCAATATAAGAGATATTTGCCGACTTTTCAACAATTGCTTTAATTTTCTCTTCATAAGAGCCAATGCCGCCAATTACAAGAGCAAACCGAGAATCACCATCAATGGCGTGAATTACGTCCAAAAGAAGTCTTCCATCGCTTAGCACTCCAAAATATGCCACCCTTAACGGCGTCGAACCAGCCGAAGCCTTCGTCAGCAAACTCTTCGGAATATCCGGGGTGTTATAAACAACAAAAACTGTTTTTGGCTTTGAACCTGACAGCTGTTCTCTTCTTTCATCGCTGCAAATGATTGTAGCATCCGCTTTGTTGATAACAGAAAACTCCATTTTACGAAAAACCCATTTAAAACATGAAGGCATTTTACGGGAAGCGGAATAAAAATCATAAATATCGTAGACCAGCTTAATGTGGCGACGTCGGCAGAACCGTTTTGCTGAAAAGCCAGTGTCCAAATCACAAGCATGGACAATACTAATGTTCTTTATCCGATTTTTAAGCGTCCTTTGAATCCAAAGATTAAAACCAATAATTTTAAAAAAACCTTTAAAACCGCCTCCGTGAGGCAAGACCTTCTTGAACAAATAGAGTTGGGCGGATCCTGATGGTAGTTCAATCCTATCTTTTTCTTTCAACTCACAGGCTCTATCCCACGCCAAAACAACAACATGAAACCCAGCTTTAAGAGCCGTGTTAACACTTTTGCTTAATCTTGAGTCTGTATCCGGTCGGGTTGAACGGATGAAAACAATGGTTTTATTTGCGTTACTGTTTTGCATAATTTGAAATAATGTTATTTTTGCGATAAGAACCATCTAGAATTTCAGAAAGCCACCGCTCATTGTGCAAATACCAGACGATTGTTTCTTGAATTCCTTCATCAAAATTTGTTTTTGGCTTCCAGCCAAGCTTTTCAACTTTTGCGGGATCCATAGCGTATCTCAAATCATGCCCCGGCCTATCCTTAACGTAATTAATCAAGGATTCCGGCTTTCCTAAAGTCTTGAGGATTGTTTTCACTACGATGAGGTTGCTTCTCTCGTTGTGGCCCCCAACGTTATAAATATTGCCATCTACACCATGGCGAACGACCAAATCGATTGCATCGCAGTGTTCCTCTACATATAGCCAGTCTCTAACATTCGCACCTTTCCCATAAACTGGAAGCGGCTGGTTGTTTTGTGCTCTCTGAATCATCAAAGGAATCAGTTTCTCCGGAAATTGGTATGGCCCGTAGTTATTTGAGCAACGCGTGATGGTGACAGGAAGACCAAAAGTCCGATGATACGCCAGAACAAGAAAATCCGCCGAAGCCTTGGATGCACTATAAGGGCTTGAAGGCTTAATTGGCGAAGTTTCCGTAAAGTATTGGCCAGTTGCCTCGAGGGGCAAATCGCCATAAACTTCGTCCGTGCCGACTTGATGGAACCGTTTGATCCCATATTTGCGGCAAGCATCCAGTAAAACCTGGGTCCCCACCACGTTCGTGTGCACAAAGATGCCGGGATTCGTTACTGATCGATCAACATGGCTTTCGGCGGCGAAATTAATCACGTAATCAAAATGTTCTTTCTCAAAAAGATCATAAATCTTGTTACGGTTAACGATGTTTTCATGAACGAATTTAAAATTCGACTCTTTTAGAACCTCAAGGGATTCCATATTCCCTGCATAAGTTAAAGCATCAAGGCAGACCCATTGGTCTTCAGGGTATTTTCGAACCATTTTGTTCAAGAAATTGGATCCGATAAAACCCGCACCGCCTGTAACAAGAAATTTCATATTAGTTTCCCTTCTTCAAAGTACCTGTTTCTTTCATAAACTCGTCCAGTGCTTCTTCAACGGTCGAAAGATGATGAAAGCCCGCTTCCGTTAGACAATCTTTGCTCAAACGAGAATTTAACGGCCGTTTTGCGGCGGTTTTATATAGCGCAGCCGGAATCGGCGAGACAGATTTTGGATCAAAACCACCTTTTTCGAAAATCATCTGTGCGAACTGATACCAAGTTACGAAATTTTCATTGGTGCCATGATAAATACCATATTTTTCAGTGTGGATCATTTCATCAATCAACACGCTTAAGTGTTTTGCGTAGGTTGGACTGCCAATCTGGTCATCCACGACATTAACGGAAACGCCAGAAGCGGCGAGTTTGAGCATCGTGTAAATGAAGTTCTTTCCATTCTTGCCAAAGACCCAGCTCGTGCGAACGATGAAATGCTTCGGCCATTTGAGAACAGCGTCCTCACCCATAGCCTTGCTCATGCCATACACCGAAAGGGGGTTCTTGACGTCATCCGGCATATAAATGCCATCTTTTGTCCCATCGAAAACGTAATCGGTGCTGATATAAAGGAGCTTAGCATCCACTTCGCTGGCCGCTGCGACGATGTTGGCAGTCCCTAAGGCATTAACATCAAAGCAAGTTAAGGCGTTGCTTTCGGCCTTGTCCACCGCGGTATACGCCGCCAAGTGCATAATGGCATCTGGTTTAGCCGCTTTAACAAACCTTAAAACAGCGGGCCCATCCGTCAAATCGCATTCACCAATGTCGAGGCCGACAATGGTATCTTCAGGATGTTTTGCGTGAATCTCATTAACGAGATCAGTACCAAGCTGGCCCTTATAACCTGTAATCAATATTTTCATTTATTTAGCCCTATAGACGAAGTCTACACCAGAATCCTTGAATAATGGATTCTTTAAATCTTTTTCAGACAAAATTGTATCCTTTACACCCCAGTCGATGCCAAACATCGGATCAGAATAGAGAACTGCCCGTTCAGAAGCCTTGTTATAGTATTCATCGACTTTGTAACAGAAAATGACATTATCAGTAACCGTAACAAAGGCGTGAAGGAAGCCTTTCGGTATGAATAGTTGCTTTTGATTTTCGCCAGATAAGCGAACTCGGATCCACTTTAAATAACTCGGCGATCCTTTGCGGACATCGACAATAACATCATCCACTGCCCCTTCTACAACGCGAACAAGCTTTGTCTGAGAGAACTCTCCAGCTTGGCAATGAAGACCACGAATAACGCCTTTCTTTGTCGAAAGAGATTGGTTATCCTGAATAAATTCGCCATCAAAAATCTCTTTCATCTTTGTCTTAGAATAAGATTCAAAGAAATAGCCACGGTTATCACCAAAAACGTCAGGAGTAATGATATAGGCATCCTGAAGAATCGTTTTCTCAAATTGCATAACGAATGTCCTCTTTAAGAATCTTCTTTAAATAAGCACCATAACCACTCTTGCCATATTTTTCGGCCGCGGCTTCGAGCTCTTCCTTGCTGATCCAACCGTTTCGATAAGAGATCTCTTCAAGGCAGGCGATCATTAAGCCCTCATGGCTCTCAATCGTTTTGACGAACTCCCCCGCTTCCATAAGCGAGTCGTCGGTCCCAGCATCAAGCCAGGTATAACCGCGGCCAAGAAGTTGGGCCTTAAGTTTTTTATCCTTAAGGTAGATATTATTCAAATCCGTAATCTCTAATTCACCGCGCTTACTTGGTTTAACTTTAGCGGCTTGCTCCGAAACGCCTTTCGGATAGAAATAAAGCCCCGTCACCGCGTAGTTACTCGGCGGAGTAGGCGATTTTTCCACAATATTCAGCGGAGTCCCTTCTTTGTCCATATCAATGACTCCGAAACGCTCAGGATCGCTGACGTAATAGCAGAAAACAGAGGCAAAGCCCTTATCGGCTGCTTCTTTAGCAGCCTTAAGCTTGGCGGAAAATTCGCCGCCATAGAAAATGTTGTCGCCAAGAATCATGCAGCAAGAATCGCTACCAATGAACTCTTTGCCAATTAAAAATGCCTGTGCCAATCCGTCTGGAGAGGGTTGCACAGCATAAGAAAGAGACAAGCCGAGATGAGAGCCATCACCCAAAAGATCTTTAAAGCGGGGAGTATCAACAGGCGTTGAGATAATCAAAATGTCTTTAATTCCAGCCATCATCAAAATTGATAGCGGGTAATAAATCATCGGCTTATTGTAGATCGGCAAAAGCTGTTTGCTCGTCACCATCGTCAACGGATATAAACGCGTCCCCGAACCGCCAGCAAGAATAATGCCTTTCATAATTTTTTACCTTCCCCCGTGAAATAATTGCGAATGATAACCGCTATTTTACTCGAAACGCTTGATAAAGAAAAATCGGGAATAATTGTAGACCTCTTTCCGATGCTTAAGGGAGATAAAATTCTGTCAATTGCGACTCGAATCCCTTGATAATCAACGCCAGATACCATGATCGACCCATGAATAACTCCTTCTTGTCTTTCCGTACTATTTCGAATGAGAACTGCGGGAAAATTTAAGATCGAGGATTCTTCTGTTAGGGTCCCGCTGTCGCTTAAGACACAAAAGGCGTTCTCTTGAAGCTTGAGGTATTCAAAGAATCCAAAGGGCTTTTCTTCGCGAATATACGAAGATAACTTAAATCCATTCTGTTCGAGTTTTATTCGAGTTCTTGGGTGAACGCTAAAGATAACTGGCATCTTATACTCATCTGCAATCTTATTGAGAGCAGGGAATAGGCTGTTAAACTTCTCGGGAATATCAATGTTTTCTTCTCGGTGGGCTGACATCACCATGTACTTGCCCTTTTCGAGATGAAACTTCTCAAGGATATCGGAATCTTCAATTTGCTGTCTATGGGCGTTTATAACCTCAAGCATTGGGGATCCGGTAATAAATGTTCTATCCTTGCGCAATCCTTCGTGCATAAGGTTGTTATACGCAAAATGGCTATAAGGCATATTGATGTCACTAATATGATCAATCATGACTCTGTTCGTCATTTCAGGCACATTCCAGTCCCAGCAACGATTGCCCGCTTCCATATGAAAGATAGGACATTTAAGACGCTTGGCGGCGATCGCACAAAGAG
>Ga0183095_10100_pt5 | contig 55489 bp, 48 predicted proteins | sample BioMet4_FD_130346 | JGI IMG/M metagenome (GOLD analysis project Ga0183095, IMG submission 130346) | Microbial communities from bioreactor (seeded with sewage sludge) at LBNL, California, USA - Biofuel metagenome 4 (v2) (version 3) | ecosystem: Engineered > Bioreactor > Anaerobic > Unclassified ...
TTTCCAGTTTTGATTTCCAGTTTTGATTTCCAGTTTTGATTTCCAGTTTTGATTTCCAGTTTTGATTTCCAGTTTTGATTTCCAGTTTTGATTTCCAGTTTTGATTTCCAGTTTTGATTTCCAGTTTAGACTTCTAATTTTTGATTTTTAATTGCTGTTTTTGCTGGTTTATTAAATCTGAGTTTACTATTCACTATTGTACTTTTTAGAAACGGATAGTCTTTCCCAGGCTTTTCGCAAGCAAGGTTATAAGAAGAAAAAGGCTTTTTACACTTTTTGACTTCTATCCTTACGGTAACTCTTAAAATTTACATAAGCAGGTTGGGAACGAAAATGGAATGGGTATTCCTTTTTATCGCAGGTCTTTTTGAAGCAGCCTGGGCAATCGGGCTGAAATATACAGAAGGTTTCACTAAGCTTTATCCAAGCATCCTTACCGTCGTGTGCATGTTTCTTAGCTTCTATTTTCTTTCCCAGTCCCTGAAGACTCTTCCAATAGGAACCGGCTATGCAATCTGGACCGGAATCGGGATTATCGGCACTACGATTCTTGGTGTCCTGCTCTTTAATGAACCCATGGACTTTGCCAGGGCTTTCTGTATTATTTTGATATTCTCGGGGATAATCGGGCTCAAAATAATTTCTTCATAATACAATTACAGAATTCCTGTTTTTTTCAGGGACTTTTCTGTACTACTGGAAGGAGACCTTTTTCTGCAGTCGGGGGCCAAAAATTAAAAACCTGCAAGACAATTTATCATGGGGTTAAACCCGAGGGCTTTTTCAGTTCCGATTTTATTTTACCTTTTGATCAAGTGGTCAAAAATTAGCTTTAAAGGTGCCCGCGGGAGACTTTTGGGGGAATATTCTGGTTACGCTTGACAGCACGACAATTAGTCTCTGGGATTTGATGTCCCTTCTGTTTGTACTTCTGTTTCTCTATGCAATAATCTACCCGCAGTCGCAGCTAAAACAAATACGGCTGCGACGCATGGCAAAACTGAAAGCTATGGAAAAAAGCCACGGCTGCAAGGTGCTCACTATGATTCACAGGCGGGAGGCAATCTCTCTTTTCGGGCTGCCTGCCTACCAGTACATAGATGAGGAAGATGCCGAGCAGATCCTGCGCTGGATAAGAAAATACAAAGATTATCCGCTTGAGCTGATCCTGCACACGCCAGGCGGACAGCTTCATTCCAGTATCCAGATCGCACGCGCCTTGCGGCGGCACCCGAAAAACACGAAAGTTATTATCCCTCACTATTCAATGTCAGGAGGCACAATCATCGCCCTTGCCGCAAATGAAATCGTGATGGATAAGGATGCGGTTATCGGGCCAATCGACCCCCAGATAGGAGACTTTATTCGCGGGATGTACCCTGCCCCTTCCTGGATATATGCTGCAGAAACAAAAAAGGAAAAATCCGATGACATCACCCTTGTCATGAGCGATATCTCAAGAAAAGCCCTCAAATTCACCAGAAATGTTGCAAAAGAGCTTCTTGAAGGCAAAATCCAGCCAGGCTCGGCTGGGGAAAGCAGGCTCGATGAGGTGGTCGAAAAACTGGTCAGCGGAGAAATGATCCACAGCACTCCACTCTCAGCCGGCGAGGCAAAAGAAATAGGGCTTTCCGTAAGTACGGATTTTCCGGAGGATGTGCACGAGTTTATGAAACTTTTCAAGCCTGTAAAGAAGAGTGTGGAATATGTGGAATCAAGTTCTTCATAAATGGAAAAAGATAAAAATAGAAGAAGATAAGAGCAATGAAAATCAGACATCAAAACTTTTCGGTGCAAAAAAAGTTTCAATGTGAAAACTTTCAGACATGAGAAATTTTCGGCGTTAGAAGGTTCGAGGCTTGGAGAAATGCCAGGAACTGAAAGGGCTTCAAATGAATGTCAGCAGAGTTACCCGGTCAAAAAAGTCAGCTAAAAGAAATTATGACAGGCTGAGCAAATGGTACGATTTCTTTGCCGGCCCTTTTGAAAAAAAGTTTAGAGATGTCGGGCTGCATAAACTGAATGTTGCCCCGGGAGAAATAATTTTTGAAATAGGCTTTGGCACAGGCCAGTGTATCCTCGAAATTGCCCGATCTGTCGGAAACTCGGGAAGAGTCTACGGAATTGATATCTCAGAAGGAATGTGTAATATCACTCAATCGAAGGTCGAAAAAGCGGGTTTTTCAGAAAGGGTACAACTTGTATGTGGAGATGCTCTTAAGCTTCCTTTCTCGAGCAGTTCCTTTAACGCTATCTTCATGAGCTTTACCCTTGAGCTTTTTGACACTCCTGAGATCCCTGAGGTATTGAAGGAATGCCTGAGAGTACTTAAAAATGACGGAAGGCTCTGTGTCGTTGCCATGAACCAGAAAGATGACCCTACTCTGATGATAAAGCTCTACGAATGGACCCACAGAAAATTTCCTAATTATGTCGACTGCAGACCGATTTTTGTCAGGAAAATTCTTGAAGAGGCCTGTTTTCCTGTTATTGATTCAGTTGAAATTTTCGCATGGGGCTTGCCAGTTGAAGTAGTCCTTTCCAAAAGATGTTAAGATAATTCCAAAAGATGCTAAATGAATTCCAAAAGATGTTAAGACAATCCCAAAAAAGGTTAACACAAAAGTTTGATTGAAACAATCAAAAATTTCAAACTTTTTTCGCCTTTTTTACCTTCGCATTCTCTTCACTCAGCCCTGCCCATATAACCTTATACTCTAGCTGTTCAAGCACAGGATAGTAAAGGCTGCGGTCAAGCCCGAAACCTTCAAAAACCTTTACTGCGTCGGCGTATGTTTCTACTGCCCCCGGTCTTTCAAGTTCCCGATCGATTCTCTCAAGTAGTTGCCCGTAAATTAAGTAATTTTCAAGGAGTACGTAATTTTGATATTTCTCCAGATCTTCGACTTTTCTGAATTCTTCGGCTTTTCCGAATTCTTCGGCTTTTCCTGATTTCCTTAGTTCTTCTAACTCTATTGCTTTTTCTGACTCTCTTGCTTTTCCTGATTCTTCAGCTTTCTCCAGTTCTCCGGCCTTTGCAAGCCTGTCTGCAACCACTTCCTTTAAAGCGTCTGGCAGGACTCCTTTGCCGGCTGCGATTTCTTCAAGGTTTACCAGTTCTCCTGAGATTGGAAATTCCATTTCCTCCAGTCTTGACCGGTCTTCGGAAAGCTTTTTTTCCTCGTACTTTCTGAGTATCTGCATGACTTCATTTGCCGGAATTTTTTTGTCAAAGAAGATTACGTCCTGCGAAGGAAAATCCTTTTCAGAACACTTGAGTTTTCTGTCAATCAGGAGAATCACAGGTTCCTTTACCTGCTTGAGCTTCTCAATCTTATTTTCCAGATATTCGGGAGTCCAGAAACCCACTATTTCCAGGTATACCCTTATCCCGTCCCTCTGGAGAGAGAAGTCCGGGACAAAAGCGTATTTTCCGGCTTTAAGAATCGTCGGCTCCCTTTTTATTTTCCAGCTTCCCAAACTGAGGCTGCCAAACATCTGCTCAAGTGTGCTGTCATAGGCAGCTTCTTCGGCATCGATTTCCTCAATCCTGGCTTCTTCTCCGGCTTCTTTTCCGGCTTCTTTCCAGGTTTCTTCCCCAGCTTTATATTTTTCCTTTTCTTCTTTAATTTGAAGCTCTGGCGAAAGGGTCTCAGGGTACACGGCTGCTTCAGGAGTGATTTTGAAAAACTTTTCCGAGTCGTCAAGGGTAAAATTCAGGATGCGTTTCCCCTGGTAGCCTTTGTGAAGAATGCCTGCCTTGAGCCTCCAGCCTTTTGACCTCAGCAGCGCAGGAAAGATTTTTGCAAAGGAATTTCCATAGCGCTCAGAGATTCGAAAAAGAGAGGCAGGTCCGTCAAGATGCAGATGAACGGCTTTTAGTTCTTCGAAGTTTTCTCTGGTTTTTCCTTCCTTTCCTTCTTTTTCTCTATTGATTTCTCTATCGATTTTGCCTATTTCCTCATCAGTATCTTCAAGGGAGTACATAAGCCCTGAACGAAGAATTTTCCAGAGGATTTTCTGAAAATCGCCTTTTATCCATATATCGAGGTCAACTGCACGGAAAAGCAGAGTCTGAGTCAGAGAAATATTATACTGTTTTAAGAGTTCTGCAGGAGAAAAGGGTACAAAACTTTTGACGATCTGGTTTTCCTCAAGGTCCGCCCAGAGTGCTTTTTCAAGTTCCTTTTCCGAAATTGAAAGTTTTTTTGCGGCTTTTTGCAGAGCTTCTTTTCTCTCGGCAGGAGAAGGTGCCATGCCTCCGCAGGCTTCAAAAACAGCTTCTCTCGCCAGAGACGGGTCAACAGCTGCATCTGTTTCTATAACGGTGCGTCTTCCAAGCAACTGGGAAAGACCCCTGATAAAGCGGTAATTCATTTCCTCGTAACCATCAAGTTCAGCCAGAAGATCACCATAGGTTTTTCCGATATGCTGCTCGAAAGTCTCTATCAGAAGCCTTGCAAGTTCCAGTTTTTCGGGATCAAAAGCTGCGTATACAGGCTTTATTTTCCCTCCGGAGATGCGGGTTACAAGAAGATCAGATGTGAGCAGAAGAGCCACCTCCGGAGCTGTTTTCTTTCTTTATCTGGCTTTCCTTTCCTTGTTCTTTCTTTACCTGGCTTTCCTTTCCTTGTTCATTCTTTATCTGGCTTTCCTGTCCATATTCTATCATTATGCGTTCTTCTTTTCCAGACTCTTTCTTTATCTGGTTTTCCTGCGTTGATCTTCCAGAGCCTTTTTGATTTGAAACAGCTTCTTTTCTTCTCCTGGCAGTTCCGGCTTCGGTCGTTTCTTCGGATATTATTTCATAGAGAATAGCTTCTTTTCCTTCTTTCTTCCTGAGGATCCTTCCCAGGCGCTGGATATATGCTAATTTGCTCCCTGTACCGCTTGCTATAATCCCTATGTTTGCCTCAGGGACATCTATGCCCTCGTCAAGAACCTTTGAAGTAACTACAGCCCTGTATTTTCCTTCCTTGAACTTCTCGAGGATGGAATTTCTTTCTTTTGCAGGCGTCCTGTAGGTGATCGCAGGGATAAGAAATTCCCTGGAAATCCGGTGGACAAGCCGGTTATGTTCCGTAAAAATGAAGATCCTGTCTTCCCGGTGTGTATTCAGGATCTCTTTTAACTTTTCAATTTTAGACTCCGTGTTAAAAGCAAGTTCTCTTGCTGCATTTCTTGCAAGAAGGGCTTTTCTGGCTTCAGGGTCTCTCCCGCTTCTCATGACCAGTTTCTGAAAATCCCTTGGCCCCCGAAGAACCATCCCGGTTTTCCGGAGATAGTCTGTATAAACCGAATAACATTTGTCGTATTCTTTCCTTTCCTCGTCCGTAAGTGCAGCAGATATCCGTTTGATCCTGTAAGGGGCAAGATGTCTGCCTGCAAGTTCCGAGACGTGCTTTTCGTATACTTTTCCCCCTACAAGCCTGTTAAGCTCCGAGTGTAACTCATCTTCCCGCTCATAAGTGGCTGTCAACCCAAGTCTGTAAGGCGCTGCGGAAAACTCGGCAATGCTCCTGTATCCGGCTGCAGGCAGGTGGTGAACTTCGTCAAAAACAAGGAGACCGAACCTGTTCCCAAGGGTTTCGGCGTGAATATAAGCAGAGTCATAAGTGGAAACGGTTATTGGAAGAATTTTCTTCTCCCCGCCTCCAAGCTTTCCAATTTCCATCGTAAAAGCTTCTTCAAGCTGTTTTTTCCATTGTTCAAGCAGGTCAAGCGTCGGGACAACCACAAGGGCAGGGGTATTGCAGCCTGCAATTGCCCTGATTCCAACAAGGGTTTTTCCGCTTCCTGTTGGCAGGACAAGCACTCCCCATCTATTATTTTCTCCCCAGGTCACAAGGGCTTCGGCCTGGTAATCCCTTAATTTAAGTTTCTTTCCAGACGCTTCATAAGCTGCTGCCAGATCAGGACAGGGGAGGAGGTCAAGCACTTCGTCTTTAAACGGGATCTTAGAATTTTTCAGATAATCTATTATATCTCTGTAATAAAGAGCAAGAGCTCTGAAATTTCCGCTTCTTTCATCCCAGACTGCATTGGGAACTCTCACATTACCTTCTATAAGAAGCGTTCCCTGCTTGAAGCTAATTTTGATCATTGTTTATTAAAAGTCTGGACATTATATATAATAATTGAGTTATCAGCCTCGGTTTCCGTTGTCTAAGTTCCATCACCCGAGTCCCCGTCTCGGGAGGACGGTGCCCTTTTCGCTCACTACGTTCGCTCAAGAGGGCTGAATCATAATGAAGATGCTTAGCTGAATCGACGTAGCTGAATTATGGACAAGAAAGGCTAAATCTTCAACTCGCTCAGAAAGTCTGATTTACCCGAGTTTCTTTATGGGTCATTCAGAGGGCGTGGTCACAGCTCTTATTAAATAAGGCTTGACCGAAAATCTTAGCAAAAATATTTTATGCATGTTCTTTAGGTCCGCAATTTCAGGACCATCTGACTCTATGGTGCGGGAAGCTCATTTTAAGGATAAGGTTCGGAAAATGTGAAATCCGGTAAACAAGCCTGAAGAACGAGAACGATAGACGAGAAAGATACCTTCACTTGAGGCAAATACCTGATTGCTTTTTTCCTTTTGTTCAGGTTATTTATAGTTTTACTCCAATATAAACATTAAAAAATTTATCTTTATCGTCAAGTGGGGGCGTAATAAATGATACATCTATGGGAGTATGATTCTCGCAAGCTTAACGGCTTAAACTTGCCGCAGATGATGAGCGAACTTGAAAGAATAGGAAATGAAGGCTGGGAACTGATTCTGATAAGGAACGATATCGATGAAGAAGGCAGAGTAACTGCAATTTTCAAGCGGAAAAAAGAGAGCGAGACTATAGCTTTATAACTCTATTTTTCATTTTTTTATCTTTTACTTATTTATTGATAGGCTTAAACACTATTTCTGGTAAATTAAAGCAATCGTCTTATCGGGTTTTTAGAAATTTTTTCAGTTTACCAGTTTTGTAACAACTACTTTTTATATTTTTTGTCGTATATTTGGAAAAATAAATACAAATGAGTGCATTAACTTCAGCATGGATTTTCTGCCAGGCTTGAAAACCCTTAACATCTTTATTTAGAAAAAGAGCTGCGTTCCCACCTGAAAAATTCTGGAAGTTCCGAACGGCACTTATTAGGTCTTGTTCAGGAAGAGGTTTAGTATTGGACTCACGGGTTGCGAGCTTCTTATCTCTTCACTTTTAGAGTAGATTTTTCGGAGTAGGCGTTGAAGTATTTCTTGTGGAATAGGTCTTGCTATGTGGTCTTGTAGATGAGAACGCAATTTATACTATGCTCTCACTCTATATAATATTTTTAACAAATAATATTATTTTAACTCTATTTTGTTGGTATACATATCTAATTTTTCTTTACTGGTTTAACCTTATAGCATTAAGCTACGGTACCTGATGTAACTGGATGTAAATACTAAAAATGATTACCCGTACGATAACAAGAAAAAGGTCAACTTGTTCTAAAAGAATGATTTACCCGAGATCCAGTAACAGAGTATCTTTCTTTAAGAAAATCGAGTTTAAGAGAATAGAGTTTAAGAGAATAGAGTTTAAGAGAATCAAGTTTAAGAGAATAGAGTTTAAGAGAATAGAGTTTAAGAGAATCAAGTTTAAGAGAATCAAGTTTAAGAGAATCAAGTTTAAGAGAATCAAGTTTAAGAGAATAGAGTTTAAGAGAGTTTTAGTCAATTATTAAGTTGACTAACTGATCTTAACTAAAGAAAAAAACCGCAGAAAGCAAGAGACCACGGAAAAACTCTGTACTATAATCAGCCTTCGTGGTACAACTCAGTATCTTCATTATAATTCAGTCCTCTTAAGCGCAACCGTTGCACTGTTTGACCACGTCGATAAAGTCTGGAGATAAAGCTCTCAAATTCAAACGTTGCTGGGATTTTCGCTCAAGTCTTTTTTGAAAAGACTTGTGGAAAAGCAGTTTTTTAAAAAGCTTGCAGGAAAGAAGTTTTTTAAAAGGCTTGAATAACTCGAGTGGCGACTGGTTTTGAGGATTGATGCGACACTAGGGATATGAAGTTCGTAAAGTTCCTAAAAACTTTTTTAAAATGAGGTGGCGTTCTCATCCGAAAAACCTGGGAGTTCCGAACGGTATTCAAGAGACTCACTTTATTGTAGTTGGGGAAGAGGTATTGAGGTACTTGACTCATGCGTTGCGAGTTTCTCTTTCTATATCCCTTTATTGTGGAGTAATGTCTGGAGTAGTTGCTCTTTGCTAGTGGGGTGTTAAAGGGATGAGAACGCAATTTATACTACGTAGTTATTGTATATAATATTTTTAACAGTTAATCTTATTTTATTTCTCTTTTTTTGTGTATCTTGCTAACTTTAGTTCATTAAACGAATGCTTATTTCATTAATTTAATGGTTCATATAATCGTGAAATTACGCTCCGAACTAAATCAAAATTTTGGGAAATAAAGGGGGATATCATTCCAAAATGAAAAAATTCCAGAATAAGAAAATTCAGAAAAAGTAATTGCAGATGAAATTGACCTTTAGTTGTAGGTGAAATTTATGAGATTAAATTCCCTTTTTTCCGGAGCAATTTGTCGCAGATAACTGCGAAAAAAGTGATTATAACCGCTTCCACAGCCATTAAAATAATATTGAACCTGTAGGGGTCAATGTAGTTCTGGGTTTTAGAAAATGTCTCCATTCCGGGAAGAAAATAAGCAAACTCGTAGGCATTGAATAAAATTATAAGCAGGAAAAGAAAGGTAAATCTCTCAGCTATTATTAAGAGCCGCAAAAGCCCGTAATAGCGCTTCAAATAAGTTTTATATTTTACCAGCATGGGCTCAAAAAACATGTAAATTCTTCCCATTATTGGAATTTCACGTTAAATTTATTATAAATGTTATTAAAATACTTTTCTAATAATCTGAATGGTTCGTGAGGTAAAAGGATTAGAAAAACTTGAGGATTTCACAGAAACATAACCTCAGTTTCCCGGAAATAAAAGCAGTAAGGGATTTGATGCTGTTTAATATCGTGCACAGGTAAAACACTATTTCGCTCAACTTATAATTTATTTCATTTTTACATAATCATCCTTCGGTATTTTTGATAAAGTGTTTATAATTTCAATATTATTTAAAATTCTAATAAAAACAGAACAGTTATGTATTCTTCTTCTCTTTATCAACTACTTATAGAAAATACAGAAAAAAGAAACTTTTTTGGAAACTCTGTATTACCAGTGTTTTTCGAATCGTGGTGAATATGTTGGGATTCGGTTGTAGGCTATACTAAGGAGGAAATATGTCTAAGAAAATGTATAAGTGGGAAGAGAATGGGCAAGAGCTAGAAGATTATATTGTAAGCGTTTTCAGAGCTTCGTTAAAAAACGACAATATAAAAGATTTCAAAATTGAAAAGGATCATATCGAAGTTGGACGGGATGGATTCGAGTATAAATTTGATGTTTTTTATGAGGTCAAACTAGCGAAAGTAGCTCTTAAAGCTGCAATAGAATGTAAATATTACAATAAAAGAATAACAAGAGAAATGGTCAAGCATTTTAAGGAAGACCTTAATGAATGCAATAGTATTACTGGTTTTATTCTAGCTACTAAAAGTTATAATGTAGAAGCTAAAAAGTATGCGGATCTTCATGGTATAAAACTGATAACCGATGATCAGTTACCAAATATACCCGGAATGTTGCTTTTACGCACTGCATGTTCTGTGCCGGACGAAAATGTACATGGGGATCCATTTTGGACTATTATGAAAGTAACTAAAAATGGGAAAAATACGGGTTCATATTATTCACTCAATGGCAACGAGTTCAATATGTTAGAAATTGTCGTCCACGAACGATACAGGTCAATATTATTATTCATATCGAAAAAGTCTGCTGAGAGAGTATTAGAAGCCGATGGAGCAAAAGATTGTGCTGTTTTCGGAGTTAGCCGACAACAGTTGAGATGGATTTGTCTCCTGTCACAGTTTTTCAAATGTGAATTACTAATCAGCAGCGATTTGTTGCTTGACTCAAATGAAAAACCAATTCTGCGTAAACATTCATACGATGAGATATTAGCTGAATATGATTTGGAATAATATTCTTTGTATCTGTTTTCTAGAAGAATATAGTTTCAATATTTACTATAGAGGAAATATGGCTAAGTCGCAAGAAGCAGGCAAGGAGTTAGAGAATACTGTTGAAAACATTTACTCAATTTTGTTGCAAAATGAGCATTTGAAGTATTCAAAAATTGAAAAGAACCACACTGAAATTGGAAAATCTGGAGCCAAACATGAGTTTGATGTTTTTTATAAAGTTGAAATAGCAGGAGTAACTTATAAAGTTGCAATCGAATGTAAAAATTATAAGGATCGAAGGGTAGAGAAAGAAAAGTTCGCAGCTTTTAAGCATAAACTTGATGAGTGCAATATTAAGACTGGTTTTATGATAACTTCTAATGGGTATCAAGAAGGAGCTAAACTAGAAGGAAAATACTATGGAATAGAGCTAATAACTGCTGAAGATTTGCCAAATATATATACACTAACTCTTACCCATGTGAAATGGCTATTGCCAGACGAAAATACATATGGGGATCCATTTTGGACTATTATGGAAGTGACTGAAGATGGGAAAAATAAAGGTATATGTTATTCACCTAATGAAAAGGTAGCACTATATATGTCGAAATATAATTTTCATAGGGAGACAGCACTTAGAACCTATCCGAAAAGTCAGTAATGCATATCGAAAAGTTGCAATAAATCTAAATGTTCGGGCATCCGTTCCGGTTTTGCATATTGCATATTGTAAAAGTTATAGCAGGTAACCACTTTTCGGATAGGCTCTTAATGCAAATTTCTAAAAATTCAGTTTTCTGTTTACATTAGTGTATCGATTCCAGAATTAATCCATTACTGAAGGAAGGGCCCAATGACCAATGGATGAAGTCTTATAGTCAGGTTTGTGAGCATGTTTTGGAATCAACGCATTAGAACATAACATAAAGAATTGTAGCATAAAAAGGCGTGTTTATTAATTACATTATAATGTTGAACCACGTCACTATCATTAGACAAACACTGGCAGGGGAAAAAGATGAAAAGTAAAATTACATCAAGGACACTGATTTCCATTTTTTCGTTCCCATCCTCATCTATTGCAATATCTAATAAAGTATGCAGAGGATATAACATCTTAAAAGTCTTTGGAATAGCGGCACTTACGGTTTTAATACTGGTGGGTGTCGCAGGTGCATCACCATTCGCATATATTGCAAACTTAGAGAGTAACACTGTTTCTGTAATTGACACTGCTACAGATACTGTTACAGCTACGGTGAATGTGGGAATAGAGCCCTCAGGAGCTGCAGTCAGTCCGAACGGAACAAGAGTATATGTGACAAACTGCATGAGCAATAGTGTCTCTGTAGTTGACGCAGCCAAAAATAAGGTAATAGACACAGTATACGTAGGAAGCTATCCCTGGGGAGTTGCAGTCACTCCAGATGGAACAAAGGTGTATGTTGCGAACACTGCGAGCAACACTATCTCTGTAATTGACACGGCAACAAACAATGTTACAGCCACAGTAAAAGTAGGAAACTTGCCTTACAAAATTGCAGTCTCCCCGGATGGAAAAAAAGTATATGCCGTGAACTCCGGCATTCCTCCTGACTATCAGGGTAATGTTTCTGTAATTGACACAGCAACAAACAATGTTACAGCGACAGTAAATGTGGAAAAAGATCCACAAGGAATTGCAGTCAGTCCGGATGGAACAAAGGTGTATGTGGTTAACTCCAATAGTTATCCTTACTACAAAGGTACTGTTTCTGTAATTGACACGGCAACAAACAATGTTACAGCCACAGTAAATGTGGGAAACTTGCCACATGAAATTGCAGTCAATCCGAATGGAAAGAGGGCATACGTAGTGGTAGATATACCTGGTGGATATTCAGGTAAAGGTAATATTGATGCAACTTCACATACAGGTGCTGTTGATGTAATTGACACAACCAAAAACGAGGTTATAGCCAGAGTGAGTGTAGGAAATTACCCTTACGAAGTTGCAGTCACCCCAGATGGAAATGAGGTTTATGTAGTGAACTATGGGAGCAACACTACTTCTATAATTGACACAGCCACAAACAATGTTAATACTACGGTGCCCGTAGGAAGATCCCCTACCGCTGTGGGGATTGGTCCGGTAATAAAATCCAGTTCTACTATTGGATTAAATGGTACTTCTTTCTTAAACGCTGTAAAGCAAACCGAGAACCAGACAAATGATACCGGGATGACAGCAAATGGAGGAACAGCGGGTAAGCAAAAAAGAGAATCTGTTCCTACTCAAGCATCAATTCCTTTTCTAAGCTCTATTTGGGTACTTGTAGCAGTATTAGGGGCAGTTGCATTTGTTAGAAAGATGAATTAATGACGCGATTATGTTGACACATCTTGATTTAACCCAGCAATTCTAAGCAAGGAGGATTTTACTTTTCTCTCTTGCTTTTCAATCATTCTGGAATTAAACTTAAAAAATATTTTTATACCTATAGAATCGGGTCATTTGTTATATCGTGCTTCTTACTTTCGGAAATTGAACCAAAACCTTTTAGAAAATTTTTCTAGCTGAAAGCCTGCTTAGAGGAATCTTTCGATATGAGTCGGCTTTTTGATCGAGTATAAATGGAAGTGATTGATACATTTGAAAATTTATTTCACTAATTTTCAGAAGAAATGCATAATCAGACAATATCAGGTAATTTTTGTAACAAAGTTATTTACAAATAAACAAGCTTGGATGGGATTCTAAATGTTAAAAAGTATATTAATTATGGTGTTATTATTACTTTCTGCCAGTGTAGCATTCGCAAGTCCGGTATCAGAAGATCAAAATTCTAATGTTACACAGCTTAACAATACACAGCTTAACAATACACAGCTTAACGTTATGCAGTTTGAAGAAATTCTTCCGAAAGAAGAAGGATTCTCAGTAAGTTCTACAGCATGGAGTCCTGATGGACAATACCTACTGATAACTTCTTCCAAATCGATTTCTCTTTCACATAGTATTCACAGGCACTATCTCTTAGACACGAAATCCCATACATTGGGAGAAATCGATTATGGAGTAAAAGAGTTTAACAGTTATTCCATACCCGGAGCAGAGTGGTCTCCATCTGGGGACAAGATCTATTTTGGAGTTTCAAAGGCTGAACGAACAAACACTGGCTATTGTTTTGTTATTTGCAATCCCGATGGTACGAATTTAAAATGTATAGGTACTAACTACACGGGCTTTTCAAGAATATTAGAAAACATTGGAAATATTGGTTTTCAGAGAAAGCTTAAATGGAGTCCTGATTCCAGTAAAATCACATTTGAATGGGAAAACCCAGAAAACCACTCTACTAAAGTGTACGTTGCAAGCAGAAATGGTACAAATGCCCGTGAACTTTCTTCAGCTACATATCCACAGCCTGTCTGGTATGATTCTGACAAAATCTTCATTACTACAGATGAAGGAACTGTAGATCTTATCAACGAGAGTGGGGATTTAATTCAGACTTTCCAGCCTGAAGATAAAGATGAAAAATACTGTGCTTTTTCACTCAGTCCTGACAGGAAAAAAATACTCCTGGTTTCTGGACTACCAGGAAGCTTCGATTTGCAGACCTATATATCTAACACTGACGGTTCGGAATTGAAAGGAAAAATTTCTTATTACGATGGCACCGAACAACGTATCTTGACAAAAGAATACTGGCAGCCAAACGGTTCATGTCTTCTGGTAAATCAGAATGGTAATCTCTATCTCGTAGAGGGAGACGAAAATAAAAAGTCTCTTTTGTATAAGGGTAATGCCAGCGAACCTCAATGGTTCCCTGATGGAAAGAAAATATTATTCGTTGAAGGTAAAAATAAACTGTATTCAATCGATGTCGATGGAACTAACCTGACCTTCATAACCAGTTTCGGTCTTACATCTTCTTATTTCTGGGATTTATTCTGTGATCCTCTCGACGAAGCTAAAAAATTTTCGATAAGCTCGTCTGGAGATGTGATAGTGTTCACCTCTGCCATTTATCCCGATACCGGAAAGATAATTGAATATGAACCAGGTCCTTCAAAATGTCAAAACATTGCAGCTCCTTTATTCGTTGTCAACTCTGATGGTTCGAATCTCACTCAGATAACGCCTACAATAAAAGGTAGACATGACATTTTTGGAGAGTGGAGCTCTAATGGAGAACAACTCACTATAAGGTCTATTCATGCGTCTTCGGTTAAGTGAGGAATCGTGACAAATTGCGCCAATTCCCTCAACATATATCAAATATTTAAATAAATAATGAGCTGAACCGGGTATCGATTTCATGTAAATCGGTCAAAATTTAAGGCTGGCTTCTAATGCAAAATCGATAGCTTTCAGGCAAGAAAATTCCTTAACCGATGACCAATGAAGGTCTATTATGTTTTCTTCGGATAGTGACTGGGAGTATAAAGAAAGTTCTCTTGTAGAATTAAATGCGACGAACTCTTCTTCTATCTGGAAAAATATGCTTGTGAAGGAAATTATAGAGAGTGAAGAGTCCGATACTGTTGATAATGTCCAGAGCAATAAATCCAGTTCTATAAATACCTCACAGGTTACTGAAAATGAGGAAAAAAGCAAGCAATCTCCTTGCTTTTTCTTCTTACATTTTTTGCCTGTACTTGGATGAACTGACAAGCGGTGTCGGTTCCTAGAGTATAGATAATAGGGATCTTATAACAGATTTGAACCTGAGCAAAAAAATAACTTTTTTCCGGTATCATCTATGAGGATTCTCAGGAGATTACTCAGCTTAATCTTCAACAAGTTCAATAGCATCTTCCGGGCAGGCTTCCACACACTGGTTGCATTCTATGCAATTTTCAGGGCGGACTACAACTGCCTTTTTTACTCGATCAATTTCCTCTATATCAAAAACGTCTGCAGGGCAAACTTCATAGCAGGCAAGAGCTCCGGTACATTTTTTATAGTCGATTACTGGGTGCATTTTCCCTCCACCTTATTCTTTCCATATTAAAAGTTCAATTTGCAGTGCTAATATTAATATCAATAGTGGTTTTGTCATTCCGCTTTTTTACTGAATTCCAAGTTTACAGTTTCTTTTACTGAATTTCAACGTCTATGGTCCTTTTTACTGAATTTCAACGTCTACGGTCTCTTTTATTGAATTTCAAGTTTACAATTTCTTTACTGAATTTCATCTACGGTCTCTTTTATTGAATTTCAACGTCTACAGTCTCTGAAGTTTCCCTGTAAGGCACTATGACAAACAGTTTTCCATCACAATACCTGGCGACCGCTTTTTGAGGAACAACTCCGCAGCAGAATGCATAAGTTCCGGCGTACTCGACCCCGGTCTCTTCTCTTTTCGCTCTTACGAAAAAGCCTTCCTCAACCATCTTTAGTTCAATATTCTCTTTCTTTACTCCAGGCAGATTGATCTGGATTTCAAGGTTTCCTTTGTCATCAGAACACGAAAGTACATCAGGAGACATCTTCACCATGGCCATACTACCCCTCCCAAATATTTATTTTCCCCGGCAAACTACATAAAACAACTAATTTCGTCCATCTATCGAGGAGTTTAGTGTAAGGCGTTAAGGCATCTGTGTTCAGAATCTCATTTTGGAATATAGATGCTTTGACATCAGATATTTGAATATTAGATGTTACGGCACAAGATTTGAATCTTAGATGCTATAATACTGGATATCAGAATCTTATATTTACGACATTAGATGCCGATTTTTATTCAAATTCTTGTTTCTAACCGCCACACAAACCCCAATAATAGAGTAAAAATCTCGATATTTATAATTTGTGAATCGATATATCGATTCACAGACCGTGTTATTCTAATTTTTGAAGGATAAAACAGACGTAACAAAGCTTTATTGCAGGATTCTTGAAGTAAAGATCTCCGAATTGGCAATTTTAGGGCTGGTAAATTTCTGTTACTTTATTTGCAATTGCATGGCCGTCATCCGGGATGTTCAGCTCCATAGCTCACGGTTTTTGTCAATGAAAGCACGTTGAGTCTCTTTTTTTGAGGAGGTGTATATCAGGGCTGCAGGATGGTAAAGTTTCAGGATTGTTCTTCCTTCGTGTTCCACAGGGACTCCCCATTCGAGTTTTCTTCCGGGGCAAAAGGACTTCTCGGCTGTATTACCAAGAAGAATTATGATTTTCGGGTTAAGCAGGATTATCTGAGAAAGCAAGAAGGGCTTACAGTACTCTATCTCGTTTGTACTGGGTCTTCGGTTTTCGGGCGGATGGCATTTGACAGTATTTGTTACCATCCAGTCTTCTTCGGAAAGCCCCATGTACTCGATCATTTTATCCAGTTTTTTTCCTGCCCTGCCGTAGAAAGGAATCCCGGTTTCATTTTCGCTTTTCCCGGGGGCTTCTCCTATGAAGAAAACTTTTGGATTACAGGACCCTTTTCCTATGACTCTTTTGATTGCACTTTTATGGAGAGGACATCGGGTGCATTTAATTATCTCCTTTGCAACAGTTTCGTATCCGGCTTCCACCATCATTCTTATTCTTTCTTCAAAATCTCTACGGTTATCCTTTTCATATGTCGTCGCCTTCGACCTCCTTTAATATTTTTTTCTGTAATCCGATATATTATTAAATTGTGGCCAGTTTTTAATTCTGGCTTTTATATAAAATTCGTAATCCATTTCATGAGACCTACACACAAACAAACTTATTTATGGAAAAAATTCCATGACAAACATAACCATTATTCAATAATAAAAAAATTCTCTAAAATTTGCTGTTAAATTTTATTTTTATAATATATATAAAAATCTCATTCACAAAGGTGCGCTGAGGTATGACTTCTAGAGACTTTCTTACAATCGATGATTTTGACACACGCGGAAAGACAATTCTTGTAAGGGTTGACCTGAACTCCCCTATGGATCCACAGGGTAATATTCTGGATGATATGCGGATCCGAAGCCATATTGCCACCTTGAAGGATCTTGAGGACGCAAAAGTTGTTTTGCTTGCACACCAGAGCAGGCCCGGAAAAAAAGACTTTACTACAATGAAGCCTCATGCCAATCTGATGTCCAAATATCTGGGAAAGCAGGTTCTTTATGTAGATGATATCTTTGGAACTTATGCAAAGACCAGGATTGCTTCTATGGAAAATGGAGATGTCATCCTGCTTGAAAATGTAAGGTTCTATTCCGAAGAAAGCCTCGAAAGAACCCCAGCAGAACAGGCAAAAACCTATCCGGTTAAAAAACTGGCACCTTTTGTGGATATCTTCCTTAATGACGCCTTTGCCGTATCTCACAGGTCTCAACTTTCCGTAGTCGGATTTACAGAGGTTCTCCCTACCGGAGCCGGAAGGGTCATGGAAAAGGAGCTCACTTCTCTGGATCGAGGGATCAAAGGAGGGGAACGGCCGACGATTTTCGTGCTCGGAGGAGCAAAAGTCGATGATTCACTTCATGTGGCGGAAAATGTGCTTGCAAATGGAGGGGCTGACCGGGTACTCCTGACCGGAGTAGTAGCAAATGTGGCACTTGCGGCATCCGGTATAGATATCGGGAAAGTAAATCTGGACTTCATCAAATCCCAGGGCTACGAAGACCAGATCGAAAAAGCAAAAGGTATACTTGCCAAATTCAAAGATAAAGTTGGCCTTCCCAGGGACGTTGCTTTAAACGATAACAAGAAGCGGGTCGAATTGCCTGTTTCGGAACTTAATTCTGATTCTCTCCCTATAAACGATATTGGGCTTGAAACCATTGTGGACTTTACCAGTGAAATAGAAAGTGCAAAAACTGTTATCTTAAACGGCCCTGCAGGGATTTCCGAAGTTACTGAGTTTGCTCTTGGAACGCACGAGATTATAAAAGCTGCTACTAAGTCCGAGTTTTCAATCATTGGCGGTGGACATATTTCGGCAGAAGTCGAGCATCTTGGGCTTGCACACCGTTTCTCTCACATCAGTACAGGTGGTGGGGCATTAATTGATTATCTCTCAGGAGTAAAGCTTCCTGGTGTAGAGGCTCTGAAGGCTGCAGCTAAAAGATATGAGGAAGCTAAGAAAATCTAATTGTCCTGTTTCCTGCAAGTTCTGACATCTGTGAAAATAAGCTTTCTATTGGGAGTTCCTTCTTGGAGTTCCCTTCTTGGAGTTCCCTTTTGGGAATTTCCTTCTGCCAAACTCCCTGGCTTTTCTTTTTTAAAACAATCCTTTTCATCTTCCGGCTTCTTAAAAGTGAAGTTCCGGAAATATACTTTTACCATCTTCGATAAACATACTGTTATACTAGCTTCCACGTAAATATTATCATACTAACCTTAGGTAGATGCATATCTGGCATTTGCAGTCAGTACTGGCAATGCTGGTAACACTTACTGTTAGTACTGATAATGGTGGAATACTTACTGTTAGTACTGGTAATGATGGTAATAATCACATCTAATACTGGTTAAGAGTTACAGGCAAGAATTCAATAAAATTGAGGTGTTGGTTCAAATATGCTTACAGACGTTGAAGGCAGGGCTGCAGTCAAACTTGCAAGGAAAACGATCGAATTGTTCCTATCGGAAGAAAAGCTTCCTGAACCTCAGGAACTGGGTTTTGAGCTTTCGCCGGTTTTCGGAGAGAAAAGGGGGGTTTTTGTCACACTTACTGAAAGCGGGCGTCTGAGGGGTTGTATAGGGCATCCGTTTCCGGATTCAAGGCTTGAGGATGCAATTATGGATTCTGCAATTTCTGCGGCAACCCAGGACCCGCGTTTTCCTCCGGTGAGAGAAGATGAGCTTGATAAGGTAGTTGTTGAGGTAACAATTCTTACCCCGCCTGAAAAGATTAATGCTCCTGCAGAAGAGCTTCCTGAGCACATAAAAATCGGAAAGCATGGACTTATTGTAAAGCAGGGATACTGTCAGGGACTTTTGCTTCCTCAGGTCGCCCCTGAGTATAATATGGATTCTATCGAGTTTCTGGGTCATACCTGCCTGAAAGCCGGCCTTTTGCCTGACGCCTGGCTCAAAGGAGCCGAAGTCTCCTGTTTCGAAGGGCAGATTTTCAAGGAAAAAGAACCATGTGGCGAGGTCATTGAGGAAAATCTTTCAGGTGAATGAGAACTCTTGCGGTTCCCTGGATTTCTTAAAACGTTTTAAATTCTTACACAGCTTTCAGAGCCTTATGAGTCGGGAAACAATATGCTCCAAAGCTAAAACATGAATCGTAAGATTATGTTTTTTGTGAAGGAATATACAGGAAGCAAATAAACGGGAAATTAGTAAACAGGAAATGAATAAACAGGAAATTAGTAAACAGAAAATGCAGAAAATGAATAAAACTATAATCTCGAATTTCTGTTTTACTGCGGGCAGCCTGCAGGCTTTCAGAGTCCGATTCCTGAGCCTGTCCGCAGGTGATTTATGGAGCTTGAGAGTTTTTCAGGCTGAAATCAAGTTGAAATCCAGCTTATTCGGATTGTGGTAGATTGTGGTATTGTGGTATCGTGGTATTGAGTATTCTTATCCTGAGTGCCGGTTTATTCAATCTCGATTTTCTTTCCAGCTACGGGTTTTGTTTTAGGTAGAGTGACAGTTAAGACTCCGTTTTTGAGCTGTGCAGTTGCTCCTTCTTCAGTTACGCCGTCGGGAAGAGGAATCTCACGGTAATAGCGCATGAAAGACCGCTCTTTTCTGAGGTAACCTTCTTTTTCAGCCTCTTCTTCTTTTCCTTTCCCTGCACTGATTACCAGAACATTATCCTTTAGATTAAGTTCAACATCTTCCCTGTCAACCCCGGGCAAGTCGGTTGTCACAACTACCTTCTCTTCTTCTTCCATAACATCAGTTAGCGGAGAGAAAGCTTCGTTTCCGAACCGGCTTTCCAGTGCAGGAAAAGTCTTGAACATATGTTCCATATAGTTCTGCATTCTTCTGACCTCGTCAAATGGGTCCCAGCTATACATGTCACGGTCTGTTCTTTTCATTGGAAATTTCATTGCAGATTCCTCCTTACTCAATTCCAGGCTTCCTTAATCGCAAGCTTTCCCGATTTCAGACTTTCCGGATTTCAGGATTGCTTTTCTTTCAGTTTTCCTGGTTTTACTTGTTTTTACAGTGGTTTTGATCTGTAAATTTAGTCCAGAACAGTTATTATCCATCTCTCCAGAGAACAGCCTGAATGGCGGGAAAGAAATAACGGCGGAGGTCCGTTTTTAGCTCACCCGTTTTTTACAGGCACGATAATGAGAGTTCAAGACTCCCATACTTTTTTAGGAGGTAAGGACAAGTCCGTTTTTTGAAGGCGGTACAGGTTCGTCTTCGGTCTGTTCGCAGATATCTATTACGTAACTGAGAGATAGCACTTACAGTTCTTGTTTAATTGTTCTGTAAGGGGGGTATTATTCCCAAGTTACTATCCTATAGATAGTATTCTTAGTATTTATAATTTTTGGATGTTGTGGGTTTAATATTTATAAAATCAGGAATTTTTCAGGAAAAATTGTAAAATTTTCGGGCAAAAAATAGTCTAAAGCAAAGGAGGCTGGAAAAATTTTTTAGTTCAGTGTATATCGAAATCCAACTAAATGACAATCTCTACCAGAAAATCTCTATCCAGTGAAGAAAAACAAGAAACTTACGCTGCTGAACTTCCCGCATCCCTGCAAAGAAGATTAGCATTTATAATAACTCATAAAACTCATCGACTCAAAAAGGCCGGCAAAAAGAACTGACTTGTCTCCAATGGCTATTCGCCAGTTATTGAATAAAAAAGCCAGTAAAATCCGAATAAACCATAATTCAAATGAAGAACAATATTCTCAACAGGGTAATTTTCATGAAAACTATAAATGCGTTATTCAAAGAATTTCTTGACGAGCAGCGCCAGTGCCTGGATCCGGATACGCATATCGATTATGCAGATGTGATTGACCTCTTTGTAGAGTTTCTTAACCGATCCGCTCACCTTTACCTTAGCCAAAGGGATGCAGACCGTTTCAAGGCCCTGCGCAATGAAGAAAACAAGAAGTACTGTGAGGTCTTCAGTCCAGGATACATAGAAAATTCCGAAGTTGAAGGATTCCTTAGTTATTATATGATCTGGAATGTGTATTTAGACGTGGATTTTTTGAAGACCTCCATACAAGTCATACATGACCTGGTTAAATGGATGCACAGAAATGGCTACATGAATGATGAAGTTTATGAAGAAACCGAAAAAGATATCCAGGAACTCAAGGTTGATGTTCCTGCAGCCAAAGAACTTGCTCTTCTCCTCTTCGAGTATATCGAATCTCAACCCTTATATAGACATACCAAAAGTCTTTCAAGCTATTTCGAGATAGAAAAAATCAAACCCGGCAGACTCTGGTTATATGAATATTATACATTAGGTCAGACTATAGGTCCCGTAATTGTTTCTGAGGAAATCAGTTCAAAAGCTAAAGTCGGCTGGACTGTTTATCTTACTGTAGGAAAAAGCGGCAATATCTGGAATCCCATAAGTGGAGGGGTTGTTTATCCCCGTTTTTCAGGGGAACTTTGAAGTTTTTGAAATCAACTGGCGATTTAAGAGTTACACAACTACATGGATTTAGGAAGACCATGACAACTATCGAAAAAGCATTAGAAGAGTTCCTGAACAAACAGGAACAGTGTCTGAAAACAAAGACATTCGAAGAGTATGAAGATGTCATATATTTTTTCGAGTATTATCTCCACGGTTTCGCTTACGTAAATCTTAACAGAGAGGATCACAAATACTACGATGATCTTTATCATAAAGGAAAAGGATACTGCGAAATTTTCGGGACGGACCACATCCATGCCATTGAAATAAGATATTTCTTCGAAGATTTCATCACAAGGAAAGGGCCAAAAACCAAAACTTTCATGGCAACCGCTGGAAAAGTTATGCAAAAACTGATAAAATGGATGCACGAAAAAGGATACATGGCTGACGAAGAATATATTGAAAGTGAGTGTGTTATTAAGGAATTAAGGGATGAACTTTGAGATAGAAATTTCTACTTTAATATATTTTTTCTGCTGGAGGCGCAGGCAAGTATTTTGAAAAACTTGTTAAATCAGCGGAGTCAGCAAAAAGAATAGATTCGAATTAAAATCCGGCAGACGACTTTGAAGAAAAGTTTTTTTGGAATAACGAAAAACCATATTAGCTGTCTTTAACGTGTCTTGTCACGCTCGACGAAGGAGAGCGGCCATTCCGCGAAATTACAAAACGAAATATTCACTAAAATAATAGTTACGAAATAGGCACAAACGAAAAAAGGAGAGTAAAATCCTTTACTCAAGGAATCCGTTGATTCCAGCGGCGCTTGACACCAAATTTTTGATTAGTTGCATATCTTCATCAGACAAAGGCTCTTTATATAATTCATTTACCACCCAGAGTCCACTCTTACTTATTTTCTCTTTAGGGGAAAACAAACCCAGCCAGTCAGATGAAGGCCTGCATTCACCACACAGGGAAATTGTGGAGATAATTTTTGATTCTAGTTCAAGCCTTTTTTCCTTATCTTCAACTTCAATTGCAACAAAGCTGAAATTTGCCTGGATATACTGGCTTACTCTCTTCTCTATTTCTTTCTGTTTCTCTTTCTGTTTCTCAAAATCAATCAAGGCTAAATATTTTTCTTTTGCTTCTCTGCTGGTTAAATCTATTTCCCACTGATTAAGAAAAGGGTCTTTATCCCTATTCAGTAAAGCCCTCCCGATATTCTTCCTGAAAATGCTTCGATCCTTATTTTCATTAATGAAATGCTGCTTAAGCCGTGATCTTAACTGATTTTTTCCTGTATGAGTCCCTATGCGAACAATTCTATCAATATTGTGGGCAGTTTCTCCTTTTTCAAACAAAATATAGATACCATTGCGAGGGATTTTCCTCTCATCAAATGGGAAACTTATCCTTTCCAAATTATTAAACCATTGATGCAGTTGTTTGCATTTTTCACTCATTTGAACATCTCATTTTAAGGTACTGGAGCTGTTCTCCGATTTTCAGTCCCTCAAGAGGGATCTGGTAATTTAAAATTTGGGGCAGTAAATATTTTCTATATTTTTCGCCCACAAGGAAAACGAATTCATCTTCTTTCATGTCGGCTTCTTTTTTTATTTGACCTATTACACAATCTGCCCATTTCCTGATTTCTTTAGATGGCATATTGCTCAAAGTTTTGTCATAAGGCTCAATCTTCTTTTCCAGATCTACCAGGCCATATTTTGCAGAAAGAATGAATATTTTGTCCGGACTCAAAGATCTTGCATATTTAAGGTTGTATTTGAAAAGCGTACTGATGTACAGCTCTTTTGCCTTTGCTTTATAAGGCAATTTTTTACTCACACAAGATATCAAAACAATTTTTGCCATTTTATCATTCAACTCTGATTTTCCCTGATATGAGTTTTGGAAGACGGGAGTTGCGTACTTGAGAAAGATTATTAAACTCAATACTATTTAAAAATATTTTATTTACTATTGGCCCGCCAATTATATTGAATTTTTTAATAATATCTTTATTTGGAAGCGCTACAAACATATTCCTCAGGTCTTTCGATGTAACGTGTTCCAAGCCCGTTGTTTGTTTATTTCTTGCGATTTCTATAAAGATTCTTTTGAAATATTTAAGCAAGAAAAACACAAATTTTATTAATCAGGGTGATTTTTGCATTTCATTTTTGGCAGGCTGGCATTTAGTTCGCTGTTTCTTCTTTTATGATATTATTGGAAAGACCGCTCTCCTTCGTCGAGCGTAACAATTTTGCTTTTTTTGCTTTTAACGGCTTTTTCCTCAACTTTCTCAGTGGGTTCTTCAAGGAGGAGTTTTGTTATAATGTCGATGTTTTTTGTCATCTCTTCTCGTATTTCGTCAGGGAAATCTTCTAAATTTTCAGCAACTTTCAGAGTTTTCTCAAAATAGGATATTGCAAGAGCAGGGTCACTGTTAAGGTAGGCAGACCCAACAATAAAATGCAGAGGGAAAAAGTCTTCGTGTTTCTCATTGAACTTTTTGTAAAATTCCTGGATTTTTTCAAACTCCTCTTTGTCCGCGAGTTCTAAAACATAAGTCTGGACAAGTTCTATATAATCAGGGCCTTTGTCCATCAGGAAATCGAATTTTTCTTCATCTGTCATTAAAAAGAAACCGGTTTCAAGACTATCTGCCACACTGTCCGTATCGTAAAAATCGTTTAACTCTAAACCTTCTAATAAGCCTTCTTCTTCGAAGAAGTTCTTCGCGTCTCTTTTCATGAGGAGCATTTCAGCCTGGACATTGGTCAGGCCCATTTTGTCAGTAAGCTTTTTGAAATCCTTTTCGTATTTTTCCTCTTCCTCTTTTGAAAACACGCCCTGGATGTACGTGATCCATTTTACATAGGCCTGTTTATCCTCAACCCATGACCATTTGTCAATGATCCACAGGACATAGTCAAATACAAGGGTGAACTCGTGATTGGTAAGAGGTTTTTCCTCAAGGGGCTCAATCAGGTTTTCTACAATTTCTCTTTCAAGGTTCTTTTTGAAGAAAATAATAGGCTTATTGCGGTTCAGTTTTATATTCATTAATGCCGAAATTACATCTTCGTCTTTTACCTTCCGGTTCTCTTCGTAGTAATACCTGACAATTGAAAACTCTATTTCGCTTAGATACTCTCTATATTCGTATTCGTCCTCATAAATGCTTTTTATTTCCTTTACTTCCGGTGTATCCGGCAAGAGCAATTCGGACAAAGAGAACTCATTCTCAACAATTGTATTGTTTTCATCAGGACTCATTAATAATATTCTCCGTTTGTTAATTCGTATTGATTTTCAGACTGGGATGGATGAATACAAGCTTAATTACCCGATTATTTTTTCGAACCTTTGCCCCTGCTTTTTTTGACGGAATTCCTTTTATCCACAGGCGTAGACTGCTTTTCTTCTGACAGATAAGCTTCCAGTGCGAGGATATCAAGCTTCAAATCTTGTAGAATTTCTTCAGGTACATCATCCCCCATTTCTGCTACTTTCAAAGTCTGTTCAAAATAGAACTTCGCAAGGGACGGGTCCCTGTCCAGGTAGATGGTCCCCATCATAAAATGGAGAGGCAAAAAGTCTTCATCTTTTTCAATGATCTTGTTATATAACTCCTGGATTTTTTCAAATTTTTCTTGACTTACAAGTTCATTGATATAGGATTCCACAAGGATAAAGTAATCCGATCCGTTCTCAATAAGGAATTCTAATTTTTCGACATCGTTCATCGAGTTAAATCTGGTTTTCAACTCTGATGGCGTGGCTCCTTTTTTGAAAGAATCGTATCCCCTTTTCTTCAAAAGCAAAAGACTTATCTCTTCGTCGGAAAGGTCCAATTTACTGGCAAATATAGCGACATTCTTTACGTATTCTTCCTCTTCCTCTTCCGTAAAAGAACTAAGTGCATATGTCAGCCACTTCACATAAGCCTGTTCATCATCCAGAAAGGACCTGTTACCAGTAGCATTTAAAACGTAGTCAAGTACCAGTTTGAACTCATGGTGGGTTATTGGCTTTTGATAAAAAATTTCAAGCAGGTTTCTCACGATTGAGAGTTCCAGAGGATGTTCAAAAAAAGAAACGTTTTTACCACAGTTATTTTTTATATTTTTTAAAAGTAATATGACGTCTTTATCCTTTATTTTTCGGTCAACTTCATGGTAATAATGTGCAATTGAATATTCGATACTTATCAGATAATCGATGTACTTGTGTTCTTCACCAAGAAGGCTTTCTAAGTTCTTTACTTCAGGCGTGTCAGGGTTGAGAAAATCTGACAATGAGGTTTTACTCTCGTCAATTAATACATCTTCTTCAGAAACCATAATCAACAATCCTACTTTTTCACATGTGTTTTCTTATGTGTTTTTGTTTTTTGTGTTTGCAACCGAATACTCTATAACACTCATTACTCTATAACACCCATATACTTGCTGTATTCAGGTTCCCAGTATTGTACGCTCTTGATTTCCAGTGTTGCCGGGTAGTTTCGGGCTGGAACTTTCTTTTTTTGCCTGCTAATGGCGGCCGGTTATACTTTGAATTATATCTATTCTAAAGGCTTGCAAAAAAGCCGCGCAGGGCAAGATTCAAAACAAAAAATTTTCCGGCGGTTCGACTTTCAGGATAAGATGCCAAACCAGTCTGTCTCCTCTATCAGGATCTTCATCAGGACCTTTATCGGGACCTTCATTCCCATTCCATCAAAATCTGCACGCAATCCGTATACTCATCAACTTCTTCACCAGCTGCTACAAACCCACACTTTTCATAAAAGTGAAGGGCACTCTCGTTTTCCCTGTAAACTTTGAGAGAGAGCCTTCCTTTCAGGATTTTTGCATATTCTAAAAGAGCTCTGCCAATTCCTCTACCCTGCATTTCCGGCGCTACGAAAAGGGCGCAGACGTGTTCCCCAACAAGGGAGATAAATCCTGCAATCTTTCCTTTTTCCTCAAAAACAAAGTTTTCGGCGAGTGGAAGGTACTTTTCCTTCATTGCGTTCTTTTGCGAAGCCCAGAACGAGGCAGGGATAAAGAAATGGGCAATAACTGAGGCTTCGTACCAGATCTTTACCATCTCTTCAAGATCGGTTTTCCTGTAGCTTCTAATCAATTCATCAACGTTCCTTTATATTTTGGAGCAATTCATCGACTTCTCTTTATATTGGCCAATTCATTGATTTTTCTTATTCCCGGATCAACTTGCCGGTTTCCTGTAATTTCTAATATTTATGCTTTTTCCTGTAATTGAAGATTATTTTACCGGATTTCTATTCGTTAAGGTTTCTTTTACCTATGTAAAGTTAACAAATGCTTTCATAAACCCGGTACTCTAAGCTGAAAGTCCTTGAAAATTCCTGAAAATCCCTAAAAATTCCTGAGCGTAATAACTGTGTATAAAAAATTATGGGAGGCACAAGTTATATATATAGTAAAAGTAGTCTAAAAAATGCCAGACCGAAAGAGCTTCGGCCTGAAAAAAAGCTTTCACAAAAATAGGTCCGAATCAAAAAGAAAAAGTCGGAAAAACTTACTATTATTTCACTCCACTGACTCGATTTGGTGGATCAAGTCACTGGTGTATTTTTCGGAGAACTCCACCTGTGGACTGAATGGCACGATCTTTACCAGCTTCCCATATCTGGAGACGTACATATCAGGCCCATGTGAAGTTTTTACTTTTCTAAAACTATAGCCGTTCACAAAGGTCACTATTTTAACCTCCACTAGTTACTATGTCAGGCATACTATATTAAAATTTTTTTACTTAATAATCGTTATAGATTCTAGCTTCTGCAATTGATCTTTTCTCAACTAATTTCAATTTGATGTAATTACCTATTTAATTAAGAAGAGGAGGTTTTACCACTTCATTATTAAAGAGGTCATCTTTATAACCCCTCTTCGTTCTCTTTGTCTTCGCCCACGGATAATCGTGTTTTCAAGCCGATAGACTCTTCAAGAGCTTATTTGCTGATTTACGGGAAGAAAACTGGCTTCAGGGGGATTTTGAGGAATATTCATGCAGAGAGCCGGTAAAAAACAAAAGCTTTTTTTTCGAATTGTGCATGTATATCGGAGATGAGCACCAATCCAACTTCAACTACGAACGATGAAAGCAAGATCGATGAAAGCAAGATCGATGAAAGCAAGATCGATGAAAGCAAGATCAATAAAGGCAGAGTGGTTGTTTCATGGACCGGAGGAAAGGACGGTTGCTTCGCATGTTACAGGGCAATCTCGAAAGGTTTTGAGGTCTCCCACCTTCTGAACTTCAGGGAAATTCAGAGGCGTGGTTCCCATGACATCAGTTCTGACCTGGTTTATGCACAGTCTGAGGCGCTTGGAATTCCTCTTATCCATAAAGACTTTGTTTCATATGAACAGGAGTTCAAAAAAGTAGTCCGTAATTTAAGAGATAGCGGGGAGAAAATAGATGGGGCTGTTTTCGGGCATATTGCCACGCACAAAAACCTCGTAGACAGGATATGCGGGGAACTGGGCCTCGAGTTAATAATGCCTCTCTGGCAGAGGAATTCCGAACAGATCATAAATGACCTAATAGATTCTGGGTTTGAGGTGATCCTGCTCAGCGTCAAAGCCGATTTGCTGGGGAAAGAGTGGCTGGGACGAAAGATCGATGAAAATTTCATACACGACCTGAAAAAGCACAATCCTTCAATCGACCCCTGCGGCGAAAACGGGGAATTTCATACCTTTGTTACTGACGGCCCGTTGTTCAAAAACAAAATAAAGGTCACGGAGAGTGAAATAGTCTTAAGGGGAGGTTATTGGTTCCTGGAGATCTCAAAGTTCGAGGCCGAGAAAAAATAAGCCTGCATATTAGACTTTCAAAGCCTGCATATAGACTTTCAAAGCCTGCACATTTTGCTTCATCTTTTATCACGCCTATTTTACTTTGGGTCCTACCTTTTTTGCTCGTGTTGCATATCCTTCAAACCGCAAAAATAGAGCTAATCTAAGGAAAACGATAGTTGGTCGTATCCCCAGGTTATTGAACCGTAACTCTAAAAGTTAGTAGTTCCTTTAAACTCCATATTTGGAGCGGTGGCGCGAACATACCCATGCAAGCAATGAAGTGCGCCAGCATAAATTTGATTTCCTGAATGTTATCTGTGATTTTGTCTTCAAGATTAAATTCTGGTGAACGGAAAAAGTAGTTCGGGTCAAAAGTAGCTCCGGGCAAAGAAAAATTGGGACCAAAAATAGTTCGGAACCAAAAATTTAGAGAACAGAAACAGTTAGAAGCCAGTACTAGTTACCGGAATTTCTCTATTATTTTCAGCAGTTCGTCTTCATCCTTTGCAAGGGAGACTATAGCCATCTCTACCATAAGGTTAACAATCCCGTCAGAGAGAGACCTAAAATCGGTTCGAATCCCGATAACAGGCTTTTCCTTTGCATAAGCGTAGCCTATCTCCCAGGCAGTTCCTGAGTCTACATCCACACCATCGAGGACTGCAACTACAATGTCAGAACCGTCCACACCTTCTACACATTTATTGAAAATACACTCCTGGTTCAGTTTTTCGCGTTCGTCTATGGTATCTTCTGCGTCTTCCTGGGGCAAAAAAACCGAAAAGCCTTTACTGAGCAGCAAATCCCTCAATCTACGGTTATAATTGAGTTCTGCATGGCTGAAAAGGGGGCCTGCAAGATAGATTGTCTTCTTCCTGTTCATGATTTTTTTCTTCCTGACACTTAAGAGGGTATATCGCAAATTTTCCTATAGTAAGAGAGTCTCCAAAGATAAAATCATTTACCTGTGAACTTCCAATTTCCGGCGCTAAATGCCTTAGCAATTTTCATCTAGAATATACTTATATATTAAAAAATTTAAATCTTACTGATTTAAAATTATATGAGTCGTTCTCTCTAGAATTATGAACGAAAACCTGCACAATTATCTTATGAGGTTCCGTTATAAGACTTCCTTATGATTAGCGGCTTCTATCTGGATGTCCTGGGCAGGGACAAGTAAACTTATGATCCTTTACGAAAGTAGACAATCAGCAGTAGGTTTGGAATCCAGGCAGAAGCTTTCATGAAAAATTCTCGATTATCAAAGCAGATTCCACTTGAGATCTGTTTATGAAGAAGTATATCTAACTCAACATGTCTAACTCACTTTGTAATTCGATTACGAAAGCTCATATCTAATTTCCTTTATAATCGGGTTATGAAAAGAATATCTACTGATATTGGTTACAAGCTGATATCTCCTTTGAAAAACTGTATTCAAGAAGAAAAAGATATGGCTCTGCAGCCTGAGCCAGCTTTTCGAGCAGACCTCGTGACATCGATTAATGACAGAAACAGATTTTATATTTGATTTTTCCAATAACAAATTTAATTATCTTGTATTAGTATTACACAGGCAGTGACACTTATGATCAAGGCTGGAATAATAGGAGCTTCGGGATATACGGGAGGAGAACTCCTGCGCTTGCTCGTTAACCACCCAAATGTTAAGCTGGAGCTGGCAACTTCTCGAAGCCTTGCAGGGAAGCCCGTAACGAGCACTCACAGGCATCTTGAAGGTTTTCTCGACCTGAAGTATGAAAATCCTGATTCTGAAGATATCAGGGAGCGCTGTGATGTAGTCTTTCTTGCAGTACCTCACGGATCTGCCATGAACTATGTACCTGAACTGCTTGATGGGAACACTAAGGTTGTTGACCTTAGCGCAGACTATAGGCTTGAAACCTCGGAATTTGAGAAAATCTATGGGATAAAGCATAGCGACCCGAGGAATGCCGTTTACGGGCTTGTAGAGCTCCACCCTGAAGTCGCAGGAGAGAACTTCGTGGCAAACCCGGGATGTTTTCCTACAGGTGCAACCCTTGCAGCAGCCCCGCTTGCAGCAGCTGGACTTATCGATATTGCGGTTTTTGATTCCAAGACAGGAATCTCAGGAGCTGGCATCTCGCCTACTCAAAACTCACATTATCCAAACCTGGCGGAAAATATCATCCCATACAAACTTACAGCCCACAGGCACAGGGCTGAAATTGTCCAGGAACTGACAGGGCTTGAAGGAAAGCTCAGGAACATCAATTTCACTCCCCACGTAATTCCATCTATCAGGGGGATCTTTACAACTGCTCACCTCTTTACAAAGGAATCTCTCTCCACGGACGACTTAAAGACAATTTACGAGGAATTTTACAGGGATAGGCCTTTTATAAGGTTCCCTTCAGGAGTTCCTTCTTTAACCGCAGTCAGAGGTTCTAACTTTTGCGATATAAGCTTTGAAGCAGATAAGGAAAATAACAGGGTTGTTGTCCTCTCAGCAATCGATAACCTGGTCAAAGGCGCATCAGGGCAGGCTATCCAGAATATGAACCTCATGTTCGGGCTGGATGAGACGTGTGGGCTCTGGATGCCTGCTGCGGCTCCGTAAGCGTAACCAAAGCAAGAAAATATAACTGGTGACGGATTAAATTAAAGAATAAAATTTGTCTCAAGGGGTATAGTCAGATGAAGGTAAAAGATGTCATGAATCCGAACGTTGTTTTCTGCAAGCCTGATGATACAGTCCGGGAAGCGGCAAGAGTCCTGAAGGAAAACAATGTAAGTGGAGCACCTGTCCTTGAAGGTGAAGAGCTTGTGGGAATCATAAGTGAAGCGGACCTGCTAAAACTGTTGATACTCCCCGAAAAGGGGGAACTCTGGCTTCCAAGTCCCTTTGAGGTTATAGAGGTTCCTATCAGGGAACTCCTTGGATGGGAGGAAACAAAGAAGATGCTCTCTGATGTGGGTTCCACAAAGATAGAAGAGATTATGATAAGGGATGTGCACACGATCTCTTCCGAGGCATCTATTGAAGAGGCATCCGAGCATATGATAAGGCACAGGATCAACAGGCTTCCTGTAACTGAGGACAACCGCGTGGTGGGGATCATTACGCGCGGCGATATTATTGAAGGTCTTGCAAAGCTCTGAGGAAAAAGGAGAGTCTTTCATGAAGGAAATCGAAGGTGGAATCTGTGCAGTAAAGGGCGTATCTGCAAACGGGATTAAAGCCGGAAAATTGGGATTGACTGTCATTCTTGCAGAGGGGCCTGCAGCAGGCGTTTTTACAAAAAATAAGGTCACAGCAGCTCCGGTTACCCTTAGTAAAGGAGTAATCGATACTCATCACCGTCTTTCGGGAGTAATTGTAAATAGCGGAAACGCTAACGCCTTTACAGGTGATGACGGCTTTCTGGATGCTATGGAAATGGCAACCGTACTTGCCCAGAAGCTTGGTCTTGAGGCTGACACGGTTGCAGTTGCTTCGACAGGGGTAATTGGCAGAAGGCTTGATGTCTCCTTAATCACGGAGCATCTTCCTGAAGTCCTCAAGGGGCTGGGCAGTTCTCCTGAGTGTAGCCGTGAAGCTGCAAAAGCAATGATGACCACGGATAGGGTTGTAAAAGAAGTAGCTATTGAGATGGACTGCGGGATCAGGATAGGTGCCATTGCCAAAGGTTCGGGGATGATCGAGCCCAATATGGGAACTATGCTCTGTTTTGCATATACCGATGCGAAAGTGCCTGCCGATGTTCTGGATGCTGCTCTCAGAATAGCAGTGGATAAAACATTCAATATGGTTGTGGTGGACGGGGATACAAGCACGAACGACATGGTACTCCTTACTTCCACCTGCAAGTCTGGAGTCAAGCCCTGTATGGATTGTCTGGATGACTTTGAGGACGGGCTGATTTACGTCTTCACCGAGCTTGCAAAGAAAATGGCAAAAGACGGAGAAGGCGCTACAAAACTTATTGAAGCCAGGGTAGTTGGCGCAAAAACGCACGAGGACGCTAAACTTGTTGCAAAGGCAATTGTACGTTCTCCTCTGGTTAAGTCCGCAATTTTCGGAAAGGATCCAAACTGGGGAAGGGTTGTAGCCGCTGCAGGCTACTCAGGTGCCGAACTTGAACAGGAAATGCTTTCTCTCTCTTTCTCAGGAGGAGGAGAAGAGGTTGAACTTGTAAATTCCGGCGAGATTTCCAGTTCTTCGGATCTCGAGCTTTTGAAACAAATAATGGCAAATGAAGAAATTGTCATTACCCTTAACCTTAATTTGGGAGAGGAACAGGCAACAGCCTGGGGTTGCGACCTGACCTATGACTATGTCAGGATTAACGCCGAATATACGACTTGATGATGAAACATAGTAATGCAAGTGTTGAACACAGGCTTAACGCCAGTATATGACTTACTGCAGTACAGGACCGAAAAAATAGGACTGATACAGGACTGAAAATACAGGACTGAAAAAACCGGCTTGAAAAAGCAGGACTGAAAATACAGGACTGACTACAGGATTGATATACAGGCTGAAAAACAGGTAGAAGGAAATAAAAAATGTAAACAAGATTAATTCGAAATATAAATGAAATTACTTCGGAAAAAATCCTGGTTTCTCTTAATCCCTGAAAATTATTTCAGGTTTATATCTATATTTCCAGGGGGTTTGTTAAATGGATATACAAGAATGGGAACAACGCTACAAAGACGCTTTTTATAATGTCAAAAAAGCTCTTCCTTATCTGGAAGGCATGTTTGTAGCTTACAACAGTAATATCGATGCTATCAAGCACCTTACAGACAAAGAACTGTCTATGCTTATGGGGCTTTTTAACGAGGCTGAGATTCAGGCAAGAGTTGAAACATACCCGAGAGAAATAAAAGAGCCTCTTGATTTTATGGCTCGCCTGCTGATTTCTATGCGAGAGGGCAAAGCCGCTGAAATTCCGACTCATACCTCGGATACTCATGAATGGCTGAAAGAGCACCTGGGTTTTGACTATGCACGCATGGGCGGCCAGGCAGGAATAATTTCCAATCTTCTTGCTCGCCTTGGGATAAAAAAAGTGGTGGCGTATATTCCCTGGCTTTCCGAAGAACAGGCAGAATATTTTGTGGCTTCTAACAATCTTCTGCACCCTAAAGTAGAAGATGGAAATGTCGTACTTAAACCCCCGCGGGAAGCCTTCAAACCCGGAATTGAATCAAAAGTCAACTGGATCTTTGAATATTCCAAAGGCATGGACGTGACCTGCGGTGGAAGCAAATTCCAGATCCCGAGAGATAACCGCCTTATAATCTCCTCCCGCCCAAAATGGATCCGCCTGGATATGGACAGGGAAATCTATGAGCACCTTGACTCACTTTTCCCGATTGATGGGGCAATGCTTTCAGGTTATCAGATGATAAAAGAGCAGTATGAGGATGGGTCTACGTATAAGGACTACGTTTTGCATTCCGTGAAAGCTATTGAGAAACTCAAGGCTTTAAATCCTGAACTCCGCGTTCATGTAGAACTTACATCCATTCAGAACAGGGTAATAAGAAAGGCTATCCTGACCGAGATTGTTGCCAAACATATTCATTCCCTGGGCCTTGATACCGTAGAAGTGGCAAATGCCCTGAACGTCCTGGGGCATGAAGAACTATCTTATTCCGTGATAAGAAAAGAAGAGACCGGGATAACCTCGCTTTACCATGGAGCTGTTCAGCTTTTAAAGGACCTGTCGCTTGAAAGGGTCCATGTACATTCTCTTGGCTTTTACATTTGTATCCTTGCAAAAGGCCATCCTCTTACACTTAAAGAACACAGGGATGCCCTGCTTTTTTCCTCAACTCTGGCCGGTGCCAAAGCCCTTAAAGGAAAGATTGAGAATCTTGAGGACGTAGAAGTAGGACTGGAGATCCCGGTTTCAAGTAAAGGTATAGAAGACCTGGATAACTTCAGGGTTTACTGTGTAGGGAAGAAACTCTGTACTCCTGAGGAGTTCGAATACGGATATCTCTATGGGCCTGACCATGATGCGGTTTTAATCCCTTCCAAGGTGGTAGATAAGCCCAAAGCAACAGTCGGGATAGGCGATGCGATCTCGGCAGGAGCTTTTGCAGCCATGCTTGCAAGAATAAAGCAGGAGCGAGCATGAAAATAAATTCTCTTTGACTTATCCGAAGTCGTACATTTGTCTTTTATTCATTTTCTTTCCATTTATTTTCTTTCCATTCATTTTCTTTCCATTCATTTTCTTTCCATTCATTTGCCTTCAACTTGCCTCCCATAAGCCTACCGTTCGTACCATTCGTACCGTTTGTACCGTTCGCCTTCCATTTGCCTTACATTCATTTGCCTTACATTCATTTGCCTCCACTCGCCTCCTATTTCACGGATACAGGAACTGGTTAGATGAATATACTTTGCGGATATAATGTCAATATAGATTCGGTGTACCGAATCAGCGGGGCTGAGATTTCGGAACTGCTGGAAACCTTCGAAGAGGCTGAAATCCTTGACAAAATCAAGAACCCCCCCGGAAAAATCTTTTCGGAATCGGATTTTGTAGCAGGGCTTGCCTACTGTATGAAAAACGGATGTGGAGCCGAGTGGCTTGTTTTTGAGCAGTCCGTTTTCGAGTTTCTTAAAAGCCGCTATTTTGGGAAATCTCTCGTAAGAATGGGTGGAAACGCAGGAATAATGGCAAATGCTCTTTCCCAGCTAGGCGCTTCCAGAGTAATTCCGAATGTTGCAGTGCCCTCTAAAACCCAGCTTTCTCTCTTCTCAAAAAAAGCGATCTATTTTCCTGAAGCCTCTACGCAGATAACGGGAAACTCAAAGAAAGATCCTGAAGAAAATAAAGATGCTTTTTCCAGCAGCCAGGAGCCCATACATTTCGTATTTGATTTCTCTGAGGGGGAGACATTTTCCCTTTATGGGACAGAGGTTAGGGTTCCGAGGGAAAACCGCTTCATAGCTACCTTCGATCATTTGAATCTCAGGCTTTTTGTCAACCCTGCGTTTGAGCAATATGCTCTCCAACATGCCTGCGAGCTCGATGGAGTACTTATATCGGGTTTTCATCTCCTGCTTGAGAACTATCCCAATGGCCGCACTTATAAGGCAATTCTTGATGATACTTTCTCTCAGCTAAAGAGCTGGAAAACCAGAAATAATAAGCTTCAGATTCACCTGGAGTTCGGGCATTTTGCAAGTAAAGAAATTGCAAATTCGGTCTTTCTGAAGTTTGCAAAACTTTCCGATAGTCTTGGAATGAATGAAGACGAACTTGCAATGTTTTATAACTTACACGGAGTCCTCGGAGAGGGACTTCATCATATGGAGGCAGATGCTATATCCAGTGCGGCTTTCAGGCTGGCATCAGGGCACGGGCTTAAGAAGCTCATAATCCATACCAGGGAATTTGTGCTGGCTGTGTTTAAAACCGATTTTGAGTTTAATTCCAGAGCAGTTTCTGAATTTGAAATGGATGAATCAGAAAGTTCAATTTTGCAGAGGGCAGCCCGAGAAAAGCTTGAAGCCCTGGAATTCGGAGTCCGGTGTGCAGGCGTGTATGCAGCTTTAGGCAGGCTTGAAGGGCGGAAATTTGTGGAAGAGGAAGCTTCGAAACTTCAGGAGAGCCCATTTGGAAGAAAACAGATTGAAGCTTTCCTTAAGGCTTTTAATGGAAAAACTCTTGAGCAGGGGGCTTATACTTTAAGGGAGAATTATATTATTTGCATGTTGCCTACAATGCTTTCCAGATCTCCAGTAACCACGGTCGGGCTAGGAGATACGTTAACGGCAGGGACTTTTCTAAGGGGGCTTGAGCTGGACGTACAGGCTTAAACCCGAACTTTTTGACCTCAATTATACGCTTGACTGTGGGCAGGTCTTCCGATGGGAACGAGAAGGAGACTGGTGGACAGGGGTTGTTGGAGGCAAAGTTATCCGGCTTTCTCAGGACCACGGGCAACTGATTGTTGATTCAAAGCTTTCGCCTGAGTTTCTTACTCGTTATTTCCGCCTGGACGACAACCTGCCTTCTATCTACGAAAGCATAAATCGGGACCTGCTGATCGACAGAGCGATCCGCAAATATCGGGGCCTACGGCTGATCAGGCAGGACCCCTGGGAATGCCTTATTTCCTATATGCTCTCAACAGCTTCAAGCATTCCCACAATCCAGAAACGAATCTGCCTGCTCAGCCGGTTTTTCGGGCAGGAAATCGAGCCAGGCTATTTCAGCTTTCCTGACCCTGAAACTCTTGCAAATGCTGATCTCTCCGAGCTTGACAAGTGCAAGCTGGGCTTCAGGACCCAGAACATAATAGCCGCAGCCGAAGAAGTTGCGTCGGGCGAGCTGGATCTTGATGTGCTTTTCCGCCTGGAGTACAGGTATGCGCGGGAACGCCTTATGAGGCTCAGGGGCATAGGGGAAAAAGTTGCTGACTGCGTGCTTCTTTTCGCTTTTGATAAAATGGAAGCCTTTCCAGTTGATACCCATATCAGGCAGATCATTCAGCATTACCATATAGATGACAGTTACTTTGAAACCTGCACAAACATGAGCTGTATGGGGGACTGGGGACGGGAATATTTCGGACACTACTGCGGGTATGCCCAGGAGTATTTGTATTATCAGAAAAGGATGGAAGGGTTTGTAAGTCTTTATTAACTACTGTTTTTAGTGGTTATCTCAGCGGGTTTATGAAGTAAAATCAAAAAACAGAGGTTTAAGTTAATTTTTCAGGGGAGCCCTTAATTTTTGATCTCGGCTATCACATTTGTTAGTATGTCGATTATCTGAGAAGGAATTGGAACCCCAAAAACTGCCATTGACATTATTGGCAAAAAGAGTTCTATAATTCCTTTTGCTGTATAACTAACAACAATCTCATTAGTAACATCTTTTCCAAATTCTTTCGCGGGGTTCTTTACTTTTTTCAGTAGGGACTTTAATTTGGATATGCTTCCTTTTGATTTTTCTTTTTCGTTTTGAGGTGCTGAAGAACTTTCTATTTCCCTGGTTAATGTATCTTCGTTTTTGAGCACTTCTTCAAGGAAAAGTTTTAGAGTTTCAGAATCTCCTTTTTTCGTAATTTCAAGAAGTTTTTCAGAGAAGATCTTCAAGCATTTTCCTTCTGTTCCCCCAACTTTAATGGAAAGGTTGTCCAAACTTTCAAAGCCCTTTTTTAATTCTTCTTGAATTTCATCCAGTTTCTTAATAATTATAGTAGTGTTTTCGTTAACTATCCCCACATCCTTTTTAATATCGTCAATTCCTTGTTCCATATTGTTTATTTTTTCATCCATGGATACATGTGGGATCAAAGGAATAATAGTACAAACTATTGCATATTGTTTTACAATATCTTTTTCTTCTCTTATTTGGCTAATTCTATCAAAAAAATTCTGATTTTTAGGTGTTCTTGGGATAGTTGATTCAAGAGTAAAAATTAGATTTTCCACGTACCAGCTCATCTCTTCCTGACTACTGATTTCCCATTTTTGAACTTCCCTATTGACAGCGCATGCAACTTCTCTTGTTGGAGTTCCTTGAGATACCTGACACGCAGTATTTGCTTTTTCCTTAATTTCTTCAATAAGGGATTTCAGTTTTCTGTCTAAGATGGGCAGTCCTTTTCTCATCGTTATTGTTGCAAAAGGTGCTTTTTCTTCAGTATCTCTCAGTAATTCTGCTGCACGATCACAGTATTTCCTGTAAAAGTTGAGCTCGCTTTTTTTTGCCTCTAAATCCATATTTTCTGGATTTTGCACTTCTTTTAAGGCATTTGCAAGATTATTAACAACTTCGAATAGCAATTTTTTGCTTTTTGAGCCTTTTACGGCGTTTTTTGCTTCTGCTAGGTATTTGTCTACTTCTTCTTTTGCTTCCTGCTTTTCGGAAATTATTTCATAGAAAGAACGATAAAAAGGAAGGCAAAATTGAGCTGGATTATCCAGTATAGATTCATGTGCTGCTATTTCAAAAAACGAAATTGCGGTCTCTAATTCCCTTTTATAATCTTCTTCCCTTTTTGCCTGAGAAGCTTTGAATATGGAAACTTTCCCGAGAGAGTGATTTGCGGATACTCTAACAGAACTTCTTTCGTTAGTGGTTAGTTTAATTAAGTCATTCCACGCCTTTTGTTTATCCGGCACGTCAGAAAATCCAAAACCAAGAACAGAGACGACTTCAGACCTCATCAGCCAGCCTTCATCACTAGTTAGTTTAATTAAATCATCCCATACCTTTTGTTTATCCGGCACGTCAGAAAATACAGAACCAAGAACAGAGACGACTTCAGACCTCACGTAACTGCTTTCATCACTAGTTAGTTTAATTAAATCATCCCATACCTTTTGTTTATCCGATACTTCAGAAAATACAGAACCAAAAGTAGACGCAGCCTTAGACCTTACATAAATATCTTTATCAGTTGTTAATTTATGTAAGTCATTCCATGCCTGTTGCTTATCTGGCACGTCAAAGAATACAGAACCAAGAACAGAGGCAGCCCTAAATCTCACGGAATTGTTTTTATCAGTTGTTAATTTATGTAAGTCATTCCATGCCTGTTGCTTATCCGGCACATCAGAAAATACAGAACCAAAAGTAGACGCAGCTTCGGACTTCACTGAATTATTTTTATCAGTTATTAATTTGATTAAGTCATTCCATGCCTGTTGCTTATCTGGCACGTCAAAGAATACAGAACCAAGAACAGAAGCAGCTCTAAATCTCACGGAATTGTTTTTATCAGTTGTTAATTTATGTAAGTCATTCCATGCCTGTTGCTTATCCGGCACGTCAGAAAATACAGAACCAAGAACAGAGGCAGCTCTAAATCTCACGGAATTGTTTTTATCAGTTGTTAATTTATGTAAGTCATTCCATGCCTGTTGCTTATCCGGCACGTCAGAAAATACAAAACCAAGAAAAGAGGTAGCCTTAGACCTCACGTAACTGTTTTCACAAGCTGTTAATTTGATTAAGTCATTCCATGCCTGTTGCTTATCTGGCACGTCAGAAAATACAGAACCAAGAACAGAGGCAGCCCTACTAAATCTCACGGAATTGTTTTTATCAGTTGTTAATTTGATTAAGTCATTCCATGCCTGTTGCTTATCTGACAGTTGTGAAAAATTACTTTCTAATTGTTCCAAAGCCTTGATACGTTCTTTTGGATTCTTGCTAAGGCATAGCTTGTGAATCTTCTCTTGATCAATCAACTGCCCAACACCATAAGTTCCAATAAAACTTCAAGCTTAAAACGGTTTCTTTTTGATTTTTGGGATTGAAGATTCGCTAAAAAAGATTTTTGCAGAAAAAATCTGCTTTGCATAAACTCAGTTAATTGAGCTCAACTTAGTTTCCATAAAGAATTTATGTCTATTTCCTCAAAAAACCCTGAAATCCGAATCTTTTAACCCGCAAATCCCGACATTCTCTATAATCTCAAAGCCCTCATTCACGCTCCAATGCACCTGTTTTCCAAAAGATAAACTCATAAACGGTCTTCAAGAAGCCATTTTGCCGTCGGGTATTTGCTCCAGATTCCAAAAACGAATTTCCAGTTTTCGATATAACCTTCTAACCCTCAAATACTTCTCATTCCCTTTAAGCTTCACTTTGGGATTGGTTTAAGTACTTTTTCACCAGATCCGTGTCTTTCAGTAGTTTAAAACTCACAAACCCTCCGGCAATAATATTCGTATAAAATGTAAAAGCTCTCCATGCTGCCACTGTAATTCCGAGAATATTTGCTGGCACAAAGATTGAAAAGAGGGAAATTGCAGCAAGTTCAGCCACCCCACTTGAACCTGGGGTCAAAGGCATAACTAGAATAATCATGAGTAAAACCTGTACTGCGAAAGAAATGAGTATTGAAGGAGACTGATTAAGGCCCATAAGAGTTACCGGGAGCGAGGAAAACTCCACTATCCAGTATATGACTGTGAATATCAGCCCATAATATAGGCCTTTACGCCCTTCTGTTAAAAAGATATTTATGCTTGAATGAAATTCGTCAATTTCCCTATCAATCGATCCTGATAATTTATGCAGTTTTTGTTCTGTTTTCTTACCACTAAGACGCCCAATCCATCTCATAAGACAATTTATGGCGAGCTTAATAAAACCAGGTTTCACGGTTGCATATATCATGAGGGCAAAGACAATTATTGAAAGGACTTCTCCTAGTATAATTACCGTATCCAGTCTGGAATCTGACAGTACACCACGGAGAAAATATAGCGAAAAAGGTACAGCTAACAGGATCAATAGAGCGTCCAGTACACGTTCTCCCAAAATAACTGCAGTAGCCTGCCCAACCGGCATTTTTCTCTGTCTCAGGAGATGAATTCTCAAAGGTTCTCCACCTATCGAAGAAGGCGTGAGCGCTGCAACAAAAGTGCCGGAAATTACCATTTCTATAGAAGTTTTAAGATCTATTTTATGTCCCAGTGCAGATGCCATTGATTTTATGCGCAGTCCCCAGATAAAGAAAGAAAACAGGTGGATAACAAGCGCAGCTATTACATATCCGGGCTTGATCTCCCTGACAACTTCAATTGTTGTCTTATCAAGAGTAAAGATCAGAACAAACACTATCGAAATTATACTGATCAAAATTGAGCTTGTTATCCACTTTGTGTGATTTTTCATGAAAACACAATCCGTTAGACCTTATTCAGAATTATTCAACTGCAAGAGTCCATCATTCAACTGTAAGAGTCCACTATTTACCTGAAATCGTCCACTATTTACCTGAAATCGTCCATTACAATACCCTAATTATACTTTTTGACTTATCTTACTGTTTGATTCAAGGAGTTCTTTGAACGTTGCAGTAGGATTGAGGTCTTTAGATAGTTTTTTCATAATTTCAACCTTCTGATGGACCTTTTCATCCTTTAAAAGCTCTTTTATCGACCGAAGGATCTCTTCTGGAGATGCGCTGTAATCCAAATGTCTGCCATAACCTTCAAGGTCTACCACAGCAGCGTTACTTTCCTGCTCACTATGGTTCATATCCGGAAACGAAAGCACCGGAACCCCGAAAGTAAGAGCTTCCATTATAGTGCTATGTCCTCCCGGGGCAATCACAAGATCAGAAGCCTTGAGATAGGGGAACTGGTCATTAATAAAACGCTTAATTGTAACGTTTTCTGGAAGGTTTGAGAAAACATCAGGATTTAGATTTGGTCCCGAAAGGAGAGTGTAATTTATGCTTTTGTCTAGTTTTGCAACTTCGATAACCTTTCTGAATATGGGCTCTCGATACCCAAATCCCCCTATTACAGATAATACATGGGGTTTTTGCAAGATTTCAGCTTTCACATCGTCAAATTTTTCAAGGGTAAGAGGCCCACTGAAATACAGATTTTTGGAAACCTTTTCTTCAAAAGCAAGATTTAACCGGCATACTGTATAAGGCATTGGGAAATCAGGAATTACTATCCTGTCAACTCTTCTGAAAATGCAGCTATAAAACTGTTTAATTATTCCGCCCATCGTTCTCAGGGCAATGCCCCCATTTTTAAAGAAAGTTTCCATATTTGACTGATTAACTATAAGGTAAACAGGAATTCCTCTGATTTTAGAGGCAACTACTCCTGTAAAATAACTATCTGAAACTACAATATCAGGTTTCTTTTCTTTTAATAAGCTCAGAATCTTGAAAATGGCAAAAACACTCCCGTTTTTCAGGGTAGATATAATTGATCCTTTCAGGTTCAGGGAACCGGACTCACCTACAAGTTTTATTTCCGGAGGTATTTCAACGGCCTTGTATCCTTTTCTCTCGATAAACTCCTTTGAATAACCATATGCTCCTAAATAAACGTCATGGCCTGCAGCTAACAACTCCCGGCCCAATGCGATACAGCGGCTGGTATGACCTAACCCTTCACCGCATATAAAAACGAGTACTTTCATCCTTGAACCTCTTTTTAAAAATTCGAGTAGCTACGAAATAAGAAATAAGAGCGAGTATAATTCCGCCAATCATATCCGTAATCCAGTGTATGCCAAGATACAGTATTGAAAAAAGGATGAAAATGGTTGTCCCTACCGCAAAAACCTTGTAACGCTTGAGATCTGTCTTGAAAAGTATAAACATCGTTGCCATTACCGAGAGCGCGGCATGCAGGCTTGGGAAGCAATTGTTAAGACCGGGACTACAGATAGTTACTATCCCCAGGATGGCCGGATTCAGTTGATATAGCAAAGGTACCACACCTGGCAACACATGCCCGGTCACATTTACTGGGAAAAATATGTAAAAAACGTAAGCTATCAAATATATAAGCATAAAAGTAATTGCATACTCTTTAAGAGCCTCATCATCCTGGCTAAACAGGAATAATATAAATGTAAAGATCAAAAGGAAAGGAAATCCGACCAGATAAACTGCTCCACAAAAATATGTCAGCATTGGATTGGCCAGGCTCTGGAAAATACTCACTTTAGTGCCTTCCAGCATCAACATATATCTATCATAATTAAGAGAGGGACTGAGACCCAGGAAATTTGAAATGGCTCTTTGTGAATCCATAAGTATAAAGATAAGTGTCGCCGAAGCTACATAAGGTAAAATATCTGAAATTCCAGGCGACCCAAGGTTTCTATAATAATATTTGGGCCGAAGAGGTTCCGGCACAAAAATATAATAGCCTGCTGGCACTGAAAATATCAGAGACAGCATTATCATAAAGTCTAGTTGATTTAAGGATGTCATTTAATGTGCGCCTCAGTGTTTGAATACATTAATTCAAAAACAGATAATTATGAAATATCTCTCACTGTTATTCGGTTCATTAGGTTTTTTACATAGAATAAAACAACTATATATTAATTGTGGAGAAAAAAGCTACACTTTTATTTTCTTAACTCTGATCGTCTCTGTTGGTCAGTATGGCTTATTTCTATGGTAATTTAATTTCTATGGTAATTTAATTTCTATGGTAATTTATTCATTTCTCTGTCAATGCATGTTTTATCCTAAACGATTTCGTTTTTTAATTTCTTTATTGCAGTTATTGTATGCAGGCGACCCATTATTTTACTTTAACTTCAAACTTGTTTCTTTTACATGATCGTTCTAAAGTATCAAAATGGAATTGGAATTTATTCAGCGTTTAACCTTTTGCGTCGCTTTCTGTTGTATCGTGTATTGAACTTTCAAGTGTTTTGAATTTGCGAAATCATTTCAGGATACTTATCCTTAGTTTCCAAATATTAAGCGCACATGTGAGTAATGAAACTATGTGAGGTTAATAGATCACGATTTTAAAATTCTGCTACACAGGTAATGTACTTAAATTTAAGCGCATACACTGATATCAGGAAATATTTATGAGTCTAAAAATGCGGAATTTAGGTACACAACAGTCAATTGGGATTTTAGTAAAAAAATTAAAAAAAAGAAGGATTAAGAAAATCCTTCACTCAGCGAATTTATCTGTTCTTCCTGACGATGTAGAAGACTGACAGCAGTCCGAAGATTGCTGGGACAATCTCAAAGCCAGGAGCATTGTTCTTTTTATCGGTGGTGTTGTTTGCAGCATCTGGTGTAGCTGAAGTTGTTGTAACTGGGCTCTCCGTGTTTGTAGGAGTGCTCGCGTTTACATCTTGAGTTTCTTCAGTGCTGTTCACAACTGGAGTTGGAGTAACACTCATGTTATCGGTTGTTGTGTTACCGATGCTGGTTGTGTTACTTGGGGTGGTTGTAGTGGTTCCGTTACCAATGGTTTCCTCAACGTATGGGTAGTATCTGAGATCGTTGGAATCGGCGATCTTGAAGTACATTCCCTCTCCGATTTCCTGATCAGAGTCTTTAGTCAGACTGAATGTATCATCATTGCTGATGTTAATGCTTGCACCGTTAAGGGAAACATCGTTAAGTTTGCCGAATTCATCGTCAGAGTTGATCTTCCTTGCGTTTGCGTAGTCAATGAGCCAGAGACCGTCAATCTGTGCAATGCTGTCGACTGCGCCCTGGAATACCTGGTTGACATGGACTTTCAGGACAGGAACATCGTCTTCGCCCTGCACGTCGTCAACTTTGCAAGTCCAGATATGATCGCCAGAGTCAGTTGAGACGATCTCGTCATCAACATATTCTCCGTCCTTGTCGAATTCAAGCCAGACTTTATTACCGTCAACATCTACCTGCTTGGCCTGGAGAGAGTATCCATCACCGAGGTCAAGGGAGTCGCCGGTCTTGAGAGTGTACTTGTCGTCACTGTCAAGAACGAGCTGGGCAAGCTTGCTAGCGTCGTTGGATTTCAGTGGGACATACTTCTGGGCAAAGAAGCCAAGAACAGGGTACGTTCCATTGAATACGTCATCGGCATTATAATCAACCTTGCTTATAGTGGTGCTGTATTTGAGGCCGTTTTTAGGAATAGTTCTTCCGTTAACGCCAGAAACACTCATAGTTTCGGTTCCAACGTTCTTCTTCAGGTCGTAGAAGAATCCAGCAAAGTTGTCTGAAGTCCAGGTGTAAGACTGTGTACCGGAAACAACGGTTCCTCTTACATCATAGGTTCCAGCAGTTGTTTGCTGCTTGTAGGCATAGAACCTGAGATCATTGGAGTCAGCAACCTTGAAGTATAACCCTTGCCCGATTTCCTGATCAGAGTCTTTAGTCAGGCTGAATGTATCATCGTTGCTGATGGTAATGGTTGGGCCATTGATAGAAACATCGTTGAGTTTGCCGAATTCATCGTCAGAGTTGATCTTTATTGCGTTTGCGTAGTCAATGAGCCAGATAGCATCAATCTGTGCAATGCTGTCGACTGCGCCCTGGAATACCTGGTTGACATGGACTTTCAGGACAGGAACATCGTCTTCGCCCTGCACGTCGTCAACTTTGCAAGTCCAGGTACCATTGCCAGAGTCAGTTGAGACGATCTCGTCATCGACGTATTCTCCGTCTTTGTCGAATTCAAGCCAGACTTTATTACCGTCAACATCTACCTGCTTGGCCTGGAGAGAGTATCCATCACCGAGGTCAAGGGAGTCGCCGGTCTTGAGAGTGTACTTGTCATCACTGTCGAGAACGAGTTTGGCGAGCTTGTCAGCACTGTTAGACTTCAGTGGGATATACTTGTCTGCGAAGAAGCCAAGAACACTGTAGTTGCCCCAGTCGTCATATTGGTATTTGGCATTTCCGATTGTTGTCTTGTATACTAAACCGTTATCTCCGATAGTCCTGCCAGAAGTACCAGCAACGTTCTTAATGGTAAGAGACTCGGTTGTCACATTGTTATCAATGTCGTAATAGAATGCTGCAAATTTGTTAGCATCCATTGTAATAGCTGTACCGTTACCATATGCAGAATTTGCAAGGATGTCGGTTAAACTTGAGCCATTGTACACAGGGCCGCGGATCTCAACTGTACTCGCTGCTGAGGTTGTATTATCATCAGCCATTGCGGCGGATGCAAATACAGTCAGAAGCATGAGAGCTGCCATTGCACTGGCTACAAATCTCTTCATTTTGTTGTTTCCTCCATATTTGTTAAGATCTATTATATGTAAGAAGAATCATCGGGATCAATAATTTAAGGGGGTTCACCATTCTTCATCAATTTGATTTATTTATTACGTTTATTGTCGAAGATAGTTTCGTTTCTCCTCATCCCGAAAATTGGTTTACAGCGTTTTATAAAATGGTGTCTTATAAATCTCTTTTGGTCCCCTATTTAGACAGTCTATGGAGTCTTTTCATATTTTCGATATGCTCCAATGAAATTTTAAAATTTAACTCTTTAACTATCCATAATTTTGATTATTCGAAGATTGTACTAATGTTCGACAATTGTACTAATATTCGAATAATGTACCAGAATCGTTATTATGTCTAATGAAGACTGAAAACTGAAGGTTATTGTGGTGAATAATCGGGATCAACACTGCAAAATACTTTGGACCTTCCTCCCTAGGAGAATGTGGCGGAACCTTCTTCCATAGGAGAATGTGGCGGGTTTTCCAAGTTTCTTCCATGTTTCCCGCCACTATAAATAATCCCAACTTTTGTTCAGTAGGCGTAAAAGTTTTCGTCTATTTTTATCCGGTTGATTTTTAAAAACGTATAATTCAGCTGACCTCTTAATAAAATTTGAGCTCGCAATTCAACATTCTCTTGCAAGTGTATTTTGAATCTGGTGTATAGATCATCCACGTTAACTAATCAGGATGTCTCAATATAGTTAAAAACCAGTAAAGCAGGGCTCAGATAACGAGACTAACCCAAAACTTTGATCGTCCAGCAATACTTGATTGATGTTTTCCTTACGTTACCTACAACATGGCTTGCAATTCAGTTTAAATATCGTACTGTAGGTTTCTTAAAAAAGTGCTAAGTTTACCGAAAAAGAATAGCTGGAAGCTGTGTTTCTCATATTGGAATAATATCAATCAAGCGATGGACGATCAAATTATTTAGAGTTCTTGAATTCCCACATTTCGATAAAACCATCAACCAGAGTATCAAGAAAGCTTTCTTTGTAGCATATAAGGAGTTCTGCAATCGCGGAAGGGTCAATGACTGTGAATTTACTTATCCTGCCGGTTTTTTCCCTTTCAATTATTCCGGCTTCTACAAGTTTGTTCAGGTTCCAGGAGATAGTTGAAGGAGAGAGACCAACAGCCCGAGAGAGTTCTTTGTTATTCAGGTCCGGATTATTGAGAAGCTGAAGAAGGATGTGCCTGCAACCGGATCTTCTTAAAAAAGACATTATTTTTCTCTCGTTTTCGCTTAAGCTCCTGTCTTTTACGAAATAACGTACATAATCTCCATCATTCGAAGCCCTTATAAGATTTTTCTTTTCCAGACACTGAAGGTGGTACTGCAAGTTGCCAACTACCATCTGCAGCCTCCGCTCAAGTTCCCGGAAGTGAATACCAGGAGATTTTTTAATTTGTTCGTAAATTCTTCTTCTAGTCTCTAGTTCGAATTCCATTTTTACCTTACTCTTTTGTTATCATGGAAAGAAAAAACAATGCAAGCACTACGAAATTTAGTAAACTTCCCCAAATTTCGGGATATTCACCTGCTTGAGGAAAAATAATGTCTGCTGCATCCAGAAAATTCATTACTGAATAGAAAAAAAATGCTAAAGATAAAATAAAAAGCTTCTTTCTACGCTCTCGACGATATGCAAGATGGGAAATAGCAAAAAGGATTAACGCTAATAAACTTGATATGAGCTGGATTATTTGATCGGGTTCAGTCATCATGGACTTCAGTTGCCTCCGTCAATGCATTACATTAGATCAAACATTAAAAAGTTAAGTTTTGAGATGCTTTTGAGATACACTCCATATAATATAAATTTGCAAATATTTTTGGGGGAATTTTAGTAATTTTTTATATCTAGCCAAATTAGTTTTTTATATCTCGCCAAAATAATCTGTCATACCACAATGAAGTATTTGAAATCTATGCTATGTTAATAATAATGCTTATACAAAAATAAAAACTTCAGATGAAGTTCTTTATTAATAGTAGGGTCTATTTTTCAGATAATTCGAGTATTGTACTAATATTTGAATACTATGCCAGAATCAATATATTGTTTGTAATTGTTTATCCAAGTGTGGCTATGTTTCTGAATGGATTGTTTTAATTATGGCAATGCCGTGGGTGAACAACTGCAGACTTATAATTGGTCAATTGAAAAGCCCCCTTAAAAATTGAAAAGACCCCTCAAAAAAAATTACGGAAAAATTCCGCTTTGTGTAAAATCAGTTAATTGGATACTACTATTGTTCACATAATAATCTCTTTTACATCCATTTCCTTAAAAAAATTTTAAAGTCTGAATCTTTTAACCTGCAAATCCCGGCATCTTCGATAATCTCAAAGCCCTCATTCACGCTCTGATGCACCTGTTTTCCAAGGGAACAGCTCATAAGCCGGTCTTCGAGAAGCCATTTTGCCGTCGGGTACTTGCGCCGGATTTCAAAGACGTATTTTCCGTTTTCGATATAGCCTCCGAAAACGCCATCTGCTGCCTGATATTTTTCCTTGAACTTCTCTGCGTGTACTTTTACCCAGACCGGGGGGCCTACGTGCTTTTTCACATTGGGGAGGGTACCTGAAATGAGTTCCATCATAACTGCGGTTTCGGTTTTGCCTGACCAGACGCCGGTTTTTATCACTGTAAAATCATATTCTTTCAGAAGGGCGGCTACTGCCTGCTCCATTTTATAGAGTTGTGGAAAAAGGACGTCCTCTACAACGTCAGGAGTTTTGAAAACGACTGCAAGCTGGGTGCTCTTCCGGCTTTCAAGCTTTCCCAGGATTTCGCTGTCCTCAAGGGGCAGGAGAAAGGCCGGGAAGAAGAAACTGAGCTCAGGGCTTTTCAGGAATTCCCGGCAGTGGTCTATAAATATGCAGAATTTGTCAAGTGAAAGAGCTGCTGCCACGTTCCGCCTGGGGTCGGTTGGGTCGACCACTACAAGAGGTTCTTTGTGTTCGATTTCCGAATGTTGCATTATATCGATTTTCTCACCTGGCTTCCAGGAACAGGCTGCACAGACAGTATTTTCAAAGGATTTATAGTGAATTATCAGGAGCTCGGTCAGGTATCCGGAAAAGCCCTGTGTCTTGAGTTCTGAACCATAGACTCCGCCCCCGCGCATAAACTGTTTCAAAAGCAGGACCTCGTCTTCATGCCCTTTTATGCGGGGTTTTACAAAATCGTTATGAAAAGGCGTTCTGTCAACCGCAGATTTTATCTGAGAAGCCGAAGCAACCCTGAAGCAAGGAACAAGATCCACATCAAAGCCTTTGTATATAATATTCAGGTAGGGGTGCTCAGCATGGCGGTCTTCGGCATGTTCTGCGTGTTTTGCCACCTCTCTTGCAACTGCCATACCCAGGGTTTCCAGTTCCTTTCTGGAGGTTTCTTCAGGAAAGCTTATAAAAACATCAATATCATGAGTGCCTGAAAGCCAGGTACCTCTGGCAGCAGAGCCCACCATTTTTACAAGCACACCTGGTACGCCAAGTTTTTCTGCTGCGATTTTAACCTGTGAGGCGAGTTCTTCCTGGATTACAAGAAGTTTTTCTCTTTCAGGTTCAGTGGGTTGTATTCTTTCAAGGACTGCGAGTTTTAATTCTTCGGGAATACCTGTATACGTTTCCATGCCAGAGACGGCTCCATATCTTTACTCTGTCTTACTTTGCAGAATGAATCTTTATGAATCTTGTAATGGATCTTAAGTGATCTTAACGAATCTTATTACGCTGATTTCTGCTTATAAGTGTCAGAAATCGCTTCTTCAAACTTATAATTTGTGTATATCAAATTGATTCTCGAGGAAAAAGGAGTTTTTAATTTATTTTCAGACCTTTCTCTCAAACGTGAATAAAAAGTCGCTTCTGAATAAATCTGGTTCTGAATAAAAACGGTGCTTCTGAATAAAACCTGACTCTGAGTAAAAACCGGTTGTGATAAAGACATTTTATGGATGTACTGAACTGTCTTCCTGGCAGACGCTGCCTGATATTTACTCTTCTGGTGTTTAAAAGGCAATTGAAAACAGTTTTACGGTTTTCAAGGTCTTCAATTCCTTATTTTTCCATATTTACTTTTTTTATGTACGATTTCTGAAAAATACTTTTTATAATGCCCAAAAATTTTTTATTTGATGCCTGAGATATTAGAAAATACATATAGTTAAATATCTTCGACATAACTCAGATAGACGGGGGTATCTTGGTCAGGGTGTATTCCGGATGTTCAGGAAACTTTTTTCCTATTTTTTCTTTCGGAAGCCTGAAAGTTACGCTCCCGGCTAATATAGCATAGAGGAGGTTTAATTTGGGGATTAAAAGCTACATCAAGATTTTATGTTTATTTCTGGCATTTGGGTTGCTGTGTCTAAGTGCAGCTGCCCAGGCTTCAGATTCTACAGGCAACCGCATCTGGGATGAAAATGCAAATGAGAGCCTTACCTACACATGGACGCCTCAGACTTACTCGGGTTTTTATTATGATCTGGATACCGGAGAAGGTTCCGAGAATCTGACAGTCCAGCTCAGTAAGGGCAGCCGGACAATTGATAAGAGAAACCTGCAGTACGAAACAGTACCCATAAAGACCGACTTTGAGTATGGAAATTGGGGTTCTTATGATGTCATAGGGTTTATGGCAGAGCGCTACTTTGCAGGGTACACCGCAAACTCAAGTTTTGCAGATAAAGAGATTAGTGTTATCTCGGACGGGCAGCTTTCAAAAGTCCTGATAGACACCGATGATAGGAAATCCCTGTACACGGGTTCTTCTCTTGTTCTTGACGAAGGATACTCCCTGAACATGGTTGAGGTTGATATCAACGGAAATAGAGTCTGGGTACAGCTTGAAAAGGACGGCAAAATAGTCGACGAAGCTTTCCTATCCTCCAACAGCGACTATGTATACAAAGCCGACCTTGGGGATACCGAAGATGTGCCTATAATTGCAGTCCATTTTTCTCAGATATTCAGCGGCAGAGAGACCAATGCGGTTTTCGTGAACGGAATTTTCCAGATATCGGATCAGTATGTGAAAGTCCAGAATGGTGATGATTTTGGGGAAATGGAGGTAAGTTCCACCTCAAGTTCAGGCATAAAAATGAGAAACAGCGACTCTATCTCGCTTAGCAAGGGCGACACTATTGATATCATGGGTAAGCTGAGTTTTGTTGTGGCTGATTCCAATGAACTTCGTTTTGCTCCAATAGTTGAAACCTCCGAGCCTGGAACCTATGAATTAAGAGGGACGGTACACGATGATAAGTTTGATACTATGGTCTGGACGCCTTTTAACTTCGAAGGTTTCTATTATAACATCGACGAAAATATTTCCACTGAAAGCCTTGCCATTGAAAAACTCGATGGCAGAACAATTGATGATGAAGCCCTTGTCTATTCTACAAAGCCTGAAAATGTCAAATTTGAACATGAGGGTTGGGGAAGTTATGAAGTTATTGGCTTCATGGCAGAGAAATACTTTGCAGGATATCCTGAAAACACTCTTGGCAATTCAAAGGGCATAAGTGTGCTGTCGGACCGCGTCCTTTCAAAAGTTCTGATTGATGACAATGACAAAAAATCCCTGTTCACTGGTTCTTCTTTAGCACTGGAGAACGGCTACTCCCTTAAGGCATCCCAGGTAGATGTTAATGGGAAAAACGTACTCTTTGAGCTTTACAGGAATGGAAAACTCCTTGACTCGGGAATAGTTTCCCAGGGCGGGGATTATATTTATGAAACTGATATCGGAGGGGCTGAAAATGTCCCGATGATTGCGGTCCATGTAAGTACAGTCTTCCGTTCCACAGAAACAGATGCCGTGTTTGTGGAGGGAATCTTCCAGATTTCGGATGATTACCTGGAAATTTCTGGGGGAGATTCTTTCGGTGAAATGAAAATAACTTCGATTTCCGACTCAGGCATCACAATGAAAAACAAGGACTCAATCTCTCTTTCAAAGGGTGATGTTGTAGACCTGATGGGCAATGTCAAATTCAAGGTTGCCGATTCTTCAGTCCTGCGCTTTTATCCCTTTGTCGAAACCGAGACCGAGGCAGGAGATCAACTGGATATTGAAATGTCCGATGCGCTTGTAGTCGGTAAGTCGACCGAAATCCTGGTAACTGCGAGAAATGTTTCAGTCGTCGGTGTTGAAATTTCTGTTGGAAACGAAAGCATAGGCACTACCGGAGACAGCGGAAATCTCACCTTTACCCCCAGTAAGGAAGGCAGCTTCACTGTAACTGCAAGCCGGGAAGGTTATGTTTCCGGAACTAAGGATATGGACGTCCTCGCACAGGGTGTCCTGAAACTCTTAGTTTCAGTCTCTCCCGAAACTGTCCGGGAAGGAGACCAGATTAACATAAAGGTCGCAGACTCCGTGGAAAACAAGCCTGTTGCCGAGGCAGATGTCTTTTTCGGCGGACAGAAAATTGACGCACAGACAGATGCAAAAGGTATCACATCTTACCTGGTTACTGCTCCGGGCACGTATGTGATAAATGCCACAAAGACCGGTTATGAAGAAGGAGAAACCCAGGTTGAGGTGGCGGAGAAAGCCGCACAGTTCACCTTCTCAGACCTCACGATACAGCCTGCTTCAGTTGAAGCCGGAACCGCGGTAAATATCAGGGTGAATGCTATTAACAATGGGGGCGTCACAGGAGACTCCACAGTGGAATTGCTGGTTAATAATGAGTCGGTTGATTCCCAGAATATAACCCTTAATCCGGGTGAGAACAAATCAATCGAATTCTCACACACTGAGGATGAGCCAGGGACGTATACTGTTGAAGTAGGAGGACTGAGCGAAAGTTATGAGGTGACAAAAAAAGCTCCTTTCTTCAGTGGGATGGCTACGCTTGGTATACTCGCCACAGCATTTGTTATCCTGCGGAAGAGAAGAAACTAATTTAAAGCTTCTGGCTTTCGTATTAAAGCTTGTATTAAAGCTTGTATTATAGCTGGATGGGTTCATTCCAAAAAATGAACCCGGCTTTAATATAACTCTATACCTGTGCTGCGGTAGAAGCTGGAAATCAGATTCCATATTTCCAGCTCTCCACTTCTTTTTTTTCGTCTTAATAATGATTGGAATTTCTTTTTGTTTTGATCGGAAATTCGTAGTTAAAAACAGAAATAACTCTTAGAGGCTGTCTTAAAATTCAAATCATTTATACAATTGGATAATAGGCAACGTTCCGTTTAAATTCATATTACGCACTCGATGTATAAAATCAAACACAATAAACATCATGGTTTAAACTTTCGTTTTGGACATTAACAGTTTGACACTCCGTTTATCAATTTAAATGCATAAGTCCTATCCCAATTATAGAACCAGATTTAATTTTCAGACATGCTCTTAGTTAGAAGCAGAAATATTACAAAATAGTGTTTGTTTTGATGTCTGAAACGACAGCTTAAAATACCGAATTACGATTGTAGAACTGAATGCTTGAAGCTTTGAGTTCCTTTATTACTGACTATGGTTACCTGAACCTCTTTGTCCTGAGCTTCCTGGCTTCCACGGTTTTGCCGTTAGGATCGGAAGCGCTCGTAGTAGCTCTCATTTATCAGGGCTTTAATCCTTTTGCTGTAGTTCTGGTAGCGACTTCAGGTAATTATCTCGGATCGTGCACAACGTACTATCTCGGGCTTAAAGGGCGTCCGGTACTTGAGAAGTTTCTTTCTCCTTCTCCTGAGAAGCTTGAGAAAAGTGAAAAGCTCTTTAAAAAATATGGTCTTTACACCCTTCTTTTTACCTGGGTGCCAGGTATCGGAGACGCGATTACCATGGTTGCAGGACTCATGCAGCTTTCTTTCCGATATTTTTCTATTCTGGTTTTTCTTGGAAAATTCGGGCGTTATTTTGCTATTGCTTATCTAACAGCCTTTTTTAGCAATTGATTTACGGTTTTCTAGATAAACTTAACTTATTATTTTTTTAAGTTTTATTCATTTGATTTACATTTCGACCCCCCCATAAAAATAAGACATAATTTATTTGGCATGAAAGTACATGGGGGATATCTTCCTCACGTGCTCTTTTCCTCCTTTTTCCTCGTAATTGCAAATATTTCACTCATTATTGTTATCCTTTCATCAACCGATAATATCTCGTTCTCAACAATCTTTGTCTTTTGAGTTTCTCCCTTTTTATATCCAGTTTCATCTTCGTACATCTCATCATTTGTGATAAGATGCCATATTATCGTTGCAATTTTCCTTGCAAGGGCAATAATTGCCTTTGAATGCCCAATTGACTTCTTTTTCCTGTTAAAAAACTCTTTTAACTTGCTATTTTTCGTTTTTGCCGCTGCCTGAGCAATTTGTGTCAAAATCCACCTTGCTTCCTTAGGTCCTCTCTTTGTGATCCTACCGTTGTGGTATTTATCTGCGGATTGGTACACATTAGGAACAAGACCAAGCCAGGACGCAAGTTTATCTCCTGAAGAAAAATCGTTAAAATCCCCAATTTCAGCAATTAGAGTTGCTGCTCCAAGTTTCCCTATACCTGGAACAGACATTAAAATTTCCATTTCGTGCTTATGATTATTATAAGCATAATTGAATATTTCGTTTTCTAAAACTTCTATTTCATCGTCTAGACTCTTTATGAGTTTCAGACAGATCTGAAGCCTGAATGCAGCACTTTGAGAAATTTCGTTATTAAGAACTTCTCGTATCTGATCACTTTTTTTACGAACATTTGGGGAAAGACTTGCTATAATCTGGTCAACGCTCTTACCTGAAGAGATTCCCGATAAGATCATTATACCATTCTTGCCAAATATATCTGTCAGCACATTCTTAAGATTAAACATTTCAGGCGCGAGTATAGCATGTGCTTTGTTTTTTATATCGGTTCTTTTTTGTACAAGGCTATGACGAAGCCTAATGCATGACCTGAATGCTCTATGATCTATTGGGAAAATTCTTGATGGCTGAATCATATTATTCAATGCAAGTTGCGCAATGAATTCTGAATCTAGCTTATCTGTTTTTTTGTGTGTAAAAGCCTTCATATCTCGCGCATTTCCAACTATTACAGGTAGATAATTTATCAATGAATCATGAATCGGAACCCAGAAATCACTGGTTGATTCGCATGCAACAACATTACATTTTTCTGATATTACCCATTTTTTAAAGGTCAAAATGTCATCATCGGTTCTATTAAAACGTTTTTGCTGTTTTTCACCGGATCTGCAGAGGATTGTAGCAATGAAAAAGAGTTTGTGAATGTCTAAACCACAAGCTTTGTTTATAACTTCAATCAAATTAGATCACCCAATTTATTTGGGCAGTGGAATTGCCTCAAAGGCCAATTTGGCATCCGTGATCAAAGTCACATGTGAGCCTTCGATGGCAATTCACTGATTAGTTTTATGACGGTTTTAAAAAACCAAAATAAGTACAACCTTACTGCCCAAGATAATGATGGGATCTATTGTCAAAAAAGGTTGAGTAGAGTACTTTCATTTATTTGTGCATGTTATTCAAAGAATTTCATGTGCGTTTTATT
>Ga0183095_10297_pt1 | contig 55474 bp, 43 predicted proteins | sample BioMet4_FD_130346 | JGI IMG/M metagenome (GOLD analysis project Ga0183095, IMG submission 130346) | Microbial communities from bioreactor (seeded with sewage sludge) at LBNL, California, USA - Biofuel metagenome 4 (v2) (version 3) | ecosystem: Engineered > Bioreactor > Anaerobic > Unclassified ...
AGCGGCCGGTCGATAATGGCCTCGTGTTCGCCGGGATACGACTTCCCTTTGAAATAAACCTCGCCCACATAAAGCGGATTGTTCAGCATCCGGTAGATAGTACCGACATCGAACGTCTCCCCGCCATGGGCAATGTTCTTCCGGGATGTCCACGCTTTGGTTCGATACCCCAGGCCGTTAAGCCGGCAAGCCGTTTCTATGGCCGAACCATACCGGGTATACAGGACAAAAGCCTCCCGAACGATGGCGGCTTCCTCTTTATTGATGACCAATTTTTTACTTTCGGAATCGGCATCGTAGCCAAGAACCGGGATCCCGCCACAGTATTGCCCACGCCGTTTCGCCCCGGCAATCTTGTCCCGGATACGTTCGGCGATGACCTCGCGTTCGTACTGGGCGAAAGTCATCAGGATATTCAGCATCATGCGTCCCGATGACGTGGAAGTGTTGATGTCCTGGGTGACCGAAACGAAGCTGACGTGGTGCTGTTCCAGCATCTCGGCCAGCTTCATGAAGTCCAGCAACGAACGCGACAGACGGTCCAGCTTATAAATCAAAATTATGTCTACTTTTCCTGCTTCAACGTCCGCCAGGAGGCGTTTCAAGGCCGGTCTATCCATATTACCGCCGGTAAAACCGCCGTCGTCATAATGTTCAGGCAAGGCGATCCAGCCGTTATCTTTCTGACTTTTGATGTAATTTTCGGCGGATTCTCGCTGTGCATCCAAGCTGTTATAGGCCTGTTCCAACCCTTCTTCATGGGATTTGCGAGTGTAGATGGCGCACCGTTTGATATTTTCTGCTTCCGTCATAGGTCGTTCCTTCTATTGGTTCGATGCTTTTTGCGGTCTTTCAGTCCCCACCAAACCTGACCATTCCATTTCGTGCCGGTGATCTCGGTGGCGATGGCGGTCAGCGAGTGGTATGGCTTGCCCTGATATTCGAATCCTCTTTCCAGCGCGATGGCCTCGTAAACTTTGCCGTTCCACTCCCGCTGAAAACGGGTGCCTGGGAGAATCTTGCCTTCCTTATTCGTTGTCGGTTGCGGCCGGATCAGTTGCGATGCCATCGGATCTCTGGCCGCCAATTCCTGAAACTTTTCCTTGACCGCCGGTTCGATACCCCCGTAGAAAAGTTCCTGGATACGGTAGGCCAGCCGACGACGAATGAAGGAAAGTTTGAATCTCGGCGGCTCGGTTCCGTTAAGGTCGCGCCATTTATCCTCGACTTCCTGACGGCTCATCGTTTGCAGGGCCGCCAGTTGTCGCAATACACCATTGCGGTTTTTATCGTTATTCATGGTTTTCGCCTTTCGGTTGCGGTTTGACGATGAAATTTTTATAGGCTCCCGACATATAAAACTCATTGAGATCCATGCCCAGTTGTTCGGCTTCCGCTTCCCCCGGCCACAGTCCGGTCCAGCGAGAAAACAGCGGATCGTGATCCCGGCAAGTACATCCGAGGCGCTGTCCGCCGCAAACGCTGCAACGTTCGATGTCGCAGCCATCATGATGAGGTTCTCCGGGAGCGACATTGCAGTCCGGGCACGGCGTCAGTTTTGGCTTACTCATTTTCACGTCCTCCGGCGTATTCGAACGTGCCCGGCGCGGTTTTTCGGAACCGGGGATGGGGTTTGCGGCGAGTCTCGACTCCGATAGCCGCTACGAGCGAGTTGGCTGGCGTTAAGCCTTTGCCCGGCTTCCACAGTCCGGCCTCTTCCATGGCCGCAAGAATTTCTTTGACCGTCATTGGCGCGGCTGCGGTTTCGAGAACTTTTGCTGCCGCATCGAGCATGGAAAGTTTCTTCTCGGAGGCAACCAGAGCCGAAGTGGCCGGTTCTGCGGGTGCAGTGACCGGAGCGGGAACCAAGACTGGCTGCACTATCGGTTCTTCCGCTTCCGCAGGCATAGCTGGAGTTTGAAGCGGTACATCGCCCGCAGGTGCCACCGGCCTGACGAACCGATCGGCCATCTGGATCGGCATGATCTTGCCGCCGGCAGTTTTGACGATCCAACTATGGCCAGTGTGGCTCAGAACTTTGACTTTGACGTTGTTGTGGGCGATCTTGATGATGTAGTCCCTGCCGACGATGATTTCGTTTGTGTTCATGGTTTCCTATTTCCTTTATATATAGGGGACGTTTTTATTCGGGCCAGTGGCCGGATTTCAACAGGAGCGAACCGCAAGGGACGCGATACATCACATAGACCCAGGCGATGGTTACTTCGTTGTGCACCTTGCGGACCGGCAATAGAACCCGCTCATAATAGGCAGGATGCCCCTCCAATTGGTCGATGGGAATGATGCTTTCCGGGTTTTCGAAGGTCACCAGTTCGCCGCGGACTTCGAACCATCCTGCCGGAGTGTGGAATTCCACCGGATCAAGGTTGCGGTCGTACTGCGTCCGGGCATCCTGTGTTGAGGAATTCGTCCCCTTGGCAAGGATGTTTTCCACCGGAACCAGCAGCGCCGGATAGCCCGGTGAGAGCCGGTAAATCCGTCCGCAGACCGTGGACGGTTCGATGCTGGTGCCGTTGCTGCAAAAATGGGAATTCCAGTTGCCGGTAGTCAAACTGCCATAAACGAAAATTGACAAATTACACATGATCTTGCCTCCTGCCCGGATGGGCGTTAAAGGTGAATTTGCCGGTCTTCGGTTCCGATAAATCGGCGATATCGAAGACCGCGTAGGTCATGGACTTTAAGCTCAAATCGCACCAGCCATCAATGTCCGCTAAGGCTCGGTCCAGATGCCGGGCTTCCGACGAATACGCCACCACATTCAAATCTTCGTGGTAGTAAGCTGTCAACGGGCGGTTGCCTTTAAGCAGCAGAATCCGGCCGGGATTGCCGAGATTGACGATCACCGCGCTGAGCTGGCCGTGGCAGGGTCGTAAGGCCGGGAGGAGCCGTTTCAGGGCAATGTCCGTGTTGACGATGCTTTTGTCGGCCAGCCGAACGATCAGTTCGCTGTCCACCTCGGCGAACCGGGGCAATTTGTGCTTGCAGAACAGTTCGTCGGCATTGGTGATCGTACCGTTGACCGTACCCAGGCAGGACCCGGCGCGAAGCGGTTGGGCGTTGTCCATGCGCTCAATCTGTCCCACCGTGGCCAACCGGGTATGCCCCATCAGCAAGGTGGCATGGTCATCGACCATTTCCAGCCGGTCGAAGTATTCCGGCAAGCCGATCAGCGAAATTGCCCGGCCCGGTCGCTTCAACAGGTAGTAATCGCGGTCGTCGCGGACTACCGCCATTCCCGCCGCATCCTTGCCTCGGGTTTCGTTCAGCGCCAGCAGTCGGGTAAACGCCGAATTCAGCTTGGCGTATTCGCTCCGGCTCCGATTGGCCTTGCCGAAAATGATACCGCAAAGTCCGCACATCATTTCACCTCGGAAGTTGGATGGTTGGCCGGTCGTCCGTTGAAAATAATCTGGGCATAATCCCGGTGGTGGGTGTTGATCCAGTTGGCGACTTCATCTTCGCCGCTTTCGAGGGCGAAGTAAACCACCGTGGGGATGTCCAGCATGTTAATTTTGCCGGAGTCGCGAATCGCCAGAATGGTTTCCATCAGGCGCGGTGGATACGGATCGTCCTCGATGAACTGGACCAGACCGGTTGCGGCCAGCTTCAACAGAAAGGCTTTTGCCGCCGCTTCGGGTTCGTCCGGCAACACGAAGTCGGGTGCGCCGCTTCGGGCCAACACGTCGCGCATGTAGGCCAACGGTTCCAGCCCGGCGGTAAATGGCGACATCTTCATCCCTTCGACGATGTCAAGATGGCTGGTTCCGTTCAGAATCTCACCGGAATCGTGGATCGGTTTGCCGTTCAGATCGGTTTCGTTGATTCGTATTTTCATGATCAAATTCTCCTTGATTTGGGGGCGTTGCCGCCCCCGTTGTTTTGTTTAGACGTTGACAACCGGTCTGCCATTCTTCCACGCGGCCGAGCCGGAAAGGTTGGAGAGGAGGTGTTTCCGGGTATTCTTGAATTCGTCGCCGGTCAGACCGAGGTTAAGAATCCCGAACACCCGGAAATCGTACTTCGCGGTGGCGGGGTTGTATTCGCGTTTCTTACTGCATGCGGCGCGGCTGTTAAGGGCTTTGGCGCCAAGGGCCAAAACGAACTGGACATAGGCCTTTACGCGCCCTGCGTGGAGGGTGCTTTCGAACGCCCGGCACTCAATCGAACCGCGAAAGGCGAAACTGTGAAAATTGAGGGTCGTATATCTTGAGCGGTCGTAATGTTCGGGACTAGTGTTGCGGTAGCCGTACCACGCTTCGGTAAATTCTTCGCGGGTCTTGGGATGCTTCCGTTCAATCCGTTCGATAAATTCGGAATTCATCGGGCGGGTGTAGCTTTGCAACCGGGCCGAGCTGGTGCCGAGGGCGGCGATGATCAGGTTTTCCTGCTTATACCAGATTTTCGCGAGGTTGTTCAGGCTTTTGGCATCGAAGTTGGCACCGTCGATGTGAATGTGGATTCCGCAACAAGCGTGAGGACGGGCTCCGGCTTTGTGCAACGCCCGGATCACTTCCTGCAAAGTGTCGAGATCGGCGTAATTCAGAATCGGGGTGACCACTTCGGCACGGAGGTGGCTGGGGGCCGCAGTCAGGCTGGAATCGTTGACCGCCCGCCAAAACCGTCCGTCGGCCGCGCGGCATTCCCAAGCGTCGTAGGGGCCGCCGGCGTACCGGACGTTGCCCCCGACCACGCTCTGGATCGCCTTGGCGGCGGCTTCGCGTCCCAACTTGATCGTTTCGATTTCCACACCGTATCTGATCTCTTTCATCGTCGTCATTTTTTCGTTCTCCCGTTGCTGTTCCGGTTTGGTGTTGACCGCTCTCGCTTTCTGTGTATATGTTTGATCCGGTGTGCGATAATAGCAACGATTGCAACGTGTTTATATTGAAGCATTTGCAATAATAAATACTTTTCAAGATGAGAACAAAAACAGCCATGGAATACCATCCGCGGTATTCCGTCAGAATCGGCAAAAAGCAGGGTATGAATCGGAGCAATCCGGCGCGGATGAACACTAAATCAATCGTAATGGATGGAGTCGGAAAACCGGGTTATGAAATGAGGCGGGGCGCATGACGAGATTTCTCCGGTCAAGCGCCCCAGTCCCGTAAGTCCTTTCGAAGATTTTACGGTGACATATAATTGTCGCGAGAAGTTCAACTATTCAAGCGGGAATTAAAACTGTTTCAAAGTTTTAATTTCCGCCTGATTATTCGGCGATTTCCGCTTCTATTTGGGCATGCATCTTTTCTTCGTCGTAGGCGTTGCGCATAAAGGTCAGCAGTTCCTTCATCAGCTGTTTGCTGTGCTGCAGGTCGCCGCAATGCCCCCAGGTCAACGTACCAGCCTTGGCGTTGTTTTCATGATTTTTCAATTCGGCGGCGATCAAGGTCAAAAGTTTGGCGTTCTGACGTTGGAGTTTTTCGTATTCGGGCATCGCGTTCTTCATGCTCAGGCCTCCATGTTTTTGCCGTTAAGCCAGCCGACGAAATCCGGGATCGGCGCGAACTTTTCGATAGGTTCTTTGCCCAGCCCGGCATCCCGATCCCAAATTTCGATAATTTCGGCGTCCGAGTAGCCTTTGCCTTTCAGGTAGGCGTAATTGGCGGCGGTGTACTGCTGGTGCGTTCTGATCTTCCGGCCGGCTTCGTTCTTGCTCATCTTTTTGCCCTCGTTTGGGTTGTGGTTCCGTATTCTGCTCCTGTCAATCATGTTAAATCCATATGGTCACATAGTCAACGACTTATGCACACAATATCCGAAAGATAAACACTATAAATGAAACATTCCTTCTCCGTGACGGTTCGGAACCGGAAGATAATGTTTTAGCGGGCGATTTCCGCTTCGATTTTTGCCCTGGCGGTGGCTTCACCGGTGGTCGCATCGAGGTAAAGCGGAATCAGCGTTTCGACCATTTTGGCACGGACTGCTTCCCATAGGACCGCATCATTTGAGTAGGACTGACGCTGGATGCCTGTCAATTTTTTTCGTCTTGTTTCTCCTTGACTTTGACTTCAATAGCCCTATTCTATGATATACTTTGGGGATGAAATAACATTTTTAGGAGAATTATGAAATCAATCTTTGGAATATTAATCGTTTTGTTTTCCATCGGCTGTTTCGCCAACGAACTGGATGAAAAATTGCTCAAAGTGGGCTACGGCGATCAACTTAAAACAGTCACGAAGTTGATTGAAGCCGGTGCAAATGTGAACGCCAAAGACAAGCGAGGCTATTCCCCGTTGATCAATGCCATAATGCGTAATCAGTTGGAAATAGCTAAATACCTGATAACTAAAGGCGCGGATGTCAATGCCCAGGATGCGCAAGGCTTCGGTCCGCTGGTCTGGACTATTCTGCTCTCCAGTAAATTGGATTATGTCAAACTGCTGGTTGAACACGGCGCGGATGTCAATGCCAAAGACAAGCAAGGATTCGTACCGCTGATCTGGCTTATTAGCCGGCTTGAAAAACTGGATTATGTCAAACTGCTGGTCGAACACGGCGCGGATGTGAACGCCAAGGATAATCGTAAGAATTCCGTATTGTGCTGGGCGGCGCATCGCGGTCGTTCGCCCGAGATCGTCCAATATCTGATTGCCCATGGCGCGGATATTCAAGCCAAATACGAGACAGGGGAATCGGTACTTACCGGGGTGTTGAGGTCCGGCGATGCCGGCTCCGCCAAGTTATTGATCACAAAAGGGGTGAAGCCTGAGCCCGGAGATCCGGCCGCGGCAGCTCAGGGCGGCAATCTGAAATTGCTCAAGTATCTGATTGAAGAACTGAAAATGAATCCGAATATTCCCGATCGTAGCGGCTATACCCCACTGATGTATGCGGCGCTGGCACCCAATCTTATGGCGGTCGAATACCTGTCGGCACATGGCGCCGACCTCAAGCAAACAACGAAAACCGGTTTTAATGTGTTAATGTTAACCGCCGGCGCAGGGCGGCTGGGATGTGTCCGCTATCTGGTCGAAAAAAAGCAAATGGACGTCAATGCCGAGAGTCATGACGGTACTACCGCGCTGGCGCTGGCAATAATGAAAAATCAGCCGCAGGTGCGAGAATATTTGCTGCTGCACGGAGCCAAGACAGATGTTCCTGCCATTGCGCGAGCGGAAAAAGTCGTCGCCGCCGCGCGTCAAAAAGACAATGTTTCGCAAATTCGCGGCACGGTTACGGTCAACCCCGCAATTTTTCGGTTCATGGATGAGTTGGAAAGCGCGAAAATCACCAACGAGCGGGAACTTAAAGCGTTATTGACGCAACCGGGGTCATGTTCCGAGCCGCAACCGGGCGTGAAAGTGGTTTTACGCGGCGAGACGGTAAATCGGGAAACGGTCACGGACGCCAAAGGCGAATATGTTTTTGCGGACTTGCCCAACGAAAATTTTGTGGTCATGACGGAAAATAATGTCGCTTTGTCCGCCGGTAATACTCAATTGTGGCGTGCCGAAAAGCAGGTACGAAAGAATATGAGCGGACTCCGATTGCAGGATGTGGCGAAACTGGAATTGACGAATAATCTGGTCGCGGTGCGCGGCCGGATTGTTGACGCCGCCGGCCAACCGCTGGTCGGGGTAAAAGTAACCGGAACGTTGGATATTAATGATGTGAGTTATCAGCAATACCTGGAAAATCATGAACCTGACCGTTGGTATGCATGTACCGATCGGAACGGAAAATACGAACTGAAATGGATCCCGGCAACACCGTTTATCTATGTGGCGGCATTTTTGTTTACGAACAACGTCAAATCGTATCACCAACTGGAGTTGAGCGCGGAATCGGCGGGAAAAATTCCGGCGGTAAAGCTGCCGCTCCAACTGCCGCTGATCGCGGAAAATCAATTGCCCGACGCCCGGCGCTGGCTGAAGATATTGAACAGGATAAAGCCTGAAAATAAGCCGGAATTGGTCGAAAAAAATAATCAGCGCCTGCCGAAAAGTACCGGCAATATAATCATGGCCGAAGATATTGTTCTTAAATAAGCGCAATGATGATATCCTCGCTAATATGATAGGGCTACCAGTAATGCTGTTTTTAGAAAAGACGCGCCCACGAACCAGATTGTATAGTGTGATTGTGGGCGTTGTTGGTTACTTGGTGGATGATTATTTTTTCTTGCCGGCAATAGGAGCGACGATGCCGTCGGTGAGCCAGGCACCCCAGCCGAACTCCTGGCAGGCCCAGGCAAATTTTCGCGCATCGATCATCACGAAATACCGCGCCGGGTTCCACCAGCCGTATTCGGCCTTGGCGACCTTATAACCGTTGCGGCGGAAGCGGTCGTTCGAGGCGGTGAAACTCGCCTCGGTGTTGTCGCTTTCGTACCATTCAATATCGTGGATCAGGGCTACTACCGCCAGCGAGGGATGCAGGTCGGTGATCACGTCACGCAGCCATTCGGGGAATGCGTCCGGGCCGATGCCGTTGTAGATTTTCGCCAGTTTCGTCGGGGTGTACTTCTTCAGGATTTCACGGCCGTCCAGATCGTATTTTTCGACCAGTTTCAGCAGCTTTTTCACTTCTTTTACTTTGGACATAGAGGACTCCTTGGGTTAGGTTAGTTGGCCTTGCGCCAGAGCCAGGGTGCCTGGGGATTGAGCTGCGCCCAGAGGCCGAGTTTGGCCTCTTGAGCGGCTTTCTGCGCCGCCAGATAAACGGGTTTGTCAGCTGCCGACAGGTATTCCGAATAGGCCCAGGCATTGCCCGTTTTTACCATCGTCAGATTCACATCGATACCATCGACGGTGAGCTTGGCAACGGTACGGCCATGGGCGTCGTGCGTTCCTGCCGGAATCGTCAACGCCACCGTCTTATTGAGCGCCATAGCGGCAAGCGCGGCGCGGGATTCGGGACCGTGCGCCTGTTTGAGTTCCGGGGCGTCGATCCCGTACATGCGAACCGTTCGGGTAATGCCATCGGCGCAAACACATTTCAGCGTGCCGTCGCCATCGTGAACCGAAGCAACAGTGGCAGTAATGGTCTGAGCGGCAGCAGGAGCTTTCACCTGAACCGACGACGAACGTTTCAGGCTGGTTTTCGAATCCGATGTATCGGAATCGGTCGAAGTCGAATCTGTGGCGGCCATGTTTTTGAGCGAGTTCACCCGATGTACCGTTTGCTCGGCAGTCTCGCCGGGCGTGCCGATGTAGACGTAACTGACCCCGGCGGCCGAGGCGCTGGTCAGACTGCCGAACAGCGACACCGATTTCGAATACGCCATCACCGGCTGGGTATTTTCGATCGGCACGCCGGCGACCGCGTTGTTGGCCCCGCCGATGATGCAATTCGGGAGCACGGTGGCGGTTTCTGACCCGCCGGAGGATTCGATTTTCAGCGCCTGAACGCTGCCCGATCCGGCGACCACTTTATTGCGCCAGATCGAACCTTTCAGCGTGGTCACGGTATTTTCGGTAATGTTTCCTGGTGGGTGCACGAAAAAAAGCAATGCTCTCTGTCAGCAAGACAGGTTGCAAATTATTCAAACATAAGCGCCTATAATCCAAGAATAGCATTTTATTTTTTGCCGTTGGCAGGAACCATTTTTACGGATTTTGAGCTTATCAATTCCCTTTTTTCTCATGCCTGAGAATTTTAGATTTCAGCAGCCTTTTTGAGCTTGAAAAAAACCGTATCCCCTACGGAGGGTACATAAATTCCTCACGCTCACGCGGCGAGCTTTTCCCGTCGGTAGCCGTGCAGCAATCCGCCGAGGAATGAAACCTCCACAATCTCGCCATCTTCATCTTGCGGATGTGGTTTGATCATCTGTCCGCCAAGCCCGGCACATGGGCGAAAATGGTGCCAATATTTCAGGTACTGGCTAACGGCGTATCGCAACTGTTGTTCGGACGTGAAGATAATCTTGTCCAGACATTCGTTTTTTAGGGCTCTGATGAAATTTTCGCATCTTGAATTCATCATCGGGCAGAAAGGGGGCAGCTTTTTGACGGTTATGCCGATGGATTCAAAGACGGCGTCGAATTGTCTGGTAAAAAGCGCATCGCGGTCGTGAATCAGATATTTTTTGCCCAGCAGGAAGCCGTCCCACATATCGCCCATATTCCTGGCAATTTGCGTGGTCCAGTTGCCGTCCGGAGCATGGACGATACCGCCGCATCGGACTTCCCGCGTACCGATGTCCATGAAAAACAGCAGACTTTCTCGAACAAGTCCATATGGTGTCAATATTTCCACCTGGGCGAAATCCGTTGCCGCCGTAATATGCTGTTGCGTTTCGATGAACTGATTCCAGTCGCCGCGTTTGCGGCGTTCCGGATCGGGAATAATGCCGAAGTCATCCAATATGTGCTTGACCGTCGTGGCGCAAACATCGTATCCGAGATACTTCATGGTTCCGGCGATTCGGTCATAGCCCCAGTCGGAGTTTCGTTTTGCCAGCATGAGTACCTCATCGACTATCTCTTTCGAAATCGGTTTCCGTCCCCGTTTCTTCTGGTTAGGATTCTTGGTACTGTCATATTTTGCTCCGACAAGGGTGTTGTACCAGTGACGGAGAGTTTCCGGAGCCCATGTCGGTTCGACGGCGGCAAGAAGATAATCGTTCAATGCCTTGCCTTTTTGCGCCAGACGCCGCTTGTCCGAATCGGTCAGTTCCGGACGGTCTTTGCCGGTCAGGTCTGTAAGATGTTCTTCGTAGATGCGGAGTTTTTCTGCTTGGTATTCGCACATCGTCTGCAAGTTGGTGAGAATCGTCCGGAGATTTCCGTCCTTGACGTCTCCCATAAAAGAAAGCAGTCTATTTACGGTGGCGTTAACCTGTTTGCTATTCATATATGTAAAAGCTCCCTCTGACAAACCGGATGCAGGTATTATTATTTAAGATAATGGCTCAATAATATAACTCCACGGTAGGATGGAATCATCAATCTTAGAGTCAATTGTTGGGAACCGGTGCTGGTGCGACGTGGTTGCCGAAAGAACTTTACCGGCGTCTAACGAAAGTTCCGCAAAGCGTCGGTATTTATTCCATGGGACGTCATTGCTGCGATCCCGGCCACAGTACGCCGTCGTTTCCCGGCGACGTAAATCTGCTGTTATCGAGATTTAACTATGCCGATACTTTGCATCGTAGCGGTACAAATGGGTTGGCGCAAGACATGGACCGTGGCCTCCAGCAATGGCGCGGAGTGATTTTCGAACCAGAGGAGCGGCATCGGCCGGCACTGGCAATGCTGACGGAATGCAGACATTGTGAAATTAACTTATCAATAAACCAATTACAGTGGTAAACGCAAAATGTGTCTCCCAATGTACACGTTTTTTCGAATGTTATCTTCCTATTGCTTTTTCCGCTTGTCAGTGATATAATATTTGAACGTTAAATAACGATACAAACTATCCATAAAAATGGTAACCATATGAGTAAAGGGCAGAAGTTGAACGGAGTCATCGACCATCAAGCAGATCGGCTATTGGCTCTTATACCCTTTAATAAAAACCAACTTCATTATGGTGAATTTATTACAATTCCTATTGCTTTTTCAGTTTGTCGGTGGTATAATATTTGAACGTTAAATAACATTGTTAATGGTGGAGCGTTTTTGATGGCACGACCGAAACAAGTGGTCAACATAATGAGGATTGCCCGAGAAGCGGGTATCTCTCACATGACCGTATCACGTGTGCTAAACAACCGTGATGATGTCAGTGAGGCAACAAGGGAGCGCGTGCTTGCCCTCCAGAAAAAATATCATTTCAAGCAAAGTTCTCCCAAGGGAATCCGCAATGAGAAGATCGCGATCGTTGTCCATGACCTTGCCAGCGACCCCTACGAACAACGTATAGTGAAAGGAGTGATGGATTTCAACAATGACAATCGTTTCGACATCACCTTGACTTTTGCGGGGCAAGGAGCAAATCCGTTCCGGAACTTGCGCGGGTTGCAATGCTCCGGTCTGATAATGCCTGCCGGCGACATTTACCGGGACCGGACTGACGAACTTCTCAAGTTAAAAATGCCTGTCGTTTTATTGGATTACATTCCTGACAATTCCCTATTGGGGGGGATAGACAATGACTCGTATTCCGGGTCTGTCGCACTTGCAAAGCATCTCCTTTCGCTTGGGCACCGCAAGATAGCCTATCTGGCGCACGGATTGGAGCTGAAAGGCGACCACAAGGCACGTTTGCAGGGGTATCTTGATACCATGCACGAAGCTGGATTCCAAGCGGCTTCCGAGCTTGTTATGGCGGTCAATGAGGTCGAACTCGAAACGGGGCTTGGCCACTGGGACAATGTGCCGGTTGCGCTTGACCGTCTTTTGAAACGAGCGCCATGTACTACCGCCATCATGTGTGCCGATGACAATTTGGCTTTCCATGCCATGAAAGCACTACGCTCTTTCAGACTTAATGTACCAGACGACATCTCAATTACGGGATTCGATAATCAAAGTGTCGCGGCTCTTTGGAATCCGGAGCTTACCACCGTCGACCACCAGATTGAAAGGGCTGGACGCCTCGCGGCAGAAGCCATAGCTTACGCCATAGACCACCCAGGCGCATGGGATCTTCCGCATATTACGCTCCCTGTTAAATTAATGATACGTAATTCGACCGCAAAACCAAGAAAGGACTAAAATTATGCGCTGTCACAACTTTACACTTATCGAGCTTTTAGTAGTTATTGCAATCATTGCTATTTTGGCGGCAATGTTGTTGCCGGCATTGAACAAGGCCCGCGACAAGGCGAAAACCATTTCCTGCGTCAATATTTCCAAGCAAGTCGGACTTTCCGTTGCCCAATATGTGAACGACTATGACGATTACATGCCTTACGGAGTACAGGATGATACAGCGGCGAATAATGGAGATACGGCCAGATACAGTGATTGCTGGTACGTCAAAATATGGCCTTACATGAAGGGTGGAGCAACCATGCCCGGCTGGGTGGAAAGCGCAAAAGATCAGGGGAATTCTGTGTCGCCTTTCATTTGCCCGAGCGGTGTCGATCAAATTTATCCGCTCGCGGGAAATCCTGGATGGTGGAATTTGACCAATCTCGGATGGAATGCAAAACTGGTTCCGGGAGACTGGATGATTCCTTTGAAGAAAAAAATGAGTCGGTGCAAAATCCCTTCGGAAGCTGCGATCATGTGGGACTTGCGCAAAGGAAATTTATGGGAAAATAGAGGTCGCGTCTCGCGGGATTCCAACAATGTCGACGTGCTAGATTACGTCGATTTTAGGCACCACGCCATGGCAAATCATCTAATGGTGGACGGACACGCGGAAACCATTTCCGGTCGAGGAATTTCATGGGAAATTTATATCCGTCGTTATGCCGCTCCGTTTTACATTGACGCTACTGGGAGCAATCCATTTTGGAAATAATCTGTTTGTAGATTTTCAGCTTCTTAATCAAGGATAAAAATGTTTATTCAAGGCAAAATCGCGATGAATGATCCGCATGTCACTGACGGGCAAAAATCGAGCCGGCTTTTGTTTCTTCTTATACCCATCGTTTTTACCGTTTTTTGTACCACCATGTCCGCTTCTGAAAAAGCGTATGGCGACAGGCAATCCGAAATTTTGAAACCAGGATTAGAATGGCGAAACAATCTTTTCTCTTTAAGTTTTCCCGGGTTCCCCAAGGGAAATTACTACCTTACCGGTGAAGCAAAACTCGAAAACGCCGCGCCTAAGGGGCAGCTTTGCGTTTCCGCAATTGCAGGAGGGGAAGAACGCGATTTGATGTATATTGAAAACCGTCCCGGTTTTCAGACAGTACGGATTCCGGTGAAAATGAAAAAAAACGTCTCCGATATCTCTATTGTTTTCGATGGTAAGCCTTCGATTACAGCTCCTGGTAGAATCATGTTACGAGACATTCGAATCACGCCGTTTTCCATAAAAGACGGTGAAAATCTTATTCCGGCGTGGACTTGGAAAAAGAACTCTGACGGGCTTCCGGATGGCGATTGGATTCTGGAAGCGACCGGCAAAGAGGCCAAATCAGTATTCTCTCTGCTGCCGAATGGAAAAATATCGCTTGCGCCCAACTCGAAAATCGTTGTCGCTTCACCTGGTCTGATTTTGCCGGAGGATAAACACATCAAGACCACCATCCGCATCAAGGGCGCCGGAAAGATTCGTTTCTGGTTGCATTCGTCGCATTGGAAGGCTGTATCCGGCTGGAATTGTCCGCAATCCGGTTCTCCGGAAATTTACACAACCGGAGAAGAAAATGTTTATCAATTCACCTTTCCTCCGTCAAAAGACAACCAATATTATCGCTGGCGGCTCGACGTAGAAACGCAGAACTCGCCAGTAGAGCTTGAGATGCCGGTATTGACCGCCGCAAGCGATAAAGAAAGCGAATCGGCCGTCGAATCAACAGAGAAAGCCAAACTTGTTTATGAAAATGATTTTGAAAAACCGCTTTCGGAAAAAGATATCGCCGGAGTCGCATGGAAGAAGGACCATTTTCTGGGAAACTGTGTGGAATTCACCAAGGATGGTTTTCTGCGGCTCCCACTGAATAAAAAATACAGCTTGTATTCCGGAACTTTTTCGTTATGGGTCCGTTTCAACCAGGATTTTGTATTTGATCCCCATCCGGAAAGCATCTGGCGTCTGGGCAACAGTACGTTGTTAGGAAAGTTTATTTACGGCCGGGTTTGTTTCGGTGAATTCGGCTGTCAGATGGGCGTGTTTGAACAGATGTACAAGGGAGAGTGGAATCAGCTTTCCTTTACGTGGGATAACGGCAAATACCGAAAAATGTATTTGAACGGACGGCTGTTCTATCTCGTCCCCTGGGTCGGCGGAACCGAAAGTTTCGATTCCATCAGCTTCGGGCGCGACAGTGGAATGCCATCGTTTCAGGGAGCTGTCGCACACGTTCGGCTTTATGACAAAGAACTTTCTCCCGCTGAAATCAGGAAAGAATATGCCGCGACCCGGCCCGTAACTCCGTTCATGCTGGATTATTCCGCAATCGCCGGAACGGAAAGCTCCTTCCGAGTCGGATTTGACAATCCGACCGGAAAAGAACAGGCGGACAAACGAAGCTTGACGGTCTACGCCCCGGACCGGTCGGTGGTTTCTCAGCAGAAATTGTCCGCAGTTATCCCTGCAGGAACCTATGCGATCAAAACCTTTTCTTTCACCCCGAAAACTGCAGGTGACTACCGGGTTATAATGAAAGGACCAAACGATGATTCTTTCACTGCAGTTCTGCCGATCATTCACAACAACGTGCTTTCCAAACGAATCGGACCGAATTGCGTGAAAAAGCAACTGATTGCAGAGATTAATTGCGCAGCGAATCAGCCGGCCGGCCGCTACGCAGATGACGGCTCGTGTCATGTCAGTTCTCTGAACGGTGTGTTATTCCGGGAGACGGGTAGGAAAGAGCCATCCAGCGGGTTCACCTATCGTGTGACTCTAAAAAATCCAGGCAAGCCACACTGGATTGAATTTGATTACCCCGATGATCGCACACGCACGTTTTATTGTGGAATTTCTCAGGTGGTCGAGGACTATTTCCACGATCCGTTCCTAGACAGTTGCGGTGTCATTACCGGAGATAATTTTCCCGTGAGCCGTACAATCCAGACAAAAGGGTTTTATTTTATGACGGCCAAGAATCGGCCGGAGATCGGTGTTGTGTTCGGCTCCCACTACAATCCCAACGGTGAAAGCGGTCCGGCCGTTTCAAAGATCCGTGTTTATGAAGTAACCGCTCCGTTGCCGGTCAACCCGATAAATCCGAATGGGCGGAAAATCATGAACTGGAATGAGGATCCGACCATGTTCGCTTACACATGGTTCAATCAATACCAGTGGAATAAAGAAACCACCAATTATGATTTCTGGCGGGAAAAGTTTGATGTCATGGTTGAATATTCTCGCTATATCGGCTGGAGTAAATGGAGTACTCTCTTCTATGATTACGGCGGCAATACCGGAGCCGGCGACCTTCGATTGCAAGACAGTCTTTGCTCCGGTGGCTTGTTCCAACCCGGTTTTCTCTCTATGCTTGAGAAAACCGCCGAACGGGAGCAAATTCCTTTTTACCTTTCGATCAACCACCTCGCGGCATGGGGGAAAGAGAATATTCCTTTTGCTATTTCCTGCGAAATTGGGGAAGAACATCTGAGCCGTGATTTCGCCCAGGCGGAAAAACGCGGCGTTGACGCCCCGGAACTTTTCAGCGCGGACAACGCGCTAGTGGAAATCCGACACCGTGCGCTCAATCCGATTCATCCGCGAACGCGGGAGGCGCTGCTGAAAATTTTTCGCGCCTGCTCGGAACGCTATGGCAATTCTCCGATGTTTCAGGGGATTGACTACCAGTCCGTCGAACCACTGCATTTCACCGATCCGAAATACGGATATGGCGATTATACGATCGGATTGTATCGCAAGGAAACCGGTTCGGCGCTACCGCGATTCTCCGGACCTGACCGGTTCGGGAAACGCTATAAGTGGCTCAAAGATAACGAATGGGAACCGTGGCTTGACTGGCGCTGCCGGAAAGTTGTCGAGCTTGCGGAAAGCTTGGTGAAAGAATTGAACGGGAAAAAGTTGATTTTCCGTGTCACCATCGAGCAACTTCTTCCCTCGAATCCGAGCAAGCCGTCCCTCATCAGGAAAACTCTGGAACAGGGTCGGATTCCCGACCTGATCCGCGCCTACCGGGAACAGGGAGTCGATTTGCAGGCCCTTGCACGGATTCCCAACGTGATCGTCATGCCTGACGTCCGCCCGAATCACAGCCGGGTCTTTGGAGATAAAGCAGATGAGCAACCGATGAATTTTTCGAAAGAACTTTTTTCCATGTGGAAAATTCCCGGGATTCATGACCTTCAGATCACGCAGCACAACAATCTGGAAATGTGGCAGGGCGGCGGATTCATTCCGACTTCAAAGGGAACCGAATCCCGTGCGTTGCGAGTATTTGCCACGTCACTTCCGAACAACCGGTTTGCGTTGGAAAATGTCGCGTGGGGGGTCGCAATGAGCGACCCGATGGAGATCAATCACGGTTGGTGGGGAAATCCTGAAACCGGCGCGTATGAGGAGTTCCGGCGCTTTTACCGGGCGTTTTCAGAAATTCCGGAGCGGCCATTCGCCGCGGTGCCCGGAATCAACGATCCGGTATTTGTCCGCCAGAGCGATGATCTCCTGTATGCCGTGAATCTGTGCGCATGGCCGGCAGAAGTCGGCGTGTACGGAAAAGAGAAATTCGCTCTAACCGACGTGGTTTCCGGTACCCCCGCGGGGAACCCGGGGGCGCTGAAGCTCGAAGGCTATGAGCTGCGTGTCTTTCGGCAGGATCGGGTAACTCCGATCGATCGAACCGTGCAAATGCCGCCGAAAGAACTTTGTGAAATCGTCGAACAACGCTTGAAACTTGTCCCGCCGGACAATCCTGCCGCACTACGGGCGCTCAAGTTTCGACGCGAGGGAAAATTTGCCGCCGCCTATTTCGCGCTTCAGCACAAAACGCTCACTCCGCTGTTTCAGAAACCGTTATTGGAAACAACCGGTCATTTCCTACCGGATGGAACGACGCTGGAGCTGAATGTGAGGAACACCTCTTCGCAGCCGGTTCAGGGCATTTTCTCCCTGCGGAACGTTCCTGATGCATGGCGCTTTGCCGAAAGTGAAAAAAAGGTAGTCGTTCCGCCTCAAGCCACTATTCAAACCACCTTTACGCTCGCAAAAGGCAAAGCGATTCCGGGCGCGTGTTATCAGATACGCCTTTCCTGTCTGACCGATGGAGTAGAGTCGTTTCAAAACGTTCGCTGTCAGCCGGTGATCGCCGGATTTCTCGCAGGAATTTCAGCTCAGGACTATCGGATTCCTGAATCGTTCAAACGTTATTCGCTGATTTGTGAAAGTCCATTCAAAGAGAGTTTCCCCCGCGCGGCCAACTTTGCCGCGAATTACTCGGTCGGCTGGAATCAGAACGGCCTCGCGCTGACGATCCGAGTCGAAGACCGGGATTTTCTGCCGCCGCCGACCGATAAAATTTTTTGGGAAAATGATTCCATCGTGGTCTATTTCGGGCGGAAGAGCAATGCCCGCGAAGGGGTGAAGGAATACAGCCAGGGTGATATTGCCTATCGGATTGCCCAGGTTCAGGGCAAGGCGGTTGTGCTGGCAGGGGAAGCTTTAGTCAAAACGGATCAGGTGAAAGCGAAAATCACCCGTAAAAATGGGTGGACGGAATATGCTCTCTTTTTTCCATCCGCAGTTCTCTCCGAGCTGAAAATGAGGGCCGGAAGCTACTGTGGGTTTTCGCTGGAGGCGATTAATCGCGATATTTCAGAACGACGCGTTGTATTTACGCCGCATCCAGAACATCCGAATCTGAATCCATACGTTTGGAGTGATCTGATTCTGACGTCACAAACCGAGAAATAAGTAATCATGAGAATCGTTTACTTCTTACTTGCTTTCACTTTTGCATCCGGACTGTTGATGACCGGTTGTTCCTCTTGTATTACTCCGGAAGATCTGAGTTTGGCAAATCAATTCAACCTCGAATGCTACAACGCAGGAAAAAACACACCTGCAGAGTATGCCTCTAACCAGTGCGGGGATCATCTATCCTACGCCGCCAAAGCAATTCTGGATGGACGGTTGATTCCTTCCGATCCGAATGCGTTCGACAAGGTGCGCGCCACGTTACGGAAACTGAAGTCCGACATCGAAGCGGGCAGAAAATGGCCGGAGAAGACGCCGCCATCTGTTTCCATTCCCTATGCCGCCAAACCACCGGTGATTAATGCAGTCGGCAATGATCCGGTCTGGCAAAATGCGTTGACGTTTCAGGATGAATATTTGATTTCCACCCATGAAAAGCTGCCGACAAAAGTTGTCTGGAAAGTCTTGTGGGACGAAAACTATTTCTATGCCTTCGTCCAGATTCCACAGGTATCAGTAGTTTCTCATGACCAGTACCCGTTTCTTGAGGATGCGGTGGAACTCTTTATTGGTTCCAGCATTCGCTTCCGCACCTATTGGGAAATCGTTGTTGCTCCCAACGGCGCTGTTTACGACGCACTCGGGCAGAATGACCGTTGGGGGGCCTACATCGCCACCCCGGAAGAATCCATCCGCGGCCTGCGGACCGCTGCGAAGTTTGTGCCACAAGAGGGGTATTCCGTGGAAATTGCGGTCCCATGGAACGAAGTTCCTGGGTACGAACACGGCAACCCGCCGCGTTCCGGCGAAATGATCAACTTCACTTTGATACGTTGCCACGCTGGGCACCAGAGTGCCTGTCATCCACTTCTCTACGGCGGACATAACATATTCGGCCACCTCCGGGGAAAACTGGTAAAATAAATCGAGCAGCCAGGCGCAGCGGCATTTTTAATTTCCGCATTTTTCCCTTCCCGATAACGCATTTTGATTTTTCTTGTTTCTGGCGGAAAGACATCGCCCGACCGCATTGAAAAATTGCAAATTTCCGAGTAATGCTTATGTTATACTGTAGCGAGTTCAAGAAAACAATGTAAAAAACAGGGGTGTTCTTTATATGTTTCAAGGAATCGCATACCAAAATGATCTCCTTAAAAATATCAATTCACTTCATCTTGAATTGTATGAGTGCGCCGAAGTCTCATTTTTCTGTAATACAGGAAATACGGCTTTTTTCAACCGTCTCTTCTGTATTCAGAAATCGACCGGAAAATCCTTTTTGGAACAGGTTTCATCTGGAAAACGGTTGATACTGAAAACCGGATGTATCTATTTTATCAGTGCTGCAGATGAACTTCGTTTTTATTTTGAACCTGAAACTCATTTTTACTCTTTCCATTTTAATGTTTTTCCAGCCTCCGGAGAGGAACTCTTCTTTCACTCGGAACTATTGCTGGAAGAATGCGATAATGAAGACTGGATCAATGAGGTAAGCAAGGCTTTTTCTGCACCGCAGACACAAGCAAGCGCAGTGCGTCTGAAATCCCTGCTGCTGCAGAAAATTGCTCATTTTCTGCCGAACCGGAACGCCAGTGGAGAGAATATCTTCGTGTTGCCCCCTGCGCTCCATATGTTTCTGCGTAGGGAAGCAAATGCCAAGACGACGCTGGCGGATCTGGCTGAAATCGCCGGAGTTTCCGTCGATACGCTTTCCCGCCGTTTTTCAAAGTACAATCATTTCACGTTGAAAAATTTTCTCAATCATTCCGTTGCCGCCCGCGCCGAATGTCTTTTGCGTAACCCTAGCTTGAAAATCAAGGACGTTGCCCAGAAACTGAATTTCACCAGTGAATACTATTTCAGCCGCTTTTTCAAGAGAGAGACTTTACAGACGCCAAAGGAATTTCGTATAAGTTCCTATCGGCGGAGCTGATACGCTTTCCAGTGTATGTCCATTACTTCTGAGTGTGAGCATGATAGCAAAACAGTGTAGCTTGGGTAAAATTGCATTTTGGAAAGTGCATGAACCACTCTTCCCAGAGAGATGTCACAATTTTTTGAATTTTGCTCAATTGGTCCGCTATCGTGAAGATCGCCGATTCTTCCGGCATGATTCCGGAAGAACCGTCGTCTGTCGGTCAAAAGTAGATTGTGGATATGATACCGACAACACTATGAATGGTGTCAGTCGTTAATTTGGTGATAAACGTTAAGTGTTCTTTTCGCCAGGTCAGTCATGGAAACCTCCCTGAATTCTGTAAAATTTGCACAGATGGTGTCATTGAGGCGCGCCGCCAAGGTACCGCCGAAATTTTTTGCGCCGGTCGCGAGCCCAGTGATCGTACCGACCGTTGCGCCGTTGCAGTCGGTATCCAGTCCACAAGACACCGCCCAACAGACGCAACGATCCGGATTCATTTCCCCAGCGACAAGCGCGGCCACGCAAATCATTGCGTTGTTGATGGTGTGAACGGCATTCATTGTGGGAAGCCGTTCTTCCAGCCATTCCATAAATTCTGTAACTTCCATGCCTGGCTTCACTTTTTTGAGCGTTTCCTGAATACCGTCCGCCAAGCGGCACTTCTCCGGAATTTGGGCAAGCGCGAATTCGATCAATTTCACCGGATTGTTTTCCAGAAAAGCGACGGATTCCAGTGCCGCAATGAACATCTCACCATAAATACCGTTCTTCTCATGAGTCCATGATGCGTCACGCCAGGCAAATTCGGCCGCCTGCTCCGGCTTCCCGGGGGAAATAAAGCCAAAGAAATCCGCGCGAATCTGGGCGCCGATCCATTCGCGGTACGGGTTATTCCAACTACGGATGAATTCTTTGTCAAAAGGCCGCCAGCTCCATTCCTGGAGCGGAGGAATGATCAGATTGTAGTTCAGCAGCGCCTGACACTCCGCAGAACAGACATATCGCATCGGTAAAACCTCATCCCAGAGCGAGGCGACATTCTCCGACGTAAAGTTTTTGCCGAACCGTTCCAGAATCAGCATTGCCAACAGAGGGTAGCGGATGTCGTCATCCGTTTCCATGAATCGAATGTTCTCCCGCTGGGAAAGCGGACATTCCAACTTCAGTGTTCCGCCGACGTCCCGGTTGGAAAAATAATCTTTGAGCGGCCAATCGCCGCGTTCCTCCAGATAGGTTTGGATATCGCGAAAACGTTTGCCCTTCATGCCCATGCCTTCGACCGGTTTCCCGAGGGCACAGCCGACGCTCCGGCCAATCCAGGCGCCATGTAGACAGTCCAGCAGCTGTTCGTCCGAAAGCGTCATCGGCGGAACCGTCGGGGCGTTTTTCGGGCGGGCCTGTCGGATTTCATCCAATTCATTCGGTTCGATCCAGAAAAACGTGGGATCTTTCGGAAGTTTGTCCAATTCCGCATAAACTGCGTTGAAAAGCACTTCATTGGAGGTTGGATCGGCAAGAACAGCGGCAAGCGCGCTTTCTGCGGCCGGCGTCATCTGATACCCTTGTTCTTTTCTCAGATCAATTTCCAACAAAAGCTGTTTACGAGGAGAAGAAAAACCACCGATAAGCATAGTAAATTCCTGATTATAAGATTAAAAACAGCAAATTGTTTATTTTTAGAATGATTTGTTTCTAATGCCGTCATTGTAATTCGGTATTTTACCATTTGGAATATTTGGGCTTTTTCCCGAAAACATCCGCCAGCATTCCGGAGGGAACCTTGGCGGAGCGGTCATACCGAAAAATACCGTTGCGTTCCTGTTCCACATCAGTTAGTTGCGTATAACAATAACCGGCCAGCCCGCTTGATTCAACCATCCAATCGGTTTGTTCGGCAATCCGGCGACACAATTCGGCAGGATCGGTGATCAGCATGCCGTAATAGCCAAAACCGTCCCCTTCTGCACTGGCCGTTTCTAACCGGAATCCGCCGAATTCGTCGTTTAAATATGGTTGCCCGGTATATTTTACTTCACGGGAAGGAATGTGATACATCACGTCACCGCTCGGAGGAAACAATGCGGAACGAAGCAATTCGAGGTTTTCCTGGTAGGCGTGAACTGTCCAAAGATCGGTTTTCACATGAAGATACCCACTGGAATCATTGACCGGGCGACTGGGATCAAGCGACTTGGTCAGTTCGTAAATTTCCGTTATCCAGCTGCGATAATTTTCCCACGCTTCCGGGGTCGGAAACGCGGCGGCTACCGCGGTTTCCGCCGTGGGACAGCTTTCATTCAAAGGCGTCCAGCCGATGATCGACGGATGATTGAGATCGCGTGAAACAGCTTCGCGCCACTCCGTAAGAAAATTGGCTCGCGCTTCGGATTTGCTCCAGTCGATTCCCCAGCTGCCGAATTCCGCCCAAGTGAGATAACCGAGTTTGTCCGCCCAATAATGGAAACGCGACTCGAAAACCTTTTGGTGAAGCCGGGCGCCGTTGAAACCGGATTGCATCGAAAGTTCGATGTCACGCCGCAGAGAATCGTCGTCGGGCGCGGTCCAAATTCCATCTGGATAAAATCCCTGATCCAATACGAACCGCAGAAAAATTTCCTGGTTGTTCAAATAAAGTTTGTTGCCACTCCAAATGATTTTGCGCAATCCGGCATATCCGGATGCCTCGTCAATCAATGTTCCCTTTGCGTCGAACACCCGGAATTCTAGTGTGTAAAGAAAAGGATCAGCCGGATTCCACTCCCGTTTCTCAGTCAGCGGAATCCGTACCGGCACACCGTCGGCCGCCGCACCGATGCCGACACCGGCAATTGTACCATCTGCCAACGCGGTAACTTCAAATCGGTATTCCGATTCCATCCGATAAAATTTTGGTGTGACGAAAAACGCTCCGTTGTCGAGATCAGCGACGATTTTGCAGTCGCGCAAACCGGCAAACGCAACCGCTTCAAGCCAAACGGTCTGCCAAATGCCGGTGACGCGAGTGTAGCAGCACCCCTCGGAGGCGAATTTCTTCGACTGTTTGCCGCAACCGTGCAGTCCGGAACGCAAATCGTCTCGAACATAAAGAGTTAATTGCTGCGTTTTCCCCCAATGAACCGAATCCGTAACGTCCAATTCAAATGAAGTCTGACCACCCCGATGGCTTCCGACATCCACGCCGTCGAGAAACACTCGGCATTCGCAATCAACCGCTCCAAAATGGAGCAGAATTCGCATGCCTTGCCACTCCTCCGGGATAACGATTTCACGGCGGTAAAACATTGCCGGAATGAAATCTGTATATCCGATCAACGAAAGTTTGCTCTCCGGGGAAAAAGGCACCAGAATCGGCCGGCCTTCAAACGGTTCGCGGAAAAGACCGCGTTCCATACCGGTGTCGCCGAAATCAAATTCAAATCGCCATTCGCCATTCAAGTTTAGCCATGCCGGACGGAAACGTTCCGGACGCGGATGCTCTGGACGCGGAATTGATGAAGTCATAAAAAAATCCCTTATTCTTCTAAATTATTTATTTCCAAAATGGATTGTTTCCGGTGGCGTCAATGTAAAACGGCGCGGCATAACGACGAATATAAATTTCCATTGAAATTCCTCGCCCGGAAATGGTTTCCGCATGTCCGTCCACCATCAGGTGGTTCGCCATGGCGTGGTGCCTGAAATCGGCGTAATCCAGCAGGTCGACATTGTTGGAATCCCGCGAGACGCGACCTCTATTTTCCCATAAATTTCCTTTGCGCAAGTCCCACATGATTGCAGCTTCCGAAGGGATTTTGCACCGACTCATTTTTTTCTTCAAAGGAAGCATCCAAGACGCTCCTCCAAGCACATTTCCCGCAATTAGTTTACTATTCCATCCGAGATTGGTCAAATTCCACCATCCAGGATTTCCCGCGAGCGGATAAATTTGATCGACACCGCTCGGACAAATGAAAGGCGACACGGAATTCCCCTGATTTTTTGCGCTTTCAACCCAGCCGGGCATGGTTGCTCCACCCTTCATGTAAGGCCATATTTTGACATACCAGCAATCACTGTATCTGGCCGTATCACCATTATTCGCCGCCGCATCATCCTGCGGTCCGTAAGGCATATAATCGTCATAGTCGTTCACATATTGAGCAACGGAAAGTCCGACTTGTTTGAAAATATTGACGCAGGAAATGGTTTTCGCCTTGTCGCGGGCCTTGTTCAATGCCGGCAATAACATTGCCGCCAAAATAGCAATGATTGCTATTACAACCAAGAGCTCAATTAATGTGAATTGCCGGCATCGAATCATTTGATTTTGACGGTTTGCATTACTGTACTTGTTGCAAAAAAACGTTTTCATGAATGATAACTCCTTGGGTTATCGACAATGTCTTTGTTGTTTATAATTATACCGCAACCCTCAAAGTCAGGCAATGCAAAAAATAGATAATAAATGGTACTTTTCGGGTAAGCTAACAATGTTCCTTTGAAAGTCATGTTACGTCTGCAGTATTCTGCTTTCTGGTCCATTGTTTTGTGCTTAACCTAAGGAAGCAACCCATGGCCTTTATAATGTACTGCAAGCAGTTCAACGAATAAATTTTCATTTTGCTGGATAAATGTATCCACATAATTCAGTTGTGCGTATAGTCGTTTTCTCTCCTGCATACAAAAAACTTTCCCCGAAACATACAACTTATATCCGTTTTTTTGCATTGCTCTATGCCTTCATTTGTGGTATAAAAGATTATGTCAAGAACAGAATAGAAGGAGTTGCAAATTGCATTGGATTGATTGGTGTATCACGTTGATTCCGCTGGCGTTTATCGTCGGCCTCGCTATTCATTCGCGAAAATACATTCGCGGCGTGGTGGATTTTTTGGCGGCGGGCCGCGTGGCCGGACGCTATGTGATCAGTGTCGGCGATTTACAGTCAGGGTTGGGCGTAATTTTTTTGGTGGCGATGTGCGAAAGTCAATATCAAGCGGGGATGGCGTTGAGTTTCTGGTACAACATTACCGTACCGTTGGGTATTTTCATGGCGCTGACCGGATACTGCCTCTATCGGTTCCGCCAGACTAAGTGCCTGTCAATGGGACAGTTTTTGGAACTTCGCTATAACCGACCGTTCCGAGTGATCGCGGCATTTATTCGCACGGTGGCGGAAATGATGACCAACGCGATTGGTCCGGCGGTGGCGGCACGTTTTTTTATCTACATTCTGGGGTTGCCATTGACTGTCCAGATATGGGGCATGCAGGTATCCACACTGATGCTGGTAATGTTGATCGTACTGGCGCTGGCAATGCTGATTATCTGGCCGGGCGGACGTGTGTCGTTACTGGTAACGGACGCGATTCAGGGGCTGATGTCCTATCCGATTTTCGTAATTTTTACGGTCATGGTATTGAGTGAAATTTCCTGGTCGGCTGATGTCTGCCCAGTAATGCTGGATCGTGTATCCGGCGAAAGCTTTCTCAATCCAAACGATATCAACAGTCTGCGCGACTTCAATCTGTTTTCGTTGGTGGTGATGATCGTCAGTTCGATTCTAAACCGCGCCGCTTGGATCGGCAACGACACGTCGAATTCCGGACGCAACGCTCATGAACAGAAAATGGCCGGAGTGCTTGGTGCCTGGCGCAATGGCTTTGCCACGCTGATTATGACTCTGATTCCGTTGTTCATGGTTACCATCATGCTGTCAGCCCGTTACTCCGGGGAGGCAAAAGATATTCGGACTCAATTAGTCAACAAGGCGGCGGAAGAAACCATTACTGACTCTGCCGTACGCGCGGATATCGCAAAGGACATTGCGACTATTCCAGCGGCCCAACATCGGATCGGAGTCGACCAACCATACTCACGTATCAATAATCCGGACGCGCAATATCTGGCGACGGTTCACCAACATTTATCCTCCAGCCCCGAAGGCAATACGCTGTTCCAGCAGTTTCGTACCCTGTATTATCAGATGATGTGTCCGATGGTGTTACGAGCGCAATTGCCGGTCGGTATCATGGGGTTGTTTATTCTGTTGATGTTAATGTTGTTGCTGGCTACCGACAATTCGCGGATTTTCAACGCTTCCGCCACCCTGATTCAGGATGTGGTCATGCCGCTGCGCAAGACTCCGTTCGATCCGAAACAACATCTGAATTGGCTGCGCGGCATGTCGGTCGGCGTCGGGATTTTTTTCCTAGCGTTTTCGCTACTTTTTACCCAGATGGATTACATTGCCATGTTCATATCAATCATGTGTTCGTTGTGGTTGGGCGCGGCGGGGCCGATCATGGTCGGCGGGCTGTACACCAGGTTCGGAACGACGACCGGTGCGTTCTGCGCGTTGATTTTCGGATCTGGCACCTCGCTGACCGGAATTATCCTTCAGCAGAACTGGAGTGGCTACGTCTACCCATGGTTGTACGAAACCGGTAACCTAAAATACGTGTCCCAATTGTTCAGCCACATCAACTCGCTTTGTTCTCCGTACATCGTCTGGGAGATGAATCCGGTCAAGTTCCCGATCAATTCTTTTGAGATTTATTTTCTGGCGATGTTGTTCGGTTGCGGCGCCTATGTAATCGGTTCGCTGTTGACTTGCCGGAAGCCGTTCAACTTGGATCGCATGTTGCATCGCGGCGTTTACAGCGATGGAGAAAGCTTGGAAACCAGGACGCCATGGACATGGAAAAGTGTTTGTGGAAAACTGGTCGGAATTGATGATGAATATACAACTGGGGACAAGATTATCGCTTGGAGCGTGTTCTGGTTCTGTATCATGTTCCAGTTCGGCATCATGTTCGTGGTTGTGGCGATTTGGAACTGGATCTCACCATGGCCGGCCTCGTGGTGGAGTATGTACTTCTACATCAACATCATCGTAGTCGGGGTAATCGTGGGAGTGGTGTCGACGGTATGGTTTATGGTCGGCGGCATCATTGATATGCGGCGCTTGTACCGTGACCTCGCGGCCCGTGTTAACGACCCTCTCGACGACGGCTGGGTCGAAGGGCACGTCTCCCGTTCTGACAAGGCTAAGCTCGGCGTTAAAGCTGAAGACTAACCATAACATGGAAGTTTATGCTAAAAAACGATAAAAACAATGGACCAAACATCAGTGGATACGTCAATATAGGAATTACCGAAGGTACGTCTGGGCATGCACATTCTGACGCAGATCATGATCGAAAACATTATTCTGATCGCGGTTGGCATGTTCTGTTACGGTTGGTGGTGAATCATTCTGGTATGGACAGCGGTGTTGATGTTGAGTGCGGTCGGTATTCTGATTGTCGAACTATAGAATCGCAAACTTCAGATTGTACATTCGACAAAGAGAAAGTAATTAGCAGATGATTAACGAGGCGTTGCATAAGTTATGCGATTTCGCTTCCAAAACGGATTGAAATCAACATTAGAGTATAACTACAAATTCATCTTCTCTCGACTAGTAGTCATTACATAACTCGAGCAAGAGGTGATGAATAGATTATCGAAGTAAATCAATTGAATTACTTTTGACTTAAATTACTTAATATTAAAGGTTTAATGGTTTTTTATCATGGGGCACATGTGCAGAACAACACCAGAAAAAATCGGGATTAGTTCGAATGTTCTGATCCGTCTGATGGAACGCCTGAAATCTCTGGATTCATTGAACAGTATCATATTGATGCGTCATGGCAAAATTTGCTTGGAAGGTTGGTGGAAACCATATTCCCCCCAAATGCCACATATGCTGTTTTCGCTCAGTAAAAGTTTTACTTCAGCTGCAATCGGTATTGCTGTCGGAGAAAAGCGTTTGAACGTGTCAGACCGACTCATCAGCTTTTTTCCGGAGTATGATCAAGATATTATCGACCGTCATATGCGCGATATTACGTTACACCATCTGCTTTGCATGACTACCGGTCATTCGGACTGTGCCAAAGCGGAGATGGAAAAGGATCCGGAAAACAATTATGTCCGCGGTTTTCTCTCCTCCCGTCTTTCCTTTGCACCGGGCGAACGTTTCGCCTATAATTCGGCCGCAACCTATATGCTGGCTGCTATCATCAAGAAGACAACGTGCTTAAATGTCCGGGAATATCTGTTGCCTCGGCTGTTTACCCCTTTAGGTATTGTTCCTGGCATTTGGGAATGCGATCCACAAGGAATTAACTTTGGGGGGTGGGGATTATATCTAACTACGGAAGATATTGCCAAGTTCGCCGACCTGCTGCTTCACAACGGTGTTCATAACGGGCAGCAACTGATTCCTGCAGAATATCTTTCAGATGCGACCAGAAAGCAAGTCGATAATTCCATGAATGAGTCACCAGATTGGCAACAGGGATACGGTTATCAGTTCTGGCGCTCAAAATATGGTTTTCGCGGCGATGGCGCTTGTGGACAATATGCCATTGTCATTCCGGAAAAAAATCTAGCCATAGCAGTTACTTCCTGTGTGGAAAATATGCAGGATATCCTTACGGCTTTATGGGATGAACTTATTCCTTTCATGGCCGATAACCCATTACAAGAAAACCCGGGTGTCCATCAAAAATTGCTTGCGATTTTAGCAAATTTGTCCATGAGAACAGTTGGGGAAAAATTATATCGACAAATTACGCCCCGTTTTTTTGAATTTGAAGAAAATAGTGCCGGAATCTATTCATGTTCGGTTGAATTCGGGGAGAACGAATGCGCCTTAACTTTCAATACCATTCGAGGTATAGAACAATTGCGAGCCGGGTACGGCAATCATCGCACCACGATTTTTCAACTGACTGATGTAATGCCGCACCCGACCGCAGCCAGCGCTACTTGGACAAATGGTGATATTTTAGAAATCCATACTTTTTGTCTGGACGGAACTTTTCGAGATACCTATCGGATCAATTTCCAAGATTGCAAACATCCTTTAACAAGGACGAGTCGCTGTTCTACCTTTCGTCCTACAATGCCTAATCTGATATGCAAAAAATAATTTTATAACAAATACACATATTATGCCGCTCACCAAAATGATATTCAAAATAACTATAAATATGTTGAAGCTGCGCTCCGCTGCATGAAAGGGCAATGATTAACAACCTAACCAACCAGGGGGAACAAAGTGAGTCAATGAAGTAATTATTTGGCACGCAAGTGTTAAAGTGGATCGTGTATCAATAAAATTAACGCGGGCTGCAGGTGTGTATTAGCGGAAAGAATCGGGTTAAAGACCTTGTATTCAATTCAATTTGAAAATTCGGTTCCGTCAATCAACGAAATCTCAATGAGATTCTGAATTTTCCTACTTAATCAGAGAGAATTAATCATGTCAGAAAATTATTACGACTGTACGTTGCTGAAAAGAGTTCAAACTGAACCGATCATTACGCCGGCTGCCTTTCCTGGCGCATATGCGGTATTCAATCCGGGCCAGACAACCTTTCAAGGCAAAACGTTATTGCTGTTGCCGATTGCGCACAATGCCTCCGACAAAAGCCGATTCAGCCAGGATATCACGGCGCATGTCGCAATCAGTTCTGATGGCGTTCATTTTGATATTAATCAGGAACCCTTTTTCCTTCGTTCGAAAACGCCACCGTTTTCAACGGTTCGGGAACAATGTATCGACTTCAGAGTCACAAAATTCAGTGAAAACGAATACTATATCATTCATCCAGGATGCGGGCCATGGGGCACACTCGGCATTCTCGCCCGGACGACCGACTGGAAAAACTTTGAAAATATTGACATTATCAGTCTGCCGGACAACCGGATGCCATGTCTCTTCCCTCAAAAAATCAACGGTCTCTACTATCGGTTAGATCGCCCCTACCGGGTTGCCCCCAACGATCATCATGATTCCGGCAACATCTGGCTTGCCAGTTCGCCGGATCTGGTCAATTGGGGACGTTTTCGCCCGTTACTTAAGCCGGGCTTCAGTCATTGGAATTCAACCAAAATCGGGCCAACCCCGCCGGTACATACGCCGAAGGGCTGGTTCTGCTTGATTCATGGCGTAATCGGGACCTGTGCCGGCTGCCGTTATGGGATCGGCGGACTGTTGCTTGATCTGGACAATCCCGAAAAAATTGTCGGGTTAACGAAAAGCGCACTGTTCTTTCCGACCGAGGCAAGTGATTTTCAAGGCATTGTTCCTAATGTGGTTTTTCCTGCCGGTTTTATCGGTGATTGGGCAACTGATGATCTTCGTCTCTATTATGGCGCAAGCGACACTTATGTAGGTATGGCTCATGGCAGTTTGCGTGAAGCGGTTGCGCTGGCCATTGCAGAATATAAATAAAAATTAAGGTAGGAAATCGTTTAGTTTTTTTCTGTGACAGGAAACTCATTTAACTGATTTGAGTACATCACTGACCTCAGAGGTTCATCGAAAAAACGGAGAGCATTTAGCATCATGTGGTTACGCTCAACACTTCGGCAAACTTCATATGGTTTCGTCGCAAAAATGAATTAGTCGCGCTTTGCGGTCGTATAAAAATGAAGGGCGGTAAAAATTGATCAAGGAGGTGGAGATGTAAAAGACAGCTGGGAAAATCAAGATAATTGACCATGGAAGCAGTGCGGCATGGTAAGCAGGTGCGGGCAGCGGAGCGAATCGGTTGAATAAGCTTTGATTTGAACTTAAGACGCGCCGGTAAATTTGGTGTAATGTGGAGTCTTCCCGACCGTAATCGTTAACTGAAGTTGATTAAAATTTTTCCCTGCTTATAATATGAGATCATTGCCAACGGGGATGCGGACGAATGAAAGAAATACTTTTAGCGGCAGGGTGGATACTCAGCGTGGTCTGGATTTGGCGGCGATATCCGGAGGTGCGAGGACGGGTGGTCGAGCTGACTTTATTGGCAGTGCTCGGACAAATTATTGTCGGCGGCGTGGTGATGCGGATGAATAACCCGCTGCGGTCCTGTAACGGCGACTATGCCGGTCTGCTGATTTTACTGTTGGCGGCGTGCTGGTTGGCGTTATTGGCGATGCGGCAAACCCTGCCGTCATTGACGACTCGCGCGGAGATTTTCAACGCTAAGAACCTGACGTTCATCGGCGTTTTTCTGATCAGCGCGAACTTTGGTTTTTTTCGACGCGTTCCGGCCGTTAATTTCAGTCTGAATCCGCAAATGTTGCAGCGAGGCCCGCTCGTGTTGGTTCTGGCCTTCGGCGGGCTGGCGTTAGTGATAACGTTGCTGATCCTGCATGTCCGCCAGGCCTATCGGGGGCATCAGTTGTATGGATATTTAGCGGGAATGCTGATTCCGGTACTCCTGCTGGTCGGCATCACTCTCTGTTGGCGCCAAACGCATTATCTGCATCTGCATCATTACTGCTGGTCGCTGATCCTGGTGTTTCTCTTCCGTTATGACGCCTGGTGGTCACGAATTCCGCAGGCAATCGTACTGGGCATTTTCGTCGACGGGGCGGTATCCGAGGGCATCCTGCCGATCTGGTATGCGTATTCGCCATGAACGCTGACGAACTCACCATGCGGGCCGAACGGCTACATAAATTTATCCGGACCATGACCGAACAATATCCGCAGCGGAACATCGGCGGGATCGGTTCGCGTCCGGCGGCAGACCATATTGCCGCCCTGATGCGTACCTCCATGGGGCGAGAATCGGCGGTTGCCGAAGAAACTTTTTTCTGTCGTCCGGACGGATTTCTGGGCTGGATAAAACCGGCGGTACTGAGCTATGTGTTGGGCGGGGTTTTGTTATGGACCGGGTACCCGGTTGCGGCCGGTTTGGCGCTGACGATCCCCGGGCTGTTGGCCATTCTTCGGCTGATCTGCTATTGTCCGGCAACCGATGTTTTCTTTCCCCGGCGGCAGGGGTACAATGTCGTCGGCGTGTTGGAACCGGAAGAAGAGGTCCGACGGCAGATTGTACTGTGCGGCCATCATGATGCGGCGCATATTTTTAATTTTCTGGAATATTGTCCGCAGGCGTATCCCTGGCTGGCCCGGGCGGCGATGGTACTCGGGTTGATGGCGTGGGTCGGTACGTGGCTGGCGGTTTTCAGAATAGCGTCTTTCGAGTTCGCGGCAATCGCGGTTGGGGTGGGCGCGGTTGCCATCCTGCCGCTGTGGTTTTTTGTCAGTTCGCGGATTACTCCCGGTGCCGGCGATAATCTGGCGGGGACCGGACTGGTCCTGGCGGCCGCGGAATTTTACGGCGAGGCGGCGCGTTCCGGTCAAGGCTTGCGCCATACCCGACTGATTTTTCTAAGTTGCGACGGTGAAGAATGCGGGCTGGCCGGTTCGCGGGCATGGATTGCCCGTCATCGGTCCCAACTTAACTCGGTCCCCACCGAAGCCATGGTCATCGATACGATTTATTCCGCTGACGGCTTGGCGCTGTTGGAACGCGATCTCAATGGGCTATGTCCGCTGGATCGAACGTTGACGGCGCGACTTCGGCAACTGGCGCAGGAGAAAGGGTATTCCGTGCGTCTGGCCGGACTGCCGTTGGGCGGCGGGGCGACCGATGCCGCCTCCTTTGCCCGGGCAGGAATTCCGGCGACTTGCATATTGGACCATGCGTTCGACCGGATCACGGCGGACTGGCCCTACCACACTTCACGTGACACCGCCGATAAAGTCAGCGTTGCCGCCCTGGGGCGAGCCCTGAACGTGATAGTCGATTATCTGCGGCAACGCGACATGCCCCTCTGAATCAAAGGGCATCGCTAATTCATCACGTCAATTTTCTCTTTGATCGTTAATCCGAGCCGGTGTTGTTGGGCTGTAATTACAGGGTTACCTGCCGATCTCTTACGACCGGCAAAGACGAGACAAATAAAAATTTACCTTTGAATTCAAATGAATTTGTACATTGCCCACGTAAAGCGCAACGTTCTTCGTTTGCAAAACATGTTGCACATTATTCAACCACAGGAGGTTCTCGGGATCGCAGTTTTACTTTTTTACTGTCGACGGAAAATTGTTGGTTTGATTTATGACTGTTGGTTTTCTGTGCACTTCAATCCAACCAATTATGAAAAATTTTCCGCCCCGGAGGTACTCGGCGGGTAAATGATATATCGCTCGCGCGAAACTGGAATTCCTACTTTGAAGGTTGAAATTCCCGTTCTCATATCAGTCTTCAATTTACGATATCATAATATATGGAGGGCGCGCCGTTTTCGAAGACAATCTTTTGCCAGACATACCTGCCGTCGATGGCGTTTTCCGGGCACCACCGATCTGCCATGAAAATGAATTCACCGTTATCAAGCGGAAGAATATAGGTGCTTTGCGAGTGAAAAGTCGTTTCCGCATCATGCCCATGGACCGGATTGCCCAACTCGGTCCATGGGCCGGAAACGGCATCGGCGACGGCCGATCTTGTCGCATTAGGGGCTAGCCGGTACAACCGGAAGCGATGAAATAATATTTTCCTTTACCCCCATAATTCTGATGAAGAACCAGAAAATCAATTTAACGATGATTTTTCTCTGATGCAAGTGGCCCGTTTTGGGATAAAACTGCACTGCTGCCCCAGCTCTAGCATTCAATCCAATAGACAGCCACCCATAGAGAAACTAGATGTTTATAGATATAACTGATATATTTAATATTTACAAAACAGCCAATATTACGCCATGTTTCAGTGTATCAATGACTGTTTCAACATCAGCAGGTGATGAAACTGTTCGTCCGGAATAAGTATTCTACAATAAAGTGTCTATATGCTATCACTAATGACAGTTATGATTGAATAGTCGAGTCCAGTGCCTTGGAAATTTCGGAAGGATGTTTTTCATGAATTTTGTTAACCGGCTCTTGACAATCAAATTCTGTTGCCGTATACTATGTGATATAACTGATATATAAAATTTAACTTTCACCACAAAGAATGATAATATGGAATTTTTGGAACAGTTGGCCGACTTTCAGCGGCAAGGGACCGGTGGAATTCAGCGGGAACTCTGCGAATTTCTGCGGCGAAAGATAGAAAGCAACATTCTGCCGCCTGGGCTGAAATTGCCTTCGCTTCGCCAGTTGGCGAAACTGTGGTGCACCAATTTCTTTTCGGTTAAGCTTGCAACTGATGAACTTGTTGAGCTGGGATTCCTCACCAAACAGCAAGGGCGCGGCATGTTCGTCGCTCCACAGAAGAAAAAAATCCAGAGCATCGGAGTTTACAGTTCTTTGATTGTAGAAGATTATTCCCAGGGAAGTGCATTCCGCCTGATTCAAGAGATGGTTTGCAGACGCCTTTGCAAACTTGGCTTCAGTTATGTGATTTGGAATGATTACCGCCCGGAAGCCGAACATACCGGTCCGCCGGAAGAAATGACCAGAGCAATCATTTCCGGCAATGTACAAAGCGTAATCGGAATCGTAACACGTTACTGCGATAAAAACTGGTTTTTTAATCTTCCGCTCAAAAAAGTTTCCATGATGGCCAATCGATTTCCGAAAGACAATTATGACCATATCGTCCGGCAGTTGCTCGCTCGGAAGTGCCGTCGTGTCGCGGCGATCGTGCCGGAAAACGAACCGGGATACTCTTTTTTAATTGATACACTGAAACATGCTGGAATCCATTTCATGCCCCAACGCCTGAAGTTGCTAACCGAAAAAGATTATATGGGGAAAGATTACAGCGAAGTCGGCTATCATTTTGCAAAAAAATTTCTATCGTCCTCCCCGCGACCGGATGCCCTGATTACTTATCCTGACAACATGGTTCCGGGAATTCTATATGCAGTCTACGAATCTGGAATGAAAGTTCCCGATGATCTGCTTCTCGTTCTTCACCGGAATTCCGAAATGAGATATTTCTGCCCGTTCCCGGCCTTGTATATCGATACGAATCTCTCGGAGATGACGAACCGGCTGGTCACCGCCGCAACCGGTATTCCTGAACAAAGTGAAGGTAGAACGATCATAGCGAGGAAGCTTCCCGGAAATGCGGCAGATGTTTATTCTAGGTTCGATGCGGTTTCCGACAACTGTTAAACTAAGCTTGAACATCTTGGGATATAAGTGTTAAAATCGTATCGGTAACTAAAATGGAATCCGCGGTGAAAAAAAGAAAAGGAGAGAATGGCTAGATTATCTGTTCTTTTTTCGATTTTCTGTCATACTAGATGCATCAAAACAGAGACGTTAATAGAAATATGTACACAAAAATGTGGAAAACTGTACAATGTTACCACAGAATGGCGGTCAATACGACTCCGTATACAATCGTCGTTTCCAACAATACTATTATTGATGTGGAAATAAATGAAAAAGAAAGTGTCAGATTTCAAAAGGAGGCTTGCTATGCATAATACCAGTGAGGCCAGACGTCGCCACACTTTTACACTCATCGAGCTCCTTGTGGTAATAGCTATCATTGCTATCTTGGCCGCCCTGTTGTTGCCAGCGCTCAACAAAGCTAGGGACACAGCTAAAAAATCAGGTTGTATTGCCAATGAAAAACAGATCGGCTTGATCCACGTCAACTGGATGGATGATCATGACGGTTATATGTTATGTATGAATATCCCCGCCAACTACGGCAAAGATACCACTCTTGGTCCTTGTGACACTTCTAACGGCGGATATATCTGGACGCAGCAGATCTGTGATATCGACGGTTATTATAAGACCAAGAAAACGTCATCACCCGCTGGTACCATCTTTGGCTGTCCTTCGCGTGCTACCGTGCAGACTGATCCCTGCACCGATCCGGCCGACTGGCGTATTGATCGTCCTGATTACGGCTATAATACCTACTGGCTGGGGCAGCGTAGCGGATCCGGCCTTTTTCATTACAGTTTTGCACGTTCTACACAAGCTGATCGTCCATCCGAAACCATCACTTTTGCTGACACTACCTATGGCTATTTGACCCTGCCTACCTGGGCACAGCCTAAATTCCACCATACTGGTGTTACCGCTAATGTGATTTGGCTCGATGGTCATGTGTCCAACATGCGCTATGCCGACCTCATGAAACGTCCTCTGGGGGCGCCTGCGCCAGCCAGCAGCGATAATACCAACTATTACTGGTTTCTGAAAAAATCCAATCCATTGTTCAATCTGTATCCCGCTTTTGGGTGAACCCACTGGAGTAGAAGTCGCAAGTCGTTAACTTTTTGTGGGAATCAGCCAGATTGATTTTCAATAAAGTAATATCGTACAAAAATAATCAACGGTAGTTTTTGTCAATAAAAAAATTTAAGGAGGTCAAAAAAATAACGTGATACTAACACCAAACTAACAGGCCCGAAAAAGTGTCGAATTTCTTCGGGAGAGACATGAACTTTTCGAAACAAAATCATTACTGGAAATTCAAGAAATGAAATCGCAATTTATCTTTTCACCCAAGTTCTTTAGAAACAAAACAGTCTGGTCTGACAAATCGGATTCTTCACACTTCACTCTTATCGAACTCCTTGTGGTAATAGCTATCATTGCTATCTTGGCCGCCATGTTGTTGCCCGCGCTCAACAAGGCACGGGAAAAATCCAAGGCAATTTCCTGTCTTTCGCAAAACAAACAGATTCTCTTGGCGCAAATGCAATATGCAGGAGACTATGGCGGCTGGATCCCTGCCGATATTCCGGCAGCTGGAACCCGTGTCAGCGGATACTTGCTTCTTTACGAGCAAAATTATATCAAAGGAAAACTCATCTACTGTACTCCGCAATATGAAGCCTATAGTTTCTTGGAAACACAGCCACTGTGGCTGTTTGTCAATTACGCATGTATAGGGATTTTTAACACCAATTTTGATTCAGAACATTTTTACTCCTCCCGCATCGACTTCCTCGGTGCATATGCCACTGCTTACGATTCGGGAGACCCAGTCTACTATCGTTTGGAGAAGATGAAACGTCCGACCGAAACCCCTCTTATCGGCGACTCCGCGTCAAACGCTACTTGGCCCAGTTACTTAGGCTGGGGAGATAATAACAGCACGGGAATTTTTGTTTTACGGCACGCCAAACGCGGTAATATGGGCATGGCTGACGGACATGCCGCAGGTACTGGCAGAGAGCAACTTCAGGAACTCGGATTTCACAAGTATCTAATGGCTGGATCATCAACCGTGTTTTCTCTGTAACCCAAGATATTATTACCCCTAAGGACCCATCATGATTCGCATCTTCGGCATGCTATTTTCCGCGTTCTTGGTCACTTTTGCGGCAACTGCAGCAACGATCACCGAAAACTTCACAACCCCGGATACCGGGTGGCAATATCATAATGGCTGGGAATTCCCCGGGGCAAACGGGCGATTCTATTTTGATTCGGAATTCAGCCTGGGCGGGCAGCCCGCGTTGCGGATTGACTCTGATTTCACCAACGGCGGCTGTTATATCGGCGTATTGCGCAAACCGCTTGTTCCTCGCAACATTAGTGAACTCAAGTTTAAGATTAAAACACAGGGGCACAGTGTATCAGTACGTTGCACCGATGCTTCCGGGCAGACCTATTTCAAGAGTTATCCGCTTTCCGGGAATCCCGACGAGATTCAGGAGGTCAGCATCACTCGCTTCGGCGGTCCTGCCGGATTTGCAAGCTGGGGACCGCACAAAGCCGCCGAGTTTGTCCAGCCGGTCGTCGATTACACTTTTCTGATCCACAAGGTCGATCTGCCGAACACCCCCAAGTGGACTACCTATATTGGTGACGTACATCTCACCGGAGAACTTCCGACAGAAATCCGGGCCTCACTTCTGCCGGAACAGTGGCTGGTCGCACCGGGGGCGGAACTGGTACTGCCGGTTGTCGGTGGAAAACCGACCGCCGGTCAACGTAGCTATCAAATTTCCGGTTACGGTTCCGATAAGCCGGATTTTACCGGAGACGCCGGGTTCGCGGAAGGAAAACTCCACTTGCGTCTGCCGCAAAAAGAAGGATTCTATGAGATTTTTTTCCCTGAATTGGATTGGCGCGGCGGCGTGATTGTCATGCCGGACTTCAAGGGAGAGCGAGATCCTTTTTTCGGCACCGATGCCATTTTTTCAAATTGGGACAAACCGTTGTGGCCGGCCGTGGCATCCTCTGCCCGTTTTCTGAAACGTCTTGGATTATCCGCTGTTCGTGATCGGCTCGTTTGGCGGGAACTTGAACCAGAAAAAGGTAAATTCAACTGGACCAAGGATGAAATCATCCGCGGGTACTGTCGGGATGCCGGAATTGCCGTCCTCGACGTATGGTATGAAGCCCCCGGCTGGACTGGTGCGTGCAGCTGGCCTTATCAGACAACTTTGTCCCGATATCCGGAAAATCTCGTTGCTGCTACGGAATCGCTTCGGACGATCGCCCGCAAATTTGCCGACCGTCAGGATATGGTTGAAATTTGGAACGAACCTGAATTCATGCCAGGGGAACAGTTGGCCGCAGTTCATCACATGGCGGCGTGGGCGTTCCAGAAAGCCGGAGTAAATACCAAACTTTGCGGCGGGGTGTTAAACGGTTTCCAGCGTTCTCCGGAAATTCTGGCTCCTTATCTTGACAGCGGAATTCTCGACGTGAGCGACGCTTTCAGCTTTCACAATTATTATCCGCCGCTGAAGATGGAATCCCAGATCTCCGAGTTTCGCGAACGTATCAAAGACCATGGCCGCGCGGGAATCCCGTTTTTGATCACCGAATGCGGAAAACCATGGCCGCGCGGTACACGACGCGCTCCGATAGTTGCCGATCGCATTAGCGCCGTGGGAATCGCGGCTAACGCAGTAGAAGCCAAGGCCTGCGGGATTGGGCAATTTTATGCCTTCTGCTTTCCTTACTTTGACGAAGTTCAGAACAACTTCGGCATGATGGATCGGAATTACACTCCGATGCGTTCCTTGGGCGCTTATGTTGGTACAATACGACAGTTGTCGGGATTTGAGTACGCCGGAGATATTCCGGTCCGGGACGTCGACCGTGTTCGGGTCTTTCTTGCCGGCAATCGGGCGGTAGTTTCGCTTTTCGTCGACCGTGACGGAGCAACCGCCGTCCTCCCGAACGGGTTAAAAGTGAAGGAAGTAAGAGGAATCGACGGTCGGAGACTTCCCCTGCCACAAGGAGGTAAAATCGCTATCACAGACCATCTCATCTATCTGCACACCTCCAGTGCCGCCGTGAAACCGTTTCTGATTAACAATACCGAAGCCATGCGGCTTTGTAAACTGGCCCGAGACTACAAACCCATCCAGCGAAAGGCGCTGCCACTGGTCTATCAGTTCCGTCCGAATTTGACCGAGATGCCGTATCGTCCAGAGAACTATCTGCTCGCATTGCCGAAGAACAGTTTGACCTTTACTGCAAACAATCTGGGGGATAAGCCCCTGACGGCAAAGCCACGGCTCCACCTGCCCAAGGGGGCATCCGCCTCCAATGTACCGGAAGAGATCGAATTGGCTCCGCACAGCAGAAAAAACTTTACGGTGGACGTTGATTTCGGCAAACTGCCGGATTCCGATAAAATACTGAGAGTCGAACTTTTCGATGCCGACGGATGTGGCGCAACGGTCGCCCCCGCATTTCAAACCTGGCGGATCGAACAGCGGAAGGTTTCCGCTCGCTCTGCTTTCGATGAAAAAATAATTTCCGGCATTCCGAATACCGATAGCTGGCAGAAGCTCACCGACTGGAGCGCCTGGGAAAGCACTCAGACCCAGCCGGATATCCGTGGATTCATGCAAATCAGCCGCACGCCGAATGGTCTTGAAGTTCAGGTAGTTGTTCATGACGACAAGTTCCATTCGATGCTTCCTGCTGCTAACGCATGGCGTGGCGATTCGGTACAGATCGTAATGCAACCCCTCTACAAGAACCGTATCCCAAGTGGAGAAATGGTAGAAGTCACTGCGGCAATGACTGCGGATGGCCCGATTCTCTACCGGAATCGGGTTCTGAAAGGAGGCGCGCCCGGAATGCTGACAAAATCACATCTCTCGTTCACTGCCGCACCTGGCGTGCAGTTCTATCGTATAGAGCTGGATGCTACGGAACTTGAGCTGGATGCGCTGAAGCCGGGCAGTCGTCTCGGCATGTCCATTCTGGTCAACAGCAACAATGGAGAGGATCGTCGAGGCTATCTCAAATGGGGGGAAGGAGCAAACAGCAAAAACCCAAATGAATTCAATTGTCTCATAATGGAGTGATCCAACCGAAAATCTTAAAAAAAATTTTGTTCGTCTCAATCCTGCCGATCACAAGACGGCAGGTAAGTCTGTAATTACAGGTCAACAAGCATGGCTCTGCTGAACGATCAAAGATAAAAGTAACGTGGTGAATTAGCGGTACCTCTGTGCCGGTCACGTTACTAATTGCGAAAATCAGTGTTTTTCTCATTGATATACAAAACTTCAACTCTGTCATAAAGATAAAACTTTTGGCGGAATCCACATAAATATAAGGAGATGGAAGAATGACCGAAAAAAAAGAACGAATTTTCAATACGAACCAAAGAATCAAACTTGGCATATGGGGATTGGGCAGAGGGGGCAACTTTGTAAAATGCTGCAACGCCCTCAACATTGACGTTGTCGCCGGATGCGATTTCAATGATCATATCCGGGAATCCTTCCGGAAAGTCTGTCCGGACGTCTTTCTTACGGCGGATGAAGATGAATTTCTGGCACAGGACATAGACGCCGTATTGGTCGCCACTTGGTTCTGCAGTCACGCCGACCATGCCGTCAAAGCATTGAACGCCGGCAAACATGTGATGAGTGAAGTAACCTCTTTCTACACTCCCGCCGATGGCGTCCGGCTGGTCGAGGCGGTTGAAAAAAGTGGAAAGGTCTACAATCTGCTGGAGAATTACCCGTTTATCAAGCAGAACTTGATGGCAAAAAAACTCTGGGACGATGGGTTATTCGGTGAATTTTCGTACGGGGAATACGACTACAATCACGATTGTCGCAGTTTGGCATTTGCCTACATTGACGGGACTCCTGTTCAGCCCGGCTGGACTCTCCACAACTGGCGATCGTGGTTTAATTTTCACCATTACAACACCCATTCGCTCGGCCCGGTTATGCACATTACCGGACTACGACCGGTACGCGTCGCTGCGCCAGCGGTCAGTGTGGCACATCCAGGAGCGCTGAGCGACTACGTTAAAGGTACTGCGGTTTCATTTGTCACGATGAGCAATGGGGGGATCTTCCGGAATTTCATGGGGGAACAGAGCGGCGACACACACGCACGACGGATCTGGGGGACCAAAGCCGCCTATGATTTCACGGATGATTGTATCGTTCGTCTCGGTGCGAATGGCGAAGGCCGTCATTATGTGTTGAAGCAGGAGTGGCCGGAAATGGGCGAAATCGCCGATACCATGGGACACGGCGGCGGGGATTTCTGGGAACTCTACTATTTTGCTCGCGAGATACTGACGGGAGAAAAGGCCTATTGGGATATCTACCGTGCCAGTGATGTCACCCTGACCGGAATTATGGCCGAACGTAGTCAAGCACAGGGTGGTGTCCCGGTGGAAATCCCGGATTTCCGTGACCGTGCGGTACGGGACAAATTCCGCAATGACCGTAGCAACGGCAATTTGCCGGATACCCAAAACCTTCTGTTCCCCGCCGGACACGATCATGAGATCACCCAGAACTTTACTACCGTCATGTGTAAACTGCTTCCGTTTATATGGGGAGAAGGCAGCGGTGTCGGGTTGGTCAGAAACGTCTTCGACGGGATCAAGTTATTTCCGCAACTTGCCGACGACAACGGTCGTTTCGCCGTGATCAAGGATGTTCGGAATCTGATCGCACAGCTTCCGGAACTTGCGGAGACTTATCGTACTGCACTTAAAATTGCCGGAGCATATCCAGATTCCTTGGCGGCAAGGATTGTCCATGGAACTTTGAGCGTGGGCGAAAAAGACGCGGTATTGAATCCGGAAAAAACGTTACGTCAGCTCCGCGAATGGCTGGAAACAAAAGCATGATACTGACAGCTTTTTTGACGCTGTCGGTTGGAAGCCTGCTGGGCCGCGGTCGGTACCGTTTTCGGACATGTTTCTGAAGAACAGGCCCGGCTGGGGCGTTTTGGGGCATTGAACACCGTGATATTTTTTGTTCGGCGGCATCTCTACTTCCATGATGCCGCCGGGACGTGCTGATTGGTTCAAGTTGGCATTCTTGATGATTCCGGCGCCTGCGGCGGAATTTGTGGAGTTCTGGATGTTAAAATATGCGCGAAGAAGAGAAAGTCAGAGAATTGCCTGAACGGTAGACCAAATTGCCATGGTGATTCTGCTTCTCGGAGCCATTGTGTCTGCCGGGAAATCATGCTACGCTGATCCGGTTCGTCGGGCTTGGCTTTGGTGTTTGTCAGACTGGTCTGTTCAGCTTGTGTTGAAGGTGGCGGAGCAAACAGCAACCGAATCGATAAGCCAGTCGCGTTAATGTTGTTTGGTTCTCCGTGAAATCCGAAGCAGAGATCTGAACTAACAATAAAAGAAAGAGAGAAAAATGTTTTCCATCGTTATACATGCGCTGTCGCAAAAATTACTTAAACATAGATATTACGGATCGAATAAAAGAATGACGACACGGAGTACCGCTATAAGCAGGACCGCTTCGTGCCAAAACGACGAACCCGTGGAAGTGATTTTATGATTTTTAGTAAACCTTATCAATATTACCGGAGTTATGATAATTGTTTTGTCTATAAAATTTTTCTAAAGGCAGTTGGTGAAAGCAAATGTCGCTGTACGCTGGAACAGGCGATGGAGATTATCAAACAAATCGCCAATTTTTCCGCCGGACTTCCGCAGATCGTTTATCTGGTCGGCTGGAACCATGACGGACATGATTCCAAATATCCGGACTGGAGCATTGTGGGGAGCCAGTGCGCTTACCTTAGTCACAGAGAACCTGTTAATGCGCTCCGTGCATTTATTCGGGATGCGCGCCGCTATCATGCAGTGGTCAGTCTGCATATCAATATGGACGACGCATATGAAGACAGCCCATTATGGGAAGAATATTGTGCTCAAAACCTCATAAACCTAAATAATGATGGCAAAAAACAAATCAGTGGCCAATGGTCTAGCGGCTGTGCATATGAAATCAGCAAAACTCGCGAGTGGGAGAGTGGACTGACGCAGAAACGAATTCTCGGCCTGCTGAAACTGATTCCGGAACTGCGGCAATCAGCCACTATTCACCTCGACGCGCTGCGACCGCGACCATCGACGGGACTCGGTACTGATATGCAGCAAGAAATCGACAGTTGCCGGAAAATTTTTGAGTTCTGGCATAGCAATGGGATTGATGTAACCTGTGAATTTCTGGCAAGCTATGATTTTATTGGTTATGTGCCGATGGTCTGGGCGCTGAATCTGGATGAGGAGGGCCGGCTCAAATATCCTTCTTCCGTAATTTGCGGGGGAAGTGCGGATTGGAACCAACGTCGCAAAACCATGTGTGATCCGGTAAGTTGGATTGGACTATATGGAGTTCCGTCCGCCGGGTGCCTTTATGACGCAGCGTGGGGGGCGAGTCTGGGATGTGATTTCCAACCGACTTCAGGCAATATGCCGGCCGATAGGATGGCGGACTTCTACTTGAAGACGCTCCCGTGGCATTTTTTGAATCGGTTCCGAGCATTAGAGTTGCGTCAGACAACAAGTGTTTACAAGGTCATTTTCTCCAACGGCGTGGAAAGCTCCATTGAAACAGAAACCGGATGTCAGCGGATTACTTGGAACGACATTCCGATATTGGATAACGGCAATCTCTGTATCGAAGCTGTTTGGAGACAAGACAGCCATCGACGATTTTTCCTTTTCTTCAGTCGTGATGGCGGAGAAGTTACCTTCCATCTGCCGACCGTGTGTTCTGGTTCCGGCCAGCGTTTTATTCTTTCAACATCCGATCCTGTTCCGGCCGAAACGACAGTAATCCGGAATGGAGTCTTTACTTTGACGCTGGCACCAAAGGAAGCGGGGAAAATTGACCTATCAAATTGTACCCCAGACGCCGAATGAAAGGGATTTGATTTTTCTGAATCGCAACTGCCAGACCAATGGAAGAATTGTAGTTTAAACTATTTTATTATTAGGAATTTGAAACAACTTGATCATGGCAAAATCTTGTATCCGCGACATGACACTCCATATGTTTTATGGTGACCGGCCGATATTGTGAACGCGGAATTCTAGCAATGAATTGTGGCCTTGTGATATTTTGATCGCTAAACGAGGTATACGCTAAGTTTGTTGGCGGATCTCATAAGGAAATAAAAAAATAATTTGCGATGGTTCTTGGAGTGAAGAAAATTGCAGGAAGAGGTACCATGATTTATCGCAATATGCCGTCATCAAGAATATTCTTTTCGATCCAGTTTATGCTGGAGTTATAGCCATGAAAGTAATCAATGGTGTTTTCTCTGGGATGGTGATGCAACGCAACGCTCAAGGACTCAGTCGGCAGGCATTTCGCGGTACATGTCAAAGCATCGGTGATGTAATCGTCTCGGTAACCCAGAGCGGCAAAATACTGAAGGGTTTAAACAATATGATCGTGGGGCAAGCTGCCAATGGTGTTTGCCAAGGCGTCTTGGCCGGAATACCGGCTGGGGGGCCGTATGAAATCGTCCTTGTGGTAGGAACAGAATCTATTCAAGTGTGTGATGTCTATGTGGGGGATGTTTGGCTGCTGGCCGGACAGTCGAACATGGAGGGCTTCGGGAACTTGACCGAGGCCCTGAACCCGCGTAAAGAAGTCCGGGCTTTTTATCTGAATAACCAGTGGGCTGTGGCTCAAGACCCGCTTCATCGCTTCGATCTTGCTCGGGCCGGAGTTCATCTGAAGATCAGTCCGGGTTGGCAGCCGAATCCTGGTAAAGGAGTCGGTCCGGGCGTGGCCTTTGGGCAGGTCATGTTCAAGGCTACTGGCATTCCGCAGGGGCTGATTGCCAGTGCGCACGGCGGAACGTCAATGTCCCAGTGGGACCCAGCGCTAAAAAAGCTCGGGAGTGACAGCCTGTACGGCGCCATGCTGGAACGGTTCAAACTTAACGGCGGACGGATCGCCGGTTTGCTCTGGTATCAAGGATGTGCAGATACCACCTCGGCGGATGTGCCGCTGTATACACCGCGGATGATCGTGTTCATCAAGGCGATTCGCAAAGATTTTCACCAGCCGGAACTACCGGTGGCGATGGTTCAGATCGGTCGATTGACGGACAGAACGCCAAGCACAGATTTACTTTGGATGTCTATCCGGGAGCAACAGCGGTGTTTGTCGAAACGGATTAAAAATCTGACTTGCATTTCAGTCATGGATTTGGATACCGACGACCCAGTTCATATCAGCGGCAAAGATCAGATCATCGTCGGACGCCGATTGGCTGAAGCGATGTGCACGTTACGACATGACCCTGGGGCATTACCGCCGCCGATTGAACTAAAGGCAGTCAAATTGATTACCTTGCCGAAGGGGTTCAAAGCCATACAAGTCGAATTTAAAAATGTCGCAGGCAAGCTACAGTCCGCTGGCCGGCCTTCCGGGTTCGGTAGTCTGCAAGATAGCAACGGCGTTTTCAAATGTTGTCCAGCCGGACACAAGGTACTGATTCCGCTGGTGAACTCCATATCACTTGGAGCGCCATTGCAGAAATATCGGCTCAACAAACTTGGCCTTTGCTACGGATACGGAACCAATCCTTACTGTAATATCCTCGATTCCGCCGGTCGGTCGTTGCCGGCTTTCGGACCGTTGACAGCCGGCACTCCGCTGCTGACAGATTATGCTCGGAACGTAGAGGTCAGCGATCCCGTGTTTGTCAAGGAAACCATGGAGCAACTGATGCCACTTGCCAAACGGCATGGACTGGTGTTCCATCAGACACCCACTACCGATTTTTACGTAGTCCCGGAAGACCGTGCCAAATACGCCACGCCGGAAGACAAAATCCGTTATTATCGTACCACGTACAATTGTCCGGAGGCAATGGATGTTGCCCTGCTGATCGGGTATGACGGGCCGGTGATTCTTTATGACAACGGAACCGAAATCTACCGCGATCCCAACGGCACTAATCCCATCATTGCCGCAGGAAAAGCAGTCAAACAGCATTGGACCAAAGGGCGGCATGAACTGGTCTTTGCATTGGCGCTCAATCATGGTACGGCATGGGGTATCAGTCTCCGAATTGAACGCATTCACATCAAAAGGCAACAATCCAGTGAGAAAATAATACCGCTACCGATCGAATTTACCCAACGAAAATAAAACTTTCTTAATTTATGGACAAAAAAAGCGAATATTTCAGCCGCGCTCCGCGGCATGAAAGGACAAATAAAACAGCATAACCGATTGGAGGGGAATAAGAATGTAGCAACGAAGAAGTAGTTCCTTGGCGCGCAAGCGTTAAAGCGGATCATGTGATGCCACGGTGTGGAGCATGGGAAGCAGGTGCGGACAGCGGAGCGAATCGGCTGAAAGGGCTTTGATGCTCAAGTTGATAGGCTGACGGAACCATTGCAGGACATTTTATCATGTTATTGATGTGATCTCTGGAAGTAAACGCAGGAAGGAGTTCTAAATTGCATTGGATTGACTGGTGTATTACGCTTGTTCCGGTTGTCATTATCCTGAGTATTGCGCTTTATTCCAGGCGCTATGTGCGAGGCGTGGTCGACTATGTCGCCGCCGGCCGCGTCGCCGGCCGATATGTTATGTGCGTCGGTCAGTTGGAATCCGGACTGGGCGTGATTGCGCTGGTCGCGCTGGTCGAAGCCTCCTATCAGACCGGTTATGCGATCAGCTTCTGGGGCATGATGGTGGTTCCGGTCTGGACGGTGCTGTCTTTGACCGGTTTTTGCGTGTACCGCTTTCGCGAAACCAAATCGCTGTCGATCGGGCAGTTTCTGGAAATGCGTTATAATCGTCCTTTCCGTATTTTTGCGGCAACGCTGCGCACTATTTCAGAAATGTTATGCAATGCCATCGGTCCCGCCGTAGCGGCGAACTTCTTCATCTACTTCCTCGGGTTGCCGCATAAAGTTTCGATTATGGGGATTTCCGTTCCCTGTTTTGCGATTCTGGTCGGGTTGGTGCTTTGCATGGCAATCGTCGTGATGTGGCCGGGCGGACGGATTTCGCTGCTGATCACCGACAGCATTCAAGGGTTGCTGAGTTACCCGATCTTCGTGGTTCTGACCGGGTATGTGCTGTGTTGTTTTTCCTGGGGCGGCGAAATTGCCCCGGTCATGATGGACCGCGTCAAAGGGGAAAGTTTCCTCAATCCGTTTGACGTGGCGCAGTTGCGCGATTTCAATATCTTTGCGCTGGTGGTGGGCGTGGTCGGGGGCGTGCTCAATCGGGCCAGCTGGATCGGCAATGACGCGTCCAATGCCGGACGTACTCCTCACGAACAGAAGATGGCCGGGATTCTGGGGGCCTGGCGCAACGGTTTTTCCAGTCTGATGTGCATTCTGATTACCATTGTGGTGCTCACGGTCATGTGCCATGAACATTTTGCCGCGAAAGCGAAGGATATCCGGATCAACCTCTCGACTAAAATCGCGGAAGAATTGGTTCCCGATCCCAAGGTCAGAGCGACGCTGGAAACCAAAATCGCGGCGATTCCCGAACAGCATCATAAGATCGGGGTGGATAAGCCGCTGTCCAATACCAACAATCTCGATACGCCGTATCTGAATGCCGTTGCCGATACGCTCGGCCATGACAGCGACGGCAACTATCTCTTCCAGAAGTTCCGTACGCTTTATCACCAGATGATGATGTCGGTGACTTTGCGACACATGCTGCCGGTGGGGATGGCCGGGATTTTCTGCCTGCTAATGGTCATGATTATGCTGGCTACCGATGACTCCCGAATTTTCAACAGTTCCTCGACGATCATTCAGGACGTGGTGGTGCCGCTGTGCAAAAATCCGCTGACGCCGCAACAACACCTGCGGTGTCTGCGGCTGGGGGCGGTCGGCGTCGCCATCTTTTTCTTTATCTGTTCGCTGTTCTTCGTCCAGCTGGACTATCTTAACATGTTCATGACGATTATGACAGCGATCTGGCTGGGCGGCGCCGGTCCGGTGATGTTGTTCGGTCTTTACAGCCGCTTCGGGAATACCACAGGGGCATTTTCGGCACTGTTCGTCGGCTCGGGATTTTCCGTCGGCGGGATTTTTCTGCAGCGCAACTGGGCTCAGAACGTCTATCCGTTCCTCGAAAAAATGGGCTGGACCAGCGGCGTCGGCCATTTTCTCCAAGCGGTATCGGCGCCGTTCAATCCATACATTGTCTGGCAGATGGACCCGGTCAAGTTCCCGATCAACTCCTATGAGCTCTATTTCATTTCGATGATGGCCGGGGTAGCCGCGTATATCATCGGTTCGCTGGTCACCTATCGTCATCCCTACAATCTGGAACGGATGCTGCACCGCGGCAAGTACAGTATCGACGGCGAAAGACCGATCGAACCCTTCACCTGGAGAAAAATCTGGAGCCAGCTGATCAGCATTACGCCGGAATATACCACCGGCGATAAAATCATCACCTGGTCGGTCTTTATTTTTTCCTTCGTCTATCAGATCGGCATCTGCTTTGTCGCCGTGTTGCTCTGGAACATGCTTTCGCCGTGGCCGACCGAGTGGTGGAGTCACTATTTCTTCATCACGACGATTGTGGTCGGCGGGATCATCGGAGTCGTTTCGACGGTGTGGTTTCTGTGGGGCGGCATTGTCGATACCCGGCGGTTGTTTCATGATCTGGCGGCGCGCAGCGACAATCCGCTGGACGACGGCCGCGTGATCGGACAGGTTTCCGCAATGGATCGAGTCGTGCTGGGCAAGGACGCCGATGACGACAACGAAGCGAAATAAGAACATAGCGGTGCGAGAGATTGTTCTGTTATGAAACCAGCTGTTCTCCGCAACAGTAAGACAATGCAGGGACGGTATGAACAACGCAATGAATAGGAGGACTATCGAGATGTAACAATGAAGTAGTAGTTTTGGGGCGCGCAAGCGTTAAAGCGGATCATGTGATGCCACTTTGTGGAGCATGGGAAGCAGGTGCGGACAGCGGAGCGAATCGGCTGAATCAGCTTTGATTTGAACTTAAGACGCGCCGGTAAATTTGGTGAATCATCACCATTTTTATCGGCGCGTCTTTTTTTGTTTTCAGACTCGGTGTCCGCCTCGTTGAACGAAAATTGACAACAACAGGATACTCAAAAGATGCGGGCTGACGCGTATTTGACGGAGAAACGGTTGAGTGGTCTGAAAAAGCAGATTACTCATTTGCGGAATATGATTGACTCTCGGGAGGAGGTTCAAGATTCATTGCTGGGAAAAGCCAGAAAGGGGTTGACGGACGTACTGGCGGTTCATTACGATTTAGCTGTTCCTCATTCGATTCTTTCTTGGGGAAAGCTGGTCCATCAGCAAGTCCGGATCGCGGAGATCGCTCTCGACAACGCAGTTCATGAAGGGGATGATGATTTGCCGAAAACCGCCAATGCCAAGAAGTGCGTCAGAAATCTGGTGCGGAAAATCGGAATCAAAATTCAATTGGTGGAAAAACACTTAATGGGAAAGGTCTGATGATGAAAGAATTGATGCAGATGTTGGACGAAATGTTCAAGGATATGGTCGGTAAAAACGAGGATGATACCGGCAAGGAAATGGATGAAGATGCGGTTAATCCTTCGAGAGTGAAGCATGCCTGCGCGACGGTGCTGGCAGACATGCGGCGGGAAATTCATGCGGTGGAACGTACCTTGGCGGTACTGAACGCCAAGCGGGAGATGTTGATCGAAGAGCATGATGCGTTGGTCGAGGAAGTCAAAGCACTGGATAATAAAGCGCAGATGACATCTGATGCTCCGCCAGTCGGTTCACCTGAAGAAAGTAATCAGCCGGAAAATCATGCAGGACAGCCGCCATCAAAAACGCCCTCCAATACTGTCAATTTCGAAACGCCAGCAACGCCGCGAGAACCTGAAGCTGTATTGCCGACGGAAAAAATCGACGCGAATGAACTCGTACCCAAACTCCGGCGGGGAAGAAAAGCAAAATTCTCGCCGGAGTTCAAACGGCTGTCGGTACATAAACCGACTGGGAATCCGCGCTTGGACTCGCTGGAAACAGCGCTGCACGATGCGCTGGAACGCCTGAACAATGCGAAAATGGCATACCATTTCATGGTTATTAAGGAAGTACGACTGGCGTTGACCGATCTTTATCGGGCGTGGGATAAGCCGGAGGCCGAGCGCATCGCCGAGTTGGAAGCCGGATTGAAAGATGCCGTGGATAAGCTCTCCGCCAATCGGAGTGCGTCCAATTCCAAGATCATGCCGGAAATCTGGGGCGACATTATTGTCGCGCTGCAAGGCGGAAAGAGCGAAAATCAGTAACTTCCAACTTTTGTCGCAGGCGTTCGGGGTGCGGGTTCGATTCAAGGCCACCGGAGCGAACCATGTTTCCCGGCGTCTGCGGCATTTTAACGAGCAGTAGGCAGTATGAAAAATGATAACCTTTCCACATCTTCCGGTTGGGGATCGTTCGTTTATTTTCGCGGCAAAGGCATTGGAAATGTGATTTTAAGTAAACGCCGGACACGACAGTTATCCTGGTGGCTGAACCGGATTTTGCGCCGCCGACACGATGTTCGGCGGGTTGACGTAACCATGGAATACGAGATTGCCGAATACCGGTTTATGATCCGGGAACTGACTTTTATTCCCGCCGAAGCGGAGCATTGCGATCTGGTGTTGCTGCGTCCGAAAATCGCGGAATTACGCAGTACGGTTAATTCCCGTGATCAACTGCAGCCGGAAATTTATCGGATACTGTTCGGCAAGATGTTTTACGGCGACCGGGAATTTTTTTCCAACCTGGCGGTTTTTACTTTGAATCCGCTGTTGAAGAACGGGGAGGATGCACTGCGATGTCGGGATATTTCCGGGTTGGAAGAAGTAATGTTGGTACAGTGCAAATTTCGTACCGTAGCCGGAGAAATCATGGTGTTGCATGGCCCGGATGCCATTCACATGATCGGCGAAATGAAGCAGATGATACTGGCCGGTTGCGAGATGATCAGCGCAAAGTTCCGGTTCCGAATTACTGCACTAAAGAAAGCGCAAATACTGAAAATCAAGCTCGGTAACCGGGCGGAATTTCCTTATTGCTGCGAGAAAATAATTGAAGCATGGCTGACGGCGCGAGGGTTCAAACATGGAGGCAAATAACGTGGAAGTATCCCGATTCTGGACTTATCTGAGCGGCTTGCTGACGTTCGAAGCGCCGCTGTGGAATTGGCGACAGCAGTTGGGGAATGACATCGACTTCGAACATTTTCGAGAGACTTATCTTCTGCCGACCAATAAAATTGGCTCCTTGATTATTTGCCCCAAACGCTGCGATTATTTCTGCGGATTCCGGAAAATCAGGAAAAACGATGGCGGGGCCTTTCGCGCGGTTTGTCATAAAAACAAGAAGGACTCGTTCCCCATCGCGGAAGAGGAAGTGCTGATCTATGGCGTCAACTATGGGGTGCTGTTGCCGAAAACGGCATTGGTGCTGGGAATCCAGCCGCTGATTGCGCCGTTTCAGACTTGGGAGGATGCTTGGAAGATGGGTACGTTGCGACTCGGCAACCGGATATTGCCGGTGTTCTTTACCTTGCGGAACTGGAATCACAAGGTGATCGATCTGATTCTGAATCTCAATCGTACAGAAAATCGGCCTTATATATTGCTGCTCACTTCAGCGAAAGTCATCAGTCCGACCAGTCTAAAAGCGCTGGAAGATAGCGGATCGCTGTTTTTGCCATTGAATGAAGTGTTGGACTTCAACCGGAATGCAGAGCCTGTATTGGTGCGTCCGCTGGATTCCTACTTTGAATCATTGCTGGTTCCGCCGTCAGCCGAACCGGAACCTGAGAATATCTTTCGCCGATGCGGCGACGCCTGGGAGGTGCGCTTTGCCGGTGGCGAGAAATTCATGTTGACTGGGGCAAATACCGGAGCAAAGTATATCCAATATATGTTGCAACATCCCAATCAAGACATGCCGGTGGTTAATATTGTCAAAATGATTTCCGAGGTATATGCCTTGCCGGATGAATTCGAAGATATAACCAACGGTTTTTCGATTAATTCCTTACCGGAAGGGAATACCGGCAACGTAGCGGATGCTCTTGCGATCCGCCAATATCTGGCGGAAGAGCGTGAACTGGTTAGAGAGATTGAGGCGGCGGAAGACTCGGGCGATAATGTCATGATGTCACAACTGGCGCGCGATCTGAAACTGGTGCGGATGGCTATAAGTCAGGCGGTCAGTCCGGCGGGACAGCGCAAACTGCTGGGCGATCCCGAATTGAAAGTTGCCAACGCATTTCGCAATTCGGTCAACTATGCGATAACCAGAATCGAACGGTATGACGTGGAGTTGGCCCGACATTTGCAAAAAACGATAAAATGCGGCAGTCTGCCGGAATATTCTCCGGAGAATGATATCAAGTGGTCGTTCTGATCCCCGGTTTATCGTTCAGTAAATCGGGTGGAATATTTACGCTAAAAGCCAGTCGATGAGGTTGCGGATTTCAATGCCGTCTTCCGAAGTCAGAAAATTCCGATCCAGGGTCAACACCATTTTGGGGTAGTTGTCGGGGATCTTTCGCAAGGAGTCCAGTTCGCGTTTCCTGGTGTTTTCATCCATCATGGTTTCCGTCACCTGGACATAGAGTTTCTCCGACTGGTTGACGGCCAGAAAATCCACTTCCTGCGTCGCGATCTTTCCGATATAAACGGTATAGCCGCGATGAAGCAGTTCCAGATAGATGATATTTTCCAGTATGTGCCCCCGGTCAACATCGCGATAACCGAGGAGCAGATTGCGGAATCCCATATCGACAATATACCATTTCGACAAAGTTTTCAGCAGTTCTTTTCCCTTGATGTCATAACGGTCGGCGCGATAAAATATAAAGGCGTTAACCAGCGCGTCAACATAACTTGACACGATGTTTGCCGAAACGCCTTTTTTAGCCTGCGGCATATTTCCTTCCGCTTCGAGAACCCCGGCAATCTTGTTGGCACTCGACGTGTTGCCGATATTGTCGGCAAAAAAGCGGCAAACCTTGTCCAGCAGGGCGGAATTGCGTATTTCCAGGCGCTGATAAATGTCTTTCAACACCGCCGACGCGTAGATGCCTTCCAGAACTTCGTTGCTCTGTTTTTCATCGAAATTATATTCCGCAAGACCTGGGAATCCGCCGTATTTCAGATAATATTCGAACTTGGTCTCACTCGGAGTTGCCGTCGGAAAGGTATGAAAATCCATGAATTCCTTAAATGACAAAGGCAACATCTTGATTTCAACATAACGTCCGGCAAGGTAAGTTGCCAGATCCGACGAAAGCAAATAGGCGTTCGATCCGGTAATGTAGATGTCTACATTAAAATCAACCTGAAAGGAATTGATCGCTTTTTCCCAGTTTTTCACGCGTTGCAATTCGTCCAGCAGAAGATAGTATTTTTCTTTTGCGCCTTCCGCTTTTTGTCGCACCAGCTCATATAGTCCCTGGTAAGTCATCCCGTCATATTGAAGCGACTCAAAGTTTATCTGAACAATACGCTTCGATGGAATTCCAGCCGTTTTCAAACTCTCCGCAAAAAGTTGCAACAGACTGGATTTACCGCAACGCCGTACTCCGGTAATGACTTTTATAACATTCTTATCCCGGAATTTTAGTAATTCATTCAGATATAGCGGCCGATTTTTCATGACAATACTCGATCTCTGTTTTTTTGTAATTATAATCAACAAAAGGCAATTAATCAATAAGTTTTGTTTTTATATTTACAAAAAAATTACCAGAGTGGAGGCATTCAAGAAGTTTTTGGAAAAAAACTTGGCCGATGGCCCGATAATAGGTGATTTCTATTAATAATAGAAGCTTTCTATTGCCTATGCCCTATAGAGAGACATGCTCGGTGATCCGCTGAAAACGACGGCGGAGGCGGTCTCGCCACGACAAAACGGAGTCCTCTATATGGGTGAAGATAACGAACACGATGCCGACATTTTCGATGGCTATAATAAACGGAATACCTATCACGGCATCGATCAGCTGGTGGTAAGGATTGCGAAACGCACGGCCAGGAAGACGATCGGCAAACACGGCTTCACCGATTCCGATCAGGCCGATCTAGAGCAGGAATTCGTCCGGGCCGGACTGACGGCGCTGGAACAGTGTGAGCAATTACATGGCGATGGCGGCGGGTTGATCGTGACGGCGATACGGTCCCGGCTCAATACGATTCTGCATCAGCGTTATGCCCGCAAGCGCGACTGGCGCAAGCTCACGTCCCTCCATGAAGAGCTTCCCGGCGGCGAGGAAGACGACGACGATGCAATGCTGATCGACTATGTCGCTTCCTGCGGACATCTGGAACCGTTCGATGCCGAAGAACGCAATCCGATGGGACAATCCCAGCGTTGCCAGGACGTCAATGCCGCAATCTCGCGTCTGCCGCCGACCTACCGGGCACTCTGCGAAGATCTCAAGTCCATGACGCCGGATGAAATCATGGCGAAGCAGAATATTCCCGTCCATCTCTTTCGGTACCGTTTAGCGAAAATCCGCCGCTTCTTTCTCTACTTCCTCGGCGAGGACGAATTCGGCGATCCGCCCCGGCCAGACCACCGCCCCGTCATCAACTGGAAACGGGAATAATGGTGCCGAAAATGTTTATCGATGACATCAAGACGGTGTCGCCATTTCGGGATTTGTTTCCGATTCAGGAGGAACTTCTGGAGCGGCTTGTGTGGGATATGCGGAAACATGGCTACGATCCGAGCAAACCCATCGTTGTGTGGGGACCGAAATCCATCGTGATCGACGGTCATACCCGGCTACGTGCCGCTCGGAAGGCCGGGCTGTATCAGATTCCGGTTGTGCGCAAGGAGTTTGCGGATAAAGAGGAGGCGCTGCAGTACGCCATTGGTTGTCAGCGCAACCGGCGGAATCTGAAGGATTCGGAACTCTTTCGTTGCGTCGAAATTTTGTATCGCAAGAAACCGCAGGGCGGCTGGCGCGGCAATAAGCATACGGGAGGTATTCCTGTCACAAACCATGCGATTTTGGGTTCCTCCTCGCAGGAAACGGCTAGTCTTTTGGGAATTTCTCCACGCAAAG